>Ga0068863_100001747_pt1 | contig 21546 bp, 18 predicted proteins | sample KBSSwiS62_FD_66596 | JGI IMG/M metagenome (GOLD analysis project Ga0068863, IMG submission 66596) | Switchgrass rhizosphere microbial communities from Kellogg Biological Station, Michigan, USA - KBS Switchgrass S6-2 | ecosystem: Host-associated > Plants > Roots > Rhizosphere > Soil ...
GTAGTCGCGCAGGGTCGCCGCGATGCTGTCGTCGCTGACCGGACCCGAGAGTCCGTCGCTGCAGAGCAGGTAGCGGTCGCCGGCCACGGCGGCGCGGACCGAGTATTGCGGGTCCACGTCGGAACCCTGCAGTGCTCGGATCAGCAGCGAGCGCTGCGGGTGGATGCTGGCTTCTTCCTCGGTGATGCGGCCGTCGTCGACCAGCATCTGCACGTAGGTGTCGTCCTTGGTGAGCTGGCTGAACTCGTCATCACGGAGCATGTAGGCGCGGGAGTCGCCGACGTGCACCATGGCGAACTTGGTCCCGGAGAACAGCATGCCGGTGAGCGTGGTGCCCATGCCCTCCAGCGCCGGATTGGCATCGACGGCGTCGCGGAGATTCTGGTTCGCGATCTCGACCGCCGAGCGCAGCGCGTCGACTAGCGAGTCGCCGGGCACATCTTCGTCCAGCGGCGCCATCGCGGCGATCGCCAGATTGCTCGCAACGTCGCCGGCGGCCATGCCCCCCATGCCGTCGGCAACGGCAAGCAGGCGCGGACCGGCATAGACGGCGTCCTGGTTGCCCTCGCGAATAAGCCCGCGATCACTGCGGGCGGCGTAACGCAGAGTCAAAGTCATGGCCGTAATTCGAGTGAGGTGCGACCGATCCGGATCGGCACACCGAGGGGGACGGGGGTCTGGCCGTTGATCTTGTTGCGGTCGAGATAAGTCCCGTTCGTCGAGCCGAGGTCCTCAATGAACCACTGCCCGTCGCGCGGGAACAGTCGCGCGTGTCGAGCAGAGGAATAGTCGTCGGTGATCACCAGCGTCGAGTCCTCGGCCCGGCCGATCGTGATCGGCGCGTCGCCAAGTGTGATCTTGGTCCCAGCCAGTGTCCCCGCAGTAACCACAAGCTGATGCGCCGCACGACCGCGCTTGACCTTAGCGGGGCGGCCGGGCGACGTCGAGGGCGCGAGGCCGCGCGGGGCAGCGACCAGCCGGCTCGCCCGAGACCCGGCGAACAGGTCCCGGCGGATGACTCCGACAACTGTGAAGACAAAGACCCACAGCAGCACGAGCAGACCGATGCGCGCGACAGCGACGACCAGCGCTTGGTTCAAAGCGGTCAGCCGTCCACGCGGAATGTCAGGGTGGTGGTTCCGATCTGGACCATGTCGCCCGGATTCAGCGCGACCGCGGAGATCCGCTGGCCGTTGACCATGGATCCGTTGGTCGACCCGAGGTCGGTCAGGACCACCTGAGCGCCGTCGTAGTCCAGGCGGGCGTGCCGGCGCGAGATGCCGACGTCCGGCAGGCGCAGGTTGGCCTGGTCACCACGGCCGATCACGGTGGAGCCGATGGACAGCGGATAGCTGCGTCCGTCGTTGGCCACCAGGCGCACGCCGCGGCCGCTGGCCTGCTGCTGGGGCATGCCTCCGCCGGCGTACGGCGGATAGCCCTGCTGCTGGTCATAGCCCTGGTGTGCCGGACCCTGGTCGTAGGCCGGCGCGGGCGGCACGTCGCCGCCGGTGTAAACCTCGGCGGTGACGCGGAACATGCCGGTGTCCAGTCCGTCGCCGCGCTCGATCTCGACGATCACGTCGCCGTAGACCGTCCAGCCCTGCTCGCCGATGAACTCCGCCTGCGACTGGGCCAGCTCCTGGGCCAGCGCGGCCGCGTAGGGCGCCAGGCGCGAATGATCGTACGGTGAGAGGTCGATCACGTAGCGATTAGGCACGAGCGTCCGCCCGCCAGCCAGAATCGCCTTGTGGGCCTCCGCCTCCCGTTGCATGGCGTTGAGGATCTCTACTGGGTGAACGACACCCTTGAAGACCTTCGCAAAGGCCCCCTCGACAAGACCTTCAAGACGCTTCTCAAAGCGCTGCAGCACACTCACCGGTTCCTCCTGGCACTAACGGCGCACGGCCGAGGGTTTGATGGTATCGGGTGGGCGCACTGAGGCGAAGCGCGCGCGACTCCGTAGGCATCCCAAGCCGCAGGTGTCACGCTGGGAACCTCGGTGTCGCAGGCGTCACGCCGCCAGCTTCCGGCGGTGCCGAGCAATCAGCCCGCCATCGGTCGGTTCTGACACCTCTATCTCCGCAGGAAGCCGCCGTCTAAACGTGCTGACGCCGGGGTTACGCGAGCGCCCCGGCGGCATGCTACTCTTCCACCCGTTGCCAGGACGGACTACCAACTCCGTCTCGCGCGGGGAAGTGGCGGAATGGCAGACGCGCACGGTTCAGGTCCGTGTGCCCGAAAGGGCGTGAGGGTTCAACTCCCTCCTTCCCCACCAACACCGATTAATGCAGGCCCCGCCGCCGCGAGTTTTGTGGCGCCGGGGCTGTTTCATATGGTGATGCGGTCCCATATAGAGCAGCGCCAGCCCGGCGTGTGGGACTCGAATTGGGAGGTTTGTCGTGAGCGTCGCATTGGTGACCGGATCCGCCGGACTGATCGGCTCCGAAGCCGTCCGGCACTTCGCCGGGCTCGGACTCGACGTCGTCGGGATCGACAATGACATGCGCTCCCAGTTCTTCGGCCCGGAAGCCTCCACCGCCTGGAACGTGCTCCGGCTCACCTCGGAACTCGGGGATGCGTACACCCACCACGATGTCGATATCCGCGACCGGGACGCGCTGGCGGGGATCTTCCGCAAATATGGTCGCGACATCGCCGCGGTGATCCACACCGCCGCGCAGCCGAGCCACGACTGGGCGGTCCGCGACCCGTTCACCGACTTCGATGTGAACGCCGGCGGCACCCTCAACATCCTGCAGAACGTGCGTGATCACTGCATCGAGGCACCGGTGATCCACTGCTCGACCAACAAGGTCTACGGTGATCGGCCCAACCAGCTGCCGTATGTCGAACAGGACACCCGGTGGGAGCTGCCCGCCGATCATCCGTATTACGACGGCATCACCGAGGACATGTCCATAGACCAGTGCCTGCACTCGGTGTTCGGGGCGTCGAAGGTGGCCGCGGACGTGATGGTCCAGGAGTACGGCCGTTATTTCGACATGAAGACCGCCCTATTCCGCGGTGGCACCCTGACCGGCCCGGCGCACTCGGCCACCGAGCTGCACGGTTACCTCGGCTACGTGATGCGCTGCAACATGGAAGGCCGGACCTACAAGATCTTCGGTTACCAGGGCAAGATGGTCCGCGACTCGATCCACAGCCATGACGTGCTGACCGCGTTCGAGGCGTTCTTCCGCAACCCGCGCTCGGCCGCGGTTTACAACCTCGGTGGTGGCCGGTTCTCAAACTCGTCGCACCTTGAGGCCTTCGCCATCGCGGAGAAGATCACCGGGCACGAGATGAAGACCGAATACGTGGACCAGAACCGGATCGGCGACCACAAGTGGTGGATCGGCTCCAACGCTCGGTTCCAGGCCGACTATCCGGAGTGGAAGCAGGTCTACGACGTGCCGATGATTCTCCAGGAGATCTACGAGGCCAACGTCGATCGTTGGGTTCCCGGGAACGCCAAGTGATCGACAAGGGCCGGCACAACGTGCTGGGCGTGATGGTCGACGCGATCGACTACGAGACCGCGACCGAGAAGGTCATCTCCGCCGCCCACGAGCAGCGTCCGCTGGCGCTGACCGCGTTGGCGGTGCACGGCGTGATGACCGGCGTCGAGGACCCGGCCCACAACGCCCGCTTGAACGCGTTCGACGTGGTCACCCCGGACGGCCAGCCGGTCCGCTGGGCGCTGAAGTTCCTGCACGGCGTCCGCTTGGACGACCGCGTCTATGGCCCGAAGCTCACCCTGAAGGTGATCGAGCGGTGTGCCGCCGAGGGCCTTCCTATATATCTGTACGGATCCACCGACGACGTGCTCGCCAAGCTCACCACTGAGCTGCAGCGGAACTTCCCGGGCCTGAAGATTGCCGGCATGGAACCGTCCAAGTTCCGTGCCGTCGGCGACGGCGAGGACCAGGAGATCGCCGCACGGATCACCGCATCCGGAGCTCGTGTGCTCTTCGTCGGGCTCGGCTGCCCGCGGCAGGAGGTCTTCACCTACTCCATGCGGCCGCTGCTCAACATGCCGATGCTCGCGGTCGGCGCGGCCTTCGACTATCACGCCGGCTTGCTGCGCAAGCCTCCGGCGTGGATGCAGCGGTACGCACTGGAATGGCTCTGGCGCCTCGGTCTCGAACCGGCCCGGCTGTGGCGGCGCTACCTGATCCTGAACCCGCTCTACCTATCTCGGGTGATGGCCCAGAAGGTGCGACTGTGGAAAGCGGTCCCACCGGCGCCGGCGACTGAACGGCCCTCGTCTTTCGCGGTCTAGCTGGTGGGACTTGGCCGGCATGCCCACTCTGGGCGGTCAGGCTTGATCCCGACGTGGGCACGCCGGGATCAAATCCGTTTAGAGACCGGCAGGTTCGCGTTTCACAAACTTTCTTTGGTGCACCCCGTCGCGGGCGTGGAACAGAGACCTCGCTTCATCTGAAGTCACGTGGTCTCGTTGGGTTGCCTGGTCTCGTAGTCGGCGGGCTTGGCGGCACCGATTCGTTAGGTTGGATCGGTGCTCTTTACCGACCGGGAAGCTCTCCGCAACGAGGCCTACGGGTCCACTGACGCGTTACGGACTCGGATGTCGATCTACCAGTTTCAGGAGCCGCGCCGAGACTTCCGTCCGCTGGTAACGGCGTTTCTCGACGACGCACCAGGGCTTGTGGTGGACGCGGGATGTGGCGTCGGCGGCTACACCCGGGCGCTGCGGGCGGCCGGCCGGGACGTGGTGGCGGTCGATCTGTCCCGCGCCATGGCGGCCGCGGCCGCACCACCATCCGCCATCGCGGACATCACCGCGCTGCCGTTCGCCGGTGCCGCGTTCGGGGCTGCGATCGCCCTCCACATGCTCTACCACGTGCCGGATCCGCGGGCTGCGCTACGCGAGTTGCGGCGGGTGCTGCGACCGGGCGGCACCCTCGTGGTGTCCACGAACGCCCTGGGTGACAAGGCGGAGCTGCGCGACCTGCACGCCAACGCGGCGCACGCGGCCGGGGAGGAGTTGCCGGGGACCGGGCCGGCAGATCGGTTCCACCTGGACGACGCCGAGATCGCCGTCGGCGAACTCTTCGAATCGGTGCAGCGGCACGACATGCTCTCATCAGTACGCGTACCCGAGCCGGAGCCGGTCGTGGCCTTCATCGACTCAACCCGGTCCTGGTACGGCGACAGTCCAGCCGTGTTGCCGCAGGTCCGGCGCATAGTGACAGAGACGATCGAGCGCGAGGGCGCCTTCACCTTCCGCACCCACTCCGGTTTCCTAGTCTGCCGCTAGCGCTCGCAGCTGGTTGCGGGTGAGGTCATCGATCAGCGCACCGCGGAGTCCGGCTTCGAACGCCGCGTCGGAGGTGACCCCCAGTTTCGCGGCGGCGGCGTAGTCCTGACCGAGATCGGTGTTGAACATCGCCGGATCGTCGGTGTTGATCGAGCACTGCGCACCGGCCGCAACGAGCTGCGGCAACGGATGCTCGTCGAGGCTCTTGACCACGCCGGTCCGGAGGTTCGAGATCGGCGCGACATCCAGGACGATCTGCCGCTCGACGATCTCCGCAAGCAGGTCCGGATCGTCGACCGCGCGGATGCCGTGCCGGATCCGGCGTGCGCCCAGGTCGAGCGCCTCGCGGATAGATTCGGGTCCGGCGGCCTCACCCGCGTGCGGCACGAACGCCAGACCACCGTTGTGGGCAATCTCGATTGCTTTGCGATACGGCGACAGCGGAAACCCTGGCTCGTAGCCCCCGATTCCGATCCCGACGATGCCACGATCCCGATAGCGCACCGACACCTCGGCGCACTCGATCGCGAGCTCGATCGGGCAGCCGTTGCGATAGATGTCGGGAGTGAACTGCATGCGTACGCCGAACCGCTCGAACGCCTCGACCGCGCCCTCGGTGTAGCCGGTGTAGATCTCGTCCCAGTCCAGACCGAGCAGCACCCGTTCGGGTGGCGAGAAGATGCCCTCGACATAGACCGCGCCGAAGCTGGCCGCCTCCGCGGCATAGTCCACCACCACCTGCCGGAAGTCCTCGGCCGTCCGCAGGCAATTAGTGGTCAGCTTCCACACCTCGATGAAGTGCCGGAAGTCGGTGAATCGGTAGAGCTCGGTCAGGCCCTCGACAGTGTCCGCAGGCAACTGCGCCCCATTGCGCCGCGCGATGTCGAGGAGCGTTGCCGGGCGGATCGCGCCCTCGAGGTGGACATGGAGTTCAATCTTGCGGTCGGTCACCAGCCGAGCCTAGACGCCGGTCCGGCGACCCGGCTCAGCCCAGCCCACTCGGTCACTCACCGCCAGCCCGGCTCGGCCCGACCTGGCTCAACGCAGCCCAGCCCCGCTCGGCCCCGGCATGCCATCGCACAACGACTCAGCGGCGCTGGTGGCCGCCGCCCGCCTGCTGCTGATAGAGCAGCTCCAGAATGGACCGGGCCGCCTCGAACCAGCGATCCAGCCAACCCGGCGCCGGGACGCTGCCCTTGGGCGGCAGCTCCAGCAGCAGCCCGCGCAGCAGCGGATGGTCGGCCAGTGATCCGGACGGCGAGTCGTCCAGCCAGCCGTGCGGCGGGAACTCCGGCGTGCTCAACGAGTCCAGGTCGTTGAGCGACGTCGTCGGCGTCGACACCGGCGGGGGTTCCAGCGCCGTCGGAATCATGGACGTGTCTTCGATGCTCGGATCGGACGCGTTGCGGCCGAGCGGGTTGTCCCGGCTCTGCTCGGGAAGTCCCAGCGTGTCGTGTCGCCCCATCCGCGGGAGTTGACCCGCGAACCGCTCCGAGCCGCCGGAACCGGTGCCCAGCACGTCCGGGCTGTTTTTCATCGCTGCCCTGCCCTTGCTCCTGAGGAAGATTCCGTCGTCGGCGGGTTTTCCCTGTCAGCGGCGTGTCTTCTGATACAACGAGCCGCGCATAGGACAGCGACGCCCCACCACCGAGATCAGCACACGGTGCGCGGCGTCGTGGATGCCGCCCCCGGACTTGGAGCGCAGAGTCGACGAAGTCATCGCCGCGTATGCGAAAGCGCCCGACCCGCCAGCGTGGTTCCGGTTTCGGCCTCGGATAACCACCGAAGGCTGGAACTAAGCACTGGCTGGATCGGGCGCGTGCGGCTATCGCTTTGAGCCGGCAACACGGGTGGACCCCGCTGGAGCCGACTGGCCACAGCTGATTACCGGTCGAACTCGCCACCCCGGACGCCGCCGAGGAAGGCAGCCCACTCGGCTTGGGTGTAGACCAGGGCGGGACCGCTGGGGTCCTTCGAGTCGCGGACCGCGATGGCGTCCCCGACGAAAGCGACCTCGACGCAGTTGTCGCAGCTGCCGCTCAGAGAACTCTTGCGCCACTGCGCCGAGTCCAGATCGACGGTCAGTCCCTTGGCCTCGATCACGTTCACTACTTCAGCTCCTTTGCCCGTGCGACGATGCGCTCGACGGATTGCACAGGTGGCAGCGCGCTCGTCTGCAGGTGATCGAATATGAACCGATACCGAGCTATTTCGTGATCCTTTTCCAGAAACAGCCCGCCGGCGGCGTTCTCCGCGAAGACGACGTCCGGATCGCTCGGATCCTCATATTCGAGGATCGCGAACGTTCCGTCGATACCCGCGTGGGCCCCTGCGTCAAACGGCAGCACCTGCAGGGTGACATGCGGGCGTTCGGCCATCATCGCGAGGTGATCCAGTTGCTCTGCCATGATCGAAGGGCTACCGACGACACGATGGAAAATCGCCTCGTCCAGCACCACGTAGAAGTTGAGCGGATCATCCAAATCGATTAACGACTGACGCCGTCGGCGGACTTGCATTCGTTGTTCAAGCTCGTCGTCGGTGATGTCCGGCCGAGCCGCCCGGATCACCGTGCGGGTGTATTCGGGGATCTGGAGCAGGCCCGGGACCACCTGGGCTTCGTACGCCTTGATCGACGAGGCCGCGGCCTCCAGCCCCACATATGCGCCGGTCAGGACCGAGCCGTAGGCATGCCACCAGCCCTTCTGCCGGGCCTCGCGGGCCACTTGAACGAGATCTTCGGCGGTAGGGTCGTCGACGCCGTAAATAGCCAGCAGATCGCGCACGTCGCGCGGGGATGCTCCAATGTGGCCGGTTTCGATCCGCGAGATCTTCGATGACGAGCATTCCAGGTGCTCTGCCGCGTATTCAATGGTGACCTTGGCATTTTCGCGAAGGCGCCGTAACTCGAGACCTAGTCGCCTTCGTTGAACAGTGGGGCTGCCGCGACTGGCCACGAAGCCTCCCTCGGCGGGCAAAACGTCCCTCGCGCCGGGGACAACGAGATAAATGGCCCCATGAGCTTAGCCGTACGGACGTACTGACGCGTCCCACTAACGAGCGATCAGGAGCCTTGGATGATTCGGAATTAACAGATCTAATCGTGCGTAACGGTTAGATCTGCCAATCCTCAAAGTGCAACTTGCATTCTGCATAGCATCGGAGCAAGCTCGCAGATGGCAGCTTTGGTCACCAAACCAGGACAGCCGCCAGGCTGCATGGGCCGGCCGGTTCGACGCTCACAAGGCTCGAAGCACCAGGCCCGAAGCGCCCCAGGTTGCACCTTTCCCACCGCGAGGGAGTCAGGTTGGTACCCCGGTCCGGCGACGTCATCCGTGTGACTCGAGAAGCGAGCGTTCAATTCGCGTCGCCACTGCTGTTCCGCGTCATTCGAGTTCATGACTGGTCCACCTACGACGGTTGGGCGTGGCTCGATGGCTATGAGCTCAACCCGGCCGGTGAAGCGATCGACCGCCGATCGATCTTCGTCCAGATCAGTGGTTTGCAGCGAGCCCAGCTGGCCGGCGCGCGATTCGGTGCGCCCCGATCGCGGGCCTACCTTGGCATGGCCGCCGCCGGAGTCGGCAACCGCTGATCCGCCACACCGCTTACGACCTGCGGTTTCGTTGAGTCAGCTTCACGGTTCTCGGCGTTGCTGCGCGCCTACACGCATAGGATCGTAAGCACCTACGGCTTTGGTAACACGCTTGCGTGGCTCGAACCCCGACTTCGGTGTGGGGGCGGTGCCATGGCGTCAATTTTGGTGGGCCGCCTCTGGCTCGCCGTGTTCGGCTGCTTTGCCGGCATCCTGCTGGTGCTGGTCGCCGCTCCGGCGCGCGCCGATGATCCGACGGCGACATCGGCCTTGGCCCGTGCTGCGGGCGATGCTCCGACACCGAATCCGCCGCCGGGCCGGACGATCGCCTCGGCCGAATCTCCGCAATCGCCAACGCCGGCGCCGGCTCCTCCGGAAGTCCGTGTGCTGGGCTCCGTGGCGGCCGCGGCCCAGCCGGTGGTTGATCTTCATCCAGCATCGGTACGCCATTCCACGGTCCTTCGGCGGGCCGCGGTCCACCATCCGGCTGTGGCTGCCTCGTCACCACGATTCGGTGAATCTCTGCTGATGTCCGGGCTCGGTGGATTCGGGATCGCCGCTTTCGGCCTGGTCAGTCTGGGCCTGCGGCGCCGGCTCTGGTAACCGCCTAGCGGGTCGGTGGCTTGAGTGGGCTGCGGGGCGCGTGCGTCACGCGATGATCGTGGTCACCCGCCCGGACTGGGCGACGGCGACGGCGTGGCCGTGGTGGGGGTTCCGGTCGGCGTCGGCGCGCTCGGCTGGGCGTAATACAGCGTGATGCTTCCACCCGGCGCCACCGTCTGGCCGACATCGGGCGAAGTGCGCACGACAGTGTTCGGCAACGCCGAGTCGTCGGTCTGAGCGACCTCGGTGTAGGCGATCCCGTAGCCGTCCAGAATGCTGGCCGCGCTGTCGACCGGCAGGCCGATCAGCAGCGACGGTACGACGAACGGCGCCCCCGGCTGAGTCGGCGTTGCGGTGGTCGGTGGTGCGCTCGTCGGTGGCGTGCTCGGTGGAGTGGACGACGGCGCCGCCGACTGCGTGGGCGCGGGTGGCGGGGACGGCTGGGTGTTGTCGTTGTTCAGGTGCGTGATCAGGAAGTACGCGACGGCGAGCAGGATCAGCAGGCCGATAACTCCGAGCAGGATCGGCAGCCACCAGGCCCGGCCCGGCTCCGGCGGCGACCACTGGGCGGTGGCATCCGGATCACGAGGTGCGGTCCGTGGCACGTTTGCCTTGGCCGTCCACCGTTGTGGGTCGTCTGCGGGCGGCATCGTCGACGTCGAGTCCGGCACCTGTGGCCGAAGGATGGTGGTCGGTGGTTCCGGTGGGCCGATCGGAGTCGGCGGCAACATGGCCGTAGCGTCGCTGTCGACCACTGGCGTGACCTTAGTGGCGTCTTCGTCCACCGCCGGCGTGAGCATCGTCTTGTCGTCGTCATCTTGTCCGCCGGGAGCGCGGACCGCACGCGTGGCGTCGTCGTCGGCCGGCTTCATCGCCTGGGTGGCGTCGTCGGCCGGCTTCATCGCCTGGGTGGCGTCGTCGTCGATCTCGCTCGGCGACATGGCGGCGGTCGCGTCCGGATCGCCTTGACCGGCGTCACCGGGCCGATCCGGGACCGCACGCCGACCGTCGCCTTGCTCGTTCATCCCGCCTGCACCAGCGGTCGCCGACGTTTCGTCCGGCTGCTCACTAGACTGGTTCCCCGGCTGATCATCCGCCACGAGTCCATCGAACCATGGCGTTGGGTCGCACCCGCAAGCGACCGGTCAACGCCGCGCCATCACGGCGTCGCACTAGCGCTGGGCTGCCCATCCCCGGGTGAGTCATCGGTCGGATTTCCCGAGGGCTGCCCGATCGGGCCGGTGCCGCAGTGCACCTGGATCGGATCGTTCCAGTGTGTCTGGGTGTCGGTTGCGGCGGGATCGGTCCACATCACGTCGCCTTCCTTGCCGTCCGGGTAGGACGGAAGCAGCCCCGCCGCGGCCAGATCCTTGCCGCCCTGTGCGCACCGTTCGCCGCCAACGTCCGGGACCGACAGCAGCGGGGCCGGGCCGATCACATAGATCTTCACCGTGGTGCCGCGCTTGACCACCGTCCCAGCCGCCGGAACGGTGTGATCGACAGTCGCACCGCTGCCGCTGTCGTCGAAGTAGAGAGCCACTCCGAGACCCTGGTCGCGAAGCTTGTCACGGGCGTCGGAGAAGGTCACTCCGGCGGCGTTGAAGTCCGGAATCGTGGTGCCGGTCGCGGTCTGCGACGGAGGCGTGGACGGCACCGTCGACGGTGACGACGGCACGTTCGTCGGAGTCGCCGCGGTCGATGATGAAGCCACCGTCCGAGGTGTCGGCGAGTCGGTCATAAACCAGCCGATCGCTGCCCCAATCGCCGCCAATGCGACAAAGCCGGCAACGAACGCGAAGACCTGGCCGACCGACACCGGCGGCTTGCCTGATGACGAGGCGGCGGACGAAGGGGATCCGGAGGCGCTCACCTGAGACAGTGTGCCGCATCGGGGCGACCTTTCCCCACCGGCGGCCACCGGCCAAGCCGGTGCCGGAGTCACTCAGACATCGCCCGGGGTCGCTTCGACGCCGCTCCGTAATGACACGACAACCGCCAGTTTCATCGGTCGCCAGGATCGGCGCTTGCCGCTACGCTGCCCGACATGGCCAAGCAGGGCTGGTTGAGTTCGGTAGCGCTCGCAATCGGTGCGAGCGCTGGGTGCGCTGCCGCGCAGTTCGGTCTCGGTTATGGCTTCGGCATCATCGAATGGGCGCCGGCCGCCGGACAGACCATCACGTCGGACAAGGTCTGGTTGGTCAGCCTGGCATGGACGCTGTGGATCGCAGCATCGTCGACGGTTATCGGAGCCGTCGCCGCCGACCGCCGCAGCCTCGGCGATATTGGCAGCGCGCCGCCTCGGGCCGGCACCGATCCGACCGTCATGGCGACGGCGATCTGGCGGGCGCTGCTAGCGGTCTCGGCCGCCGTCGGGGCCTTGCTCTCGGTCGGGCTGGTTCTCGCGCCGGCTCAGCTGGCCGGACGGACCGACACCAACGCTCCCGAGCTGATCGCTTCCGGCTACGGCATCGTCGGAGTCATCGTGGGGATCGTCATTGCGGTGCTGGCTCTCGCCGCCCGCGCCGCGGCGGTGAACGTCATCGCCACCACGGCCTGGATCTGGATCCTGGCCGCCGCGTCGTTGTTCTATGACGCCGCCAACGGGCGCACCCACGGAAGCACCTCGATCGAAGTCTGGCCGTTCGGCAGCGAGCGCTATTTCCGCGACACCTGGTCCTGGTCCGGCCTGTTCGTCATGCTGACCAGCGCCGCCGTCATCGGTGTGCTGGCCGCCATCGCCGCGGTGCGCCGGGGCGACCGGAAGGTCGGCGTTGCTGTCTCCGGCGGTGCCGGTCCAGCTCTCGTCATGGCGGCTTACCTGCTCACCATCCCGACCCTGGCCGGAGTGGCGGACCCACAGCGGTCGGCGTCGATCCTGGCGCCGATTGCTCTGATCGCCGGTGCCGCCGGCTCGATCCTCGTGGTCGCCGCGGTCAGCAGCCGGGAGGCTAGCCAGCGCGATCGAATGCTTCGGGACTTGCGGCCGGTAGGCCCGGGCGACTCAGCCAAGGGCGTGGCAACGGCCGGCGGCACCGGGTCGGAGAAGGCCCCGCCACCGAAGGTGCCGGCACCCAGACCGCAGCCGGCTCCGGCCAGTGCCGGTCGGGCGGCGGCACCCGCCAAGGCCAGCGCCCCGGCACCGTCGAGCCCGCAGTCGAATCCTGCGTCCCCGACGAAGGCCGAAGAGACCACGACCAAGCTGCCGGCGCAGGGTGGTTCGAATCCTCCGGGTGGGCGCGGCAACCCGAATCCGAACGGACCAAACGACAAGCGGCGCCGACGTTAGTCAGTCGTCCAGGTGTGCACGGGTTCGTTGCTCTGCCACCGGTAGGCGTACCGCCGGAGCATCTCGCGTAGCGCCGCGGGCCGGGACCGGCCCGCGGCCTCAAGCGCCCCGACCGTCTCGATCTGCCAGGTGGCGCCGTTGCGGCCGCGTCGACATCGGGCGTCGATGATCCCGAGCAGCCGGTCGCGCACGTCTGGAGCCACATCGAGCTTGTCCAGTCCGGCGTACGCCTTCGGCAGCAGATGGTTGAGCACCAGCTGGCGCGCGTCGATCTCGCCCATCCGGGGCCAGAACAGCCGGGCATCGATGCCGTCGCGGGCGCCGAGGTAGAAGTTGGTCTCGGCCTGGCTGAACGTGAGCGATGTCCAGATCGGCCGGTCGCCGTCGACCAGGTCGCGGACCAGGCCCAGATAGAACGCCCCGTTGGCCAACATGTCGACGACGGTCGGGCCGGCCGGCAACACCCGATTTTCCACCCGCAGGTGTGGGCGATTGTCCATCACGTCGTAGACCGGTCGATTCCATCGATAGACGGTGCCGTTGTGCAGGCGCAGCTCAGCGAGAGTCGGAGACTTGTCGGCGCCCAGCGCCTCGACCGGATCTTCGTCGTCACAGATCGGCAGAAGCGCCGGGAAATACCGGACGTTCTCTTCGAACAGATCGAATATCGACGTGATCCAGCGTTCGCCGAACCACACCCGCGGCCGGACACCCTGATTCTTCATCTCGTCCGGCCGAGTGTCGGTGCTCTGCTCGAAGAGGGCGATCCGCGTCTCGGCCCAGAGATGGCGCCCGTAGAGGAACGGGGAATTGGCGCCGACGGCGAGCTGGACGCCGGCGATTGCCTGGGCGGCATTCCAATAGTTGGCGAAGGCGTCCGGTGAGACCTGCAGGTGGAATTGGACGCTGGTGCAGGCCGACTCGGGTGCGATCGAATCGGCGGCGGATTGCAGTCGCTCGGCGCCGCGGATGTCGATCGGCATGTCTCCGCCGCGGGCCTCCATCATCTGCTCGTTCAGCTGCAGATAGCGCTGATCGGGCGTGACATTGGCGAGAACCGTGTGACGCGGTGTCAGTGTCGGCACGATGCCGATCGGAACCAGATTCGCATCAGCTTTGCGGGCGCACTCATCAGCGTGCCGGAGCGTGTCGCGAAGGTCTTCCTCGTAGTCGGTGAAGCCGTGGTCGGACACCAGCCGGGGCCGCGCGTTGAACTCGATGTTGAACTTGCCGAGCTCGGTCTGCACCAGCGGATTCGCCAGGTCGGCAAGAACCCGTTCGTTGATCATCGCCGGTTCGGCGGACTGGTCGACGAGATTGAGCTCGAGCTCCAGCCCGGTCATCGGCCGGTCGACCTCAAACCGGAAGTCTTTGAGCATCAGGGCGAAGACGTCGAGGCAACGCCGGACCTTCCAGCGATACCGCGTCCGGTCATCGCGCGTGAATGCCCCGGTCGTTATGTTTTGACCCATCCGCCCCACTCCAGGGTCGCCAAACTTTGGTGCCTAACGTTACGAGCGTCCTACTCGGGCATGCCAGGGACGAATCGGACTCATATCAGCTCTGAGTGATCGTTCAATTGCATACTGACGCCAATTCTCCGCAATACGACAACTGCCCGCAATTTGGGGGTCTGCTCATCGTCACATAGGTATCTATCGATGTATTGCAGGCGCCCGATCCCACGGCGGCAAGGTCGGACATGGTGCTGTCGCGAGGCACCGATCGCCGGCGTCCGGAGACGCCAAAGGCACGCGCCGAAACTGGCGCGTGCCTTTTGGCTGATCCAACAGAGTGCGGGACCTTGTCAGTCCTGGCGGACAGCCTCGCCCTCGATCTCGATGGTGATCTTCTTGCTGACCATCACGCCACCGGTCTCCAGAGCCTGGTTCCAGGTCATGCCCCACTGCTCGCGGTCGATCTCGGTCTTGGCCGAGAAGCCGAGCACATCCTTGCCCCACGGGCTGCGGGTGACGCCCTCGAACTCCACCGCGAGGTCGACCGGGTGCGTCACGCCCTTAATGGTCAGGTGGCCGCGAAGGGTGAACTCGTTGCCGCCGTTGGCGGTCAGGCCGGTGCTGCGGAACTCCAGGGTCGGGTACTTCTCGATCTCCAGGAAGTCACCGCTGCGGAGGTGGCCGTCACGCTGCTCGACACCGGTCGTGATGGACGCGGCCTGCATGGTCGCGTGCGCCGACGACTGGGCCGGATCCTCGGCGATGACGATCTCACCGGTAACGTCGGTGAAGTGGCCGCGGACCTTGCTCACCATGAGGTGGCGGGCGACGAAGCCGACGCGGGTGTGCGCAGGGTCAAGGGCGAACGTGCCCGCGGTCGGAATCTGCAGGCCGTTGTGGTCCCGGGTGGTGCTGGTGCTGATGACGTCGGTCATCGTGTCTCCCTCAGATGTGGTGTCGTTGCTCAAGCAACTTTATACCGAGCATATGTTGCCAACGCAAGTATTGCTATAGTTGTTCCATGCACCACGAGAGTTCTCTGGAGATCTTCGACGATCCACGCATCACGGCGATGGGTCTGCTCGGCGAGGCCTACGTGGGGCTGATGGCGCGACTGCAGTGCCAGATCGCGCAGCACGACCTGTCACCGATCGAGTTCGAGATCCTGCTTCGACTCACCCGGTCGCCGGACGGCCAGCTCCGCATGACTGATTTGTCCGCTCAGACGTCATTGACCGCTAGTGGAGTGACCCGCGTCATCGACCGGCTGGAAAAGGTTGCCCTGGTCCAGCGTGCCGCGTGCCCCACCGACCGCCGCAGCCTCTACGCGGTCATTACCCGCTCCGGCCGCGAACGCATCGCTGCGATCCTGCCTGGACACCTTGCCCTGATCAATGAGTGGTTCACCGGTCGGCTCCAGCCGGATCAGCTGGAGGCCCTCCTGTCCGGCCTGCGGGTGGTTCGAGACGCGGTCCGGCCGGGCGCTGAGTCCGGTGCGCACGATTCGACCACCGAGTTGATGTCGCTTTAATCACAGCGACCGATTTCTAACCGCAGACCCACACAAAAGCGCCGCGTCCAGGAGACTCGGCGCTTTTGCTCTGGGCAGGCGGGCACTGATGTGCGGCCGGATCTGGCGTTCCTGGCGTCGGAGCCCTCCGTCGCCGCGTGCGGATGCACACAGGAACTGCGGCCGAATGCACTCCGAACGTCGGGCCGAATGCACTCCGAACGTCGGGCTAAGCCGTCAAGGGCGACTTCACATCACAGCCCGAGCGAGCGAGCGATGATCATCCGCTGGATCTCCGACGTGCCCTCGCCGATCTCGAGCACCTTCGAGTCGCGCCACATCCGCGCCACCGGCGTTTCGTTCATGAAGCCGTAGCCACCGTGGATCTGGGTGGCCTCGCGCGCGTTGGTGACCGCGATCTCACTCGCATAGAGCTTGGCGATCGCCGCCTCCCGCTTGAAGCCGCGACCGGCGACCAGCTTCGCGGCCGCGTCGTAGTAGGCGAGGCGGGCGGTGTGGGCACGCATCTCCATGTCCGCGATCTTGAATTGAATCGCTTGGTACGACCCGATCGACTGGCCGAACGCTTGGCGTTGCTGGGCGTACTTCAGGGACTCGTCGACACAGCCCTGAGCAAGGCCGACCGACAGTGCCGCGATCGCGACCCGGCCCTCGTCCAGCGTCGCCAGGAACTGCGCGAAGCCCCGGCCGCGCTGGCCGAGCAGGTTGGCGGCCGGCACCCGGCAGTTGTCGAAATTCAGCTCGTGGGTGTCCGAGGCACACCAGCCGACCTTGGAATAGCCGGGCGCGACGGTGAAGCCCGGCGTGCCGCTCGGAACGATGATCGTGGAGATCTCTTTGCCGCCGTCCTCGCGGACGCCGGTCACCGCCGCGACCGTCACCAGCGCCGTGATGTCGGTGCCGGAGTTGGTGATGAAGGCCTTCGAGCCGTTGATCACCCATTCGTTGGTGGACTCGTCGAGCACCGCGCGGGTGGCCGCGGCGCCGGCGTCTGAGCCGAAGCCCGGCTCGGTCAAGCCAAACCCGGCCAGCGCCTCTCCGCTGATCAGCCGCGGCAGCCACTCGGCCTTCTGCTCCTCGGTGCCGAACCGATAGATCGGCATGGCGCCGAGCGAGATGGCAGCCTCCAGCGTGATCGCCACGCTGGAGTCGACCCTGGCCAGCTCCTCCAGTGCCAGGCAGAGGGCGAAATAGTCACCACCCATGCCGCCGACCGACTCCGGGAACGGCAGCCCGAACAGGCCCATCTTGCCCATCTGCCGGACGACTTCATAAGGGAATGTGTGGCTCTCGTAGTGTTCAGCGATCACCGGAGCGACCACATCCTGAGCGAACTCCCGGACGCTGGCGCGCAGGGCCTCGTGCTCGTCGTTGAGCGTGAAGTCGGGCATCTTGTCTCCTCTTCCGCGCGGGCGCGGCATTCTTGCGCGCGAAGCGCGGCGAATCTGGGTCAGACGGGCGTGACGCCGTGCCGGCGCCGGGAGAAGTGGCGATCCTTCCCGTGCGCGGCGGCATAGCGCGCGAGCAACTCGGCGCGCAGCTCATGCGGCTCGATGATGGTGTCGACGACCAGCTCGCTGCCGAGCCGGACGATGTCGATGTCCTGGTCGTATTCGGCACGTTTGGCGGCGACGAACTCGGCGCGCTCGGTCTCGTCCTCGATCGCGGCGATCTTGTTGGCGTAGACGGCGTTGACCGCCGCCTCAGCGCCCATCACGGCGATCTTCGCGGTTGGCAAAGCGATCGTGGCTTCGGGTGCGAAGCCGGGGCCGGCCATGGCGTAGAGGCCGGCGCCGTACGCCTTGCGAACCACGACGCAGATCTTCGGCACCGTTGCCTCGCTGATCGCGCTCACCATCTTGGCGCCATGCCGGATGATGCCCTGCTTCTCGACCTGCGTGCCGACCATGAAGCCGGGCACGTCGCAGAGGAACAGCAACGGGATGTTGAAGGCATCGCAGAGCTGCACGAACCGGCTCGCCTTGTCGGCCGAGTCGACGAAGAGCACACCGCCCTTGAACATCGAGTTGTTGCCGACCACCCCGATGACCTCGCCGCCCAGCCGAGCGAAACCGGTGGTCAGCTCCCTGGCCCAGAGCGCCTGGATCTCGAAGTAGCTGTCCTCGTCGACCAGCGCCTTGACGAACTTGCGCATATCGAACGCCTGACGCTCGCTGACCGGAACCAGAGACGCCAGATCCGCTCCGGTGGCCGCGCCGGCCTCGATCGCCGGCGGGTTTTCAGTGAAGTTCGAGGGCAGGTATGACAGATAGCGCTTGACCACGCCGAGCGCCTCGGCCTCGTCCTTGCACAGGAAGTGGCCGACGCCCGACTCGGTGCAGTGCACCTTGGCCCCGCCCATCGCCTCCAGCGTGGTCTTCTCGCCGGTGACCATCTGGACCATCCGGTCGCTTCCGAGATACATCGATGCGTTGCCGTCGACCATGGCCACCACGTCGCAGAACGCCGGGATGTAGGCGCCGCCGGCGGCGGACGGGCCGAACAGGGCGCACACCTGCGGGATGCTGCCGGATGCCCGGACCTGGTTGTAGAAGATGTTGCCGGCGCCGCGGCGGCCCGGGAAGAGATCCACCTGATCGGTGATCCGAGCGCCGGCGCTGTCCACCAGATAGATCATCGGAACGCTGGTGCTGTAGGCCCGCTCGATGATCCGGATGATCTTCTCAACCGTACGCGCGCCCCATGATCCGGCCTTGACGGTGGAGTCGTTGGCCATCAAGCACACCGGGCGGCCATCGATCCGCGCCATGCCGGTGATCACGCCGTCGGCTGGCAGGCCGTCGGCCAGGACGTTGGCGTAGCGGCCGTCCTCTACGAACGAGTCTGGGTCTACCAGGGCAGCGATCCGCTCCCGGGCGAACATCTTGCCGCGGGCGGCGTTGGCCTCGTGATATCTCGGCGCGCCTCCGGCCTGCACCTGCTTGCTCAGGGCTTCAAGGGCCTCACGGTCCAGTGACACCGGCATCCTCCATGACCAACATCGGCGCCATCGTTGACGCACCTGAACGATCGTTAGGCTACCCCATCCTGGTTACTTCACCCCAAACGCGAAGAGGCCAACACCGCTACGGTGTCGACCCCCTTCCGTGGGTTGGCCTGCCAACCCGGTGTCAGCCAGCCCGGCGCTACGCCGCGCACCAGCTGACCTGGACATCGAGCGCGGACCGGGAATTCGTCGAGAGCCGGCGCGGGGTGCCCGAATTTGCGTCCGGAAATTGGGTTCGGAGCCGAGCCGCGCGCGGATGGGTCAGTGACCGGATCCCGACAACCACCCAACCGGTCCCCCTCCTGGCTTCGAACCCCGGTGGCACAGCACACCTCACAGAGGAGGAACGATGCGTACCACAAAAGCTCGCCGCGTAGGCGCGGCGATCGTGGCGCTCGGTGTGGTGTTCGCTGGGGCGCTGGTGGCGCTTGGGCCGAGCGGCGCGGTGGCCTCGAGCCACCGCGAGGCTCCGCTCATCGCCGCCGACCCGGCGGTCGACAACACCGACGTCTACGGATTCGTCAGCCCGGACCGACCGGGCTACGTCACGTTCGTGGCAAATTTCATCCCATTCGAGGAACCGAACGGCGGACCGAACTTCTACCCGTTCGCGACCGACGCCCGCTACAACATCAACGTCGACAACAACGGTGACGGTAAGGCAGACGTCGTTTACCGGTGGACGTTCCACACCACCGACAAGCGTGGTGGAAACACCTTCCTCTACAACAACGGTCCAGTCACCTCCATCGACGACGAGAACCTGCTGTTCCGGCAGACCTACACGCTCGAGTCGTCGTTCAACGGAGGCCCGTTCCGGGTCCGCGTGGCCAACGCGCCGGTCGCTCCGTCGCGAGTCGGCGCGGCATCCATGCCGGACTACGGGAAGCTGCGCAACCAGGCGGTCACCGCACTGCCGGGCGGCTGGAAGATCTTCGCCGGCCAGGCCGACGATCCGTTCTTCCTCGACCTGCGGGTGTTCGACCTGCTCTACGGTGGCGACCTCAGTGAGGTCGGGCAGGACACCCTGGCCGGCTACAACGTCAATTCGGTCGCGATCCAGGTGCCGTTCAAGGACGTCGCCATGCACGAGGACGCGAACCGCAACCCGGTGATCGGCATCTGGTCGACCACGGAGCGGCCGCGGGTGCGGATCAGTGGGAAGACCAGCACCTCCAACGCCGACTGGGTCCAGGTCTCACGACTGGGCAACCCGCTGGTCAACGAGGTGGTCGTGCCGGCGAACCTGAAGGACGCCTTCAACTCGCTGACGCCGGACAAGGACGCCTCGATCCCGGCGGTAGTCGCCCGGGTGAAGGACCCCGAGGTGCCGAAGCTGATCGAGTCGATCTACAAGCTGAAGGCACCGGCGGCGCCGCGCAATGACCTTGTCGAGATCTTCCTGACCGGAGTCACCACCAAGGCCGGCGGTCCGATCAAGGCAGACCTCAACTCGCAGCTGAACAACGCGGACGTGAACGCAAAGACGTTCCGGCCGTCCGAAGAGCTGCGGCTGAACCTGTCCGTCAAGCCGACGGCCAACCCGAACCGGCTCGGCGTACTCGCCGGAGATCTGCAGGGCTTCCCGAACGGGCGCCGGCTCACCGACGACGTTGTCGACATTGAGCTGCAAGCACTTGAGGGTGCGGCCCAGAGCGGCAAGCTGGTCGACGCACTCGCCGCCGGCGATGGCGTGAACGCCAACGACGACGCGTTCGGTGCGGCGTTCCCTTACCTCGCACTGCCCAACAGCGGTGCGGTGAACAAGGGCGGCGGCACCGCCGGTGCGGCTCAGGGCGACACCGGTGGAACTCAGGGTGACACCGGCGCCGCGGCTCCGGGTCAACCCGGCTCGACGCAGTCGGCCGAACCCGCGGCGTTCACCAGTCAGTCCACGCGGGACCTCGGCACCACAATCGTCAGCGCGACCGGCGGCGCCGTAGCCGTTGCCGTCACCGCGCTGCTGATCGTGGGCTGGGTGATGTGGCGGCGACGCCGTCCGGCAATGGTGGCACCGCAGCCGACCGTGGTCCCGCCGCCGACATCGGCGCCGGGCCCGGACAACCCGACCGTCCAGTTCTAAACAACCCAAAGGCCCGGGGGGTACGCGGTGGGAGTGCCCGTGCCCCTCGGTCGCCGAGGCCCAGGGAGGCCATCATGTTGCGCCACCGAATCCTCGTCGTCGGAGTCGCCGCGATACTGCTCACCGGTGTTGCGGGGGTCTTCGGACTGCGGCACGGCGGCGGCCAGGTCGTCGACGACGGCCCGGCAGCGGCCGCAGCGCCGGCCGACCGGCTCGGTGCCGCCATCACTGTTGCCCAGCAACGACTTCACACCGTGCCCGGTGACTATGTCACCTGGGCTGAACTCGGTTCCGCGTACATCGAAAAGGCTCGTGTCTCCGCGGACCCCAGCTATTACCCGAAGGCCGAGGGTGCGCTGCGCCGCTCGCTTCAGCTTCGCCCACATGACAACGCCACCGCGTTGATCGGGCTGGGCGCGCTCGCCAACGCACGCCACGACTTCGCCCACGCTCGTGACCTCGCCGAGCAGGCATTGGACATCGATTCGTACTCAGCGGACGCCTATGGTGTCCTCGCCGACGCACACACCCAACTGGGCCATCCGGCCGCCGCCACCGAAGCCGTGCAACACATGCTCGACTTGCGCCCGGGCCTTCCGGCCTACGCCCGGGCGTCGTACGACCTCGAGCAGCACGGGCGACTGGACGAGGCCGCGGCCCTTATGCGCCGGGCTCTTGACGCCGCGATCGATCCGGCCGACAT
>Ga0068863_100001752_pt1 | contig 21531 bp, 17 predicted proteins | sample KBSSwiS62_FD_66596 | JGI IMG/M metagenome (GOLD analysis project Ga0068863, IMG submission 66596) | Switchgrass rhizosphere microbial communities from Kellogg Biological Station, Michigan, USA - KBS Switchgrass S6-2 | ecosystem: Host-associated > Plants > Roots > Rhizosphere > Soil ...
GGCGTCGAAAATGATGGCGGCGCTTTCTATTTCCATCTTCCCAAGATCGGTGCGGTCCCTGCCAATCTGTCGCGCTATCGCGGGCGGCTGGAGATGAGCTTCTTTCCGATTGCCGCTAGCACGCATGAACAGACCTGTCGGCTTTTTGATGATGTTGACGCGATGCTGACCAGCGGCCCGTTCGCATTGCCCAACGAGTTCGTGCTTTGGGGCATCGACCCGCAATTCGACGCGAAGAGTATCGCCGAATATGGCGAGGCGATCAGCCAGGGCAGTGAAGCAGTCGAGGCGCTGGTCGACCATCTCGGCCGGCTCTGGGAGCGGCACGTGAACATGGACTATTGAGGCCGGGAAAGGGACAACGACAATGGCCGACATTCCCTATGGCAACCGCCGCGCTGACATCCTCACCCAGCTCTCCCAGAGGGAAAGGCTGGTGTTTATCGCCGAAGGCCTGCCGATCGTCGCGGCCAGCGCGCGGAGTTTCTGGGATGCGGCGCAGCTGCTCGAACAAGGCTCACGCGAGCAGAATGTCCTCGAAGGCTTCGCGGTTGAGGAAGCCGCCAAAGTGCTGATCCTGATGGACCTGGTGCGCTGCCCATCGAAGCACATCGCGCGGCGCGTCAAGGGGATCGTGAAGACGTTCTACGACCATCTCAGCCGAATGATCTACGCCGACGCCCAAGGCTGGCGGCCGGTCGATGTCACCCAGCTTCAGACCTATGTCGATCAGGAGCGACAGGGGCACTATCTTGAAGGCTATGTCGGCGAATATATCGTTCCAAACTGGAGGCTCTACAGCCGCGAGTCCACGATGTACGCCGACATCGAGGTCCATGAGGACGGCAAGCCACAATGGTCTGCACCGCGCGGCGATGGGTGCTCGCTGCAGATATTTGGCGGACCGCCGCTTCCGCTGCTGCTAACCGAAGCAATGGCGGCGCTCGGCATGTTCACGGTCAAGGGCGTGCGCATCGTCCACCAGACCTGGCAGGCGCTCGACTTCATCGATATCCAGCATTTCGACGACCATCGCCGTCTGTTTCGGGAAATGCTCGATAAGCTGATCGCCGCGAAACTGCCGTCCGACGATGCGACCGACGATCATGTCTGGCAGCTCAACAGCCACTGGCAATTGCCGATGTACAATCTTCAGTTCGGTAAGATTCCAGTCGAGTTGGAGGTGCTCGAAGCCGAACGCGATGCGGCGCTGTGGCATGAAGTCGGCATCTGAACCCGAGCGCTCAGGCCGAATCGAGCCTCCGCAGCGCCTCGAGCGCGCGCCGTGCATGGCGGGGGTCAGCTGCGAGGCGTCGCAGGCGGGCGACGTCGCTGCGATCGCCGAACGTCTCTAGGATTTGGAAGGCATAGCCAGGCGCGCTGTCGCGCGCGTGCGCAAAGCGAAAATGCTGCGGCTCCCCGCCCTCGTCGAGAAAGCGTCTCGCGACTGCCAACCATTGCGGCGTATAGGCGCGGAGCAGGCTCGGTCGGGGCGTAGCGGGCGGTTCGCTCCAATGATGTTCGATGAGGCTTTGCTCGAGTTCGCTGAAACACCCCATGACGACGCCCGGGGGCAACCGATTCAGCGTTACCCAGATTTGCGCAGGCGGTTCGCGTTCCACGCCGCCGGATGTCGCGTGAAGCAGGGCGCGCAGCAGGATCAAGGCGTGTTGCGTATCCGTATGCCCGTCCTGCGCCGGCAGTGCGAGCTGATGGTGGCCCAGGAAGCGCGTCGCCATCGTGAAGGCGCTCCACTCTTCTTGCGGGAATACATTTTGCGGGTCCGGCAAGCGGGCGAACTCCTGCATGATCACGCCATCGATCGGGTCATCGAACGATGCGATTTCTCGGATGACCCAGGACAGGTTGACGCATTTTCGGGCGTCCTCGCAGCGCGCGGCCCGGCGGAGCAGCAGGCGACGCTTTTCCGGGGTCAGAGCCTGGAATTCGTCGCCATAGATATGATCATAGGGGTGATCGAACATCGCTACGGCGACGGTCAGGGCGAGGCCGAGAATAAATTCATCCTCGTTCGGTCCGGTTGCCCGTTCGAACTCGTCGCGAATGCCCTCCCTGGCCCCCTCAGCCGAATCCTCGAGCCCTCCCAGGAACTTCAACGCGTCGATGACCGCTGTGCTGATCCAGATGCCTTCGCGATTGGCATCGATCGTCTCTATCGCTTCGATCAGGGCGCTGAGCCGGGCGGGACTTGCCTGCCGCACGAATGTCGCGGCGTGAAGGATCGCGAGTTTCACTTGGGCCGGCTCCCATCGAAACCGTTCGATGACCAGTCGTGCAAGCCCGTCGGCAACGTCGTCGACATCCACGTGATCGAGAAACAGGCGCCGTCGCTCGAGATAGAAATGCAGCTGCCCTGACGTGAGGCGCATCATGTCATGGGGTGTGTTGCGCAGTGCCGGATCGACGATGTCGAAAACTCCGCTTCCGGCCATCTGGCTAATCTGGGCAAGGCCACTTTGCTTGCTGAACCCGGAATAGGCCAGCCGGAACGCGTTGCTCTTCAGCGCGGTTATCCCGGCTGCGGTCGCGGCATCGGACAAGCGCCGTCGCTCTTCGAGGAGCACGGCATCCATCGACGCGCACAGGTCGAAGAAGCGCTCGATCCGATGCCCGGTGCCCACCACCCGCGCGAGCGCATTAATCCGCGCTTCCTCGGGCGCCGAGCGTAGACGGACCGAACCGTCTTCCCAGTCGACCGATGGATTGTCGCCGGCGACGAGCATCAGGCGCAGACCGGCGATCTCTGCGTCGATCTCGCTCTCCGTCTGGGTGAGCAGATTGTCCGCGACCTGCGCCGCGATCGGTCCTGCCAAGCCACGGGCAGCGTCGTACAGAAGGCTTGAATCGCTCGTCGTTTCGAGCACCGTCTTCACGACCGCCGGATCCTCGATCACCGACAAGATATCGGCCGCGATCGCTTCGAGTGCGGGCAATGCCAGCAGGAGCGAGAATTTCTCGCCCGCTGTGGCGGCGAATTGAGCATAGCCGAAGGCAGCGCAGGCATTGAGAAGGATCTCGTGCGCGAATGAGACGCGGCCGCCGCGCCTGACGAGGAGGTTGGCGGCAAAAATCGCGTCGATCTCCGCGGGCCCGACGCCCTTCGCCGCCAGAAGCTCGTCGAAGGCGGTCTCATTGATCGAGAAGCTGGTGCTTTCGATCAACGTCTGGGCGAGGAGGCGCAGACCTGCCGAACCCGATCGCTGCGCGTTGACCAAACGATACCGGATGAACTGTTCGACCAGGAGCTGGCGCGACGCGTCGGCGGACATAGAAGCGCCGATTTCGGCAACGATCGTCGCCTCGAACCCGCTGACGACGGCATTCAGCAACGCCCCAAGATTCATGCCGAGCGATCCAAAGTGCGCCTTGGCAATCCGTTCCTTGAGGGCGAGGGTTGGCGCGCGGATCGCGATTTCCTTCAGCCCCGACAGCTGTGGCGGCACTGCCGCCTGCCCCGTGACGATGACGCGCGCATCGAGTTGCCGAGCGATTGCGCGGAGCCCGCGCAGCGCCGCGTCGCGCGCCGCTCCGAGTTCGTTGATCCCGTCGAGTACGATCAGAACCGGCGTGCCAGTCGCGCGGATCGCTTTAAAGATGGCTGCAGCGCGCACGTCGATGACGAGGGCCAATTCGCGCTTGAGCAATCTTGACCAAGACCCGTCGAAGTCTTTCGCCGCGAGGTAGAGGACGCATTGGCCGGCTCGGACGGCCTGGCTTCCCAGCCACCGTGCCGCCAATGTCTTTCCACAGCCCGACGGGCCCTCGATAAAGGTTCCCGGTGCCTCGTCGAGCGCGGCCAGCAGCGTCGCGCGCTGCTCCTCGCTTTCGGGCAGCCAGCCCTCGCCGTCGCGCGCGAGCTCGCTCGCGATCCTGTCACGATAGTCTCGCATCACGGCGAAAGCGTGGGCGAGCGATTGACCTCCCATCACCTCCGCGAGCGTTGCGGTCCGCAGCGATCGGCGCGTCGCGAAGGCGCGCCAATCGTCAAGAGTCCAAGGATTTTGCTTCTTACCAGAGGCTGTCGGATCGAACCGATGAAGGTCGGTGACCACGACTTTGAAATCGCCGTTCGTGAGAGCAGAGCCGTTCGACAGCGGCGTCGCGAAAACGACGGCTGCGTCCGGATAGAAGCCGGCGACGTCTGCGCTTTCGCGCATGGCGTCGCGCAGGCGGTTTTTTTGCCCGAGCGCCTGCTGATATCCGTTGGTATAGCGTCGCCATTCGCCGGAGACATGGAGCCGTTGCCAATCTCCATCGAGACCGCCACGTACCGGGAGGCGGGACGCTTTCACTTCGACCACCACGACATGGCGCGTTGTGATGACGACGCTGTCGATCTGCCGCCCGCCGAGTTGAAAATTGGCAAGGAGGATGAACGGCTCTCCTGTCGCTGTCAGTGCGATATGGATTTGCGCGAGCGCGCGCCGCTCCGACCATTCGTCGATGGCATCGCCGATGAAGATCTCACCAAGATGTGCCGCCGCCATTCAGCGACCATAGCATTCACCGAAGGCTCTGCACTCTCGCGATGTAAGAATGGCCGGTTGCCTGAGAGATCGTGAGCCGATTCAGCATCCGGAATCGGGGCACGAGCCCCTGCGGACCTGCCTGGCGGCTCGCGACCAGAGTCGGCCGTTCAGATGAACCCCCGTGGATGTCCGCTCCGGCCAGTATCTGCCGCGGAGAACCTGTAAGAGGATTTTCAACAGGGCCCCTCAGATAGGGCATCTGGCTTGCTCGTCCTCGCGCATCAGCCGCCGATGAGCGAGATCGCTGGCGCCAGCCATATCGCGTCGTCGAAATGCCTGGCCACGTAGCCACGGTGCTCTGCGGACGGGCACCAGCAGGGTTAAGGCTGGTCAAGCCGTCCGGCGGCGAAGTCGCGCGCGAGCGCTATAAAGGCCTGGAATGCCGCGGACGAATTGCGCCGATTGGAGTAGTAGAGGCACAGCGGGACAAGCGGCGGAGTCCAGTCTTCGAGAATGCGGATGAGCCGGCCCGCCGCAATATCCTCGTGGACATCGGCTTCCATGAAATAGCCGATGCCCACGCCGTTCGTTACCGCAATCCGGGCTAGAGACGCTTCATCGAGGGTGAGCGGACCTTCAACGTCGAGCTGCAGCTCTTCGCCGCCCTTCTCGAAGCGCCATCGGAACAATGCACCATTGGGAAGTCGTACCCGTAAGCAGGGATAAGTGAGCAGTTCTTGGGGCAGTTGGGGGATTGCCCTGCTCTCAAAAAAGGCTGGCGATGCGGCGACCGCCATGCGTCGCTTCTGACCCAGCGGTATGGCAATCGCGTCGCTTGGCACCAGATCCGCGCTACGCAACCCCAGATCGAAGCCGGCCGCCACGACATCGACAAGCCGCCCCTCAGTAACCAGGTCGATATGAACCTGCGGATAGCGCTGCAGATAGTTCAGGATCAACGGTGCCATGATCTCGCGCGCCGCCGTCGCGAAGGCGTTGATGCGCAAGGTGCCCGACGGCGTCTCCTGCTGCGAACGCGCCGTATTCATCGCCTTCTGGATGTCCTCGAGCGCTGGCTTGATCTGCGCGACGAAGATTCGCCCGGCATGGGTGAGGGAGACGCTGCGCGTGGTGCGATTGAACAACCGCACCGCAAGCTCCCGCTCGAGCTTGCCCACCGCGTTGCTGATGGCCGTGGTCGACATGCCGAGATCCAGCGCCGCCGCCCGGAACGAGCCGCACCGAACGATGGCGAGCACCGCCTCGAGCTCGATCAGCGACTGACGACCCATTATCCCGCTTTCCGCAACACGTGATGCCGATCTGTCTCGATTATCAGGCGAAATGTCTATCGCTAAATCTTGGCCATCACCTGTGAGGAGATGACCATGCCAATCGATCTACCCAAGCCGATCGCCGACTATGTCGAGGCAAATGCCCGTCTCGACATCGACGGCATGATGCAGCCATTTCTGCGCGACGCCGTCTTCATCGACAATGGCAAGCACTTCGAGGGGCAGGCGGCAATCCGCCATCTGTTCGAAGGAGAAGTGATCCCGGTGAAGGCGATCTTCGCGCCCGATACGGTCCGGGAAGAAGACGGCGATGTCGTCGTCGAAGGTCCCGCCTATGGTGACTTTCCGGGCAGCCCGCTCCGCTTCACCTATCGTTTCACGCTGGTGGACGGCGCCATCAAGACCCTGGAAACCACGGTATGAGCATCAAGGCAGATCCGACCGAGTTCGCCGGCAAGCGCGTCCTCGTCAGCGGTGGCACCAAGGGCCTGGGCCGCGCGACGGTCGAGCGCTTCCTCGCCGGCGGAGCCCGTGTTGTCACCGCCGCCCGCGCGATCACGGATACCATCGAGGGCATTGAATATGTCCAGGCGGACCTGACGACTCAGGAGGGCGGTGAAGCACTGGCCAGGGTGGCGATCGAGTGTCTGGGCGGGATCGACATCCTTGCTCATGTCGTCGGTGGCTCGGCGATGCCGCCGGGCGGCTTCGTCGCGCTGACAGACGAAATCTGGCTCTCGGAACTGAATTTGAACCTTCTGGCGACGGTTCGCCTTGATCGCCTTCTGATCCCGCAGATGATCGAGCGAGGCAGCGGCGCAGTCGTGCACGTTACCTCAACCCAGTCGGTGCTACCTCTGCCAGAGTCCACCACCGCCTACGCCGCCGCGAAGGGAGCGCTGAGAACCTACAGCAAATCCATCTCCAAAGAACTGGGTCCAAAGGGGGTTCGGGTCAACATCGTCTGTCCCGGCTGGATCATGACCGAAGGCGCTGTCGACCTGGTGAAGGGCATGCAGTCTAGCAATGGCGGCACGTTCGAGGAAGCACGGCAGGCCGTCATGGCCTGGATCGGTGGGATCCCGATCGGACGTGGGGCCGAGCCGGCTGAGGTCGCTGACCTTATCGCCTATCTCGCCTCAGATCGTGCCGCCGCCATCCATGGGTCCGAGTTCGTCATCGACGGCGGCACGGTTCCGACCGTTTGAAATCCTGCGAGGCGCTCGCCCCCCCCCGCTCCAGCGGAGAGCGGATGCCGGCTCGCAGACTGAGGCGGTCGGCGGATCCCGCCCACGCACCACCAATTTTTAATTCGTTGGGCTAGTGCCGACCACGCTCAGTCGCTCGAGAGCGGCAGGTAGGACGGCCGCTTCCGCCGGAACGGCAAGCGGAGAGAAACCGCCTGCTGTTTGCCGGGTCGATTCAGAAGTCGGTCGAGACCGAAATGCCGCGCCATTGAGCGAGGATCGCGGCGTCGGAGGCGTGTTTTGCCTCGATCGCCGCAACGGTATCGCTGCCGAGCGGCAGTCGCAACGGCGGGTTGGGTACCTCGGCGAAGTCGATCAGCACCTTGGCGAGCTTGGTCGGATCGCCAGGTTGGTTGTGGTTTAGCCCCGTGGCCACGTTGCGGACGCGCCCGGCCGTCGCGGCATAGTCCTCGATCACGTTCGGACTGACGCTGAGTGATGCGGCGTCGAGGAAGTCGGTGCGGAAATAGCCCGGCTCTACGACAGTCACATGGACGCCAAGCGGTTCGAGTTCGGCGTGAAGCGCCTCCGACAGGCCCTCGACCGCGAACTTGGTCGAGCTGTAGATCCCGAACCCGGCTGCCCCACGATAGCCGCCGATCGACGAGATATTGAGGACGCGGCCCGAGCGGCGTTCACGCATATGCGGAAGCACGGCGCGGGTGACGTTGAGCAGCCCGAACACATTGGTCCGATAGACCGCCTCGATCTCGGCGGCACTGGCTTCCTCGACCGCCCCCATCAGGCCGAAGCCGGCATTGTTGAGCAGCACGTCGATCGTGCCAAACCTTGCAATCCCGGCATTGGCCGCCACCTCCGCCTGCGCCTCGTCGGTCACGTCCAGCGCGACGGAGAGAAGGTTGGGATGCTCGCCGAACCGATCGGTGATTTGCTTCGGGTTGCGGGCGGTCGCCACCACCGCGTCACCTTGCTGGAGCGCGAGGTCGGCAACAAGGGCGCCGAAGCCACGCGACGCGCCGGTGATGAACCAGGTTTTCATGTCAGATTCCTTTTCTGGTGCGAAGGGGCGCGGTCAGCCGCGTGGGTTGATGGCGGTGGCGAAAGTCAGCTCCATCTCCCTGGCGAGAAGATCGGGGAACCGGGCGAGCAGCGCCCGGGTGTAAGGCTGCTCGAAATGCGCATCGAGGTCGGCGCGGCTCTTCCAGGTCTCGTAGAGGATCCAGACGTTGGGATCGCCATTGTCGCGGTGGAGCGTGTAGCCGAGCGAGCCGGCTTCCTTTACGGTCGGATAGATCAGCGCCTTCAGTCCATCGCCGAGTTCCTCGGCTTTCTCCGCTTTGGCGGTGAGGCGTGCGATCAGGGTCAGTTGGGTCGTCATGATGATGGTCCTTGGATTGTCGTGATGATGTGGGCGGGCGGGCTCAAAGGCTGGCGACCGACATCTTGATGTTGTGACCGCCATCGACGGTGATGGTCTGGCCGGTGACGTAGGAGGCCTGGTCGGAGGCGAGCCAGACCATGGCGTCGGCGATCTCTTGCGCCGTGCCGATGCGGCCGAGCGGAACGTTCGCTTCGTAGAAGGGCCGCATGTCGCGCCCCTGCGTGAAGCGATCGGACATCTCAGTCTTGATGAAGCCCGGCGCGATGCCGTTGACGCGGATACCGTCGCCGCCGAGCTCGACCGCGAGCGCGCGGGACAGCGACTCCGAGCCGCCCTTGGTCGCCGAATAGACGGGCAACAGCGCGCCGCCCTGCCGGCCCCACAGCGACGACACGGTGATTATCGAGCCGCCCGGCCGCCGCAGATGCGGGATGGCATATTTGGCGGTGAGCAGCGTGCCGCGCAGGTTGGTCGAGAGCACCGCGTCGACATCCTCGACGCTGAGCTCGGCGAGCGGCAGCACATGCGGCGGCTCGATACCGGCATTGGTGATCAGCGTGTCTACAAGCCCGAACCGTTCGACCGCGCCTGCGATAAACGCATCGATCTGGCTGGCGTCCTGCACATCGGTGGTCTGGAACCAGCCGGTGCCACCGAGGCGGTCGATCTCGGCGACAGCGTCAGCGCCGCGGTCGGCCCGGCGGCCCGAGATGGCGACATTGGCGCCGGTCCTGGCGAAAGCCAGCGCGGTGGCATAGCCGATGCCCGAGGTCGCGCCGGTGATGACGATAGTTTTGGTCATGGTGATTACTCCGTTGCGGCGCGTGGGATCAGGCGGCCGGATAGACCGCTTCCCAGGCGGCGTCGGGATCGGTGGCGAGGGTCCAGAAGACATCGGCCGCGCCGCTTGCTTCGTTCGAGCCCGGGCTGACCAACGTCGCGACGGTGGCGATGCGGATATGGATGCCCTGTTCGGCCATGGGTGCGGCGAGGCCCTGCACCATATTGCGGAGCGCGGCCTTTCCGGCGCCAAGGACGGCCCAGTCAGCGCTCGGCTGGACACCAAGCCCACCGCCGGTGACGAGGATGGTGCCGCCTCGCGATCCGAAGACTTCAGTCGCCGCACGGATAGTGTTGAAGCCGGCGGAGACATCGATCGCGATGTCGCTCGCAACCTCCGTATCGCTCATCGAGAACAGGTCCTGGTTGCGCACGACGCCGGCATTGAAGTGGACCACGGTTACGCCGCCGGTCAGCGCCTCTGCCCTGGCAACGGCAGCGCGTAGCGCGGCAGGATCGGTGGCGTCAGCGGGAACCGCATGCGCGGTGATTCCTTCGGCGGTGAGTTCTGCGGTCAGATCGGCCAGCCGGTCGGCGCTGCGGCCGGTGAGGACGATCTGCCAGCTCTCGCGGCCGAACTTGCGGGCAACCGCCTGGCCAATGCCGGGGCCGGCGCCGATGATCATGATGGACTTGGACATGATGAAATTCCTTTGCGTTTGGGGGCGGCGGGCCGCCCCTCACGCGAGGGACGGCCGCTTGAGGTTGCGAGGAGGATCAGGCGAGCACCTCGGCCAGCTCGATCAGATTGCCGAAGGGGTCGCAGAAGAAGGCGAGCTTGCGGCTGATTGCCTCAAGCACGAACGGCTCGGTGACGATGGTGACGCCACGGCTGCGGAGATTCTCGACGGTCGCCTCGACGCTGTCGACGTTCAGACAGAAATGGTGGTAGCCGGCCCAGCCAAGGCTGCTGCCCAGATCGGTATAGGGCCGCACATCCTGCGGCTGGGGATCGCCGCCGCCGAGGATCTCGACATAGAAATGATCGTCCGTAGCCGGCGCCACATAGGCGAGCTGCTCGTCGGCATAGTCCCATTTGGCGACGACGCGGAAGCCGAGCGTGCCGACATAGAAATCGAGTGCGGTGTGGAGGTCGGGCGTGCGCACGGCGACATGGTGGCCGCGCATGTCGGCAAAAGGCGAAGCGCTGTTCGGCGCGGGAGGAATGAAGTCAGCCATGATGATTTCCTTTCGTGTTTTTTGGGTTGGTTTGAGGGTGCGTCGGGGGGATCACTCGGTGGGCGTGACGCGCGCCCAGAGGTCGTTGAAAGCGATGGAGTCGAAGAAGGCGTTGGCCTCGACCACGCGGCCGCGGTTCATGTGGAAGAACCAGGCGTAGCTGTTGGTGTAGGGCTTACCGTCCTTCGCGGTGCCGGTGGCATCGAACAGGATGACGACGCGATCCGCCTGCGCCGTGATGCTGCGAACGGTCGGCCTGATGCCCACCGCCATGCGGGCATTGAACGGGCGGATCACTTCAGCGAGGAAAGCTTCCTTGGTCGGGTAGCGCTTCGAAGCCACCGAGTTGCCCTCGATCGTCCAGCTCGCCTCGTCGGCGAGCAGTTCGAACGGGTTGCCGGTGCCGGCCTTCCAAGCGTCGAACTTGGCTTCGACGGCCGCCTGGTTCTGGTCGACGGTCTGCGCCTCGGCGCGCGGCGATAGGGCAAGAATGGCAATGCTGGCGGCCACGAAGCCGAGCGTGAAACGCGCGGCAAAGGGCGCCCAAATTCGCGTGTTGCTGGTCATCGCGGGTGCTCCTCACGTCGTCGCCGGTTCGGATGCCCGGCTAGCAGGAGCTATTTCGCGCTTTTCAATTGGCAGGATTAGAGCATAAGAATTCTCATCAATGCTGAGTGAAGATCAGTAATGCGCGCAACCGACCTATCCGAACTCGCCGCCTTCGACGCCGTCGCGCGGCATCGCAGCTTCCGAAAAGCGAGCGAGGAGCGCGGAGTGACCGCCTCGGCGATCAGCCACGCGGTCAGCAATCTTGAGGCGCGCGTGGGTATCCGGCTGCTGAACCGGACAACGCGCAGCGTGTCGCTCACCGACGCTGGCGCAATGCTGCTGTCGCAGCTGTCACCGGCGTTCGGCGACATCGGCTCCGCACTCGACGCACTCAACCAGTTTCGCGACACGCCCTTCGGCAAGGTGCGGATCAACGCGCCCAATTCGATCGCGCCGTTCGTGCTTGGACCTGTGATTGGGCCGCTCGTTGCCGCCAATCCCAATCTGGAGTTGGAGATCGTCGCCACCGACCGTTTGGTCGACATCGTCGAAGAGGGGTTTGATGCCGGCATCAGGCTGGGCGAAAGCCTGCGTGACGGGATGACCGCGGTGAAGATCAAGCCGCGGCTGAGATTCGCGGTCGTGGGTTCGCCGACCTATTTCGAGGGCCGGGCTTTGCCGAAGACACCGGCCGACCTGTCCGACCATGTCTGCGTGCGAAACATGTATCCCAGTGGAGTCGGTTATCCTTGGTCGTTTGAGCGGGATGGCGAGGAGATCGACGTCGAGGTGAAGGGGCCGGTCGCCCTTCACGATCACGAACTGATGATCGAGACTGCACTGGCCGGTGTTGCGCTCGCCTATGTGTGGGAGGATCGCGCGCGTCCGCATGTCGAGAGCGGGCGGCTGATTTCCTGCCTCGCTGACTGGATCGTGCACGAGGACTGGCTCTACCTCTACTACCCGACGCGCCGCTACATCTCGGCCGGATTGCGCTCGGTCATCGAGGCCCTCAGGGCTGCAAACAACTGACGCGAGGCGCTGCTGTAGACCAGGTCATGCCGTTCGGGCAAACGCTGAACATCGGCCCCTGATGAAATCTGCCATTCGTCATGGCGCTGGCGATCGGCAGGAATATACCACGAGGCAACGGCGGTGTGCGACCAAACAAAGCCATTCAGCGACGTTCGGCACGACGACTGATTCGAACAGAAGCCGCCGTTTGCGCTGGAGCGGCTGCTGGAAGCAGCCGCTCCACTATTGGCGTTGCATGATTGCCCCCAATTTATGACCCCAGCGATGGCACTCCCGCACCTACTTCAATCCCGATCCGTGACGGCCCAAAGCGGAGGTGAAGCCTGTTTGGTGAGCATCTTCAACGGCACCGCCGGGATGGCACGACGCTGACTTCCGATTTGATCTGATCGACGATTGCGATTGGCGTCCATGCAGTTAAGCCATGTATTCATGGCAGCGACCCGAACGATTGACGGAGACATCGACCCACCGGACCTCTCCGTCGAACAGGAGCCGAGCACCGCGCTGGAGTGGCAGCGTTTCATCCAGAAGGAAGTCGCCTCGACGCTCTCGGTCTATCGGACCAAGCCTCGACTGCTGCTGGGCCAGGTTCGCAGCGAAAGGCAGATCGCCGACGATTATGCGGGCCGAGAGCTGTTGGAGATGGTCCAGAATGCGGCCGACGCTGCCGCCGAAGCCGGCGGCGAGGGGCGGGTGCTGATCGAGATCTCTCGCGATGGCCTCCTCGTCGCCAACAGCGGCCAGCCCTTCCGGTCGAGTGGTGTAGAGTCGCTGATGACCGCGCATACGAGCGACAAGCCGTCGCGGAAGCGCAAGCTTATCGGCGCAAAGGGGCTGGGCTTCCGCGCGCTACTGAACTGGTCTCATGAGCCGATCATATCGAGCGGCGCGCTTGAGATGGGATTTTCGGCGGAACATGCGGCCGGGATCATCGCGGACCTGGTCGACAGCGCACCCGGAATCCGCAAGATCGTCGCGCAGGAAGACGAGCGCCCGGTTCCCTCTCTGGCATTCCCCGCAATGGGCGAGGAAATCGAACGGGTCGGCGATGCGCAGGCGAGGACTCTTCTAGACCGTGCGCGGTCGGTTCGTGCGGAAGGCTTCGATACCGTCGTTGCGGCACCGTTTGACGACGCACGCGCGTTCGATCGCGCTGCTGCGCAGGCTGCCGAGTTCAAGCCGACGTTCCTGCTCTTTGTCGATACGCTGAGGTCGATCACGCTCCAGATCGAAGGGCAGCCGGAGGTTGTGTGGGAAAGGCGGAAGCTTGGTCGCAACGCCGAGCTCCTTGAGGTGACGATCGACGGTGTAAGCTCCAAGCAGCATTGGCTCTGCTTCCGCCGGACGGGTGAGCTCGCACGGAAGGCGGGGCAAAAGGCCGTCCCCTATGAGGCTGCCGTCGCGCTGCGCACCGACGCGCTCAATGCCTCCGGTTATCTGCACAGCTACTTTCCGACCAGCATCGCGTTGCCGTTTCCGGCATTGCTTCACGCAACCTTAGAACTCGATTCCAACCGCAAATCGCTCAAGACCGGGTCGGAACTGAACGCAGGCGTGCTGCGCGCGCTCGCCGATCTCTACGCCGAGGCGCTCGAGACGGTCGCTCGCGACCAGAAAGCAAACGTTCTGGGCTTCCTCGCTAGGAGCGGCGACTTTCCCGAGCCGCTCGCCGGTCTCGAGAAGGCCGTATACGCGAGCGCCTGGAGCCGACGGATTGTGCCGGCGATCCGCGGGCGCCGCATCACACCGGCGGAAGCCCGGATCGGACCGCCCGGTTACCAATCCTATCTGCCCACGCGATTGTTCAAGGATCTCGCGAAACTCGACGACAATGCAGAGCGGGACGTGCTCGCACGGCTTGGGGTCGAGCAGCTCGCTCCCGACACGATCGTGAAGGAATTAAAGAAGGCCGACCTCACCATCGACGAGCGGGCTCGGGCAATCGTCGGCGTGGCGCAGACATTCGATACGGGGTTTCACGATCGTGGGCTGTTTATCGATCAGGGCGGCCGCCCCATGCGGAACGCCAACACGCCATTCCCGCCACCAGCGTCAGGCGACCATCTGCCGGTGCTCCCGGACTGGGCGCGGGCAAGGTTCATCGATGCCACGCTTTGGTCGAAGGTCATCGCCGGGCTCGATGGCCAGACATTCCGAGATCGTCTCAAACGCCTCGATCATTTCGGCGTCAGCGAGTTCAGCAACCAGAGCATCATCCTGGCGCTGCGTAGCCAGGCTAACCAGGCGCTCGTCAGCAAACGCCGCGATCCCAATGTTGTACAGCGCGAACTCCTGAGTACCGTTTACGCGCTCTATCTGCGCCAACCCGACAATCGCGCGCCACCGGCCAGCTTCAAGGTGCTCTGTGCCGACGGGCGCTGGCGGGATGCGCGCGAGGTCCATCTGTCTGGAAGTTTGGGCGAGGTCGGCCGGATCAATGCCGCGCTCTACCGATCGGCATTAGCCTATTTGATTGCCGATCCTCTCGAAAATGGCGTCGATGCCGAGGCCGGCGACGCGAGCACGTTCTTCGAATGGCTTGGCGTGAATCGGTGGCCGAGGGAGATCAATCTCCCGGTCCCGGAGCGGTTTCAGCACGTCCTCACCGCGGCGCTGCCCAACGATGTCGAGTTCACCGACGGCCGTGTCGTCCAAAAGACCCTCCGGCAGAATCTCATCTGGGGGTACAATCTCGAGGCCAATGCCTCGACGCTCGCCGGCCTCGACGAAATTCTTGAGACTGCTGAAAGCGACGCAATCCTCGCGTGGCTCGCCCGCGATCCGCGCTTCGATATGGCGGAGCCCTATCGATTTGCGGCCGCAGCTAGGGGCCGGTACGACGGCAAATCCGCGATGCGTCGATACGAGGGAGCACTGCCCGACCTCGTGCGCCACCAGATCCGGACCACACCATGGCTCGCCTGCGCCGACAGCGCGCATCACGCGCCAGCTGATTGCATGGCCCAACCCGGACGGCTCACCGACCTCTTCAACGTGCCTCGAACCGCTGCCGCCGGGAGCGAGGCCGAATACGGGTTATCTCAGCTGCTCTGGCGTCGTGGCCTTGCCAACGCGTCCGTCCCCCACGAGCTTTCCGACCTATCGGAGGCGGGCGTTTACGGCTTGCTGACGTCGCTATCCGGGCGGGCAATCGCCGACGATGTGGTGAAGCGGCTCTATCAGCAGATCCTCGAGCTTGAACCCTTCGACATCGACAAGGCGCCGGTCGAGCGCGCGGACTTCCTGAGCCGAGGGAAGGTCCAGGTCTACAAAGGCACCGCGACCGAGTGGGTGCGACCAAGCGACGCGCTCTATGCCGACCAGAGTGGCTTCCCGCAGGCGGCCCGCGAGCATCTGCGATTGATCGGCCTGCCGCCTCGACGCAGCGCGACGAATGTCCGCGACAGATTTGGCGTGGCGGCACTCAGCAAGCAGAACTTCGAGCTCGAGCTGACCCAGTTCACCGAGGAAACCAGCCTCGCAGCGGCCACACTTCGGTCGGATCTCCAAAATGCGCGCCCGTACATCAGGGCGCTGAGGCTGCTCGATTCCAACGTCACCGCACGGCTCAAGCGGTTTGATCGGCTGACACTCAAGATCGTGCGCGCGGCCGAGATCCGGATCACGATCGGCGAACAACAAATCACGGGGCCGCTCGAGGCCTGGACGCATGTCCTGCAGGGCAATGATCTGATCGTCGCTATCGACGCTTCGAGGGACATCAGCTCGGCTGGGCTCCTGGCGCACGAGGCGATCGCTGACGGCATTGCCGAGCTCTTCGAGCTCCAAAGCGGCGCCGACTTCGCGAAGCTGCTCTCGGCCCGCGACGGCGGTGTGCGCCGGACACTTCTTGCGCGAATGCTACCGAATTTCTCTGAGGAGGAGCTGAACCAATCGCTCGCCGACGTAAGCGAGCCTGACGAGCGCTACGAGCCTTCGAAGGTCGATCCCGCCACTTTGGCCCGCGGCCCTAAGGACAGCGGCAAGTCAGCGGACGGAAGCGACGGCACCACTCATGCGGGGGCAGGCGGCGACACGGCGGCGCCCCTTATCGCGCTTCCGTCGCAACCTCCATCCAAGCCCGTTGTCCCAACGTCGGTCACGTCGACGCCGCTGAGAACCCCCGCGCCATCGGGCACCGGACCGGGGACGCCAGGCGGCGACTCGGTCATCGGTGTGAGGATCACGACATCGACAGGTCCCGTCGGCGCAGCACCCCACGCAGACCCGTTCCGCGCCGCCGACGCGGAGGCCTGGACGCGACTGTTCGAGATCGAACAGGGCCGGTTTCCGCTTGACGTTGCCTTTCTTCAGGGAAGGGACGCCTTTGGTTGCGACTGCCTCAGCTTCGCGAGCCAGGCTGACCTCGAGACCTTCAAGGCGGATCCGAAGCGAACCGACCTCGTTGCTCGCTTCATTGAGACCAAATCCGGGGCCATCCAATTCTCTGATAACGAGACGCGAGCGGCCGAGACGCGAGGCGATCGCTTCTTCGTGTATCGCATTCACTATTATGCGGGGAACCGTGACTCGGCAGAACTGACGATTGTTTGCGATCCATTGCGATATCGAGATGCGCTCGTCGCTCAGTACGAATTCAATATCGATCAGGTCCACGAGCGCAGCAGGTTTCAAGTGTTTGCGTCCCGGTCAAACGAAGCGGAACACGAGCCATAATGACAACAGGGTTATAAATAATCTCTATTATCAAACCACCAGAACCACCTTCAATCCTAGGGCGGCTTGGTTTAAGAATCATGGTATTTTTTGTAATTGCTCACCCCTCAAAATCAGTCATTTTCGCGGCGGATTGTTAAATTTGTGAGGCCGGTGTGCGGTGCGAGCGGAGGACGTGCCGCTTTGGCGACTGCCTTTTGTAATCGTTCACCGCTACCATTTCGGCGGGATCAGGCGATCACGGGGATGCGGCGAGTGGCACACCTTTGAGCGTGAGGCGTATGGCCTCGATCGCGGAGATCGCCCTGCGTCGCCCGGTTTCGACGACGGAGCGGATGTGGGCGTAGTGTTCGGAAGCCCACTTGGAGCGGAAGCCGTTGGTAATTTTGCGATAGACGGCGGTGTGCCGGAGCGCGCGCTCCGAGCCATTGTTGGTGGCGGAGAGTTCGCGCCGGGTGATGAACAGGAAGATCTGATGTCGGACCTTCTTGATGATCCCCTCGAGCTTGCGTCCGGCGGCGTGGGTGGGTTTGCGCGCCATGAGCTGGTCGAGTTTGCGGTTGAGTTTGGACTCGTAGGTTTTGAGCGTCGAGTTGGCGAGCTCGTCGCGTCGAGCGCCAATGCGGCAAGCCTCCTTGAGGATGTCCTTGAAGCCGGGAGCGAGGACCGTGTCACCGCAGTCTATTGCATATTGGGTGTCGCGGATGAGATGGGCGAGGCAGGGCTGATGGCCGCGGGTGGCCCAGCCCTCCTGGCTGCGCAAACGATCGGATATCCAGTATTCCGGCCGATAGTCGTCGAGAAAGTCTGCGACCACCGCTTTGGAGCGATGCTCGTGAGCGACGAAGACGGCGCTGTCGGCGTGATGGAACACCCACAGCCAGTGATTCGCTTTGCCGACACGCAGCCCGGTCTCGTCCGAAGCGATGACGGCACCGGCCAAGAGTTCCGCTTTGATCCGGTCGGTCTGCGTCGCGAAGGCGCCGCGGCTGGCGGCGAGGATGTTGACCAGCGCGCCCTCGCTGATCTCGAGTCCGAGCAGTTCGTGCAGGAGCCGGCTCAGCCGCTCCAGCGGAATTCCCTGGACCGTGCGCAGATAGATGACGAAGGCGCGCAGGTTCGGTCCGAATGGCGATCCCGGCTCCAGCCCTTCCGGCGCGGTGGCCTTGAAGCGCTTGTTACAGCAGGGGCATACACCGCCATGCAGCGAAACACGGGTGACGTCGGGCATGATCGCGGGGATTTCGATACGGTCATAGACCTCGCAGGCGGTCTGCGCGACGCCGGACACGTCGGCGCCGCAGCTGCAGGCTTGCGCCATCACGTCGCGCTTCCGGGTCGGGTTGGGGTGGAGCGGGCGATTGGCGCCGGCGTGTGGGTTCCTTTTCTTTTTCTTCGCGGTCTCCGAGCCCGACGGCTTCTGCCCCTTCGAAGGGGGAATGCTCGAATTCTTCGGCGTCTTGGGCGGTGACCCGGATTTCGCCTCGAGTTCGGCGATCCGAGCCGTCAGTTGCTCGACCAGGCCGACGAGCACTGAATTGCGCTCCAGCAACGACGCGATCAGGGCGTCTTTATCGACAAGATCTGTCCCGCGAGTCATCCGCAGGTTGACTCATATTCCAGCGTTCTCCGCAACCCAAAAATGCAGTCTCAAAAAGCGCCCCGTCGCTGTTCAGCCGGCAACGGGGATGCGTAAAATTCACAAAATCTCATCCAAAATGCCGAATTTGAGGGGTGAGCAATTACTATTTTTTCGTTCTGAAGAGCAAAGTTGGCTTTTCGAAAAACTGGAAGTCACCTTCGATACTCTTGGGCACCATCAGACAATCAGAACGATCGACCGTCCCCGACATTTGCATATGAACGAATGGCCGAGGTTGGACGCGAATGTTGCTACGCAAACGAACGTTTGTGGGTCCCCAGTTTGCGGCCGGAGCTAGTACTACAGTTGCGTATAAGAAGGAATTGTGATTCCTAGTGACGCGAGTCATTCACACTGACGGGTAGAGACGCTTGAGCTTGATGCGGGCGTCGTGGGTTGTGAAGCGCCAGTCGGCCTTGGCGTGATGCTTATTGCGGCGATGTTGCCATGCGGCGACCTCAGTGACGAGGGTCTGCTTGTCGGGTATCCGTCGGTCGAGGCATTGGGAGGCGAGCACGCCAAGCTCGGACTCGGCCATATCCAGCCAACTGCCGTGCTTTGGCGTATAATGGACCTCAAAGCGCTCGGTCAGGCGGCGGGCTTCGGCGGGCGGGAACGCCTGATAGAGCGATGCTGGGCAATGGGTGTTGAGATTATCCTGCACCAGCACGATTTTATCGGCGTCCGGGAAGTGGATGTCTGCAAGATCGGCCAGCGCGTGGGCATAATCGACCGCAGTGCGCCGATCGGTCACTTTCACATGCCGCCAGCCTTCGAGCGGAGCGAACATCATGAACAGATTGGCTGTCCCGTTGCGTTCATATTCATAATCGACACATGCCGGCTGGCCCGGCTTCATCGCTATGGGTACGCGCGTCTCGGCAATGAGTTGCTTTGACGTTTCATCGAGGCAGACCATCGGACGCTTGGGATCATGGGGTCGCGTATAGACCTCCAGCACATCCTCCATCGCGGCCACGAAGGCGGCGTTGGCGTCCGGCGGGATCACCCATTGCTTGCGTAGATGCGGCTTGAGCGTGTTTTTTTGAGCGTCCGTCCGATCGTATTGTCGCTGGCACGCTCGACGATGTTCAGTTCGACGACCTTCTCTTCCAGCAACCGCAAGCTCCAGCGCGCATGTCCTGCCGGTGGCGCCGAACAGGCGAGCGCGATCAATTTGGCCTCCGCTTCGCCGTCAAATGTTCGCTTGCGGGCGGAGCTCGGCTGATGCTTGCGCCGCAACACCGCCTCGAAACCCTCTTCGACCAGTTGCTGGCGGGCACGGGCGACGGTGGATACGCCGCATTCCAGCGCCGCCACGATCTGGATGTCGGACCAGCCTTCACCGGCCTCCGAACTGTCGGCCTTCAGCAAGATCCGCGCCTTCATGATCAACTGCGCCGAATGCTTGCCCTTATGAATGATCTCGCCAAGCCGAGCGCGTTCCTCCGCGCTCAGCTTCACAACATATTTCCTCGTCAAATTGCCCCGTCCGGCCATGATCCCCTCCGTCGCCCACGTCAGGATCACAGAGAATCAGAAACACAACTCGAAATCAAGGACGCAAGTCACTAGCCTCCTATGTTGGCGGAGGTTGGCGATGTCGGTTTCGGGCTGGAGTGGATCGACGGCGGGATGGGAGCGGGAATTATCGGCGCTGAAGGCGCGGATAGGTCCGATTTTTCGGCGAAGCGAATTGCGGGAGACGGCTTGGGCGTTCGTGGATGGATTGCTGTCGGGGATATCGCGCAAGACGGGTTGGTTGATGGCCGAGCAGGCCGGATTGGCTCGGCCATGGCGGATGCAGGCCCTTCTCGGTCGCTCGCGATGGGATGCCGACCAGCTGCGCGACAAAGTGCGCGACTATGTGATCGAGACGCTCGGTGATCGCAGCGCAGTGCTGGTGGTCGACGAGACGGGGTTCGTGAAGAAGGGCGACCAGTCAGTGGGCGTGGCGCGGCAATATTCGGGAACGGCGGGACGGATCGAGAATAGCCAGATCGGCGTATTCCTGGCCTATGCGAGCCGCCACGGCCATGCCCTGATCGATCGTCGCCTGTATCTGCCCGCGACATGGGCAAGCGATGAAGCGCGCCGTAAAGGAGCAGGCGTGCCGCCGGAGGTGGACTTTGCAACCAAGCCGGCGATGGCGCGGGCGATGATCGCGGCGGCATTGGATGCCGGCGTGCGCTGTGACTGGGTTCTGGCCGATGCTGTCTATGGGGATTACCGGACCAGGCGCATGCTTGAAGAGCGCGGCCAGCCTTATGTCCTGGCGGTCCGGTCCAATCAGGCGCTGCGGATGGTCACCGAAGAAGGGCTGCTGCAGACCGATCCCGCCCAGATGGCCGCAGATGCGCCAGCGGCAGACTGGCACGCCCATCCGGCAGGCGAAGGCGCAAAGGGACTGCGCCTCTATGATTGGATCAGAATCGGTCTTCCCTGGCTCACCACCCCTGAGCATGAGCGCTGGCTGCTGATCCGGCGCAGCCGCTCCGATCCCAAAGCCATGGCTTATTATTTCGTGTTTGCGCCTGTCGGCACCGATCTTGCCGAACTGGCGGGAGCCGCCGGCCTGCGCTGGACGATCGAGGAATGCTTCCTGCGGACCAAGGATGATCTGGGACTGGATCATTGTGAGGCGCGATCCTGGCATGGCTGGCATCGCCATATGACCCTCGTCATGGCCGCCGCCGCCTTCCTTGCCAAGTTGGCGGCCGACCTGCGCCGCACCGCCGTCCCTGCCGATAAAGTCAAAGCGAACGAAACGAGTCCAACCAGCGTTTGAGCCGCCTGCGCAACCTTGTCCCCAGCACCTCGGAGATCGCCGGCCTCATCACACGCCTCCTCCATCCTCCCACAACAAGGCGCGCCTTCATTCTCAACTGGTCAATCTGGCGACGACAGCACCAGTACATCGCTGCGAAAGCTCACTACAAGCGCAGGCATCCGCAACTGTAGTACTAGGTGGGCAACCGGGAACTCATCCCGAGTGGGGCGTGAACGATCGCTCGACACTATTGGCCTCCGGAAAGCTGCCGCCTTCAATCGGCCAGCCATGCTCGTATCTGGCCGCCGATGCGATGATACGGGAAAGTCCGATCCTGACGAAAGCCGTCGTTGGCGGAAACTACTGGGAACGACCGGAATGTCCGCCGATGCGGCAAAAGTGGCATCGTCTGCGGCAACGGCGATGACTTCGCCGATCGCGATGTCGGCGGCTGTAGATCGC
>Ga0068863_100001757_pt1 | contig 21513 bp, 30 predicted proteins | sample KBSSwiS62_FD_66596 | JGI IMG/M metagenome (GOLD analysis project Ga0068863, IMG submission 66596) | Switchgrass rhizosphere microbial communities from Kellogg Biological Station, Michigan, USA - KBS Switchgrass S6-2 | ecosystem: Host-associated > Plants > Roots > Rhizosphere > Soil ...
CTGTCCCACGGTTTTCTACATTGAAACCGTCATCACAGGGCGACCCAAGCCCGACCCGGTCATCACAGGGCGACCAACCGACCGTTCGACGGGATTACACGTGAAAGCCGCCGGGGCGGTCCGCCGGCGTCGTTCCGGCGACGTCGGCGTTGACCGTCCGAGGATCGCGCCACCCCGGCCGGTACGGTCCGATATCGTCGCGTTTCGCGGAGTATCGGCCGCGGCCGGCATCAGTCTGATGCCGTGGCAAGACATCGCGGCGACCTATTTGTACGCCACCGGCCGCGGCGGGACCTGGACGTGGCCGGAAGTCGCGGTCGTCGTCTCGAGGCAAAACGGCAAGACCGAGCTACTAATCCCGCATATCGTGAGCCGATTATTGGCCGGCCGGCGGGTCATGCACAGTGCACAGAACCGCGAATTGCCGCGTGAGGTCTTCGGCCGCGTGGCCGACGTCATGACCGATCAATTCAAGTCCGAGCTGCGCACCAAGCCGCGTTTCGGGTCCGGCCAAGAGACCATCGAAATGCGCAACGGTGGCCGTTACCGGATCGTGGCACCGACGCGCGGTGGCGCGCGCGGACCGTCCAACGATGACCTGATCATTGACGAGCTGCGGGAATTCGAGACGCACGACTTCATTGCCGCGGCGGAACCGACTCTGGCCGCGTCCGCCAATCCTCAAGTGCTGTACTTGTCGAACGCCGGTGAAGACACGTCCGAGGTCTTGAACGGTATCCGCAAGCGTCACGGCGTCGACGACGCGTTGGCCTATCTCGAGTGGTCCGCCAAGCCGGATCGCGACACCGAAGACCGCGCCGGTTGGCTCGAGGCCAACCCGGCCGTCGGCAAGCGTCCAGGTCACGACATGCTCGGCTATCTCGAGCGCAAGTACCAAAGCTATACCCTGGCCGGACAAACGCCGATCTTTGAGACCGAGCATTTGTGCCGTTGGGTCTCGACGACCCGCGAACGGCTCGTCGACGAATACGCGTTCGCCGCGTGCCAGGGTCCGTTAGGCGAACCGCGCATGCCGGCTATGGCCGTGTCGATGACGCCGGATGGCCGGCGAGCTGCCGCGGCCATCGCGTGGCAACGGCTGGACCAATCGGTGGCGGTCCGGCTTCTGTACGACGTCACCGGCAACCCGATTGACGTCGCCAAGCTCGGAGCCGATATGGTCAAGGACGCGCGCCGGCTTGGCGTCAAGAGGATCGGATACGACCCGATGACCGACGCCGAGCTTGCCAAGTACTTCCAAAAGCCGAAGCCGGAACGGGTCACCGGCCCGTTGTTCGCCAATGCTTCAGCTCAATTCGTGAACCTTGTCACCGCCGGCCGGCTTCGGTGGCAAGACGACGGGACCCTTCAGCGGGAAATGTCTTGGACGTCACGCAAGACACACGATGACTTGACCGGTCACTTCCAAGCCGTACGGATGGCGGACGACCATCCCATTCCGACGGCGTTGGCATCCATTCGTGCCGTTTGGCTAGCAAGCGGTCCGGTCGTTCCGTCACCGAGGGTTTACTGATGGGCGTTCGCTCGTTCCTGGAAACGTTCTTCACACTCCAGGTCTCTGAAAGCATCGGCGTTCCTGAGCCGGTCCGCGCTCGGTCCGGTGACAGCATCGACGATCTTGTCCAGCGGCTTGGCTACTATCCGAAACCCTGGACGCCGCAAGGGGTCAATTCAGCGCTCGGCGTGCCGGCCATTCATCGCGCCGTGTCCCTGATCGCAACGACGATTGGCGCGCTGTCCATGAACGCGTACCGCAACGGCGTGCTACTGGACCCGGAAGACCGGCCGGCGGTCATGGTCCGGCCGGACCCGTTCCGCAAGCCGCGCACGTTCTACCGCGACACCGGCTGGAATATGGCGACTCGCGGTGAGGCAATTTGGTGGGTCGCCAAGCGCGACGCCGACGACAAAGCCGTGTCCCTGATCAACGTCCCTCCCCAGGAAGTCCTTATCGAACCAAACCCGGACGACCCGCGCTATCCGCACGTGACCTGGCGGAACCTGACGACGATCCGGCCGACGCCGGCCAACATGCGCGCCGCTCGAGTCGACGACTTCCGTCACTTGACCCTTGTCCAGCTTGCCGGCGACTTGCGCGGCACCGGACCACTTCAAATGTGTGGCGCGGCCGTGTCGGTGGCGGTCGAAGCACAGGACTTCGCGGCGAATTTCTATGCCGATGGCGGCTATCCGTCGACGGTCATCAAAGCGGCCGGATCGTTGTCACCGACGCCGGATGCCGACGGCAACACCGAAGCCGACATCTTGCGCGCGGAATGGGTCAACCGACCAAACAACATGCCGCGCGTCATCGACCAAGCGATTGAGTCAGTCGAAGATCACGTTCCGTCGCCGGTCGGTGCGCAATTGCTACAGGCTCGAGACTTCCAAACCGGTGAGGCCGCGCGCATGTTTGGCATTCCCGGTTCGCTTCTGGACTATTCGACGCCAGGAAGCTCGTTGACGTATCAGAACCTGGAAGGTGAATTCACCAAGTGGGTCCGCGCCGGTTTGTGGCCGTACTATCTCGAGGAAATCGAACAAGAAATGTCCGACCTTCTGACCCGGTCGACGGTGGCGCGGTTCAACATCGACGCGCTCGAGCGCGCGGACCTGAAGACGCGCTTTGAGGTTTACAAGCTCGGCATCGACGCCGGCGTTTACACCGCCGAGCTTGCGCAAGCTAAGGAAGGGATTGTCCCTGGCGACGTTGAAAATGCACCGATCCCATTCGCGGTTCCCGCGGCGGTGCCCGATACCGTCCCGGTTGCGCGCTCGGAGCCGGTGCGTTGCGATGGTACGCGCGTCTTGCGCGGCATCATGCGACCGTGCAACAAGCTGCTAGCCGAGTCGGAGCCGTTCATTGGCCGTTGCGAACGGTGCGGGAAAGTGTATGCTGCCGCGTAATTGAATAGTCAACGACTCGTCGGCACTGTCCGCAATGTCGTTCAAACCGTCGGCTTCCTACGCGCGGAAACGTCCGCCAGAGCGCGCTTAGGGAGCCGTTTTCTCATGGCCGTCAAATACGAATGGAAAGTGACCCGCGCCGGCCGGCGGTATGTCCGTTCCGTCGTCCCTGATGAAGTCGTCATCGTGGCCGAGCCGGAAGCCGTAGCCGAACCGGTCAAGCGCGCGTATACCAGGAAGACCAAGGCCAAGACCGAGCCGAAGCCGGTTCCCGAGCCGGTCGAGTCGGATTCCGAAGTGGTCATCGACGATGACTGACGAAATGATCATGTTCGACGTCGAGCCGTCGGACATCATCGTCCGCGACGCGGCCAAGCGGGAAATCGAAGTCCGGCTTCTGCCGTGGAACACGATGATTGAAACCATCGCGGGTCCCGAGGAATTCGCGCCAGGGTCGACCGTCGGAACGCCAGACGACGCCGTACTTCTGATGGGTCTCGAGCATGAAGCGCATATCGGCATCGGACAGACGGGCGAACCGAAGCTGACCCGTCACGCGGTCGGTCGGTCAACCAAGGTTTGGGAAGCCGACGACGGGCCGCACGTTGCGTTCCGGGTTGGCCGCACCGCGTCCGGCGACGATCTTTTGGCACTGGCCGAAGACAAGATCGTACGCGGCGTGTCGGTCGAATTCCAAGAGGTCCCTGGCGGGACGACAACCGTCAAGCGCGGTGGCCGGCGGGTCAAGGTTCACAACCGCGTAAAGCTCACTGGCGCGTCAATGACGACGCGACCCGCATACGGTGATATGGCGGCGATTCTTGCCGTGCGATCCGAGGAAAGAGAGGAACCAAACGTGGCCGAGGAAGTCCAGACATCGCCGGCCGAGCCGGTCGACCTTGCACCGCTGACCCGGAGCATCGACACGGCGTTTGCCGTGCTCGGTGACCGGATCGCGGCCATCGAGGAAAACACGCGACGCGACATCGTCATTCCGCGTCCGGACGGCAAGCCGGACATCGACAAGGGTCGATGGTTCAAGACCGTGCTTGGCGCGCTTACCGGTGAGGTCATTCCGGCCGAGCAAATGCGCGTCATGGCGGACCTGATCACGTCCGACAATCTTGGCGTCGTTCCGGAAGCGTTCCTGTCCGAGCTGATCGGGATTATCGACGCGTCGCGGCCGTTCCTTGGAACGACCCGTCGTCTCAACACGCCGGCGTCCGGCATGACCCTGAACGTCCCGACGCTCGTCACGCGTCCAACGGCCGGCATTCAGGTCAACGAAAAAGACGACATCGAGTCGACCGAAACGTCCATCGTCGCAAGCGGCTTCGACGCCGTGACGATTGCCGGCGGTGGCGACATCAGCATTCAGCTTCTGAAGCGGTCGGACCCGTCATACCTTGACCTGTATCTTCAGCTTCTGGCCGAAGCGGTGTCACAGAACGCCGAAGCCGAGGCAATCGCCGCGCTTCTGGCGTCCGGTGTCACTCCGGGAACCGGGACGCTTGACCCGGAATCGCTTCTGATCGGTGAGGCATGGGCCAATGCGCAGACGGTCGGTCTTCGGCCGGACACGCTTTGGATGTCGTCGGATGCAATGGTGTTGTTCATCGACGCCAAGGCCGACGGGACCAACATGCCGCTGTATTCCAACATCGGGTCGAACATCACCGTTTCGGCCGGTGCCGGCGGGACCATCAGCGGTCTTCGGCCGGTTCACGTTCCGGCGCTGGACGCCACCGCGACCGATGTCATCATCGGCCCGTCCCGCGGCTTCGCGTGGGCTGAAGACGGCGCGTTCACGCTTCAGGTCGACGTTCCGTCCAAGGCCGGCCGAGACGTGGCGCTTGTCGTCATCGACTGGTACGCGCCGCTGTATCCGGACGCGTTCACGACGTGGGCTGTCTGAGCCATGGCCGACTGGCCGGTCATTGAGGAATTCAAGCAAGTCGTCAACGTCGATCTTGAGGCCGACAATTGGACGACGACGCTTGATCGCATCTTGGCCGCGTCCATCGCACGCGTGAAGCTTGACGTCGGTTCCTGGGACGAATTGGTCGACGAGCCGGACGACGCGTTGGCGCAAGCCGCGCTGCGCATGGGTGAGCTGATCGCAGAGCGTCCCGCGGCTAGCACCGAAGGAACCGACGATCCAACGTATTGGCGTCTTCTGTACGGTCATAGAAAGAGGTTTGCAGTTTCATGAGTGTCAAGACGATTTCGATTCGCACCGCGGCCGACGGGTCCTATTCGTGGGAACGGTCGTTTCGCGGGACGATCCGCGCCATCGACTTTGAGATTGGCGACCTGTCGACGCCGGACATCGACGTCACCGACGAAGATCATTCATTGACCCTTCTGTCGGTCAACGGCGTGGCCGCGTCGACGGTGTACTACCCGTCGACGTTCCTTGAGGCTTCGGACGGCACGTCCGCCGCGCTCGTCGGAACGGCGATGAAGGGCGCGACGGCGTTCCCGTTCATCGGAACGCTCAAGGTGGCCGTGACCGGCGGTGGCGACACCAAAACCGGGAAGGTCATCATCCTGTACGACGCATGAGCGGCAAGGTCCTGGACGCCATCGCCAAGCGGGAAGCGTCCAAGAAACCAAAGCCGGCACCGAAAGCCGACAAGCCGAAAGCCGACAAGGACGCGGAGCCGGCGTGAGCTTGCAAGGTGGGCGTGAATTGCGCGCGCGGTTGAAGGCCATCCGCGAGGTTTGGAAGCCGATTGCGCGCAAATGGGGCCGAGCTGACGTGCTGGAAATGCGCGCCAGGGTCCCTGTCCGAAGCGGCCGGCTACGCCGGTCGTTTCGGGTCACGTCATCGACCGGCAAGCGGGTCCGGGTTGGCGGTCACTTCACGGCGTACTTTGTCGACGCCGGCCCGCGGCCGCATGACATCAGTCCGAAGCACGTTGGCGGACACTTGATCTTCAAAGCCGGCGGACGGACGATCTTTGCGCGGAAGGTCCATTCACGCGGCTACCGCGCGCGTCCGTTCCGAGTCATCGCAGCTCATGAGGCAATGCGGAAAAACCCGATGGCGCAAACGCTCATCGAGGAATGGAACAAGGCCGCGCGATGACCCAATCGGCTTACCGTGAAGCGGCAGTCACGTTCTTCGACGAATACGCCGCATTCGCCGGCGTCAAGCTTCAAACCTACCCTGGCCGTCCGCGAACGCTGTATCCCCCGACGGCGTTCGTGGACCGGCTACTTGAGACGTTCACGCCGTTCACCGAACACTATTTCCAACGCGTCCCGATTGTCGAAGTCATCTTGGTTCACGGCTTGTTTGACGCCAAGGACGCCGTTGATCAGAAAGACACGTTCGTCGACGGTCTCTTGGAATGGGTTTCGGCTCGTCCGCACGCGGCCGGTGCCAATACACTCATCAGGATTAGCCAAACCGAAGACTTGCCGGCGTGGGTCCCGGATTGGCTACCGCCGAACGAGCAACGAACCTACTATGCGACTCAAGTCACGTTGGAGGGTTTCGGGACTAACTAAGCCGACAACCGAAGACGTCCAAGCCGGGACTGTACGGCAAGAACGATGGAAGGAACCAACCGATGCCGGTTCAGGGTTTAGTCCGACTGCGCAAACACCAATTCGGCATGCAGTCCGCGATGGGAACAAAGATCGCGGCCAAGCGTGCGTATCCGTTCAGCGGCGTACCGGAAGTCGAATTGAATTGGACGGACCCGGACGCTGACGTTGGGGCCATCGACCCGGTTTCGCCACCGTACCGCGGCGCCGGCGACTACACGGCGTCCCTGGACGACCCTGCCGTCAAGTACAACAACCTTCCGATCATGTTCGCGGCCGCGCTTGCCGGGACGACACCGCCGACGACAACCGGCGACAGTGAAGCGTGGAATTGGACGCCGGCGTCGTTGACGCCGACGGACCCGGACGTGTTCACGTACGAATTCGGTGACGACGTTCTGACCGACTGGTATCAGCTCGGCGACGGTTTGCTCGAGTCGTTGGAAATCACCGGCACTCGAGACCCGGACGGACCGTTGACGGCAACCCTGGCGTGGCGTTTCGGGACGATGGCGTCCAGCGGTTCGACCGACTCGCCGGACAGTCCGGCGGTGCCAACGGCCGGCTTGGACGTGTCGACAACCGACATCATGGTGTATCTCAAGGATGGGCTGATTAACATTGCGTCCGATCCGGACGACCTTGCCACGTCACAGGTCTCGGACGCGCTTCACGCGTTCACGCTCCGGGTTACCAATGAATGGGACCTGAAGCGGTACGCCAACGGCGAACAATTGTTTGACATCGACGCGTACGGCTTGGCGTCCAGGTCCATTGAGCTGGAATGCACGTTCGCCAAGACCGCCGATACCGTCGGCATCGGGTCCGAGTCGGACGCATGGATGTCGGACAGCTCGGTCAATCGCTATATCCAAATGGTCTTTACGTCGACCGAAATCGCCAACGCGCCGTCGACGCCGTATTCGTGGCAATTCACCGCGCCGATGCGGTACTACACGCGGACCGAGGGTGAGGTTGGCGGCAACACGGTCATCGTTCTGACTGCGCACGCGTTCTACGACGTCGAAGACCTGGAACAAGTCTTCACGACCGACGTTGTCAACACCATCGACGAGACCCTTCTATGACCGTCATCGCGTGCGTCTGTCCGCCGAAGCCGGACGGGTCGCCGCGGCACGAACATGACACGATCAAGCTTCGGCCGAAGCTGGACTTCCGGTCCGCGCTTTGGTGCCGGAACACCATCGTCGTCGTTCGCACGCAAGACCCGGACGCCGGCGAGGCCGAAATGATGGCGGCCATGGCGGAAGCGTTCCTGATGGTTGGCATCGAATCCTGGTCACTCGTCGACGCTAAAGGGAAGCTCGTCCCGGTGAGCCGCCGAGCCGTCCGCCAATTCATGGACGACAACGTCACCGAGGCGATGAAGGTTTCGGACGACGCGGTCGAGACCTATTACGCGGCGGTGATTGACCCTTTAGTGAAAGCGGCGTCGACGTCATCGCCGCGTACGCCGACGACCGACTTGACGTCTCGGACGAGTGGTTCGTCGCGCGCGCGCCGGAAGCCGTCGAAGCCATCCTTGATTACCACTTCCCGGACGGACGTCATCGAACCGATATCGGCATCGCACGGTGGCGGCTACAGCTCATAGCCGAAGTCGGCTTCGGGGCGACCCAACGCCGGCACGTTGCCATCCAAGACATGAAGGTATCCAAGCTGAGGTCCGTTGCCGGTGGCCGGAATCGCTGAAACCGCCAAGCTCGTTTCGTCACTCGAGCTGAAGGACAATTTCACACCGACCGCAAACAAAGCGATGAAGTCGCTTGGCCGGCTCGAGTCGACGAGCTTCAAAGTCGGCCAGGGTATCGGCAAGGGTCTCAACAACGCCGCGCGCAACATCGGCAAGATCGCGGTTGCCGGCGGCGTCGCGTTGGCCGGCGCGGTTGCGCTTGGCGTTCGTTCCCTGGCGGACCTGAACCGCTCACAGGAACAAACGGCCGCGGTCATCGCGTCGACTGGAGGGAAGGCCAAAGTATCGGCCGCGCAAGTGCGCGAGTACGCCGAAAACCTGGAGAACGTAACCACCGTTGACGACAAGGTCATCCAAGACGGTGAGAACCTTCTGTTGACCTTCACCAACATCGGGTCGACGGTCTTCCCTCAAGCGACCAAAGCGGCGTTGGACATGGCGGTGGCGATGGCCGGCGGCAACGTCGAAGCCGTCGACCTGAAGGGAACCGCCATTCAGCTCGGCAAGGCACTGAACGACCCTGCTACCGGGTTCACCGCGCTCAAGAAAGCTGGCGTGAGCTTCGATGACGCGCAAATCAAAATCCTGAAGGGAACCAATCAGCTTTCCAAGGAAGAAACCAAGCATTACAACCAGCTGAGGAAGTCGGACAAAGCCGCGGCCGAGCGGTACGCGGCCGGCGTCAAGGCCAACAAGCTCGTCGCGTCGCAAAAGCTGATCTTGGCCGAGCTGAACAAGGAATTCGGGAAAGCCGGTGAAGCCGCCGGCAAGGGTCCCGAAGCGGTCATGCGTCGGCTCGAGGATGCCGGCGAGGGAGTATCGCAAGTCCTGGCGCGCGCCACGTTGCCGGCGCTCGAGCGGCTTGGTACGTTCCTGACCGAGAAACTAAGCGACAAGGGTTTCTTGGACACCGTCGACAAGATCGGCGTCAAGCTCGGCGGCGCGGCCGACACGCTCGTCACATTCCTCGAGGGTGTCGACTTCAACGCCATCGGCGCAACGCTGATGGTCGCCGCCGACGCGGCCGGGACGCTTGTCGGTTGGTTCATGCAAATGCCGTCATGGGTCCAAGCCGCGGTCATCGGCGGATGGGGTCTCAACAAGCTGACCGGTGGCGCGCTCGGTGACATCGTCGGGACCCTGGCCGGCGGTCTCGTCAAGGGTGTTCTTGGCATGAACGCCGGCGTCGTCAACCTCACCGCCGGGACGGTTGTCGGCGGCGGTGCCGGCGTTCCGGCCGGCGGTGTCGCCGGCGCGGCCAAGACCGGACTAAGCACGCTTAGCAAGCTATTTCTGGTAGGCGAGGCCATCGGCCTTGTCGCCGCGGTCAACGACGTCCGGACGCAAATCAGCTCGGCGTCGACCGCGCAAGCGACCGGTCTCCAAACCCAAACCGCGCAATTCATCGCGTCGCAACCGTCCAAGGAAGGTCTTGAACGTGCCTTGTCCGGCGTCGAACAAGGTATTCACGATCTTGAATTCAATCCGTTGAACGTGCTTGTCCAGGGTGAAGCGCTGGACAAGCTGCGCGGCATGCAAACGTCCCTGAAGACGCAAATTGCCGGGTTGGCCGGCGGGTCGACTACCGCAGTCGAAACGGCCAAGGGAAACGTATTCGGTCCCGAAGGTCTCGGACAGTCAATCACCGACTCTCAAGCTGCCGCGGCCGAGAAAGTGACCACCGAAGTCGAGGGAATGAAAGGTCGCATCGCCACCGATCTTGCCGCGCAAACGCAAGCCATCGGAGCCGCGGCAACATCGACGTCCGGCGCCGCCACGTCCGCCGGCAACACCGCCGCGGCAGCATCGCGGTCCGCCGGCTATCAGGTCGCCGGCGCGATTGCCGCGAACCGGCCGATTGTGACGACCGACGTCAAGGTTTACGTGACCGCCGGCGAAGTCACCAAGTCGATTACGACGCAAGACCGCGTCGGGCCGGCTAACGGATCGGCCGGCGGCAATCCGTCGGTCGGTAATTTCATCGGCTGATGAGCCTCGTCCATTGGCTACAGGAACCGGGCGGGACGCTCGTCGACATCAGTGGCCGTATGCGCAAGTGGGTGACCGACCTTGGCGAGAAAGCCGAGGAAGGTTCGACGATGATCAACACCATCGTCATCGACGACCCGGACGGCGACCTGGAAGTCTTCAACCACCGCATTTACGCCGTCGAAGAAACCGAGGCCGTCGACAACGACAACCGGTTCATCTTTGTCGGGTTCGTCAACAACATCAAGGTTTCCCGCGGGACCTTCCGCGCCGGCGTGTCGCGCATTTACACCGTCGAAGTCTCGGACCCGAACACGATCCTGGAACGTCGGGTCATGACCGGACCCGACAACGACCGACCCGAGGAAACGGATGTCGAACGCATTACGTGGGTCGAGTCGACTCATGAAGGTGAGGCCATCGACGATAGCCGGTACTTGTTGTCGGACGATCCGGCCGATATGGACGCAACCGACTACAACACGCAACAAGCGTCGGCGGTGTACACCGATTGCGGAAACCAAGCTGACCCTGGCAAGAATTGGTTTCTGACGTACTTCGGTGACGTCGGCGTGACGACCGAGACGCCGTACGGCTCGTTCAGTCTCTGGTACGGACCACCGGAAGCCGACGAATACCAGTCGGACGCCAAGCTGACCAACATCCTGTCCGAAGTCGACATCCCGAACGGTATCTTCTATATCGGTCTCGAGGAAGAAACGAGCTTGTTGGTCGACGGGTCACGCATCTATTCCAAGGTTGTCGTCCCGTACGCCAACGGCTACGTGACAGCGTCCCTGGACAGCACCGTTGAAACCTACGGCCGGCGGGACCGGGTCATGCCGGCCGAGAACGTCAAGAAAGCGACGACCGCGCAACGCCGCGCATCCAAGTACGTCCGCGAGCTTCAAACGCCGGAACACCGGGCGACGGTCAAGACGACCGTTCCGCGCGAGCTTGTCAACCTCATTCGTCCCGGCATGGGCGTTCCGGTCCGCGTGTCGCACTGGCCGCACGGCTACGCCGACGACTATTTGACCATGCGCGTTCTGTCGCGGAAGGTTCTCGAGCTGTCCGACGAGCCGGACGCGTCGTTCGTTCTGACGCTCGAGCTGTCCAGGTCCGAGCCGGGTCCGCCGCCGGCACCGGTGTACGGCGAGCTGCAAGGGTCCGGCGGTCCGTATCCGGCCAATCCCGGAAACGTCGATTGGGCTAACCCTGGCGACACTCCGGGTCCGGGTTGGCCGTTGCATCCGACAACCGGTCTCATCACGCCGTACTTGGACCCGGTCGTCACCAAGCCGAACCGAACGTGGCTCGGTTGGAAAATGCTCGGCACCGGGACGATTGATATTCGTTCGTTCATTACGCTGATTGGCGTCGTCGGCGGTGCCGTGACGATTACCGTGTCGGTCGCCAAGAACGGGACGCCGATTGAGTCTGAAACGATTGTGCCGGGTTGGTCCGGCGGTCTCGCCGGCTGGACGGGTCATAGCCTCATCGAAATGACCGGCGTGTCGGTGGCGACCAACGACATCATCAGCTTGCAACTCGGCTGGACAGGTCCAATGTACTTCGGCCGGACGCCGGCCGGCACCGGACAGAACGGCGAAACGCTCAAGATCGTCGGCGGGTCCCTGGCGTGAAGATCACGCGCGAGGGAAAGAACGCGATTGGCGCGCTTTGGTCCGGTCTCGGCGGCGACCCGAGCTTGGACCCTGGCGAGGAGCCGATTGATTGTTGCGACCCTGGCGGCGAACCGCCGCCGGATCGGGCCGAAGACCAAGAATGCGTGACCGTTAGCGCGCCGGCGAGCGGCGGGATTGTCCAGGTCAAGGTTGGGTCATGGGTTTCCGGTGGCGCGGCGTTCACGCTCAATTACGACACCGCACCGACGAACGGCAATACGCTGATCGGTTTCCTTTGGTCCGAGGGAACGTTGGTGTCGGTCATCGACAGTGCCGGTTGGTCGATGGACGAGTCTGCGAATGTATCGGCTTCCGATGAGCTGACGTCATGGTCGAAGGTCGCCGGCGCGGCCGAGCCGACTGGCGTTCACGTTCCGTCGTCCGGTACCGGCGGAAGTGCACGGCTACTTATCCTGTACGAAATCGCCGGGTCATTCGACCAAAGCGACGAGCTGTCCAACCAAAGCAACGCTTCACCGTTGGTCGGTCCGACGATTACACCGACCGATGACCCGGCCGTGCTTCTGGCGGCGTTCTTTAGCAAGGTCGCCACGTATGCCGGCGACCCGACGCAAACGCCACAAGGTGCATTGGTCACCGACGCATTCAGCCGGCGCGGTGGCGCTCGAGCGGTTGCGTGGGTTGGCCATCAAGACACGACGACCGGGTCCTATACGCCGACGTTGACGACAACGGCGCTGTACGCCGGCACGCAAACCGGGTCCATCGCGTTGGACGTCGGCGCGACACCGACACCGGTCGAATGGAACGTCGCCGCGCCGTTGACGGTCGATGGCGACGACGCCACGTATATGGAAATCGAAGGGACCAACGTTCTTCGGATCGACCTTGGCGGAGCGTTCCGTATCGTGCGCTCGAGGTTGTTGGTCGGGTCCGAAGACGCCGGCGGACGGACTTATACGATCAAGGGAACCAACGACGCCGACTTCGACACGTTCGTCACGCTCGGAACCATCAGCTTCGACGCGACCGGATCGTTCACCGCCGACGACCTGGACATCCTTTGGTCGACGACCGAGTCATACCGGTACTTTGAGCTGGACGGGTCCGATGAGGTCCGCCGGGTCTTTACGTGGGAATTGTACGAACCGGACACGTCACAGGGACAGGACCATTCCCACGACACCATTGAAGCCGAAATCGACACCATCGCCGAAAACCTGGACGAACACGTCACTGACCCGGCCGACGCTCACGACGCGTCCGCCATCAGCATCGAAGACGCCGGCGGCTACTTCACCAGTGACACGGTTGAGGGCGCGCTACAGGAAATCGGGTCCGGCGGCTTCGGCGGCGGGACGGTTGGGCCGGCCGGACCGCCAGGACCCGAGGGACCACCGGGCGACCCTGGCGCGGTTGGTCCGCCGGGTCCGACTGGCGCGACCGGTGCCGCCGGTGCCGATGGCGTCATCGGCCGAGACGGCGCGCCGGGGCCACCGGGCGAGCAAGGCGAACCGGGCGAACAAGGTCCGGCCGGCGCGGACGGTGCCGCCGGTGCGCCAGGAATTGACGTCTCGGCTATCGAAGTCATTGTCGGGACCGGCGTCGCGGTGATTTCGACCGGCTTGGTTTGTTACTACGAAATCCCGTTCGCGTGCACCATCGACCGTTGGACGATCCTGCCCGACGTATCAGGGTCCATCGTCTTCGACATTTGGCGCGACACGTTCGCCAACGCGCCGCCGGTCGTCGGTGACTCGATTGTCGGCGGCGGGACCAAGCCGACGTTGACCACTTCGACAAGTGCACAGGGAACGCCGTCGGGATGGACGTCGGTCGCAATCGTGGCCGGCGACATCATCGGGATCAACGTCGACTCGGTGACGTCGGTCAAGAAATGCACGCTATCGCTTAAGGTCACCAAGACATGACCGTATCGTGGAGGTCATCGTCTGGCGTCGGGTCGTCGGGAACGTCGACGATTACCGGGACCCTGCCAACCGGCTGGCAAGCCGGCGACTTGTTCGTTGCGTTCGTATACGGGAAGCACAACAGCGCGTGGACGATCAGCGCACCGCCGTCCGGCTGGGACGCCGTCGCGACGCAACGGTCCGACAACAACGGCGCGAATAACTACCGGTCACAGCTATTCACGCGACGAGCGGTCGCCGGCGACACCGGACCGACGTTTAGCTTCAGTCTGGCCGCTGCGCATTCCATCATTGGCATCGTGGCGGTGATAGACGGGACCTACCTTCACCACAACACGTCATTTCTGATCAATCCACCGACCAACGTTGCGCAGACCTTCCCGAGCTTGACGTTCGCGGCACAAGACGCCGTCGTGTTGTCGTTTCTTGGCATCTCGCGCGGTGCCACAACGCTGAACGTCGGCGGAACCGGCGGCTTCACTCGCGACCAAAACCTGTCACAAGGAAGCACCGGCGGCGTCCAGCTTGGTTCCTCTCACAAAGCGCAGACTGCCGCCAACGCGTCCGGAACAAATTGGTCGTCGGCTAACGGTGCCGACTTCCAACAATGGGACATCGCTTTAGGTTCTGATGCGCTCGCGCGAGCTGGACAAGTGTTCCTGATTGCGTGACGGAAAGAGGGAAGGGACAACATGGGAACGCTTAAGCTGATCGCGTCGCCGGCGTACATTTCCAATAGCGCGGCCAACATTTACAGTCCGCCGAACGCGGCCGTTGACACGCTCATCAGGCATATCCGCGTCGTCAACACCGACTCGTCCGCGCGGACGTTCACGCTGTACGTCGGCGGCACCGGCGGAAGCACGGCCGGAACCGAAATCGCCAAGGACAAGTCGGTCGCGGTTGGCGACGCCGTCGACCTGTATTTCGCGCCAGGGTTGCGCTTGACGTCGACGCAATTCCTGTCCGGCATCGCGTCGGTCGCGTCCAAGCTTGTTATCACGGTCATGGGCGAGTACGTCGCTAACTAATGAGCTTGGACCCGGCATCGGCCGCGCTGTACGCCATCATCGCCATTTGCTTGGTCTTGATCGGTGCCATCCTCACGACCAACGACGCCGGCCTTGGCGTGTCCGAGCGTGGCGCGGTCCTGGCCGGCATCGTCACGGTCCTGTCGGCAATCGGTTGGCGCATCAGAAAGCGGGAGTGAGCTATGGCGGACACGGCGTTGTTGGCCGCATGGAAGCGGTTTTCAACCAACAACCGGAACCTTCAGCAATTCGGACAGAGCGACGACGAAAGCACGTTCAACGGCGCCACCGGTTGCACGCACACGGTCCTGCAACGGCTCGTCAAGGCCAAGACCGGCGTCTATTACTCGCATGATCGGATTAGCTCGATTGCCGGCTATCCGAGCGCGGCGAACAACCCTGGCCGGCGCGGTATGTATCCGTCCGAGGTCCAACGCGTCGTCAACCACTTCGGCTTGCCGTACCGGTACAAGAGCAACCCGACCTGGACAGAAATCGTCGACGGCATGAAGCGCGGTCCGGTCTTGGTTGGCATCATTTACGGCTATTGGCCGGAATGGGTTGGCTACAAATACGGCGGGACCAAAGCCGACGGGAAACCTGGAGGGTATGCCTACCGGAACGGCAAAACGCAATTGACCGGCTTTGAGAAAGGACGACACGCCGTCCTATTTCTCGGCCGCAAGACGGTCGACGGTGTTTGGCGCATCATCGCCAACGAACCAAATCACGGCAGCTCGAGCCGGCCGGAAAAACCGGACTGGGACGTCGTCCGATCCGCGTACGCGCGTCGTGCGTGGGAACAATTCTCAACGTCGGGAACGCGCTTCGCATGGTTGCCGACGACGACATTCAAGCCGAAAGGATACTGACGTGACCGAGCCGAACGACGAGACCACCGACGAGACCGAGACCACTGATGCGGTTCCGGCCGATGACGACGTCATCGTGTCCGATGACGACGCCGTCGTTCCGGACGTGGCCGAAGCCGAGGTCGACACCGATCCGGACGACGAGCCGGCCGACGGAAAGTAACGCTTGACGAGTACCACCGTACCGCTTTAGTGTTCTCGCATCGGGTCCGCCGGACCACCGACTAGCCTAGAAAGGGAGCGCAAATGACCGTCATGCATCAGTCCGCCGTTCTGACCGGCGGCACCGTTCCGGAGCACGTTCCCGGAGCGTATCCAAACCTGTCGTGTTGTGGCGGACCCGTCCAGCTCGTTTCGGTGCGCGTGAGCGAACGCGCTCTGGCGTCTTTGGCGCGGCGCGAGGGTCGCCGCTGGACGAGTAGCCTGTATTCGACCAAGCTTTCCATCGCCTACGGTCTCGACGGACTGTACGGCTACCCTGGCGCGACGCAACACCGCGACGAGCTGGAAGCCGGCGCGCGCCGCTTCACTCCCGGATACGCGCCGATGGATGAAGACCGATGAGAACCAAGGTTCGCGTCGTGATCGTTGCCGACATCGACTTGGACGAATACCGCCGGCACTACGGACAGCCGGAAACGTCCGCCGAGCAAATCAAGAACGCCGTTCGTGCCGACATCCTGGACGCGGCCCGATCCGCGCATCCGGCGTCGCCAATCGTGCGCATTGCGCAAGCCGTCCGATGACCGCGCGTCGAACCTTTTGGGTCAACATCCGCGCTCGGCGGTATCAGGTTGGTGTCGGCCGCATCATGTCCGACTCGAGCCGGCCGCACGTCCAGCGTACCTTGCTCGGCAATTGCTATCGGCTCGTCGGTCGTTGGGGAGTCATCGTGTTGCGGTGGCCGGCGCCATGACCGCCGACGAGCTGTCCATCCGGTCCCTCGAGGCCAAGCTAACCCGACTGTATGAGGCCGGCCACCGGACCGGCTTCGGGCCGGGGACGACCGGTCACGCATGGGATGCCGGTTGCACCGAAGCGCGCCGAACGTCCGATCTTCTGGACATCCTGTGGTCGGCGTTCGACCGTGACCGCCGGCGTGTCGCCGAACCAACCGAAAGTGAGCTTCGCGCGATGGACGGGAACCGATGAGCGGCATCGTCGGCGTTCTCGTCCAGGTTGTCGTTCTCGGCATGGTCTTGTTCATGGCCGTTCTCATCGGCGTGTTCCTGATCGCCGGCATCCTGGACATTGCCGACGACTTGCGGGTCATCCTGTCATGACCGACGGGACGATGAGGGACGCGCTGGACGACATCATCCGCGGACTCGACCTGACATCAGCAGATCAGGTTCGCGGTGCTGACAAGTTGCGGCAGGCGATCCTCGCCGCCCACTCCGAACCGGGAGCGGAGGGGCTGAACGTACGGTGGCAGAAGTCGCTACTGCGTTACTACGCGGACACGATGCCCGGCTACGCGGCGGCGGCAGGACTGAGCCGCGACGAGTACGCCGCAGTCATGGTGGACGTGAAGCGGGCGCGCGACGAATACGCCGCCCTCGCCGAGACGGAGACGAAGCCAAACGAATAGGAAGGACTAGGGAATGACCGCCACCAACGCGCCGGCCGAAGCCGCCATCGTGCGGACGCCGGACCACAATTACGGATACCTTGACGACGCCGGCAACCGGACATGGGTTCCTGGCGTGACCGGCATCATCAGTGTCCTTGACAAGTCCGACGCTATCGGCCAATGGATGGCGAATTCCGCGGCCGAAGCCGCGGTTGATCTTGCGCAACGGAAGGTCGGCGCGTACTCGGCGCTGGACATCCTCTTGGACATCGTCGGACCCGAGGGTGTCGCCAAAGCGCTGGCGTCGTCCGGGCCGCGCAAGCGGGACGCCGCCGGACAGCTCGGCTCGAGCGTTCACGCATGGGCTGACAAGCTGCTAACGACCGGGTTGGACGCGGCCGACATCGCGTCCATGACGGAACCGGTCCTGAAGCGGGTCAACGTGTACGCCGAATGGTGGCAAGCGTCCGGCTGGAAGCGACGTTTATCGGAAGCGTATGTCGTGTCGCCGGGAACCGGCTATGGCGGGACGTTCGATCTTCTGGCGTACGACGCCGACGGCAAGACGGTCCTGGCCGACCTGAAAACCGGGACCGGCGTATTCCGAGAGGCCATCGTTCAATTGACCGCGTACGGTCTCGCACCGCTCGTCGCGCGTCCCGGCGACCCTCGAGCCTATCCGATGCCGGTCGTCGACCGCTACGTCATCATCCACGTCCAAGCGACCAAGGTCCGGGAAATCGACGTCCCGGTTGGACAGGCCGAACGGATGGCGTTCCTTGACTGTCTTGACCTTCACCGATGGTTGACCACCGTCAAGGGGCGCCTATGACCCTCTAGGCCTAGACGGACACCGTATAGAAAGGGACTAGAACCAATGCCCGAATTCAAAGACCGCGGACCTGGAACGTATCCGAGCAAATTCGTCGCGCTGGACGAAAACTACGAAATCACCGACAAGGAAACGAACGAACAAGTCATTCGTTGGCGATGGGTCTTCCAAGAGGTTGCGGACCCGACGACGATGGGTGAAATGGACACGCTCACGACGCCGGGTTTCCGGCCGCGGTCGAACGGTCTCAAATTCTTCACCGGCATGCTCGGTCGACCGCCGCAACCCGGTGACAACACCGACGACCTGATCGGACAGGTTTTCGACGTCACGTACGGACCGAACATGAACGGCCGGTTGACGATTACCAACGTCATCAAGTCGATGAAGCCGCCGACGATGTCGGCGTCGGACGAGCTGCGGGCCGGCCGCGAGGGTCGCCAGCATGCCGCGGACCTGAAAGCGGCACAGGAAGCCGAAACGGCGACGTTCCGCGGTACTGAGGTCCCGGTGACCGATCCGGACCCGAACACCGACGAATTGCCGTTCTGATGCTTGACGATGACGGCTTGCCGGCGCTTGGTTGGCATGGTGTCTCGGTCGACACACTGACGACCGCGACGCTGATCAACGCCATCCTGGACAAGCTCGCGTTTGAGACGCTTGACCGGGCCGAGCAAGCCGCCATTGTCGAAGCCATTTGCGACGGCGTCGGCGGAAAGACCTTCCAACGGAAAGCCATTCGGCGTATCGTGCGGGAACGCCGTTTGCGGGTCATCGAGTGAAGGACCCTTGTCCGCATTGCGGCCGGCCGTACACCGTCGTGACGCGATGGGTCCGGACCAACGACCCGGAAAGGCCGTCGAAGGTCCGGGACGTCGACGACCATGCTTGTCCGTCGTTCCGCACTGAGGGACCGCTATCGCCGCTGGAACAAGGCTTCACCGTCATTCCATCCCGCACGCCGGCCGATCTTGCCGAAGCGATGCGGCGGTATCGAAGGAACATCAAATGACCGTTCACGACGACCGCTACTTCCATTCAGTGGCGGCAGCATTCGATAAAGACCAAATCGGCCTGTCGGGCGATGCGCGCGGACGAGCTGTCCAGCCGATGTCGGACGGATGGCGCAAGTACCGCCGGTTCCACCCTGGCGAACCGGTCGTTTGGGTCGATGACGCCGACGGCATCCCGCGCGGACTGACCGTCCGGCAATACCGGGTCTTGACCCTGGCGCTCGAGGTCATCGACAAGCGGTTCCCAACGATGCGCGCCATGGCGCTCGAGCTGAACGTGGCACCGTCGACGGTATCGCGTGCGTTGACCAAGCTCGCCGCGTGGGGATTGATCGCTTACGTCGTCGGACGCGGCCGGTATGCCGGAATGGTCATCGTTCGACGGGTCAAGGGTGACGGTCTCGAGCGGTTCCGGAAAGCGGCCAAAGCGCGGGTCCGGAAGTGGTACCAGTACGCCAAATCACGCTTGGAAATCAATGTTGCGTCCATGGTTCCATCGACAACGTATGGTGTATCCAAGGCCGTTACCGTTACCGGTAACGATATGAACGCAACATTGACGACGCAACGACCCTGGACGGTCGACGAGCTGCGGGAAGCCGGCATCATATGACGATTGCCGAAGCCGTCCGACCGCGGACGAGACCGCAAATGATGTCCGAAAGTGAGCTTCAATCCATCGTGATCGGGTTAGCCGTGCTGCGAGGTTGGCGCGTTCACCCATCGTCTCAAGGGTCCAGGAACGGACCAACCCAACGAGCTGTCCGGAACAAGACGTCCAACGGCTTTCCGGACCTTGTCTTGGCAAGGGACGGCGTCGTGTTGTTCCTCGAGCTGAAAGCCGACGCCGGCGTGCTGTCGATTGAGCAAGCCGAATGGCAGCTTCACTTGCCGAACATGATCGTCATTCGACCGTCCGACTTGAGCCGCGGATACGTCGACGAGCTGCTAGCGTGAGCGGCTTCCGGTTTGGCTTCGACGTCCCATGCCGCGCGTGTCACGGTGCCGGCCAACGCGTCGTTGCGATGACGCCAGAGCAAAAGCGCGAACACGCCAGGGAAACCCGGCGTGCGCTCCGATCCGGCGAGCTTCCCGAGCGCATGCCGGTGACCAAGTCGTGTCCGGATTGCGACGGACGCGGCTACGTTCCGCGTGAGGTTGCAGACGGCACCGCGTGAATAGTCCGCTTGGCAAATACAGCCAAATCGTGGCGGCTGGCATTGCGGTAGCGATTATCGGAACGTATTTGCTGTCGCTGATTCTTGGACGCCAAATGGACATCGACCAAACGTCGATTGATAGGTTGTCGACGTTGGCGTTGATCGCTATTGGCGCGGTTTTCGGGTCGGCGGCTACCATCAACGGTGTCAAGGGACCGCTTGACTCGGCTCACAATCGGATTGACAAGCTTGAGACCGCCACCGGCGTTCCGACTCATGGAAGCTATCCGGTTCCGCCGGTCGAACCGGTAGTCGACGTCGCCAGGAAGCGAAAATGACCAACCGCTATTCGCTTGGCGTCGGCATGACCGACCGTGAACGGGAAGTCATGGTCCAGCTTGCGTCTGGCGCGTCATATGCCGAAGTCGCCAAGCGGCTCGGCATCAGCTATCAGAACGTAAAGAACCATGCGTTCAAGGCTCGAGCGCGTGAGCGCGTCGGGAGCAATATGGAATTGTTCGCTAAGCTTGGTTGGTTGGTCGTCACCGACCTTGAACCAAGTGAGACGATGGCGTGAACGACATGTCGATTGAACGGGCGTTGGTCATCTTCATCCTTGTTGTCCTTGCCGTGTTCGTCATCATTCGGTTGACCTGATGGCGAAAGGCAAGCCGCGCAAGTCCAGGGTTAAGAACGCCGGCGCGTACGCGTATCCGAAGTCCAAGGCTTATCCCATCGACACCCTCAAGCGCGCTCGAGCGGCGTTGGCCTATGCCGCACGCAAGGACACCAAGGGTTCGTATGCGACAGTCGCCAAGGCTGTCCGGCGCAAGTACGGGAACAAGATCAAGACCAAACGTTGACACTTGACTAGTCAATGACTGATCATCGTCAAGCGTGACGGTCAAGCGCATTGTGCTAGAGGGTCGCGGCTATCGGCCGGTACCGGTGCCGCGACCCTCGCACGTCTCAACATCGGCACTGTCGCGGACTGGCAGCACCAAGGCTTGGCGACGTATCCGAGCCGTTGTGCTGAAGCGTGACCGGTACTTGTGTCAGTACTGCGGACAACCGGCCAACACCGTTGACCACCGTGTACCGCGCAAGCTCGGTGGCGGCGACGAGCTGGACAACCTGGCCGCGTGTTGCGTGCGGTGCCAATCACTCGAGCTTCGGCCGTTAGCGTCGATCCTGGACGCTCACAGAGGAAGGCACCGGGGCGGTGGCATGAGCCGGTCTTTAAACGGTGCCGCGCTTAGCCAT
>Ga0068863_100001762_pt1 | contig 21466 bp, 15 predicted proteins | sample KBSSwiS62_FD_66596 | JGI IMG/M metagenome (GOLD analysis project Ga0068863, IMG submission 66596) | Switchgrass rhizosphere microbial communities from Kellogg Biological Station, Michigan, USA - KBS Switchgrass S6-2 | ecosystem: Host-associated > Plants > Roots > Rhizosphere > Soil ...
GCCTATTCGTTCATCGGTCACCTGATCCTGCCGGAAGCGTTCTGGGATTTCGCGGAAGGGATCGTCGCCCTGAAGGCCCACAATGACACCGGCCATCTGTCCTTCCTGCTCGGGCACGTCAAGGCGGGCGGCTGGTGGTACTTCTATCTCGTGGCACTGGCGGTGAAGACGCCACTGCCCCTGCTGATCGCCGGGCCAATCGGCCTGGGTCTGCTCGCCCGTGATGCCTGGCGGGAGTACAACCCGTGGCGGCTGGCGCCCCCGGCGTTGTTCCTGACCCTGTTGGTGTTTGCCAGCCTGTTCAGCCGGATCAACATCGGCATCCGTCACGTGTTGATTCTGTATCCGTTCCTGGCGCTGGGAGCGGCCTACGCGCTGGGCCTGCTCTGGAGGTCGGGCTCTGTAGCCGGCAGGGCTGCGGCGGTCCTGTTGGTGACATGGCAGGTCAGCACCCTTGCGACGGCCTTTCCCGATTACTTCCCGTACTTCAACGAGACCGTCAGCCACCCCGAGCACGTGCTGGTCGATTCGGACCTCGACTGGGGTCAGGATCTGAAGCGGCTGGAGCGCCGCTTACAGCAGCTCAAAGTCCCGAGCGTCAGCCTCGCGTATCAGGGTACGGCAGACCTCGCCAGGGAAATGCTGCCTCCTTACACCCGGCTGCCACCGCGCCAGCCGGCCACCGGGTGGGTCGCCATCACTGCGTTGACTCGTGAGCACGAGCCGGCGGGCTACGCCTGGCTAAACGCGTATCGGCCGATCGAGCGGATCGGAACGACCATTGACCTCTACTTCATTGCGCCGTAAGCGGGCGATCCGCTCGGTTGCGGGCGGATGGGAGTAGTAGAAGGCCGAATACAACCCATCGGGCGTCAACGTCGTAGCATTGTCCCGATATAACTTTACGAGCGCATTGGCCAAGTCCGCGGCGCTGGCGTACTGGGCCGCGAACGCGTCAGCTTCGAATTCGTGCCGCCGCGACCACAAGGAACTCAGCGGCGTTGCGAAGAAGGTAAACGCGGGAGTGACGAACATGAATATCAGCAGCGCCGCGTGGGACGAGGGAGTTTGTACGCCGAAGGCGCTGTAGAAGGCCGGCTGGGCTGCCAACCAGCCCAGCAGGGCCAATCCGGCGAAGGAGCCCGCGATACCCACCAACAGTCGTTTGCGGACATGTTTCAGTTTGAAGTGCCCGAGCTCGTGAGCCAACACCGCTTCCACTTCGGGGTGCGTCAGACGCTCCAGCAGGGTATCGAAGAACACAATCCGCTTGTGCCGGCCCATCCCAGTGAAATAGGCATTGCCATGTGAGGATCGCCGCGAGCCGTCGACCACGAACACGCCGCGCGCGGCGAAGCCGCAACGCTCGAGCAAAGACTCGATACGAGCTCGCAGCTGCGAGTCCGTCAGCGGGCTGAATTTGTTGAATAAAGGCGCAATGAACGCCGGCCAGCCCCAAGTCATGAGCAGCATCAGCGCAAGCCATCCGGCCCAGGCCCACAGCCACCAGAGCCGGCCGGCGTGGTCCATCAATGTCAGCGCGCCCAGGACGATCGGCCCACCCAACAGCAAGCCGAGCAGGGCGCTCTTGGCCAGGTCCATGATGAACAGCTTGGCCGTCGTCCGGTTGAAGCCGAACCGGGCCTCGAGCTTGAACGTGCGCCAGATCGAGAAGGGCAGGTCGATCAACCCCGTCAGGCAGACGACCGTCAGGATCACCAGCGCGCCGCGCCACGGCTGGCCCCAGCCGGTCCGCTGCCAAAGCAGATCGATTGCGCCGATGGCGCCGCCCACCGTCAGGGCCAGCGTAATCACTATGTCTACAACGAGGGACCGCCGCCCGAACCTCACGGTCGCGACGGTGTAGTCGGCTGCTTTCTGGTGGTCGGCCAGCGGGACCCGGTTGACGAATGCTTCCGGAACCCGGTTTGCGTTGGTTTTGACAGCCGCGATCTGGCGGCCGGAAAGCCATAGCCGCAGTGCGGTTCCCACCACGACTGCGGCTACGAAAGCTCCAGCGAATACAAGGCTCACCGAGGGTATGTGCATACCCTCAATTATGCGGCGCTAAGCCCTCCGCAGGAAGGTAATGACCGCCAGCACCAGGAATACGAAGAACAGGACCTTCGCAATTCCGGCGGCACCCGCGGCGATACCACCGAAGCCGAGAATCGCGGCAACGATGGCGATGATGAAAAAGACGACTGCGTAGTGAAGCATGCTGTGTCTCCCGCCGAGCGCCAGTTGCGTTGGCGTTGCTGGCCGTATGGTCCTATCAGCGCTGTTGGGGCGTTATAGGAGGCGGCCCCGCTTCCGTGTCAGACGCTTCCGACGACGGTCGCCCTCCCCGCAGACGCCACCCGCCGCCTCCTTACATCCGATATGTCGCGGGCGTTCATTTCGCGACGGCCTCGCCTGTGTTGCCATGTCCCTGTTGCATGTGCGCATCGGCCATGAGTTTTTCGGATGGCCCCGTCAAATTTTCTTGCTGGATAACCAGCCGCGCAGCGACGAAAGTGTGGGGTGGGGGTGCCGCCCGTGAAAGGGTCTTGTTGCACGCGCGCTACAGCGCGGTGGCGGGATTTTTTGAGGGGGCTGGCGGTGGTTCTTCCGAAGATTCATAGACATCGGGGAGAGCAGCTTGAAAGCAAACCGTAAGGTTTATTGCGCCGTCGCGGCGATTCTCGGGGCACACGCCGCCGCAGCAGCCAACGCGGCCACGCCAGCCGAGGCGACACCTGCCGAGTCCGACGCCGGACTGGCGCTCACGGAGGTGGTTGTCACCGCTCAGCGACGCGAAGAGACCATTCAAAATGTGCCCATTCAGATCACCGCGCTGACCGGTGAAACACTGAGCCAACTGAACATCAGTACGTTCGAGGACTATCTCAAGATCCTCCCGAACGTCAGCGACGCTAGTCAAGGCCCGGGTCAAGGGCAAATCTACATGCGCGGGCTCGCTACGACCGAGGATGGCAATCAGTCGACCGGCGCTACCGGGAGCTTCCCGAACGTCGCGGTGTACCTCGACGATCAATCTGCCCAGCTCCCAGGCCGTAATCTCGACATCTACGCGGCTGACCTGGAGCGCGTGGAAGTGCTCGAAGGCCCGCAGGGCACGCTGTTCGGCGCAGGTGCTCAGGCCGGCGTAGTCCGTTACATCACCAACAAGCCGAAGTTGAATGTCACGGAGGCCAAAGTCAACGCTGGCTACGGGATTACGGCGCATGGGGAGCCGAGCACGAACGTCGATGCAACGATCAATCTGCCCCTGATACCAGACAAGCTCGCGGTGCGGGCCGTGATCTACAGCGATTCGCGCGGTGGCTATATCGATAACGTGCCGAGCACGTTTACGCGCTCGTCCATCGACCGGGGCATCGTCGGATACTTCGGCGGCGTGGTGCCGCCGAGTACCCCGGTTACCAACGACAAGATCTCCGCGCGCGACATCAACCCTGTTACCTACAAGGGAGCCCGCGTCGGCCTGAGTTATGAGATCAATGACGACTGGAACGTGCTGCTGCAGCAGTCCTACCAGAACCTGGAAGCGGATGGGGTGTTCGCAGAAATGCCGCGCGGCTCCGATGGCCAGATTCTGCCGCCTCTGTCGGTGACTTTATTCTCACCCAACTTCAACAAGGACAAATTTGAAGATACGGCCTGGACGCTGAACGGCCGTCTCGGGGTCCTGAAGGCTGTCTATACAGGCGGCTACTTGATCCGCACCGTCGATTCGATTGGCGACTACACCAACTACGCGCGCGGCGTATACGCAGACTACTACCAGTGCGTAATTCCCGGCTCGGCACAGGCCGCCGCCATCGGCGCCCAGTGTTATTCACCGGTCTCGACGTTCAAAGTCCACGAGCGCAACACCCATCAGAGCCACGAGTTTCGCGTCAACACGCCGGATGACTGGCGTATCCGCGGGATCGCGGGACTCTACTGGGAGCAGTTCATCGTTCACGACGAGTCGGACTGGTTTTATCGCGATCCGCAGGCGGGTTTCGTGCCGCTGGGCGCGGTACCCGGGAGCACGCAGAACAACCCGAACACCCGCGATCCCGACGATGCCTTCTTTGACGATGTCACGCGCGGTTACAACCAGAAGGCGGCGTTCGGCTCGATTGACTTCGAGCTGATCCCGAAGAAACTGATCCTGACCGGTGGCACCCGTTACTACCGGATGGACACCTATGAGACCGGCTCGAAGAACGGCAGTTACGGCTGTCGGCCAGGCGGGTTGTACGAGCCCGCCGATGGCGTGGTATCGCCGTGCCTCGCGGGCCAACAGAACCTCAACACGATCGAGGTGGCAGCCGGCAACAGCGCCTTTTCCGATTCGTCGATCGGTCTGAAGAAGCGCTACACCGGTTTCCGTAGCCGCGCGAACCTGAGCTGGCACGTCACTGACGATGTATTGGTCTACTACACGTGGTCGCAGGGATTTCGTCCGGGCGGCTTCAACCGCGGCTCGGGTTTTGTGGCGCCCAAGACCTCGCCCCTGGTCAATGTCTTCAACTCGCCGATCGGCTTCAAACCCGACACGCTGGTCAACAACGAGCTGGGATGGAAGACCCAGTGGCTCGACCACCGCCTTCAGTTCAACGGCGCCGCGTATATCGAGGACTGGAAGGACGTGCAGATCGGGCTGTTCAACCCCGGCCTGCTCGGCAACCTGACCTTCACGACCAACGGGCCGGAGTACAAGGTGCGTGGCATCGAAACCGAGATCGTCGGCCGTGTCACGCGGGGCCTGACGTTGACGGCCTCAGCGGCCTGGAACCACAGCTACCTGGCCAAGGAAGTGAGTTTCGTCGACAGCAGCGGCAAGCCCATCGACTTCCCCTCCCTGGGATTGCAGAATCCGTTCGGGGTGCGCGACAGCCCGCTGGCGCAGTCACCCCCGTTCCAGATGCACTTCCGGGCGCGGTACGATTTCCCGGCCTGGAACGACTATCAGCCGTTTGCCCAGCTCGCGGCCTCGCACCGCGCTCACTCCTACTCGACGACCGATAAGCTGCGCCTGGAGATCGACCAGCAGACCTCCATTGTGTATGACCAGCCCGGCTTCACCACCTACGATGCGTCCATCGGAGTAGCGAAGGACGCGTGGCTGGTGCAGCTCTACGGCACCAACATCACGGATGTGCGCGGTGTCCTATATTCGAGCTACGCCCAGTTCATCAAGATGAACTCGGTTACGCGGCCACGGACGCTGACGCTCGGATTCAGCTACAAATTCGGGGAGCGGTAGGTTGCTCGCGTAAGATTGTGCCACCGGGGACTCCTTCCCGGTGGCACAGCCGGGCGTTCACGGCAGCAGAAGAGATCCCCTTGGCTCAAGCGGCGCCGCCTCCACCCGTTTCACGAATCGAAGCCGAGGTGCTGCGCACCCGCGGGCTGATGAAAGAACGGCAATTCGCCGCTTCTCTGGCTGCGGCGCAGACACTGCTGCGCGAAGTGCCCGAGAACCGCGACGTTCTCTACCTGGTAGCCGTCAATCAGCGCTACCTGGGCCGTATCGCCGATGCGCTCAGGACCCTTCTCACGTTCGAGCGGATTCACCCGGATTACGGGCGGCTGTTTCAGGAGCGCGGCCACTGCTACCGGGCAGTTGGTGAGGCGGATGCCGCTATCGAAGCTTATCAACGCGCCGTGGCGCTGAACGGAGCATTGCTGGCGAGCTGGCAGGCCCTCGCGCAATTACACAGAGCAGCGGGCCACACAACTGAGGCCGAGCACGCCGAGCGCTTCGCGAAGCAGGTCGCCAGCCTTCCGCCAGCGATTGTGACCGCTACCAGCATGTTCGCGGAGGGCGAGACCTACGCTGCCGAGCAGGTGGTCCGGCAATTCCTGCAGCAGCACGGCGACCACATCGAGGGAATGCGGCTGCTCGCTCAGATCGGCATGAAACTCGACGTCCTCGACGATGCGGAATTCCTGCTCGAGAGTGTCCTCGTCTTCGCGCCGGACTATCACGCCGCCCGCTATGACTACGCCGTGGTGCTTTGTAGGCGCCACAAGTATCAAAAGGCGCTCGAAGAAATCGGTAAGCTGCGCGCGATCGAGCCGGATAATCGGGCTTTCCGTACCGTGGAGGCCAACGCATGGGTTGGCATCGGCGACCATGAACGCGCTCTGAAGTTATACCGCGATCTGCTGGAAGGCTCGCCCCGGCAGGAAGACCTCCACCTGTCGATCGCTCATGCGCTGAAAACGATGGGCCGGCAGGCAGAGGCCATCGAGTCGTACCGCGCGGCTGCCTCATCACGGCCGAGTTTCGGCGACGCCTACTGGAGTCTGGCCAATCTCAAAACCTACCGCTTCACGGATGAGGAGTTGGCACGCATGCGTGCCGAGGAAGCTGATCCCTCGACCGGCCTCGTCGACCGGTACCACCTGTGCTTCGCGCTCGGCAAGGCACTCGAGGATCAGGGCGATTACGCGGAGTCCTTCGGCTATTACGCGCGTGGCAATGGGTTGAAACACCATGAGACCCGCTACAAGCCGGAAATCTCCGAGCGCAACACCCGGATGCAGAAGTCAGTATGCACGGCGGAATTCTTTGCCGCGCGCGCCGGTGTGGGCTGCCCGGCACCGGATCCCATTTTCATCGTGGGGCTGCCGCGAGCCGGCTCGACTCTGTTGGAGCAGATCCTGTCCTCTCACTCGCAGGTGGAAGGGACCATGGAGCTCTCCGACATCCCACGGCTGGTTGCACGCTTGCAAGGCCGCGAGGTGCAGGACTCGCAGCCTCGCTACCCCGCTGTGCTCAACGACCTGACACCTGAGCAGCTGCAGAAATTCGGTGCGAAATACCTCGCCGACACCCGCATCTACCGGACTGGTAAACCCTTCTTCATCGACAAGATGCCGAACAACTTCCGGCACGTTGGCCTCATTCACCTCATTCTGCCGAACGCGAAGATCATCGATGCACGGCGGGAGCCGCTGGCCTGCTGCTTCAGCAACTTCAAACAGCTGTTCGCCAATGGGCAGGAATTTACCTACAGCCTCGAGGACATCGGGCGGTATTACCGCACCTATGTGGAGCTGATGCAGCATTGGGATGCAGTATTGCCGCGCAAGGTGTTGCGGATGCAGCACGAGGAAGTGGTGGCGGACCTGGAGGGGGGTGTGCGGCGGCTGTTGGAGTATTGCGGGTTGCCGTTCGAGGCGGGGTGCCTGGAGTTTTGGAAGACTGAGCGGAATGTCCGCACGGCGAGCTCGGAGCAGGTTCGGCGGCCTATCTTCAAGGAAGGGCTGGATCAGTGGCGGAACTTTGAGCCGTGGTTGGGGCCGTTGCGGGAGGTTTTGAGTTGAGAGTGTTGCTGCGGTCGATTCTCGCGCTATGGGCCTGTGCCATCGCGCCTGGCGCCAGCCCAGCCTCCAGCCCAGCCTCCAGCCCAGCCTCCAGAGAGGGTCTTGCCGCCAGCGCTGCTCACGTTGCCGGGCCGCCGCCTCTGAAGATCAACCTCGATGAATTCGATGCCCGCAAGCAAGTGGTGCTGTTGCCCAATGGCCAGCACTTGGCATACGTCGAGATGGGTGACCCGAAGGGGCCGCCGGTCATTCTGATTCATGGGTACACGGATAACGCACGCGACTGGGTACCGTTGATTCCGTACCTGTCGAAGAAGTCCCGGCTCATCGCTGTGGACATTCGTGGCCACGGACGGTCCGATAAGCCCGAGTGCTGCTACGCACGCATCGACTTCGCTTATGACATCAAGTTGCTGTTGGACGTGCTGCATATACCGCGGGCCGATATGGTCGGGCACTCACTGGGGAGCATGATCACTCAGGTGTTGGCGGAGCAATGGCCGGATCGGGTTCGCAAGGTCGTTCTGATTTCCTCAACCGGGGGCCCGCCGCCCTGCTCGCCGCCCAAAAAGCCAGCGTTTGACTACGCCGCCGAGATCCGCAAGCTCAAGGAGCCGATCGATCCGGATTCGCCGTTCATGATTGCCTGGTGGGACTCGCCCAAGCCGGTGAATCCGGACTTCATCCGGCGGCAGCGGCGCGACGCGGCTAACATCCCGCTGGCCGTATGGCTGGCCGTGTTGGAGCAGGGCGCGAATCCCGCGGACCTGCAACGCACACTGCCCAAACTGCAGGCCCCGGCACTGCTCATCTGGGGCAGCGACGATCCCATCATGGAGGAGGAAGTCCGCCAGACTCTGCGTGATGCGTTGCCGGCTGCGGCTGTGAAGGTGTTCTCGGGCCTGGGTCATAACCCATTCTGGGAAGATCCGCAGGCCGTTGCGCAGGTCATCAACAAGTTTCTGGATCGCCCGTGATCGGCAGCGGGCGCAAGCCGCGTGCTCAACCGATGAGCGTCTTCGCAAGCCGGGCCTCGTCAACGGCGTAGCCCATCCCGGGCGCATCGCCCAGATTCAACCAGCCGGCACTGTCGGCGACGAGCGGCTCTGCCATGATGAAGTCGCGGCGGTCCAGATTCCACTGCGGGGGATCGTAGGGAAACTCGATGAATGGTGCCTGGCCGAGCCCGGCAACCAGCTGCGTGTTGGCCATGACACCCATGCCGTTGGTCCACGTATGCGGAGTGAACACAATGTTGTGTTCCTGCGCCAGGAAAGCGGTCCGCCGCAGCCCGGTGATACCACCAACCAGCGCCACGTCGGGTTGCAGAACATCCACGCAGCCTTGCGTGATGAGCTCGCGCAGCTCATGCGCTTGCCGGGTCATTTCGCCGCCGGCTATACGGACATCGACCGATTCCCGCAGTGCACGCATACCGGCGTAGTCGCCCCGATGCAGCGGCTCCTCCATCCAGTAAACGCCCAACCGCTCGAGCTCGCGGGCGACCGTCACGGCATCCTTCAGGGTCCACGGCGCTTCGGTATCCCAGGGCTGACGCCACCCCTGATTGCAGTCAACCATCAACTCGAGGCGGTGCCCGACGCGCGCCCGGACAGCCTCGAGTGATTTGACATCGTCGCGCCAGTCGCCGCGATGAAATCGCAGCTTCAGCGCTGGAAATCCCTGCGCCAGGTAGCGCTCAGCAGCTTCCGCCATAGCTGCAGGATCGCGAAGGGTTCCGGACGAGGCGTACGCGCGAACGCGGTTGGATAGTCCGCCGAGCAGCTTCCAGCACGGCTGGCCGGTGATTTTCCCGGCCAGGTCCCATAGGGCCAGATCCAGGGGCCAGCAGCGGCCATAGTGAAAGTCGATGTTCGCCAGGACCCGGTAGTGGCGCTCAACCGCAAGCGGATCCTGGCCAATGAACAGGCTCTCATGGCCCTTGAAGCCCACCATCAGGTCGCCCGAGCCGTAGCCCACGAGTCCGGTGTCGGTCGCGACACGTACGAGGGTCGCATCGAAGTGAGCGCGGGGCTTGCTGTCCCAGCTGGCAATGAAGGCCGGATCAAGCGGCAGCCGATGGTGGGTGATCCGGATGGAGGCAATCTTGTGGTCGGGCATGGCGCAGACTTCCATAACGGGCGGGGCGGACAAAGCCGAGAAATTGGCTACCCACATCGAAAAAAGGCATCGGATTCCGCTGGTCCGGCGCAGGTCCCTGCACGTTAGAATCAGTCGCGGGCCGTCCTGGAGCGAGCGAGCCATGAGCAAGAAGAGCATCGATCGGCGCTGGCTGCCATTGAATGCGTTGCGCGCCTTCGAAGGTGTGGCGAAGCACGGCAGTTTTACCGCCGCCGCGAACGCATTGCTGATCTCCCAGAGCGCGCTATCGCGCCACGTCATTGCGCTCGAGCGCCTGGTAGGGGTGCAACTGTTCGATCGCAAACCGCACGCGCTGTCGTTGACGAAGGCCGGACAGCACCTGCTTCCCGCCGTCGTGAAGTCTTTCGACCGGCTCGAGTACGCCCTCGATGACATTCGCACTGATGGCGTCCCGGTTCAGCGCACGCTTCGAGTGCAGATGCCGCCGAGCTTCGCTGTCCAACTTGCGGTGCCCATACTGCGTGATTTCCGCAGCGCGAGCGCGGATGTGGACATCGATCTCATCAGTCCATATGGTGTTGGTCCGCCGTTGGGTGACGTCGACGTGGCCGTCGTCTACTCCAAGCCCACCGTGACGGATCTCGTGACTGACCTGTTATGGTCCGAGCGGCCGAGCCTGTTGTGCCATCCGGGCGTTGCCGCCCGGCATGCGGGCACCGATCTCGCCGCATTCATCGAGGCGAACGAGATTATCCATGTGCGAATCGCCGATCTGCCGCGGCACCACTCCTGGTCGCAGTTCGTGCGCCAGAATGGGATCCAGGCCGTCAACTATGAGCGCGGGTTGGTGTTTGACACGGCGGTGTTGGCGGTGCAGTACGCGCTCAGCGGCCAGGGCATCGTGCTCTGCGACACCCATCTGTTTACCGATGAGATTCGCGCTGGCCGCCTGGTCCAGCCGTTCGCCGCGCAGTTGGACGATGGTTATGGCTATTACCTCATCACGCATCCCGAAGCCCTGGGCGACACGGCGATCGCGTTGTTCCGCTCCTGGCTCATCGAACGGTTCGGGACTCCTGCCAAAGCGGCGCAAGTCCCCGTCCACCTTGCCGTATCGAACGAGTAATCGTGATGGCTACCAAGAAGAAATCACCGTCCAAGCCATACCAGGAGCCGGGGCTCCTGAAACGACTGGCCGCGGGGCCTGTGATTTGCGCGGAGGGTTACGTGTTCGAGCTCGAACGGCGTGGCTACCTTCAAGCAGGCGCCTTCGTACCGACCGTACTCACTGAGCATCCCGAGGTCGTGGAACAGCTCCACATGGACTTCGTGCATGCGGGCTCGGACGTCACACAGGCACTGACTTACTACGTGCACCGCGAAAAGCTCAGGGTGATCGGCCGGGAAAAGGACCTCGTGCCGATGAACCAGACCGCGCTCAGGATCGCGAAAAAAGTGGCTCGCAAGACGCACACGCTGTTTGCCGGTGATATCTGCAACACCAACATCTACGACCCCAACGACAAGAAATCGCTCAAGGAAGTGGCGCGGATTTTCGAGGAGCAGGTGGGCTGGGCGGCCGATACCGGGGTGGACTACATCGTGGCCGAGACCTTCTCCTGGGGGCAGGAAGCGTTGCTGGCCCTCGAGGCCATCCAAAAATACTCGAAAGTGCCCGCCGTGGTGACCATGGCGATCCATCGTGAGCTGCCCGTTCGGGAGGGCTGGAGCGCGGCTGAGACCTGTCAGCGGCTGGAAGCGGCAGGCGCGCAGGTGGTGGGGCTCAACTGTCATCGGGGGCCCAGGACCATGATGCCGCTGCTGAAGGAGATCCGCGCTGCCGTGAAGTGTGAGGTGGCGGCTCTTCCGGTGCCTTACCGAACGACCGAAGAGCAGCCCTCATTCATGTCGCTGACCGATCCGTGTTGCGACAATGCGCGTGCGTTTCCGGTCGGGTTGGATCCGTTCGCCGCCACGCGTGCCGAAATGTTTGATTTCGGCCGGCAGGCCTACGCCATGGGCATCAAGTACCTGGGAATCTGCTGCGGAGCGGGTCCCCACCACATCCGCGCTCTGGCCGAAGGTCTGGGACGGCATCCTGAGGCGAGCAAGTATTCCGTGGACATGTCAAAGCACGCCTTCTTCGGCACCGACAAGCGGATCAAGGCGGTGCAGACCGAGTACCGTTCCAAGCTGTAACGGATCGTTTGGCCCGATTGGTGGGAAATTTGGCTCGGTTCTCACATGGGGAGGCAATAACGTACAATTAACTGAGGCTGACCATACCTACCATCACCAAATGATCACCCTGCGCATCAACGGTGAAGATCGTAGCGTCGAGGCTCCAGAGGATATGCCTCTCCTGTGGGTGCTCCGCGATCTGATAGGCCTGACCGGGACCAAGTTTGGGTGTGGGATCGCCCAATGCGGTGCGTGTACCGTACATCTGGACGGCAAACCCGTCCGATCGTGTGTGTTCCCAGTCAGTGCGGTTGGCAGCCGGTCCATTACGACCATCGAGGGCATCGGCGCCACTCCCGCGGGCGCGCAGGTGCAGAAGGCCTGGCTGGAGCTGGAAGTCATTCAGTGCGGGTACTGCCAGTCGGGGCAGATCATGTCCGCAACAGCGCTGTTGAGCGCCAAACCGCAGCCGAGCGATGCTGATATCAACGCCGCGATGGCCGGAAATATCTGCCGTTGCGGCACGTACGTACGCATCCGTGATGCCATTAAACGTGCATCCGGAGCCAAGTCATGACCGCTTTGCCGGTTGGGGAGCCCACGGATCCCACGCGGCGAGCGGTGCTCAAGGCTGGAGCGGCGGTTGGCGGTGCCCTGCTGGTCGGTTTTTATCTGCCCGTTGGGCAGGGTGCTGCACGGCGGGCGCCGGCCGGGACGAACGGGCAGCGTTTCGAGCCCAATGCCTTCATCCGGATAGATCGCGAAGGCGTGGTGACCCTGGTCATGCCGCAAGTGGAGATGGGGCAGGGCATCTATACCGCAGTTGCCATGATACTGGCGGAGGAGCTCGACGCCGCATTCGATCGAGTTGTGCTGGAACACGCCCCACCCAACGACAAGTTGTATGCCAATCCGGCGTTCGGACTGCAGGTCACCGGCAATTCGAATTCGGTGCGCGTGTTCTGGACCCCGCTGCGCAAGGCAGGCGCCAGCGCTCGTGCAATGTTGGTTCAGGCCGCGGCCAAGGCCTGGAACACGGATGTGACCGATTGCAGGACGGAGCACGGCGAAGTCATCCACAAGAGCGGCAAGAAACTCGGCTACGGTGCGCTGATCGGCCAGGCCTCGGGCCTCACGCCGCCCGCGGATCCACCCCTGAAGGCCGTCGGTGACTTCAAGCTCGTGGGCCAACCGTTGAAGCGGCTGGACACCCCTGACAAGGTCAACGGCAAGGCGCAGTACAGCATCGATGTAATGCCGGCCGGGGTGAAATTTGCCACTTTGGCGATTTGCCCGGAATTCGGCGGCCAGGTGGGCAGTGTCGATGACACGAAGGCCAAGACCGTGCCCGGCGTTCGGCAGGTTGTCGTTTTGGACGATTTCGTTGCCGTGGTCGGCGACCACATGTGGGCAGCCAAGCAGGGGCTCGCGGCGCTCAGGATCGTCTGGAAGTCCGGGCCACACGCAAACGTCGATTCGAATGAAGTCTGGAAGCAGCTGCGGGCGGCCTCAGAGCAGGAGGGCGTAGTCGCCAAGGCCGTCGGCGATGCCGCTCACGGCCTGACCCAGGGCGAGCGATTCGATGCAGATTACGAGTTGCCTTTCCTCGCGCACGCGACCATGGAGCCATTGGCCTGCGCCGTGCACGTGCGCCCGGACAGTTGCGAGGTCTGGGTGGGCTCACAAGTCCTGGCCCGTGCGCACGACATCGCCGTCAAGGTCACGGGCCTGCCTGCCGACAAGGTGGTCACACACAACCATTTGATCGGCGGCGGCTTCGGGCGGCGGCTCGAAGTGGACTACGTCGAAAAGGCCGTGCGTATTGCACAGAAGGTCGATGGCCCCGTGAAGGTGGTGTACACACGCGAAGAAGATATTCAGCATGACATCTACCGCCCGGTGTACCGGGACCGGCTCGCCGCAACGCTGTCGGGTGGGAAGATCGTCGCCTGGCGGCATCGAGTCGCCGGCTCTGCCGTCATCGCCCGCTGGCTTCCGCCTGCGTTTCAGAAAGGAATCGACATCGATGCGGTCGATAGCGCCGTCGATGTGCCCTATGACATCCCGAACCTGCGTATCGAGTATGTTCGCAACGAGCCCCCGGCGGTGCCGACAGGATTCTGGCGCGGCGTAGGCCCCAACAACAATGTATTTGCCATCGAGAGTTTCGTGGACGAGTTGGCCAAGAAGGCCGGCCAGGACCCGGTGGCCTTCAGGGCTGCCCTGCTCGACAAGACGCCACGGCTGAAGGCTGCGCTCGAGCTGGCTGCCAGCAAAGCGGGTTGGGGCCAGCCGGTGGCCGCTCGCCACGGTGGTCGAACCGGCCGCGGCGTGGGAGTACAGGTAGCCTTCGGCAGTTACATTGCCACGGTCACCGAAGCAGAAGTGGATGCGGCCGGCGAGGTGTACGTGCACCGTATTGTCTGCGCGGTGGATACAGGCATTGCCGTCAACCCGGATACCGTGATCACCCAGCTGCAGGGCGGTCTGATATTCGGCGTGACCGCCGCGTTGTATGGCGAGATCACGATCGACAAGGGGCGCGTGCGGCAAAGTAACTTTCATGACTACCGGATGCTGCGCATAGATCAGGCACCGGCCATCGAAGTGCACGTCATACCGAGCGGCGAGGCGCCGGGCGGTATTGGCGAGACCGGGACGACTGCCGGACCTCCGGCGCTGCGCAATGCAATCTTTGCGGCGACCGGCATCCCGCTGCGGCGGCTGCCGATCGACCGGGATGTGCTATCCGGTAAAAAGCCTGCTACCGTTTGATGTTGAGCAGCCGGCAAAAGTCGCGCCTTTTGCCGGCGGAAACGAGGGCACTGTCTGAAAAACGGCGGGGGCGCCTAGCCCGTAGGCCAGTTTTTCTAGTGAACTATAGGGATAAACAATGACACGATTTTCCCAGCGGGGCGCCGTGGCACGGCCGCTCCTCATTGGCATTGCTGTGGTTTTGCTCATTGCCGTGGCGTTCGGTGTGTGGCTGAGCATGGGGCCCGGGCCGATGGATTTCGCCGGTGGCAAGCCAGTCACAGTGTCGAGTGCCGCTCCCTCTGGAGCAGGTCCCACAGGTGTGCCCACGGAGCTGCAGGGCGCGAGTCTCATAGAACGGGGTCAGTACCTGACCCGCGCGGCTGATTGCGCTGCCTGTCATACCAAGGACGGCGGGGAGCCGTTCGCTGGCGGAAGGCCCTTCGTACTGCCGTTCGGTACGCTGTACTCAACAAACATAACGCCCGACAAGCAGACCGGGATCGGCGAATACAGCGATGCCGACTTCCTGCGGGCGGTGCACAACGGGATTGGGCGCGACGGCACGCGCCTCTATCCGGCCATGCCGTATGCATCATATACCTACATGACCGATGCCGATGCGCTCGCGATCAAGGCTTACCTGTTCAGTTTGCAGCCCATCGCGGCTCCGCGGCCCACGAACACGCTCTCATTTCCGTTCAATCAACGTTGGGCGATGGGTATGTGGTCCGCGATGTTCAATCCGGACAAGCGGTTCCAGTCCAACAGCGAGCGCAGTGCGGAGTGGAACCGCGGGGCCTACCTTGCCGAGGCGATGGCCCATTGCGGTGAATGCCATACGCCGCGGAATGTCGCCTTTTCCCTCGACAACCGGCACAAGTTTGCCGGCGCCAAGCAGGCCGGCTGGATGGCCTACAACATCTCTTCCGACAAGGAAACGGGGATTGGCGACTGGAAGCCCGAGGAGATCGCGAGCTACCTCGGCAAAGGCCACAGCGCCGGGCGAGGCACTGCCGACGGCCCGATGGGCGAGGCGGTCGAATTCAGCCTGCGGTATCTGACTCCCGGTGACATTGCAGCTTTGGCCGCATACGTAGCCACCGTCCCCGCGGTCAAGGGCACCAACCAGCCGCCTGTGAAGGGCTCACCTGCGCCCGATGACCATAACATGGGAGTTGCCGCAGCCGTTGACCCGCGTGGCAAGGAGATATACGAAGGTGCCTGCGTCAGTTGCCACGGGTGGAGCGGGTTGAGCCCGGTGCTCGACTATGCAAATCTCGCCGGCACGCGCGCGGTCAACGATCCTACGGCGACCAACGTCGTGCAGATCGTCGTGGCCGGCACGACGCGCGATAGCGCACACGGTAGCCTGTACATGCCGGATTTCGGCAGCGCTTATTCGGATACGGAAGTTGCGGCCGTGGCCAATTACATCACGGCGCGCTTTGGCTCGTCGCCTTCCAACGTAACGGCCGCTAACGTTGAGAATTTGCGGAAGGAGAGTGCGAAGTAGCGCAGTGCGCCAGGGGGCGCGGTAGACTGTGCAGGCCGCGTAGCGTGGATCAGGCCAACACGCTGCGCCGCATCATGAATCTCGTTCACGTAACGAGAGAAAAAGTCTCGTTTGCCTGGAGTGTCGGCGGTCTCTAGCGTGCCGACTGACCGCTCGCTCGGTGCGAGCGGCTCACATGACAAAGGAGTTTGTCACTATGCGCTCCTCATACCTTCGACAGACCTCCCGGATCATTCCTATTGGACTCCTGACATCACACTGATGTGGGCCGGTGTCACCGCCAATGCCACCGAACCGGGCGCTGACCAGTTCATAGTCAGGATGTACAGCAACAGTCGTGGCTCCCAAGAGCTCTTGAGCGGCCACTACGACGCGGCACTCGCCCGATTCCAACCGTCAACCGGTCTGGATGAAACGAGTCCCTTCGCAGCAGCCACCAACCTTTGCGTCGCCCAAATGATGGCGGGTCGATTCGACGCCGCACGCACGGCTTGCGATGCGGCGGTAAAGAGCGCTCGCTCCTCCGCGATCACCACTCCGACCTGGGGGCCGCCGGCAGGCGGCGCACATCAGGTGGATGTGGCGCTCGCTTACGCGAACCGGGCGGTGTTGAATTGGCTCACTGACGATGTGCAGAGCGCCGCGGATGACCTCGGGCGGGCAAAGCGGTTATCGCCGAAGGCGGACTTTGTGATCCGCAACATCACAGCCTTGCAGTCCTCGCACTCGGCGGTAGCGCAGGTTCAGCTCGACGTCCGCTGATCGATCGGAGAACGAGAGGTTACTTCCACGCGCCACCGGGCGCGGTAATCCTCGAGTCCGGGCAGCTCAAGCGATGTGGCGTGGCGTAATTGGGTGGCGGGGCGGTGTCCGAGGAGGAATCGCGCGCATTCGGTCGGGCCGGCACGATTGTCTCCGGCGAATACCGGCGCGGCGGCGGCGGAAGTGCCCTGCGGTGCGGCTCTCAACGTGGCCAACACGGGTCCGTATAACGGATTCTCAGTTAGCGGTCCGTCAATGATGACTGGAGAGGGCGCGCCGAGGAGATCGAGCAGCAGGTCGGTTTGAAGCGCGCAGTACAGTGTGGCGAGAGCGCCCCGCTCACCAGCGTCGAGTCGCTCTGCGTTCACGAGCTTGCCTCGTTGGCCGACGAACGGGCCGCCGGTGCCGGCGAACGAGGGCAGGGCAACAGCGCGCTTCTGCAATACACCCTGGAGTGATTCGAGTGTTGGTTTCCGCGCAAGGGGGTCGTCGCCCGCAATGGCTTCGTATTCCCGGCCGCCGGGGAAGCGAGCTGTCGCAACTGGAGACCCGAAGGCGTCGATATTCGCGAGCATGTCGCGTCCTTCGCTTAGCCGCTCGAGTTCGCCCCCGTGCGCCATGATCACAGTCCAGGTGCCGCTCGATACGACTGCAAAGCGCTCGTCGGCAGGACGACTGGCGCGGTAACACAGGTACGACGCATTCGAGTCATGGATTCCGCAGAGCACGCGGCAGGCTGGATTGAGTCCTGTGACCCTGGCCACCGCCGTGGTGATAGTCCCCAGCACGTCGCCCGCGGCACGTCGTGGCGGAAGCAATTTGTTCCATCCCTGCGATTTGGCGAGCGCGGAAAAGTCAGCCTCGCGTGGCCGCCAGAGGTCGCTATGACAACCTAGTGAGGTGATCTCGCTGGCCATCACACTGCTCAGCCTCCAGGCCCAATATTGGGGATACAACAGGGTGGCCGTGCAGGCACGAAACAGTTCGGGGTGGGTCTGCTGCAGATAGTAGAGCTGGCGCCCGAGGTTCAGTCCCAGTGGTAGAAAAGGTGAAAACGTGAGCTCGAATGGATCGCGCAACCTGCGGTACGTTTCACCCACGCTATCAAAAGAGGAGTCTTCGTAGTCAGGTGCGGTGATGATTTCGCCGGACGCCGTAAGCAACACGGCAGCGGCGCCGTGTGCCACGGGAAAAATGGCCCGTACGCGCTCCTTTCCGGGGGCCTCTGCGAGGCCGTCGAGCAACTGGCGTTCGATACGCTCGACATCCAGCGCACGCAGGCCCGATCGTTCGACGGTCGTGCAGCGCCTTTGCATGCTCCAGGTGGTCTCACCCGACTGCATGTCGACGAAACTCAACTTGGCGTTGGTTTTGCCAATGTCGATGATGGCGATGAGTTCGTCGGCCATGGGCGGTCAGCGACGGGCGGGAGCGCCGATGCGACGGCTGATCGCAGGGATTGCCGCCACGACGATCAGCAGGCAGCCGACGACTATGGACATCACGATGCCGGGAACATTCTTCAGGCCGAGGCCGAACGTGACGAAACCCATGAGGGTCGCGGCTAGCACGACTCCTATGATCGTACCGCGGCCCCCCGCGACGGATACGCCACCCAGGATCACCATGCTGATGATCTCGAGCTCCCAACCCTGGGCAATCGATGGCCGTGTCGATCCGAGGCGGGAAGTCAGAAGGATCGAGGCCAGGGGACTTGCCACGCCGGTGGCAACAAAGAGCCAGAACCGGTAACGCTCGATTCGCACACCGGAGTGAGCGGCTGCCACCGGATTCGCGCCGATGGCATACAAGCGCTTACCGATGACCGTGCGATGCAGTAGCACGCCGAATGCCAGCGCGAGCAAGCCGAACAACACGAGCTCGAACGACAACGGGCCCGCCACATAGCCCTGCCCGAAGAATGCGTAGGCCGGTGGGTAGGACTTCAACACCGCGTCTCCCAGGATGCCGTAAGCAACACCCCGAAAGAGGCTCATGGTGCCGATGGTGGCCACGATCGACGGTACTCCCAGACGTGTGACGAGCGCACCGTTGACTGCTCCGGCCGTCAGTCCACTGCATAGCCCGACGAGTACGAGGGCGGGTGTTCCAAATCCTGCCTTGGCCGCAAGTCCCATTGCGACGGACGCGAGGGCGATGGTGCCGGATACCGAGATGTCGATCTCGCGAGCAATCACCAGGAGCGCCATCGGCAGCGCCACGATTGCCTTCTCGGTAAAACTGAACGTCGCATCCGAAAGCGTCCAGACGTTCAGAAAGTAGGGTGACAGTCCCGCGTTGATGATCAGGTCGCAGCATAGGAAGACTGTGAGCACACTCTCCCAGCGCGCCAGGCGCTGCCAGCCTGTCCCGCGCCCGCGCAACGCAGTTGCAGTATGAGGGGGGCCGGGCATTACACGGCTCATGCTGACGGGCTCTCGAGGATCCGTCGCGGAACGCCCTGCGCCCGGCGGGCGTTGAGGATGACGGCACTCACGATGACGAGTCCGCTGATGCCCATTTGCCAGAAGGGCGAGATCCCGACGAGGGGCAGCGCGTTTTTGATGGTTCCGAGAAACAGGCATCCGGCTACGACGCCGAGCACCGTGCCATAGCCGCCTGCTATGGAGACTCCGCCGATGACACACGCCGCAATGACCTGTAGCTCGAAACCCTGGGCAACATCCGTGTAGGCGATTGCGAATCGCGACACCCAGAAGTAACCACACAAACCGGCAATGGCGCCCGACAGCGTGAAGGCCACGAACCGCATCCGCCGGACATCGATCCCGGCGTAAACTGCCGCTTCCGGATTGCTCCCCGCGACGAAGAAGTTGCGCCCGACTTCCGTGTAGCGCAGCGCGAGGTATGCGAGGACGGAAAATCCGGCCGCAACCCAGGTGAGCACCGTGAAGCCGAAAATGTCGATGCGCACGAAGTCGAGGAAGGCGGCCGACATCTTGTTATTCGTGATCCAGGCGCCTCCTGATACGACAAACACCAGGCCCCGGTAGATGGCCAGGGTGCCCAGCGTGGCGACAATGGACGGCACCTCCAGCAGCCACACGAGCAGGCCGTTGACCGCGCCGAGAGTCGCACCGGCCGCGGCGGCGAGGATGATGACGGTTGGTATGCCGGCATCCGGAAAGGCTTGGTTGAATAGCGCGGCGCACATTCCCGTCAAGGCGAGATTTGCGGCTACCGACAGATCGATTGAACGGGTGAGAAGCACAGGCATTTGTGCGAGCGCGAGCAGCATCAGTATCGATGTGTCATCGAGCACACTCTTCGCGTTGGTTGGGGTTACAAACTGCGGGAAACGTGTCTCCACCGCACCGGCCAGCAACAGCGTCAGGAGCAGCAGGCCTGCGTCGCGCCCGAGTAGGAAAGGTCTTCGAGGCAGGCGCTTCACTGTTTACGCGTCCGTCGCGGCGCGCACTAGCGCCTCGGGCGTCGCGTCAGCCCGGTCGAAACAGGCGCGCAGGCGCCCGCGCCGCATCACTGCAATGCGATCAGCCATGCCCAACACCTCCGGCAGCTCGGATGAGACCAGGATGACCGCGAGGCCGCGCTGAACCAGCTCCCGCATGACTTCGTACACGGCCGCTTTCGAGCCCACATCGATACCCTTCGTCGGCTCGTCCAGAATCAGGACCTTCGGGGCCGTCTGCAGCCACTTGGCAAGGACGACCTTCTGTTGATTTCCGCCGGAGAGCTCCTCGAGGGGCTGTGCCGCGCCCGCTGTCCGGATCTGCAATCGCTTGATCCACTCCTGTGCGGTGAGCCGCGTCCGCAATGCACTCGTGAAACCGTAGCGCGACAGCGACTGCAGATTCGCCAGTGCAATGTTGTCCTGGATAGTAAGTGGAAGAATCGCACCCTGCCGCTGCCGGTCCTCTGGCACGTAGGCAATCTTCAAACGGATGGCCTCATCAGCAGCGCCGATGCGCACCTCGTTGCCATCCAGCAGAATGCGGCCCGCATCGGGTATCGTCAGACCAAACACGGCTTGCATGACTTCGCTGCGGCCGGCGCCCACGAGCCCGTAGATTCCCAGGATTTCTCCCTGGCACACTGAAAGGCTGACATCTGCAAACTCCGCGCTGCGGGACAATCGCTCGAGCCGCAGCACTTCCGAGCCGATCTGCGCCGCGCGGGGAGGGAACACCTGCTCCACCGAGCGGCCCACCATGAGCGTGATGAGTCGATCCACGGAGGACTCGGAAATCATGCCTGCACCCACCGTCATACCATCTCTATATACGATGTAACGGTCGGCAACGGCGAAGATCTCTTCGAACTTGTGACTGATGAACAGAACGGCCCGCCCGTCCTCCCTCAGGCGCCGCACGATCCGCAGCAGATCTTGGGCTTCATGATGTGACAGGGCCGCCGTCGGCTCGTCCATGATTACGATGCGAGAGTCGTGACTCAGGGCTCGGGCGATCTGCACGAGATGTTTCTGTGCAACGCTCAAGTCGCGCATGAGCGTTGCCGGGTCGATGCTCGCCTCGAGTTGCGCGAGAATGCTTGCAGCTCGGCGCCGCATTTCGCCCCAATCGATCAGGCCATGGCGGCGGGGGCGCGCGGTGACAAAGATGTTTTCGGCGACGGACAGGTCGTCGAAGACGACAGATTCCTGATGAATTACGCTGATGCCCAGCTTCTGCGCGTCCGCGGGCGAATTGATTCGCACGGGGAAGCCATCCAACCGCATCACGCCGTCGTCGGGTTGGTAGATGCCGGTCAGGATTTTCACCAGCGTCGATTTGCCGGCGCCATTTTCGCCAACCAGGGCGGTGACCTGCCCGGAGTGCAGCT
>Ga0068863_100001765_pt1 | contig 21443 bp, 18 predicted proteins | sample KBSSwiS62_FD_66596 | JGI IMG/M metagenome (GOLD analysis project Ga0068863, IMG submission 66596) | Switchgrass rhizosphere microbial communities from Kellogg Biological Station, Michigan, USA - KBS Switchgrass S6-2 | ecosystem: Host-associated > Plants > Roots > Rhizosphere > Soil ...
CAGTGCTCTATCCCCTGAGCTACGGGGGCGTCCCGGTGCCTGGCTGGCCCAGGGGGCCGCAGGTTGCCGGTTCGCCTTGGCAACGAGGCATACCGTACCAGGTCCGATCGCCGGACCGGGGGGCGGGCTCGCCGTAAGCTTCCGACGTGTACCTAGAGGCCCCCCGAGTCCTGGTCGTCGACGACGACCCGACTTTGCGCCAGCTTGTGGTCGTCAACCTGGAGCTGGAGGGTTATGAGGTTCATGAGGCGGTGGACGGTGAGGACTGTCTGAAGCGGATCAAGGAGATCGCCCCGCACGTCGTGACGCTGGACATCATGATGCCGAAGGTCGACGGCTGGGAGGTCGCCAGCCGGCTGCGCAACGATCCGGCGACCGCGGACATCAAGCTCGTCGTGCTGACCGCCGCGACCAAGGAGACGGATCAGCGCCGCGCCTCGCGCGTCGGCGTCGACTACTACCTGACCAAGCCGTTCGACCCGGATGACCTGGTAACCGTCGTGCAGCGACTGGTGGCCGGCCAGCCCGTGGTCTGAGTCGCCGAACGCCTGACGCGCGGGCGGATCTGACAATCTGGCATCCGATCGCCAGAGATCATTTTCGGATCCTCCGGCCGCGCGTCGGTGCGTGCGCGACCATGGCGAGATCTAAGCCGGCGACTACCGTCCGAGCGCGCCGATAGCATCGCGTGCATGACTCCCGCCGACCTTGCCGACGTCATCGTGTCGGCCGTCCGTGACGCGGTCGCGGACGGCGCGATCGACGTCGCCGTCCCCGCGACGGTTCCGGTGGAGCGCCCGAAGAACCCGGAGCACGGCGACTACGCCTCTCCGGCGGCGCTCCAGCTCGCGAAGGCGGCCCGGCGTCCCCCGCGCGAGGTCGCCGGGCTGCTCGCCGAGCGGCTGCGCAAGGACCCGGGAGTGGCGAGCGTCGACGTGGCCGGCCCTGGCTTCCTCAACATCCGGCTGGCGTCCGAGGCGCTCGGCGAGCTGGCCCGCACGATCGTGCGGGCGGGGCAGGATTACGGCCGGGCGGCCGAGCGCAGGGGCGTCCGGGTGAACGTCGAGTTCGTCTCGGCGAACCCGACGGGCCCGGTGACGCTCGCATCCACCCGGTGGGCGGCGGTCGGCGACGCGCTGGTGCGGATCTTCGACGCGGCCGGCTACGACGCGGCCAGCGAGTACTACGTCAACGATGCCGGGGTACAGATCGCGCGGTTCGGCGCGTCGGTACTGGCCGCGGCCAAGGGTGAGCCCCCGCCGGCGGACGGGTACCACGGCGCGTACGTCGCCGAGATCGCCGCGCGCGTGCTGGCGGACAACCCCGGCCTGCTCGAGCAGGACGACGCGGCCGCGCTCGCGCTGGTGACCCGCGAGGGCCTCGCCCAGATGCTCGCCGAGATCACCTCGACGCTGGAGGGCTTCGGCGTCCACTTCGACCTGTGGAAGTCCGAGCGGTCGATGCACGACGCGGGCGAGCTGACCGCGGCCGTGGCGGACCTGCGGGCGCACGGCCACGTCTACGACGCCGACGGCGCCGTCTTCCTGCGGACCACCGACTTCGGCGACGACAAGGACCGGCCGCTGGTCAAGTCCGACGGGCAGCCGACCTACTTCTGCGCCGACGCGGCCTACTACCGGGACAAGCGCGGCCGGGGCTTCGACAAGGTCGTCATGCTGCTCGGCGCCGACCACCACGGCTACGTCGGCCGGCTCAAGGCGATCGCCGCCTGCTATGGCGACGACCCCGCCGAGACGCTCGACGTCATCATCGGCCAGCTGGTCACGCTGTCGCGCGGCGGTGAGCCGGTGAAGATGTCCAAGCGCGCCGGGACCTTCCTGACGCTCGCCGACCTCGTCGACGTGGTCGGGGTGGACGCGGCCCGCTACTCCCTGGTGCGCGCGTCGCTGGACTCGTCGCTCGACCTGGACCTCGACCTGATCGCCAGGCAGACCAACGACAACCCGGTGTTCTACGTGCAGTACGCGCACGCCCGGATCGCCTCGCTGCTGCGCAACGCCGCCTCGCTCGGCCTCAGCGCGGCGGGCGAGCCGGGCGGGGGTCTCGACGGGGTCGACGTGTCACTGTTGGGGCACCCGCGTGAGGTGGACCTGCTGCGGGCGCTCGCCGAGCTGCCGGCCGTCGTGACGGCGGCCGCGTCGCTTCGCGCGCCGCACCGGGTGGCCCGGTACCTGGAGGCGCTGGCCGGGACGTACCACCGCTTCAACGACGCCTGCCGGGTGCTCCCGCGTGGCGACGAGGAGCCGACGCCGCTGACCGGTGCCCGGCTGCTACTGGTCGAGGCGACGAAGGTCGTCCTCGCGAACGGGCTGCGGATGCTGGGTGTCTCCGCCCCGGAACGAATGTGACGCCACAGCCCCGCAGCCAGACAGACCCCGCACCAGACAGACCCCGCACCAGACAGACCCCGCACCAGACAGACGCAGTGCCAGACAGGCCCGGAACGGATGTGAATGTGATGTCGCAAGCCTCGGGTGCCTCGGCGACGACGCCGACGGCGCTGCCCGTGGCGCCGCTGGAGGAGCAGGTGTGGCCGGCGAGCGCCGCCCTCGACCCCGACGGGGGCTTGAGGATCGGCGGCCTGCGGGTCGACGAGCTGGCCGACGAGTTCGGCACGCCCGCCTTCTTCCTCGACGAGGAGGACTTCCGCGCCCGCGCCAGGGCCTGGCGGGCTGGCTTCCCGGACGGGGACGTCTACTACGCGGGCAAGGCGTTCCTGTGCCGGGCGGTGGCCCGCTGGGTCGCCGACGAGGGCCTGAGCCTGGACGTCTGCACCGGCGGGGAGCTGGCCGTCGCCGCGTCGGTCGCCTTCCCGCCGGCCCGGCTGCTCTTCCACGGCAACAACAAGTCCGTCGACGAGCTGCGCCGCGCAATTGGGTACGGCATCGGGCGGATCGTCGTCGACTCGTTCGTCGAGATCGAGCGGCTGGCCGGGCTGGCCCGCGCGGCGGGCGTCCGGCAACGGGTGCTGATCCGTGTCACCCCGGGTGTCGAAGCTCATACTCACGAGTACATCGCCACCGGCCAGGAGGACCAGAAGTTCGGGTTCTCGCTGGCCAGCGGCGCGGCGCTCGAGGCCGTCGGCCGGGTGCTCGGCGCCGCCGACGCGCTGGAGCTGGTCGGCCTGCACGCGCACATCGGCTCGCAGATCTTCGACACGGCCGGCTTCGGCCTGGCCGCGCACCGGATGGTCGGCCTGCTGGCCTCGGTCCGCGACGCGCACGGCGTCGAGCTGCCCGAGCTCGACCTCGGCGGCGGCCTGGGCATCGCCTACACCGGCGAGGACGCTCCGCTGCCGGTCGCGGACGTCGCCGACCGACTGCACACCATCGTGGGCAAGGAGTGCGCCAGCGCCGGGTTGTCGGTGCCGCGGCTGGCGGTCGAGCCGGGCCGCGCCCTGGTCGGCCCGACGACGATCACGCTCTACCGGGTCGGCACCGTCAAGGAGCTGCCCGGCCTGCGCACCTACGTCAGCGTCGACGGTGGGATGAGCGACAACATCCGGACCGCCCTCTATGACGCCCGCTACACCGCCCGGTTGGTCTCCCGGCCCGGCGCGGCCGAGCACCGGGTGGTGACCCTGGTCGGCAAGCACTGCGAGTCCGGCGACGTGGTGGCGCACGATGTGCCGCTGCCGGCGGACATCGCGCCCGGCGACCTGATCGCCGTCCCGGCCACCGGCGCCTACCACCGCTCGATGGCCAGCAACTACAACCACGTCGGCCGCCCGCCGGTGGTCGCCGTCCGCGCCGGCACCGCGCGGGTCATCGTCCGCCGCGAGACGGAGGATGACCTGTTGCGCCTGGACGTCGACGAACCGGCCGGCGCGGACGCCGCCGGGCCGAAACCGGGGGAGGCCGGGCGATGAAGGTCGCGCTGCTGGGCTGCGGCGTTGTCGGGTCCGAGGTGGTCCGCCTGCTGGTCGAGCAGGCCGACGACCTGACCGCCCGAGTCGGCGAACCACTGGAACTCGCAGGGATCGCCGTGCGCCGCCTCGACCGCGAGCGGGACGTCCCGGTCGAGGCGAAGCTGTTCACGACCGACGCCGCCGGACTGGTCACCCGGGACGACGTGGACATCGTCGTCGAGGTGGTCGGCGGCATCGAACCGGTCCGGACCTGGCTGCTGGCCGCGCTCGGCGCCAAGAAGTCCGTGGTCAGCGCGAACAAGGCGCTGCTGGCCTCGGACGGCTCGACGCTGCACGACGCCGCCGCGGCCGCCGACGTCGATCTGTACTACGAGGCAGCGGTCGCGGGCGCGATCCCGCTGCTGCGGCCGCTGCGCGAGAGCCTCGCCGGGGACCGGGTCCGCCGCGTCCTCGGCATCGTCAACGGCACGACGAACTTCATCCTCACTCGGATGGACGAGACCGGCGCGTCGTTCACCGACGCGCTGGAGGAGGCGAGCGCCCTCGGCTACGCCGAGGCCGACCCGACGGCCGACATCGACGGCTACGACGCGGCGGCGAAGGCCGCGATCCTCGCCCAACTGGCGTTCCACACCCGGGTGACACTCGATGACGTGCACCGCGAGGGCATCGCCACGGTCACCGCGGCCGACATGGCCAGTGCGAAGGCGATGGGCTGCACCGTGAAGGCGCTGGCCATCGCCGAGCGCTCCGCCGAGCGGCCGGGGGTGAGCGTCCGAGTGCACCCCGCGATGGTGCCGCGCTCGCACCCGCTGGCCAGCGTGCGGGAGGCGTTCAACGCGGTGTTCGTCGAGGCCGAGGCGGCTGGGCAGCTGATGTTCTATGGCCGCGGCGCTGGTGGCTCGCCGACGGCGTCCGCGGTGCTCGGTGACCTCGTCGCCGTGGCCCGCAACCGCGTCGCCGGCCGGCGCGGCCCGGGGGAGTCGGCCTACGCCGACCTGCCCGTGCTGCCGATGGGCGAGACCATCACGAGTTACCACGTCAATCTCGACGTGACCGACAAGAGCGGCGTGTTGGCGACCGTGGCCGGCGCATTCGCCCAGCACGGCGTGTCCATTCGCAGCGTGCGCCAGGACGGTCGAGGAGACGACGCGAGTCTGGTGCTGGTGACGCACGCCGCCGCGGACGCCGCGCTGGCGGCGACGGTCGAGGACCTGCGTGGTCTGGACATCGTGCGCGCGGTGGCCGGGGTGCTGCGGGTCGAGGGAGGTGAGCCGTGACCACCATGCATTCACCGGAGGTGACGGCCGGGCAGACGAACGGGGGGTCCAACGTGGCCGAGACCGCGGTTTCCAACCTGTTCACCGGGTCGGGCCGGGCGGCGCACCGGACGTGGCGCGGGATCATCCACGAGTACCGCGACCGGCTTCCGCTGCCGGCGGACGCTCCGGTGGTCACGCTGCTGGAGGGCGGGACGCCACTCGTGCCGGCCGGCCACCTGTCCGAGGTCACCGGCTGCGACGTCCACCTGAAGGTCGAGGGGGCCAACCCGACCGGGTCCTTCAAGGACCGCGGGATGACGATGGCCATCAGCGCCGCGGCCGGGGAGGGCTCGAAGGCCGTCATCTGCGCGTCCACTGGCAACACCAGCGCCTCGGCCGCCGCCTACGCGGCCCGCGCCGGGATGATCTGCGCGGTGCTCGTCCCGAGTGGGAAGATCGCGCTGGGGAAGATGGCCCAGGCCCTGGTCCACGGGGCGCGGCTGCTGCAGCTGGACGGCTCGTTCGACGACTGCCTGCGCGTCGCCAGGGAGCTGGCGGAGGCCTACCCGGTGACGCTGGTCAACTCGGTCAACCCGCTGCGGCTGGAGGGCCAGAAGACCGCGTCCTTCGAGATCATCGAGGCGCTCGGCGCGGCGCCGGACCTCCACTGCCTCCCGGTCGGCAACGCCGGCAACATCACGGCCTACTGGCGCGGCTATCTGGAGGCGGACAAGGAGGCCGGCACGGGCCGGCCGCGCATGTTCGGCTTCCAGGCCGCCGGCGCCGCGCCGATCGTGCGCGGCAGCGTCGTGACGTCGCCGCAGACCATCGCGACCGCGATCCGGATCGGCAACCCGGCCTCCTGGGAGTTCGCCGTCGACGCGCGAGACTCGTCCGGCGGGCTGATCGACGCGGTCAACGACCGGCAGATCCTGTCCGCCTACCGGCTGCTCGCCCGAACCGAGGGCGTGTTCGTCGAGCCGTCCAGCGCCGCGAGCGTCGCCGGCCTGCTCGCCGCGCACGAGGCAGGGCTGATCGAGGCCGGCCAGCGGATCGTCTGCACGGTCACCGGGAACGGCCTGAAGGACCCGGACTGGGCGATCAGCGGCGCCGCCAAGCCGGAGACGATCCGCCCGACCGTCGCCGGCGCTGCCGAGGCCCTCGGGCTGCGCCAGTGACCCGTGCTCCGCTGACCCCGGCTCTGGGGACCCCGGCTCTGGCGAGCGCTGCCGCGCCCGAGCCGGCGGCGCTGTCCCGCTTGCGGCCCCCGGCCGTGGGAGCCCGGCAGTGACCACCGCTGCCGGCCGCCTGCCCACGGACTCTCCCGGCTCTGCGGGCGCGCCGCCCGTGCCGGCCGGCGGCCCGTCCGGCGACGGGCCGACCGAGGACGAGCCGCTCGTCGGCGTCCGCGTCCGGGTGCCGGCCACCAGCGCCAACCTCGGACCCGGCTTCGACGCGTACGGGCTGGCGCTCGCCTACTACGACGACGTCGAGGTGACGCTGCGCCGGCGAGGGCTGTCCGTCCACGTCGAGGGCGGACAACCGGTCTCGGAGGGCGAGGACAACCTGGTCGTGCGCTCGATCCGGGCGACGTTCGACGCGCTGGGCCGGCCGCAGCCGGGCCTGGCGGTGCGGTGCGTCAACCGGATCCCGCATGGCCGTGGCCTCGGCTCGTCCGCGGCCGCGATCGTCGCGGGTGTGGCCGCCGCGTGGGCTCTCGACCCGACCGGATTCCTCGCCGGCGGCGCCGGGCAGTCCCAAGCCGCCGCCGGAGCGCTGGACCGGGCCGCGGCGCTTCGGGTCGCGACCGCGATCGAGGGCCACCCGGACAATGTCGCCGCCGCGCTGTTCGGCGGGTTCACCGTCGCCTGGACCGACCCGGACGGCGCGGCGGTGCACCGGGCGCAACCGGTCCCCGACCTGCGCCCGGTCGCCTTCGTGCCCTCGGTGCGGACGTCGACGGCGGACTCACGCGGCCGGCTGCCGGAGCGGCTTACCCATGCCGACGCCGCGTTCTCGGCGGGCCGGGCCGGCCTGCTCGCCCTCGCGCTCACCGGGCCCGTGGCGGGGAGTGCCGCCGACGGCCCGGCGGGACCGCCCGACGTCAGGCCGGGCGACCCGCGGGCGCTCGACGCGAGGCCGGCCGGCCGCAGGCCGCTTGACGCGCCGGCGCGCGCGCGGCTGCTGCTGGCGGCCACCGAGGACCGGCTGCACCAGCCGTACCGGCTGCCGATGGCTCCCGAGTCGGCGGGGCTGGTGGAGCGCCTGCGGGCCGCGGGCGTGGCGGCCGTGCTGTCCGGCTCCGGCCCTACCGTGCTCGCCCTCGCCGTCGGCGGTGAGCAGGCCGCGACCGCGGTCGCGGTGCCCGCGCCCGGCTTCGCCGTCCTCCCGCTCGCCGTCGATCGGGACGGTGCCCGCATCGCCCCGCTCGGGCGCGGATAGCAGCCGGCGGCGCCCGGATCGAGTCGCGGCGGGCGGTCATGAGCGCTCGGCCCCGCGGGGTCGAGCCGTCGAAGACCGCGCAGGGTCACATGGATGGCAGGCTTGTCCCTGCTGTCCTGTGACTCTGGCGACGTTCAGTCACCGTCGCGCGGATCCGGCCGGCCTCGGGTACCGTGGAACCACGGCAGCTCCAGCTTCGGAACAGGTTGTTCGTTCCGAAGCACCGCCGGGAGAAGCACCCTGGAGCAAGATCGCCAGAGCGCGGAACGGTCGCCTGCCGACTGGCGGGTGGAACGCGACCCTGGGCGTCAGCGCAACCTCAGGTTGTTGCCGAGGTGTCTCCGTCTGGATAGTCTGATGACTGCACCCGTCGCGCAGCGGCGCGTGCTCGCCCCGCCGGTCTGGCTGGAGCCTTCTCTGGTCCGTCCTGGTGCAGGATTCCGGTGCCCCGCCTCGCCGCCGTTGCCTCGGCTTGACACCGGTGACGTGGCGGGCGGGCTTGGCCGCTGGTTTCGGCCAGCGGCCGGCTGGTGCGCGACGCCTGTCCCGGGGACGACCGCCCGGGCCCCTTCCGGGGATCCGGGTTCGTTCGCGGTGTGGAGCTCCTGCCGGGTCGGCGAAGCCTGGGGTTCGTCCCAGCGCGGTGGAGCCTGAAGCCCCTTTCTCGGATCGGGCGACGAGGCCGCCATCGGATCGTCGAGGAGTTCTGCCGGATCGGTGACCGGGCAGGTCGGCGATCCGAAGGTCTGCTGGGAGGTCTGCTAGGAGGTCACGGCCCTCTGCACCGCCGACGGGCCCGTCACCTGGCCCGGCCAGCGGCCATATCTCCCCCAATCTGTCGGCCACCATCGGGTGGAACCAGATGGCGGGGGTCCGATACGCATCACCCGGCTCGTGAGGAGCCGGTTCCTTCAGGGAAGGAAAACCTTGAGCGACACCACCGACGTGCTGCCTGAGAGCGCACGTGAGTCCGCGGCGCCCGCACCGCTTCCCGTCAGCCAGTCGGCTGTCCTTGCGCCGGCGGCTCCGGCCCCGACGTTGGTAGAGGGCGGGGCGAGCCGGGGGCGGGCGGATGACGCGCAGACTCCCGGCTCGGCCGTTCCTCGCCGTCGCCGCAGTGGTACGGGGCTGCAGGCGATGCTCCTGCCGGAGCTGCAGGCCATGGCGAGCTCGTTGGGCATTCAGGGCACCGGCCGGCTGCGCAAGGGGCAGCTGATCGCCGCCATCCAGAACGTGCAGAACGGCGCGTCTCCCACCTCGAACGGCGTCACCAACGTGACGACGCCGCCCGCCGCGCCCGCGACGGCGCAGGCCGCCGAGCCCGCACCCGCGCGTGCCCGCGGTCGCCGCGTGGCCCGCGGCATCGTCAGTCCCGAGCAGGCCGAGCTTGTCGAGGTCCCCGCCGCGCCCGCCGTCGTCGAGCGGCCGGCCCGCGCGGACGACGCGTCGTCCGCGGAGGCGCCCGCCGCCACGACCAGCGCGCCCCGCGCGCGGGAGGACCGCCGGGACCGAACCGACCGTGGGGACCGCGCGGACCGTGGCGAGCGCGCGGACCGTGGCGAGCGCGCGGACCGGGGCGAGCGCCCGGAGCGCGGTGAGCGGCCCGAGCGCGGTGACCGCCAGGAGCGGGGCGACCGAGCGGAACGCGCGGAGCGGCCCGAGCGTGGTGAGCGGCCCGAGCGTGGTGAGCGCCCGGAGCGGTCGTCGAGCGGCCGTCAGACCGACCGCCAGAGCTCCCGCCAGGACCGCCAGTCCGACCGGACGGAGCGGACCAGCGACCGCCAGGGCGGTCGCGCCAACCAGCAGCAGGACGACGACGACGACGCCAGCCGCAGGCGCGGCCGGTTCCGCGAGCGGGGCCGCAACCGCGGCCGCGGTCAGGGCACCGGCGCGGACAACGAGCCGGTGGTGCGCGAGGACGACGTCCTCGTCCCCGTCGCCGGCATCCTGGACGTCCTGGACAACTACGCCTTCGTCCGGACCAGCGGCTACCTGACCGGTCCGGCCGACGTCTACGTCAGCCTCGCCCAGGTCCGCCGGCACGGCCTGCGCCGCGGTGACGCGATCACCGGCGTCGTGCGGGCTCCGCAGGAGGGCGAGCCCCGCCGCGACAAGTACAACGCGCTGGTCCGGCTCGACACCATTAACGGGATGGACCCGGAGGAGGCCCGCGGCCGCCCCGAGTTCACCAAGCTGACGCCGCTCTACCCGCAGGAGCGCCTGCGGATGGAGACCGAGCCGAACGTGATGACCACCCGGGTCATCGACCTGGTCATGCCGATCGGCAAGGGCCAGCGCGCGCTCATCGTGAGCCCGCCGAAGGCCGGCAAGACGATGGTGCTCCAGTCGATCGCGAACGCGATCACCACGAACAACCCGGAATGCCACCTCATGGTCGTGCTCGTCGACGAGCGGCCCGAGGAGGTCACCGACATGCAGCGCTCGGTGAAGGGCGAGGTCATCGCCTCGACCTTCGACCGGCCGCCGTCGGACCACACCAACGTCGCCGAGCTGTCCATCGAGCGGGCCAAGCGCCTGGTCGAGCTGGGCCAGGACGTCGTCGTGCTGCTGGACTCGATCACCAGGCTCGGCCGCGCCTACAACCTGGCGGCGCCGGCGTCCGGGCGCATCCTGTCCGGTGGTGTGGACTCCACGGCGCTCTACCCGCCGAAGCGCTTCCTCGGTGCCGCCCGCAACATCGAGAACGGCGGCTCGCTGACCATCATCGCCACCGCGCTGGTCGAGACCGGCTCGACGATGGACACGGTCATCTTCGAGGAGTTCAAGGGCACGGGTAACGCCGAGCTCAAGCTCGACCGCAAGATCGCGGACAAGCGGATCTTCCCAGCGGTGGACGTCGACGCGTCCAGCACCCGCAAGGAGGAGATCCTGCTGGCGCCCGACGAGCTGGCTATCATGATCAAGCTGCGCCGCGTCCTGCACACCCGCGAGCCCCAGCAGGCCATCGAGCTGCTGCTGGGCCAGCTCAAGCAGACCAGGACCAACTACGAGTTCCTGATGCAGATCGCGAAGACGACGCCGGGCCAGGATTAGCACGCGGCTGGTCGGTGTTACGGGAGGCGGCGCGCCAGGCGCGCCGCTTGGCCCGCTGGCCCGGTCTGGCAGACTTGGGCCGTTGGAGGCTCCGGTTCACGCCGTCAGCTCAGGCGCGGCGACCCGGCGGCCACGTGAGAAGAGGGACCATGAAGGCTGACATCCACCCGACGTACGCGGACACCACCGTGGTCTGCACGTGCGGGAACACGTTCACCACCAAGAGCACCAAGTCCAGCGGCGTCATCCACGCCGAGGTCTGCTCGCAGTGCCACCCGTTCTACACGGGCAAGCAGAAGATCCTGGACGTCGGCGGCCGGGTGGAGAAGTTCGAGCGCCGCTTCGGCAAGCGCCAGCCGGGCCAGAAGGCTTCGGGCGCCAAGTAACGGGTTTGACGGCGTTCGCTCGGCTCTGGCCGGGCGAACGCCGTTGTGCTTTCCGCCCGCCTACTTGGTGAAGAGGTAACTGATGCCGTCCGCGTTGGAGAAGCTGCTCGACGAGCACGCCGTGATCGAGAAGCGGCTCGCCGACCCCGCGGTGCACAACGACGCCGCCGAGGCCCGCCAGCTCGGCCGCCGCTACGCGGAGCTAGCGCCCATCGTCGAGCTCGCCCGGGAGATCGAGCAGGCCGAGGGCGACCTGGAGACGGCCCGGGAGTTCGCCGCCGAGGACCTGTCGTTTCGCGCGGAGGCCGCCGACCTGGAGACGGCCATCCAGGAGCGCCGCCAGCGGCTGCGCACCCTGCTCGTGCCGAGTGACCCGGACGACGGCCGCGACGCGATCCTCGAGGTGAAGGCCGGCGCCGGTGGCGAGGAGTCCGCGCTGTTCGCGGGGGACCTGCTGCGGATGTACCTGCGCTACGCCGAGCGGCGCGGCTGGAAGACCGAGATCCTGGAGGCCAACCCCAGTGACCTGGGCGGCTACCGGGACGTCAGCGTCGCCGTCAAGTACCGCGGCCAGGTCCCGCCCGGCCAGCCGGGCGTGTACGGCCGACTGCGCTTCGAGGGCGGCGTGCACCGCGTCCAGCGGGTGCCGGTCACCGAGTCGGCCGGGCGGATCCACACGTCCGCCGCGGGTGTGCTGGTGATGCCGGAGGCGGAGGAGGTCGACGTCGAGATCGACCCGAACGACCTGCGGATCGACGTGTTCCGCTCGTCCGGGCCCGGCGGCCAGAGCGTGAACACCACCGACTCGGCGGTCCGCATCACCCACGTGCCGACGGGCGTCGTCGTCTCCTGCCAGAACGAGAAGAGCCAGCTGCAGAACAAGGAGTCGGCGCTGCGCATCCTGCGTGCCCGGCTGCTGACGATCGCGCGGGAGAAGGCCGAGTCGGAGAAGTCGGCGGCCCGCGCGAGCCAGGTCCGCACGCTGGACCGCTCGGACAAGGTGCGCACCTACAACTTCCCGGAGAACCGCATCGCCGACCACCGGGTCAACTACAAGGCGCACAACCTCGAGGCTGTCCTGGACGGCGACCTCGACGACGTGCTCGACGCGCTCGCCGCGGCCGACCTGCAGGCCCGCCTGGCCGGGAGCTCTGACGACGAGTGAGCCAGCTGCGTCATCGGCACCGGTCAGGGCCCGGCTGGCCGAGGTTTCGGTGAGCTGGAGAACGCTCGTTGACCGCCCGCTGGCCGGCGAGCTGGCCGCGGCCGCCAACCGGCTGGCGGCCGCCGGGGTCGCGAGCCCGCGGGCCGACGCCCAGCTGCTGGCAGCGCACGTCCTCGGCGTGCCGCGTGGCCGGCTCCCGCTGGTGCGGGAGCTCCCGGCCGCCGTCGCCGACCGGTTCTGGGAACTGGTGGACCGCCGAGCGGACCGGACACCCCTGCAGCACCTGACCGGCGAGGCTCATTTCCGTCATCTCACGCTCGCGGTCGGGCCCGGCGTCTTCGTTCCCCGCCCCGAGACCGAGCTGGTCGCCGGCTGGGTCATCGACGCGCTGACGGCCGACTCGCGGCCGACGGCCATCCCAGAACCGGGCAGTGCCGCGGGACAGGGCAGTGCCGCGGGACCGAACGGCGCCGCGGGCCGGGACGGCGCTGGCGGCGCGGTCTGCGTCGACCTGTGCGCCGGCTCGGGCGCGATCGCGCTGGCGGTGGCCCACGAGGTGCCCGGCGCCGTGGCGCACGCCGTCGAGGCGGACCCGGCGGCGCTCGGCTACCTGCGCCGCAACGTCGCCACGACGGGCCTGGCGGTGCGCGTCCACGCGGCCGACGTCCTGGGCGGCTGGCTGGCCGGCGGTGGGCCGGACGGTGTGCCCCAGTCCTGGCCGCGGGTCCCGGTCCTGGACGCGCTCGCCGGCCTGCGGGGCGCCGTCGACGCGGTGGTCTCGAACCCGCCCTACCTGCCCGACGCCGACCGGGCCACCGTCGAGCCGGAGGTGGGCGCCCACGACCCGCCGTGGGCGCTGTGGGGCGGCGGGGGGGACGGGCTGGCGGGGCCGCGGGCGGTGGCCGAGGTTGCCGCGGCCCTGCTGCGGCCGGGGGGCCGGTTCGTGATGGAGCACGCCGACGGGCAGGGCGAGGCCGTGCGCTCTGTCCTGGCCGCGGCCGGCGCCTGGAACGAGATCGCCACGCACCGCGATCTCGCCGGGCGGGACCGGTTCGTGACGGCGCGCCTGGGCACGTCGCCCACTCGCGCCGGCTCCGCGGCGCACACCCGCCGCTGACGATGGCCTACGGGGGAGAGGCTCCGAGGAGGAGGCAGTAGGTTGGGCGCGTACACAGCGCTCCCGGGAACCCGCGGCGCGGGTCGCCGGCCGACAGCCGGCCGAATCCTCAAGGCCGTGCCGGTCCCGGCCGGGCGCAGGGCGGGAGCCGCGCGATCGTGGCCTCCAGAAAACGGCGGTGAGGGACGAACGATGCGGCGGTTCGACTGCACGGACCCGGCGGCGCGTAGGGCCGGCCTGGAAGCCGCGGCGAGCGCCGTCGGCCGGGGCGACCTGGTGGTCCTGCCCACGGACACGGTCTACGGCCTGGGCGCCGACGCGTTCGACGCTTCCGCGGTGCGGGCCCTGCTGGCCACCAAGAACCGCGGCCGGCACATGCCGGTGCCAGTGCTGATCGGCTCCTGGCGGACGCTGGATGGGCTGGTGAGCCACGTCTCCATGCCGGTCCGCGAGCTCACCAGGGCGTTCTGGCCCGGCGGCCTCACGGTGATCGTCCGCCAGGCCCCGTCGCTGCGCTGGGACCTCGGCGAGAGCCGCGGCACCGTCGCCGTCCGGATGCCGCTGCACCCGGTCGCGATCGACCTGCTGGGCCGGACCGGGCCGATGGCCGTCTCCAGCGCGAACCTCAGCGGCCAGCCGGCCGCGACCACTGCGGACGAGGCCGTCGCCCAGCTCGGCGAACAGGTCGACGTCTACCTGGACGCCGGTCCGGCGACCCACGGCGTCGCCTCGACCATCGTCGACTGCACCACCGACGTCCCGCGGGTGGTGCGGCTCGGCGCCGTGGACCTGGCCGCCCTGCGCGCGGTGCTCCCGCTGGTCGAGGCACCGGCCCAGGCCGCTTCGTGACCCCCGGGCGGCCACGTGCGTGAGTACCTGCTCGTCTTCGTCGTCGCCGCCGCGGTCACCTTCCTCGCGACGCCGGTCGCCAGGGCGGTGGCGCTGCGCATCGGCGCGGTCGCCGGCGTGCGAGCCCGGGACGTGCACGCCAAGCCGACGGCCCGCCTCGGCGGCCTGGCGATGCTGGCCGGCCTCTACGCGGGGCTCGCGGTCGCCGCCCGGCTGCCGTTCCTGTCGCAGGTCTCCCGGGACTGGTCGGAGCCGCGCGCGGTCCTCGTCGCGGCGACGCTGATCTGCCTGCTCGGCGTGGCGGACGACAAGTGGGAGCTGGACTCGCTCACGAAACTCGCCGGCCAGATGGTCGCCGCCGCGGTGATGGTCCAGATGGGCGTGCAGTTCTCGTTCGCGATCAATTGGAACAGCGAGACGACGCTCAGCCTCGGCCCGGAGACGGCGGTGCCGATCTCCATCCTCGCTGTCGTCGTCCTGATCAACGCGATCAACTTCATCGACGGCCTCGACGGCCTGGCCGCCGGCGTGACCGCGATCGCCGCGCTGGCGACGTTCTACTTCGCCTACCGGCTGGCCGTCGTCGACGGCTTCTACCGGGCCTCGCCCGCGGCCCTGCTGGCGGCGGTGACCGCCGGCGTGTGCGTCGGCTTCCTCCCGCACAACTTCAACCCGGCCAGGCTCTTCATGGGCGACTCCGGGTCGATGCTCATCGGCCTGCTGTCCGCGTCGTCGATGATCTCGGTGACCGGGCAGGTCGCCTACGGCGGCTACGCCGGGCCGTCCCGGTCGCTGCCGTCGCTGATCCCGCTGGCGATCCCGGTGGCCGTGCTGATGGTGCCGTTCCTCGACCTGGGACTCGCGGTGGTCCGGCGGACGAGAGCCGGCCGCTCGCCGTTCTCCCCGGACAAGATGCACCTGCACCACCGGATGCTCGAGATCGGGAAGTCGCAGATCCGGGCGGTGCTGTTCATGTACTTCTGGGCCGCGCTGGTCGGCTTCGGCGGGGTGGCGGCGTCGTTCTCGTCTGCGCCGCTGCCGATCCTGCTCGCGACCCTCGGCTTCGGGCTGCTGGGCCTGGTGGTGCTGCTCCTGCTCGGGCAGCGCACCGCGCGCCAGGCCGCCGCGGCCGCCGGGGCCGGTCCCTCCGCCTCGCCCTGACCGGCGCTCGCCGGCCGCCGCGACCGCTACCGTGGATGTGAGCTCCGCGCGACGACAACCTGACCGCGGCTGAGCGGCCGCGGACCAGACCGCGCGCGGCGGGTGCACACAGATGGACACGGCGCGAACAGCTCAGGCACGGATGAAGCACGCACGGACTGGCGAGGAGCGCGGGTGGTGACGAGACCGGGGGACGAGGCGACGGGCCCTGCGGCGCTGGCAGACGAGGCGGTGTCGGCACCCGAGGCGGCGCTGGCGGTTGCGCCCGCATCCGCCGGCAGCGCGGTGCCGGCCGGGAGCGCGGCGCTGGTGGGGATGGCGGCGCTTCGGCTGGGTCTGGTGGTCTGCGCCGTCATCGCGGTCCCGGCGGTCGCGCTGGGCGCCGCGCTGCGCGGTGGCGCGGGCGCCGCCGCTGCGCTGCTCGGCATCGCCGTGGTCGTCGCCTTCTTCGGGATGGGCAAGCTCGCCGTCGCGCGGGTCGCCCGGACTGCTCCGCACCTGCTCCTGCCGGCGGCGCTCGGCACCTACACCGCCCAGATCGGGCTGCTCGGCATGCTGCTCATCGCGCTGGACGGGGTCGAGGCGATCCACCTGCCGACCCTGGCCTGGACGGTCTTCGTGGGCGTGTTCGGCTGGATTGGCGCCGAGCTCTGGGTCGCGACGCACACCCGGGTCCCGTTCTTCGACCCGGAGTCCTTCGCCGCGCGCCAGGCGGCTCTGGCCGCGAACTCCGCCGCCGCGCGCCCGGCGAAGCCCGGCCGGCCCGCCGCGGATCGGCCGGCAACCCGGCAGTCGGCGGCTGAGCCTTCCGCCACCCAGCAGTCCGCCGGCGTCGCGCCGCCGGCCGTCACCAAGCGGACCGTGGCAGGGCGGTGACCAGCGCATCATGACCAGTGACCAGGACCCGGCGGGCACTCCGGGCGCCAAGGGCGCCAAGGACGCCCACCGGCCCGAGCGGTCCGCGGCGTCGGACGGTCCGCGGCGCGCTGGCCAGCCGGACGGGCCGGGAGGCACGAGCGGCCAGCCGGGCAAGCGGCCGGAGCGGCGGCGCGGGCCGTCCTCGGATCCCGACAGCAACGCGGGCCTCGCCTGGAACGCGGTCGGGACGCTGGCCGCCGGCGCTGCTTTCTGGGGCTTCGTCGGCTGGGGCATCGACCGGCTGACGCACCTGCATGTCGTGTTCCTGCCGATTGGCATCATCGTGGGGGTGGCTGCCGCGGTCTATCTGGTGATTTATCAGGCGCGGAGCCGCTAGGGCGGTCGGCCGGAACCGGGCGCTGAGCGCCCTGCGCAGACTCCCAGATCACAGACCTGCGAGATCACAGACCTGCGAGATCCCGCAGGGACCCCGTTCGTCGATCCCGCCGGGACCCTGTCGCCGATCCGGCAGGAACCCCGGCTCCGCCGGCTCGGGCGCTGAGTGCCCTCGCCAACGTGATCCGGGGTGGACGAAGTAGGCCGGGGTCGCTCGGCCCACGGGTCGATGCCATGGCCGCTTGGCGATTGGTGTCTAGCGCGGTGCCTGCAATCCGAGCCGTCGGCGTCAAGGCAGGCGCGTAACCTGCCCGTCTGGACGGTGACGCTCCGTGCTCGTACGATTCAGATCATTACTCGTGATTGCGTACTGTGCTCGGTTGCTTGCGTACCGCCAATGCGGGCGCAACGGAACGAAACGCGTCGGCAACATGTAGATGAACCCGACGCGGGGTGGATCGCAGCGCGTGCCGCGTAGGCGAAGGTGTGGATAGTATTCGCGGTACCGGGCGCCGACGCCGTCGGCCCTCGGTGGAGATGGGTCCCCGCTGGGCCGCGCCGAGCGACCAAGGGATGCGCGTGCGGGTGATCGCCGCGCATCCGGAAGTCCTTCGGACGTGACATCAGCCGATCGGTAGGCGATCATGCGGTGGTCGCGGTTCCGGTGGTCAGTGTGACATGGTGGGCGGTCTCGCGATCAACACGGTTGGTCGCGTGTCCGCCCGACGTATCGCGACCACCGGGCCGCGAGTGGCAGGTCGGTCGCGCCTGACGGCTCCGGTGACACGGTCGACGGGTGCTGAGCAGCAACTGGTCGCGTGTCCGTCGGTTCCTGTGACATCCTGTGCCCGAACTGGGCTCGCGATGGGTGCATCTGGGGCGGTCGGGCGTGGTGCGCCGATAGGGTGGGTTCCCCTCTCCGCTGTGGGGCTAGTCCGGGCCGCCTGGTGACAGTGCGTAAATTTGGATCATGGAGGTGTGTCGCGTGCCCGTCCTCGCCGCTGGTGACGAGGGTTTCCAGGGTCCTACCGTTGCGGTCTTCAATCCCCCGCACTGGTTTGACGCGCACCTAGGTCCGATCGACTTCTATCTGAACAAGGCCACCGCGCTGGTCATCTTCGCGGCGCTGTTCGTCGGGGTGCTGTTCTGGCTGGCCTACCGCCGCGCCTCCGTCGTCCCGCGCGGCCTGCAGAACTTCGTCGAGTCGATCTACGACTTCATCGACAGCCAGATCTCCCGGGAGATCATCGGGAAGCAGGGCCCCAGGTACACGCCGTACCTGGTCGTGCTGTTCTCGTTCGTCCTGGTCTGCAACGTCCTGTCGATCATCCCGGTCGCCCAGTTCCCGGCGACGTCGCGTATCGCGATCCCGATGATCCTCTCGGTCATCACCTGGGTGCTGTTCAACTACGCCGGCATCAAGGCGAACGGAGCGGGCGCGTACTTCAAAGAGATGGTCGACCCGGCGCCGAACGCGCCCTTCGGGATTCGGCTCATCCTCGCGCCGATCGAAATCCTCTCGACGATCATCGTGCGGCCGTTCACGCTGGCGGTCCGGCTGTTCGCGAACATGTTCGCCGGGCACATGCTGCTGCTGATCTTCTCGCTCGGCGCCGAGTACATGATCCAGCGCCCGCCCTACGTCTTCGGCGCGGTCTCGTTCGTGGTGACGGTCGTGATGACCGGGTTCGAGCTGGTCATCGACCTGCTGCAGGCGTACATCATCACCGTGCTGACCGCCGCCTACATCGGTGGCGCGCTGGCCGCCCACGGCGGCGGTGACCACGCCGAGGAGCGCAGCCTTGAGGACCCCGGGCTGCCCCAGCCGGCCGCGCTGGCGTCGGCCGCGCATTCCTGAGTTTTTCGGACACCCCCACTCGCACCGGTGAGTCCCGGTGCCCGGCAGAATAAGGAACGTTTCATGGACCCGACATTGATCCTCGCCGCCAAGGACCACGTCAGCGGCAGCCTCGGTGCGGTCGCCTACGGTCTCGCCGCGATCGGCCCCGGTATCGGCGTCGGCATCATCTTCGGTCTCGGCGTGCAGGCCATCGCCCGTCAGCCCGAGGCCGAGCAGGTTGCCTTCCGGTACATGCTGATCGGCTTCGCCCTGGTCGAGGCCCTCGCCCTCATCGGCTTCGTCGTTCCGTTCGTCTTCCCGTAAGCCGGGGGTGAGCGTGAGCGTCACGTCAGCGGTCCTGCTCGCCGCCTCGGAGAAGGACGAGAACGTCCTCATCCCGCCGGCTGGCGAGCTCATCATCGGCATCATTTCGTTCGGTCTGCTGGTCGCCTTCTTTTTCTGGAAGGTCAAGCCGCAGATCCAGAAGTTCTACGCCGAGCGCACGGAGAAGATCGAGGGCGGTCTCGCCCGCGCCGCCGCCGCGGAGGCGGAGGCGCAGGCCGCGCTGGAGCAGTACCGCGCGCAGCTCGCCGACGCGCGGGCCGAGGCGGCGCGCATCCGTGACGAGGCGGCCGTTCAGGGCCGTCAGATCGTCGCGGAACTGCGGGCGCAGGCAGACCGCGAGGTCGCCGAGATCCGCTCCAGGGGTGAGGCACAGCTGGCCGCCGAGCGGTCGCAGATCGTCTCGCAGCTGCGCGGCGAGCTCGGTGGCGTGGCTCTGGAGCTGGCGAGCAAGATCGTCGGCCACGAGCTCGCGCGGCCGGAGGAACACCGTCAGCTGATCGACGACTTCATCGCGGCGCTCGACGCCGGTGACGCGGCAGCCGCCGCGCCGGCCGGCTCGGGAGGCTGACAGTGGAGGGACCCAGCCGGGCGGCGCTCGCCACGGCGCGGGCCAAGCTCGACGAGGTCACCGCGGTACCACCGGGCGGTGGGCCCGCGGCCCGGGCGGCGACCGTGGCGGACGCCGGCCAGCTCGCGTCCGACCTACGGGCCGTCGCCGACCTGCTCGGCAGGGATCTGACCCTGCGCCGCGCGCTGTATGACCCGAGCGTCCCCGCCGGTGCCCGCGAAGGCCTCGCCGAGCGGCTGTTCGGTGGCCAGATTGCCGCGTCGTCGCTCGCCGTCCTGCGGACGGTGGTCGCCGGCCGGTGGTCACGGGCTCTCGACTTGCGCCTCGCCCTGATCGAGCTGGCTGTCGAGGCGCTCCTGGTGGACGCCGAGACGGCCGGCGCCCTGGACGACGTCGAGGACGAGCTGTTCCGGTTCGGTCGGGTGCTCGACCGCAACCCGCAGCTCTCGCTCGCCCTGACCGACCCGGCCGCGCCGGCGTCGGCCAAGGAGGCGCTCGTCGAGCGGCTGCTGGCCGGCAAGGCGCATCCGGTGACGGTGAGCCTGGCCAAGCAGGCGGTCGCGGACCGCGAGTTCGGTGACCTGGCCCGCCGGCTGGAGGAGTTCAGCCGGATCGCCGCCGGGCGGCGCAACCGGGTGGTCGCCGTCGTGCGGACCGCCGTCCCGCTGGACGACGACCAGGTTGCGCGGCTGCGCGCCGCGCTGTCCCGGTACTTCGGCCGCGAGATCCAGCTGCGGACCGACCTCGACCCGGCGGTGCTCGGCGGGGTCGTCGCGCGCGTCGGCGACGAGGTGGTCGACGGCTCCGTGCTGCGCCGGCTCACCGCCGCCCGCCAGGCCCTGACGCGGTAGCGCATGACCATGACGACCCGTGGCCTCGCCGCCGGCCCCCGTGCCGGCGGCGTCGCCTCGTGTCCCGCCCCTAGTGAGCCTTTTCCGTCTCACCGAGAGCTCGGAGCGTCGAGCCCTGCTCCCGGGACGACGACGGAAAAGGCTCAACTGATCGCTCCGGTCTGGACAAGGCCGGACATGCCCATGCTCGGGCAGCCCATTCCATGCCCAGCAATGAAGGACCGAAGCGATGACTGAGCTGACCATCCGGCCGGAGGAGATTCGCGACGCCCTCCGGGACTATGTCGAATCCTTCAAGGCCACCTCCGCCGACCGGGAGGAAGTCGGCCGCGTCATCCTGACCGGTGACGGGATCGCGCGGGTCGAGGGCCTCCCGCACACGATGACCAACGAGCTGCTGGAGTTCTCCGGCGGCGTGCTCGGCCTCGCGCTCAACCTCGAGGTCGGCGAGATCGGCTGCGTCATCCTCGGCGAGGGCTCGCACATCGAGGAGGGCCAGGAGGTCCGCCGCACCGGGCGCATCCTCTCGGTGCCGGTCGGCGACGGCTACCTCGGCCGGGTCGTCGACCCGCTGGGCCGCCCGATCGACGGCCTCGGCGCGATCGCGACCGAGGGCGAGCGGGCCCTGGAGCTGCAGGCCCCGACCGTCGTCCAGCGGCAGCCCGTCAAGGAGCCGCTGCAGACCGGCATCAAGGCCATCGACGCGATGACCGCCATCGGTCGCGGCCAGCGCCAGCTGATCATCGGCGACCGGCAGACCGGCAAGACGACGGTCGCCATCGACGCGATCATCAACCAGCGGGCCAACTGGGAGAGCGGCGACCCGAAGAAGCAGGTCAAGTGCGTCTACGTCGCGATCGGCCAGAAGAAGTCGACCATCCGTGAGGTCGTCAACACGCTGGAGGAGACCGGCGCGCTGGCGTACACCACGATCGTCGCGGCTCCCGCGGACGAGCCGGCCGGCTTCAAGTACATCGCCCCGTACTCGGGCTCGGCGATCGCGCAGCACTGGATGTACAACGGCCAGCACTCGCTGATCGTCTTCGACGACCTCTCCAAGCAGGCCGAGGCGTACCGGGCGATCTCGCTGCTGCTGCGCCGCCCGCCGGGCCGTGAGGCCTACCCGGGCGACGTCTTCTACCTGCACTCGCGGCTGCTGGAGCGTTGCGCCAAGCTGTCCGACGAGCTGGGTGGTGGCTCGCTGACCGGCCTGCCGATCATCGAGACCAAGGGCAACGACATCTCGGCGTACATCCCGAC
>Ga0068863_100001766_pt1 | contig 21427 bp, 20 predicted proteins | sample KBSSwiS62_FD_66596 | JGI IMG/M metagenome (GOLD analysis project Ga0068863, IMG submission 66596) | Switchgrass rhizosphere microbial communities from Kellogg Biological Station, Michigan, USA - KBS Switchgrass S6-2 | ecosystem: Host-associated > Plants > Roots > Rhizosphere > Soil ...
CGTGATCTACGTGCCCTGCGGCAACCGCCGCGCCACCGTCTGCCCCTCCTGCGCCGAGACCTACCGCGCCGACACCTTCCAACTCGTCCGCGCCGGACTCTCCGGCGGCAAGGGCGTCCCCGCCACCGTCGCCGAACACCCCTGCGTCTTCCTCACCGGCACCGCCCCGTCCTTCGGCGCGGTTCACGCCCACCACCGCGACGGCCGCCCCTGCCGACCGCGCCGCGATCCCGAGACCTGCCCGCACGGCGTCGTCCTCGACTGCCGCACCCGCCACCGCGACGACGACCCCGCCGTCGGACGGCCGCTGTGCCTGGACTGCTACAACCACGCCCACCAGGCCGTCTGGAACGGCTACGCCGGCGAGCTGTGGCGACGCACCACCAACACCGCCAACCGCGCCCTGCGGCGCCTCGGAGACCGCTACGGCGCCCGCCTGCGCCTGTCCTACGCCAAAGTCGCCGAGTTCCAACGACGCGGGGTCGCACACATCCACGCGATGGTCCGGCTCGACGGCGTCGACCCCCTCGATCCCGACAAGATCATCGCCCCGCCGTTCGGCGTCGGGGCCGGGCACCTCGCCCAGCTGCTCGCCGAGGCCATGCGCGCAACGTCGTTCACGACCCCGCCGCATCCCGACCGCGAGCAGGGCTGGGAGATCGCCTGGGGCAGCCAGCTCGAACCGCGTCAGGTCCGGCTGACCGTCCGAGACCTCGACGACCGCGGGGAGATCACCACCGGGGCCGTCGCCGGCTACCTCGCCAAGTACGCCACCAAGGCCACCGAGATCACCGGCCACGCCTCCAAGCGCCTCGACGAGGAGACCGCCCGCATCCACGGCGACCGGACCACTCACCCCGGCCGGCTCATCCGCGCTTGCTGGGACCTCGGTTCCGTGCCGGCTCACGTCCGGCAGGAACACGGCGCCTGGGTCCGCGCCGGCGGCGACCCCGTCGACTCCGAATCGCCGCTCGGACGCTGGAACGCCGGCTACGGCCGCCTTCGTCGCTGGGCCCACATGCTCGGCTTCGGCGGGCACTTCTCCACCAAGAGCCGGCGCTACTCCACGACCCTTGGAGCGCTCCGTCAGGCCCGCCGCGACTGGGGCCGCGCCCAGCTCCGCGACACCGGCCCCGAGGACGAGCGCCAGGACCTCGACGACGACGAGACGACCGTCGTCATCAACTCCCTGGCCTTCGCCGGGATCGGCTGGCACACCACCGCCGACGCCCTGCTCGCCAACACCGCAGCAGCCAAGGCTCGCGCGCAACGGCTCACCGCCCGCGAAGAACTCTCCATCACCAGCTGAGAGGCACCGATGGCACCGGCCACCACCACTCCCCCGCCCGACCCGATCGAAAGGACCACCATGGCCACGCCACCGGCCCGGCTCTGGACCGTGCAGGACGTTTCGACCTACCTCGGTGTCCCGGTGATGACGCTCTACCACTGGCGCCGCAGCGGCTACGGCCCAAAGGGCAAGCGCATCGGCCGGCACCTCCGGTATCGCCCGGAGGACGTACGCGCGTGGGTCGACGCGCAGGACCGCGAGGCGGGCTGACGATGGCTCGTCCGCCACTGCCGATCGGGACCTACGGCAACATCACGACCCACACGCTGCCCGGCGGTGGCTACTGCGCCGTGACGAGGTTCCGGGACCATGACGGCGTTACTCGCAAGGTGAAGCGGGTTGGGCCGACGGAGGCCGCGGCCAAGAACAAGCTGCGCGAGGATCTTCGCGACCGTGCGCGCCAGGGTCCGAGCTCGGGGCTCACGGGGGACTCGCGGTTCCGGGTGGCAGCCGAAGAGTGGATCGGTACGGTGGATCATGCTGTGGCACAGGGGCTCCGGTCGCCGAACACGGCGCAGCTCTATCGGCTGAACATGAACGTCCACGTCCTCCCGGCGGTCGGCGAGCTGCGCCTGCGAGAGATCACCGTGCCGAGTCTCGACCGGGTCATCCAGACGTTGCAGCTCCACAAGGGCAGCGCAACGGCCAAGATCGCGCGAACCGTGATCTCAGGGATCTTGGGCCTCGCCGTCCGACACGGTGCCATCAGCACGAATCCGGTCCGCGACGTCGGCCGGATCGCGAGGTCCCCTCGGAGAGCGCCGCGCGCCCTCACGCTGGACGAGCGGGTCGAGTGGATCTCCCGTCTTCGTGCCGACGAGGATGCAGTACGGAAGGACCTCCCTGATCTCTGTGAATGGATGCTCGGCACGGGCGTGCGCATCGGGGAGGCCCTGGCGGTGAGCTGGGACGAGGTCGACCTGGCCGGCGGTCTCGTCGAGATCGAGCACACCATCGTCCGGATCACCGGCGTTGGCCTGCTCCGGAAGAGCACCAAGAGCAGGGCCGGAGAACGGACCTTGCGGCTCCCGGCGTTCGCTGTCGCGATGCTGCGCCGGCGCAAGCTCGCTTCGGGTGGCCGTGGCCCGGTGTTCCCCGACTCGGCAGGCGGGTGGCGGGACCCCTCCAACACAAGCCGCGATCTCCGCGACGCTCGCGGCTCCGAGGAGTTCGCCTGGGTCACGAGCCACGTGTTCCGCAAGACCGCGGCGACCGAGCTGGACCGGGCCGGCCTCTCCGCTCGGCAGATCGCCGACCAGCTGGGGCACGCGAAGGTGTCGATGACACAGGATCGATATCTCGGTCGACGCGCACTTGATCAGGCCGCTGCAGATGCACTCGACAGGGCTCACGAAAGCGCCGCAGGAGACCAGGAGAGGAAGGTTTCCGGTCCGTAAGCGGTACCGTGATCTTGGTTCCGGCCGGGCTACAAGCCTCTGACCTGGGGAGAAAGCTCCTCCGACTGGACTCGAACCAGTAACCCTGCGAAACAAGATCGACTTCTCTGATGAGTCGATCTCATCTGTCGTTGTCCGCCGTACGCTGCGCCGACGATCGCGGACCTCGTCACATCGCCCAGCGTCGGATGCCGACTTCTGCCGTTGATATGTAGGGGTTCTGTAGGGACCCAGCCGCTCCCCCGCGTGCGCTCTGAGTGCCATCCCGTCGACCTGGCGCAGCCCGACCGCGCGGCCGCTCGTGGGCGGCCCTCGACGCAACCGCACCCGAGCTTGCCACGCTCCGCCCACGAGCGGCCGTGTGGTAGCCCTCCGGGAGGTCGTCGGGATGGCACGGGCCGCCATCCTGTTGATCTGCCCGCTGGCGAGGGCATCGTCGTTCAGGCCGTTAGTTGACCCCCAGGCACTTGGACCAGCGCCGCACGTCGGGTCGGATGCCGCGACCGCCTGCGCTCCGTCCGCTGATGTCCGCTGATGTCCCCACTCCCCCGGCGCCGTTGTCACTCAGTTGGTCACTCAGCGCGGTTCATCCCGGCGAGTGCATCAGTACCGTCAAGCTCTCGCCCGGACGACAATCGAGCTACGGTTTCGCGACCAGAATCCGTCAGTATGTATTTCACACCCATCACAGTTTGCCAGGTGAACGGGCTAGACGGCGAGCTTGCGGGCGTTGAGTACCCCCGATCGTGACTGATCAACCCATCGCGAACGAGGTACATCACGAATAGCTCCATACCCCCCGGAAGATAGACGGAATCGTCGTCCGGATTCTGAATAAAGAAGTCCAGTAGGCGCCTTTCGATTTCCCCATACCGCCCACTCATCTTCGATAGATTGGCCTTGTAAGCCCTGATCGAAAGACGGTCAATTCGGCCCGCGTCGTATGACTCATGACAGTTCGGACATAGGGCGATCAAGTTCAGGAACTCATGCTTACGACATTCGACCCACGGGACGATGTGCGCAATCTGCACTGTCGTATGCCTGCAGGTCGGGATCGCGCAACGATGCCCTGCCTCGACCAGAACTGCTCTCTTGAGCTTGGCTGGAACTGCAGTACGAGATTGCACCATTCTTCTCTCGCTTCGATCGACCTCCGCCATCCACTCGTCTACGCCCGCACCCACCTCAACATGTCAAGCCAACGGGGATAGCCAAGCAGAAGACACGGGTTCACACCTTCAAGGCTGGACGGGCGACGGCTCGTACCGAACACCGACCGGGTCTAGCGCTTCAAGCCGTCTACCGTTCCAGTACCACCGAGGCACTACCGCGAGGGGAGGGGTCTGGTCGACGCAACCCAATGTACCCGTGGATGGATTGATGTCCATGGTTGGCACCAACGAAGGCTCCCAGCTCTTATCGCCAACGATGATGGCCACCAAATCACCAATTCCCAGGCTGACGGCTGCGGAGCTGCTAGCCGCATCGCGCAGTATCCTCCACTCGCGTTCATGAAGCCAGTCCGAAGAGCTTGGGTCGGTACGCACGAGCCAGGAATCCAGCTCACCTCCGAGAGAACTTGCAGCTTGCGAGCGGAGATCGTCTCTCACATACCAAACTGGACCACCGCCCAGGGACCACGCCCAATCACGGCGAACAACGAGCCCCCAAGGTTGCCATCCGGCCACCTCGAGTAGAGCTTCGACGCCTCCACGATCGCTCTCACTAAAACACACGACGGGCCGCGTTCCGCCGTACGGCCTGAACGCACGAATACGACCTTCCCACAAGATCGAGTCCAGTCGCTCGGATGGCTCCAGCGACGCGACATCCTCCGCGACCGTCGGTCGCCCGCGCCCGCAGAAGTGGACGAGAGTGTCTGCTTGACCGGGGTGCACGGCCGGACGGAAGGGGAGGGGCGCTTGACTCACTCCGGCAGTGTCCCGTAGAGCCCTGAAACTCCCACGAACGGGTGGTGCGGACCCCTGCCTCTCGATGCGAACTACCGGCCAGGCCGCCGACGATGGTCGACCAAGGCCCTGACCAGCCGCTGACGCCCCGCCTGGGTCGGCCAGGGACGACAAAGTTGCTGTACTTCACTGCTGTACAGCAGCGCGCCCACGCGCCGGTCGACATCCCCGTTACGACGGAGACCCGCCTCCGTCGAGCGACGAAGTCTTGCCTCAACCGCACCACTCTACGATGCTCAGGTCCACCTGAAAGGGAGTGCAGATGGTTCAGACGAACGCTCAGATTCGCAAGATCATTCTGGAACTCCTAGACGAAGATCCAGACCTCGAACTCATCAAGAGCAGCAACGCCAAGATGTACGTGTGGCAAACCAGAAGGGGCGTTGTCTTCGGGTGCGAGCATCCCCATAGTCATCTTTGGATGCCTGACCGCGACGAGTTGCACGAGTTGGCGATGGAGATCCGAAGCACCCCGTACCCAAGCTCAGCCGTCGGAGTGAAGCGGAATACAGACGGCAAACCCTTGGACGGGCGGCATAGCGGACTCCGTTCCGTACCCGCCTTACGGGACGCCGATCTCATCCGATTCGAGCCCGAGTCCCCGGCCGAGACTGTTCGCATCCTCGCTCGCCTCAAAGCCCTAAGTTAGCTCGGACGCAAGGCGCAGCGAGTTGAAACTCGCTGCGTCGCCCCCGACACCGACGGGGGCCGATCAGCTGTCGAACTCTTCGGCGTGAACGCGGATTCCTGGCCTCGCGCCGTGACGTCCCGTGTCGTCCCACTCCGTCCGACGTGCACGTTCCTGCCGCCGACTCCCGGCTCGTGACGACCGCACCCCCTACCGTCCGCTCCGGAGTTGCTCCGGCCATGCCGGACTCCCCTGCCCGCTGAGTGCCATCCCGTCGACCTGGCGCAGCCCGACCGCGCGGCCGCCCGTGGGCGACCCTTGACGTAGCCGCCGGCCGCGCTTCGCACGCTCCGCCCACGGGTGGCCGTGTGGTAGCCCTCCCGGGAGGTCGTCGGGTTGGCACGGGCCGCCATCCTGTTGATCTGCCCGCCCGGCGAGGGCGGTATCTCAAGAAGATGTCACAAGCAGTGCGCTTCGACAGGTGCGTCTTTGGAACGGCGGACGCTAGGAAATGGGGTCACCGGGTGAACCTTCGTCACTCTCCAGATCGACAGGCTCACCCACCTCGTTTAACATTCCTTTCAGTTTCGGGTCTCGGACTTTCGATCCGGACACCTTCTGAGTCGCGTCGACAAGTACGGCGCGAACCTTAATTCCCTTCTGATCGGATACGATCTCGGCGGCCCGCCGCAACTTTCCCTGAAATTCGAGGCTCATTTCCTCTTCCGAGTAAGCTATAGCCACGAATATTGCGTCCCGCACTCCCTCGGCGATCTGATACGTCGGAGTCTGAGCCAAGATTCCATCCCAGAACGCTTTATGTCGAACCAATTTTATCTCAATCAACGCGCGAGACTTCCATCCTCGCGAGAACTTGAAGTCGACAGGGCCGCGTCCTGCGTCAGACTCACCCGACAGATCAACATCATTTGCTTTGCAATAGTGCCTCACAATGCTCCGAAAGAGCACTTGAGCGTTACGTTCTCCCGCGCCACGATTGCCGTACCAAAGCAGACGCCAAGCGTCGTTTTCGACACCACCTTTGAACTCTTCAACAACCGCCATGGTGAACTCTTGGAACGCATCCTTCGATTCATCCACGTCGACCCAGCGTCGCTCCACTGTTCCCAGCAGATCTCGACCACGCTCGTACCACGAGACCAGGAGACGAGGGTCATCATTTATTGGATAAGGCTCCATCGGGCGGTCCTCGACGGCGCGCAAGTACAGTGCAACTGCCTCCGGATTCTCCCTCGCTAAACGCGCCTTTATGCGACGCGTGACGTTGCTAGTCACATCGTAATTGAAGTCACCTCGAAGCTGCTCCCCCATCTCCGTCCAAGACCATTCCCAGAACTGGTTCGAATCGGCAATGGGTATATCCCTAAGGAACCGGTGAGGTGTCAACAGTACGGGCAGATTGACCTGCCTCACCTTGCCTCGTCGCTCCACTTCTATCTCAGTTCTTGGCAGACTGTGGACGCCTGACGCCCATCGCTTGTATTCGGGACTCCAAGAAGCATTTACTATTGACGTGGGCACGGACGGTATGTTGTGACGTTTTACAATAGCCTCGGTGTAGCGAATGAAATGTGACTTCAGTATGTTGCATACCGCATCACTGATGCGGTCAACTCCCATCCCTCCCTGAAAAAGAGCAATTGTCTCGATATGCGCAATCCGACTCATTCCAACGTTAGATGCAGCCTGAATGCCTGCCAGCATCTCACCCTGGAGACCTCTCCCAGAACCGGCACCCAAAGGCGAACCGTCGGCGACACCTAAGCGAAATTCTGCAGGTTCGGGAAACAGTAGCAGGTTGGCGGCCTGCTTCCACGCGAAGTGCTTAGTATTACCGCCTGCCTCAGCGATAAGGGCGAACACCATCTCGAAAAAGTCGAGCAAATGCGAGTGTGCGTCTTGCCAGAAAGGATCACTGTCGCTCCACACAAGAAAGGGGTCGACAAATAGCGGCGTATCCGTCTCGGTCAAATTGTCAAACCAGTCATCATTAGTCGGCGACTTCGGTATCGAGAAGACCTCGGAGAAGCGCACCGCAAGAGTTTAAGTTTGACTGCAACGTCATGGCAACGCTGCGACTAGCTATTCACTCGGGTGGTGCAGCGAATCCATTCGAAGACAGCGACGCCTTTACGACTGCGCCTCGCCGCTGGCGCTGGGCGGGGACCGGCCGGAGGCCGCACGCCCCGCCCAGCGGGAAGCGGCGCGGCGGCGGAGCCGCCGCCTTGACCAGGTAGAGAAAGTCTGAACCCCGCAGCGTCAGCACGTGTGTCGGGCTCCGCTTGATCGGTGACACGCTGGCTTCAGTTGATGGGTGACGCTCCCGCCCTCGGATCTGCTCGATGCGACTTGTCGTCGTGTGGAGGGGCCGGGGCTGATGCTCGTGGAGTTGAGCGTCGTGGAGCAGCGCTATCACGCCGTCATGGAGGTCCTGTCCGCCGGAGCACCGGTGGTCGAGGTCGCCGCCCGCTACGGCGTCTCCCGCAAGACCGTGCACACCTGGATCCGCCGCTACCGCGACGACGGCATCGCCGGGCTCGCCGACCGATCCCACCGCCCGCACCACCACCCCTGGCAGCTCGCCCCCGACATCGAAGCGAGGATCTGCGAGCTGCGCCGCACCCACCCCCGCTGGGGGCCGCGCCGACTCGGGCACGAGCTAGGCCGGACCGGGCTCTCCCCGGTGCCGTCGCGCTCGTCGATCTACCGAACCCTGGTCCGGCACAACCTGATCACCCCCAAGACGCGAAAGCGGCCCCGGTCGGACTACGTGCGCTGGGAACGCTCGGAGTCCATGGCGTTGTGGCAGCTCGACATCATGGGGTCGGTCATCATCGCCGACGACACCACCACGACCGGGACCCGTGAGGTCAAGCTGATCACCGGCATCGACGACCACTCCCGCTACCTGGTCATCGCCACCGTCGTCGCCCACCCCACCTCCCGCGCGGTCTGCCACGCCTTCCTCACCGCCATGGCCGAGTACGGCGCCCCGGAGCAGGTGCTCACCGACAACGGCATGCAGTTCACCGGCGCCTACGTCCGCCCCAAACGCTCCGAGGTCCTCTTCGAACGGATCTGCCGCCGCAACGGCATCGACCACCTCCGCACCAAGATCCGCTCCCCCACCACCACCGGGAAGATCGAGCGCTGCCACCAGAGCATCCAGGTCGAACTGCTCGACCCCCACCTCGCCGCTCACGGCCCGTTCCCCGACATTCCCGCAGCCCAGGCCGCCGTCGATGCCTGGGTGCACGACTACAACCACACCCGCCCGCATCAGGCCCGCGACATGGACCCGCCCGCCACACACTTCGTCTCGGTTCCGGCCTGCGAACGCGCCGAGATGCCCCTCTGGGCGCCTCCCGAGCTCACCGGCGTCCCCGCTCCGGGAGACCAGCCACAGGCTCCCGAGATGGTCACCGAGCCCGAGCCTGCCCCGCTGATTCCCGCCGTCGACCTCCCACCACCCCCGGCGCACCGCGACCTCGACGCCCTGACCCCGGTCGAGCTCGACCGCGTCGTCCCCGCCAGCGGGAACCTCGCCGTCGCCGGCCAACAGTTCTGGCTCGGCACCCAACGCGCGGGGCGCACGGTGTCGTTCTGGATCGACACCACAACCGTCCACCTCGCTGTCGACGGCGTCCACCTCAAGACCCTGCCCTCGAGGATCACCACCACCGGCCTGGCCCGCCTCCGCGCTGACGGCGCCCGCCCCGCAGGCCCACCACCAGCCCGGCCAGCAGCCACCGAACGAGACCCCGTCGAGGTCCACCGCACCGTCAACCGCTCCGGGAACGTGTCCCTGGCCGGCCACTACGTCCCCGTCGGCGCCCAGCACGCCGGCCAGCGCGTGATCATCCGCCTCGCCAACGACCTCGCCCAGGTCATCATCAACGACACCATCGTCCGGACCCGCCCACTCGTCCTCAACCGAGCCCAGCGCCACCGACTCCGCGCCGCCCAGATCGCCGCACCACGACCCGGCACGGCCACCGAGCCCGAGCGGACCCAGCGTCGAGTGTCCGCACACGGCGAGACCCAGGTCATCGGCCAGCGCGTCCCCGTCGGGCGCCGCTACGCCGGGCGCCTGGTCACCATCGAGATCGGCGAGTCCACCCTGTTCGTCTTCGACGAAACCGGCACCATCCTGCTCAACCAGACCCCTCGGACCAGCACCAAGACACTCACCAGGCACAAGGCCTACGGTGTCAGTCGCAACCGCACAACAGGCTAGGGACCGGAACCCGTCAACTGGAGCCGAACCGTCCCGCATCATCTGGACCCCGACACAGCGTCAGCACGTGCTGTCGAGTCGCGGGACATGCTTGACAGTGTGGTTGCAGGACATGTTGGACACCTGGCCGTGATCGGCCTGCTTGGGTGCTCGTCAACGACGGGTGCGCGGGAGGCCGGGATTGGCCCTGGTGGATATGTCCGTGGTCGAGCAGCGCTACCGCGCCGTGCTCGCGGTCCAGGCCGGTGAGACCGCCGGTGTCGTGGCCGCGCAGTTCGGGGTGTCGCGCCAGAGCGTGCAGAACTGGCTTCGCCGCTACCGCGCAGACGGGCTGGCCGGGCTGGTGGACCAGCCACGACGCCCCGACACCAGCCCGCGGCAGACCTCGGCGGAGGTGGAGCGGGTGATCTGCGAGATACGCCGCGAGCACCCTCGCTGGGGCGCCCGCCGCATCGCCCACGAGCTCGACCGCGCCGGTGTGACCCCGGTGCCCTCACGGACCACCGTCCATCGGGTCCTGCACCGCCACGGCTTGGTCGACGTCCGCCAGCGACGGCGCCCGCGGGAGTCCTACCTGCGGTGGGAACGCGAAGCGCCGATGGCGTTGTGGCAGCTCGACATCGTCGGCGGTGTCCTCGTCGGCGACGAGCACGGCCGCACGGTCGAGGCCAAGATCGTGACCGGGGTCGACGACCACTCCCGTTTCGCCGTGATCGCCACCGTCGTCGCCCGCGCCACCGGCCGCGCGGTCTGCCTGGCCTTCGCCGAGGCCCTTCAGCGCTACGGCATTCCCGCCGAGGTCCTCACCGACAACGGTAAGCAGTTCACCGCCCGCTTCGGCCGCGGCGGCGGAGAAGTGCTGTTCGACCGGATCTGCCGCGACAACGCCATCACCCACCGCCTCACTCAGCCCGCCAGCCCCACGACCACGGGAAAGGTCGAGCGCTTCCACCAGACCCTTCGCCGCGAGCTACTCAACGACCACCCACCCTTCGCCTCGCTGCTCGCCGCGCAGGCCGCGGTGGATTCCTGGATCGCCGAGTACAACTGCTCGCGCCCGCACCAGGGCATCGACATGGCCTACCCCGCCGACCGATTCGGGCCCTCCCAGACCCGAGAGGCACGAGCCGGAGAGGAGCTGTTGCCGCTGCGCCTGCCGGCCGCCCTGACCAGTGCACCCACCCCACCATCGGCCCCGCCACGCGCCGGCGCGGAGCCCGAACCCGCGGCCGTCACCGAGCCGAACCCGGCGTCCACACCGGACCCGGAACCGTGGTCGGGTGGGCCGGTCGAGTTCGACCGAGTCGTCCCGAACAGCGGCAACCTCGGAGTCATGGGAAAGCAGTTCTGGCTCGGCCCCGCCCGCGCCGGGGTCGTGGTCACCTTCTGGGCCGACCACGACCTGATCCACCTGCTCATCGCCGGGACCCGGGTCAAGACGCTGCGCTCGCACCTGTCCAGCACCGACCTCGCCGCCCTCGTCGCGGAAGGAGGACGCGCCGCCGGGCCTTCCCCGCTGCCACCGGTCGAACCCGACGGCGCCGCCCTCGAGGTCGACCGCACCGTCGGACGCAACGGCTGCGTCTCCCTCGGCCAAGACCTCGTCCTGGCCGCGGAGATCCTCGCCGGACGCCGCGTCAGCATCCGGATCGACCCGACCATGCTGGCGTTCTTCGACCCCGACACCCGTCAGCTGCTGCGCACCCGCCCCAACCCCATGACCTGGGACAAGGTCCTACGACTGCGCGGCACCCGCCCCGCCGGACCGCCACCACGCCCGAACGTCGAACCGGTCACCGTCCAACGCCGCGCCTCGAACAGCGGCACGATCATGGTCACCGGCCAGGTCGTCGCCCTCGGCCGCCTTCACCGCCACCACGTGGTCACCGTCCACGTCGCCGAGCACACCCTGACCATCGAGCTGCCAGACGGCGACCAACGCGTCGTCTCCCGGACCACCACACAGCCGGTCCGCAGCATCAAAGCCCACCGACCCCGCACCACCCATGTTTCCTAGGCCGAGTGTCAACCATGTCCTGAGACCCGACTGTCAAACAGCTCCTGAGACTGGACAAGCGTCAGCACGTGCCTTAAAGGTTCCCCGCGTGGAGACTCGGAGGATCGGGCGAACCAGCCCTCGCGGGGTAACCGTTGCACGGCCGGGTACGCAAGCCCTGACAGACCGACCGTGGCTATGCGCTCCGAGGGTGCCGGCGAGCGAGCGTAGCCCCGCCCCAGCCAAGACCACCTCCGACCACGCCGCTGGCGAGAGTCGCGAGGACACCCGGTCCAGCGATCGCGGCAAGTGCGACGAACGCAGCGAGAATCACGATCAAGTGTGCCAATGCCCATGCCGATCGGGTGGGCCTGGACAGCGTCCACCGAACGAGGTCGACGAACTGGTTCCTCTTGCAGGCGTTCGGATCGTCGCGGGGGTCGTGCTGCTCGGGTTCAGGAAGTACCGTTGGCATTGCTGCTCCAGTGGGCTCGTGTCTGGGTCGGGAGCGGCAGGGGACGGTGTTCGTTGGCGCGAGGGCCGTCCCCTCCTCAGCCCGCCGCTCTGGCTTGGCTGTACGGCGGACGTTAGAAGGTGCTCGTTCGTAGTGTCGAGCGCGGCGGTCGCAACGAACTACCTTGCGTCATACGAAGACAACTAAGAGTGACATGCGCGTCGGACACATAGTGGACGGCCATCTATCTAGCTGGTCCTATGACGCTGAGCAATCAGTGTTTGACGCAAAGTTTTGTCAATGCAGCGTTGACAGGGTGGCGATCCGATGGGCAGCCTTGCTGCATGGACTACGAGGCCGCGCGACAGCGCCTGCGAAGCGACGAGTGGCGGACCCGCTTCGGCGTCCGCGCGGGTCAGCTAGGCCGCAACCCGGTCGAGGAACTGACCTGGCTGAAGCTGCAGGCTCAGCGATGGTCGACGCTCCCCCCCGACTTCTTCCAGGTGTGGCTTGCCGTGGCGCAGGAAGTTCGGCGGCTCGCGGACTTTCACGAGTACTTGGCGCTGCAGGAACTTCACGTGAACCGAGGCAAGAGCTGGGCCGAGGTGGCCCGGACTACCGGTTCTGGATCTACGCGCCAGGCCCTCCAACAGAGATGGGGGAGGTTGGAGCGGACATTCACCAGCGAGTCGCCAGGACGAGGCACAGAGCGGCCTGCTACGTGAGGAGTCGGTCGATGTAACCGTGGGTGATGAGATGACGCATGGCGCTTCGGACATCGGCGGTCAGCGGTTCTGGGGCCGCGTGGCCACGCTGGGCGTAGACCTCGATGCGTTGGGTGTCGCCGACGAGCATGGAGATCACGCGGTGCTCGTCGCCAATGCTGGCGATGTACTCGCGCAGGTTCATCGCTGCCCCGGCGGTGACGGCGTCGACTTCGGGCCAGAGCTTGCGGCAGGTGGCTCGTGCTCGGCGCTGCTGGTAGGGGCGGCTAATCAGCGTGACCGTCCGGACCTGGTGACTGGTCGCCGTGAGAAGGTCGCGGGTCCGGGTGATGTTCTCGCCGGTGTTGGTGGCCTGGTCCTCGACGAGGATCGCGTCGGCGGGGACGCCGAGTGAGATGGCGTGCTCGCGGTAGTGCACCGCTTCCCCTCGCGGGAACCGCTCGACAGTGGTCGGGGCGTTGGCGCCGGTGAACACGATCAGCGGGAACAGGCCGCGCCGGTGGAGCTCGGCGGCGGTCGTCGCGACGGAAAGGTCGTGGCTGCCGAGTCCAATGCCGACGTCGGTCCGCGTATCGGTGCCGGTGTCGAGGCGGTGGTAGTTCCACAGGGTCTCGACGGCGTGCGCGATCTCGGGGTCGTCGAGGGCGGAGCTGGTACGCGACACCGGGATCACTCGGGGATGGTGAACGAGTAGGTCCAGGCGAAGCGGCTGGCGGCGTGGACTCCGCGGGCGAACTCGACACAGCGGCCGTCGGCGGTGAAGGTCTGGCGTTCCAGGACCATGACCGGCTCACCCGCGGGCAGCTCCAGCGTCTCGGCTTCCTCGGGTGTGGGCATGCGCGAGTGGATCGTCTCGGTCATGTGGTCGGGTTCGAGCCCGCGCGTGGTGAGCACGCCGAACCCGCCGCCGCCGGGGATCGGTCCCGGCGTGGGGTCGACGATCGGTGTGCCCTCGACGTCCTCGGGCCGGTAGTAGCTGGCCAGGCTGTGGGTGGGCTGGCCATTGTCCTTGACCAGGCGGGCGCGCTCGTAGACCTCGGTGCCGGGAGTGACGTCGAGGGCCTTGGCGGTGGCGTCGTCAGCCGGGACCGTGGTGACGGTCTGGGTCTGGTCGCCGGGCTTCCACGGCACACCGGAGGCCTCGCGGTCGGCGGAGAACCCGATCAAACCAGCCTTCCAACGGCTCTTGGCGTAGCGCTCAGTCCCTAGCCGGCGCATTGGCGGCCGCGCCCTCACGACCGTGCCTCGGCGGCGGATCGGCGTGACCAGTCCTTCGGCTTCGAGCTGGGCGACGGCCTTGCGCACGGTGTGGATGTTGACCTCGTGGAGCGCGGCGATCTCGTCCTGCTTGGGCAGGGTCGAGCCCGGCGGGTACTCCCCCGCCTCGATCGCCGACCGCAGAGCATCGGCAACGTCCCGGTAGCCGCTCGCCACCACACCTCCAGATTGCAGGTGTGCGCAACCTCCTGCACACACCTGCACAACGCTATCCCTATCAGTCTGTGGTCAACCAGACTGCCGATACAGATAGAGCTATTGACCCCACAGGGCGGAGCTGGTCTAATAGAGCTAGCTCAAATCATCGCTCACGGAGGAGAGACACATGCGAGACATCCCGGTGAACCTCGGCGGCTACAAGCTCACGGTGGTCGAGCCCCCGGCGCCGAAGCTGCGTGAGGACGCCAACGGTGCGCAGGTGCCGGTGACCGACGCGCAGGGCGCGACGCAGTTCGTGGTGTCGCTGTTCGCGAAGCTCCGCGTCAAGGCCGGTGAGCGGGCCCCGAAGGGTGAGGAGATCAAGGTGACCCTCGGGACGGACCCGGGTCCGGACTTCGGGGAGGACGTGCGGGTGGAGCTGATCGACGCCCGGGTGTCGCCCTACCAGATCGAGACCGCGGGTCGGGTCAACGCCGGTCTGGCCTGGCGGGCGATGGGCATCAAGCACGCCGCCCCCGCCCCGGCGCCGCGTGGGGACGGCAAGTGAGCCGCCCGGAGTGGCTGCCCACCACGCACGTGGAGGTCGGCCTGCACGTCTTCGAGACCACCCGCTACACCCGCCACCTCTACCCGGAGCAGGACCGCGCCACGGTCCGGATCGACGGCGCGGACGCGCATTTGACCGTGTTCGGCCACCACGGCGACCTCGTCCGGCTCCGCGACGTCCTCGGCGAGGTCATCGCCCAGCTCGACGCCGCCCGCACCAGCAGCAGCAGCGCGACCAGCACCAGCACCGCGGCCTGACCGCTTCCCGGGCACGGGGGTAGCTACCGGCACCCCTGCACGAAATCCACGCAACTCCGCTGTGGCTACCCCCTGCCCGAAAACAGGCCCCTGACCAGGGAAAGGAGACCCGGATGAGCGTCTGTGAGGACTGCGGCGGCACCGGCTGCTGCGACCTCTGCCAGGGCTACGGCACCACACCCGACACCCACCCAGGCGCCGATGACTCCACCGACTGCCCGGCCTGCGACACCACCGGCACCTGCCCCACCTGCACCCCCACCCACCACCTCGCCCGGAACTGAGGCCCCGTGATGCGTCTGACCCACCCACGCACCAGCACCCACCGCCCGCAGCGACCCACCAACGGCGTCGGCCGGCTGCTGCGCCGTCTGGAGCGGGAGCGCGGCCTGTTCCTGCACCCCGCCCACCGGGAAATCCCGACCGAGCAGGCGTGGCGTGCCGGGGTCGCCGAGGGTCTGCGTCTCGCGCAGCTCGTCATCCGCAAGGGAGTCTGATCATGGCCCGCCCGACCAACCGCCCCTCCGCCCGCCACCACAACCAGCACGCGCACCGGCCCGCAGTCCGACACTCCTCCCGCCCGGTCGGCGGCGAGTTCCGCGCCCTGGCCTGGCTCACCCGCCACCCGCTGTTCCTGCTCGGCCCCGCCGCCCTCGTCGCGGCCGCCGTGCTCGTCGGCCTGGTCCCGGTCGCGATCACCACCGGGACGCTGCTGCTCGGAGTGACGCTGTGGGGTCGTCTGCACCCGGCCTCGTTCGACCGCTGGGCCGCCCCCGCCCTCCGGGCGACCTGGCGACGCTGGAGCACCTACCGCGGCCCCCGCTGGGCATCAGTGCTCGCCGACTGCGGACTCGCCCGGGAGAACCCGCACACCGGCCGGATCGACGCGCCGAGGGTCCTGCGGGTCCGCTCGGCGACCCGGTCGATCGACACCCTGCACGTGCGGCTGATCCGCGGCCAGGACCTCACGCTCTGGACCGGGCACGCCGAAGCCCTCGCCGACGCCCTGCGCGCTCACCGGGTGGCGATCACCCGCCGACGGCCCGGCGTCCTCACCGTGGTCGTCGAGCGGGAAATGCCGTTCGGCCTGCCCATCCCGGCCCCGGCGATCCCGTCCGATGCCGATGCCGTCGACTTGGGCGGGTTGGAGGTCGGGCAGGACGAGTACGGCCACCCCTTCACCCTCGCCCTGGCCGGGCGGCACGTCCTGGTCGCCGGAGCGACCGGATCCGGGAAGGGATCGCTGCTGTGGGCGCCGCTCCGCGCCATGGGACCCGCTATCCGCGACCGACTCGTGCGGGTGCACGTCATCGACCTCAAGGGCGGTGCGGAGACCCGCCGCGGGGCGCCGCTGTTCCACCGCCACGCCACCACACCGGCCGAAGCGATCGCGCTGCTCACCGAGGTGCGGAACGAGATGAAGCACCGCCAGGCCCTCATGGCCGAGCGGGGATTGCGGCGCCTCGACCTCAGCGCCGCGACGCCGCTGGACCTGGTCATGGTCGACGAACTCGCCATGCTCACCGCTTACGGCGACCGCGCCGACGTCCGGGACGCCCTGCGGCTGCTGGCCGAGATCCTGACCCAGGGCCGCGCCAGCCTCACCAGCGTCATGGGCTACGTGCAGGAGCCGTCCAAGGACGTCGTGGACGTGCGCGAGCTGTTCCCCACCCGGATCTGCCTGGGTGTCACCGCCTCCTCGCACGTGGACATGGTGTTGGGCGAGGGGGCCCGGGAGCGGGGTGCGCTGGCCGATGAGATCCCGGGCGACGAAGCCCACGCGGGGATCGGGTACGTGATCGACCAGCGCTCCCGGCTCCCGATCCGGTTCCGCGCCGCCCTCGTGACCGACGCGGAGATCGACGAGCTCGTCCGCCGCTGCGGCCCGCCTCCGGCTCCTGGGCTGCGGGCGATCACCGATGGCGAGGCAGCGTGATGTGGGCCGTCACCGGATGGGCCGCCGCGACCTGGCTCAAAACCACCGCCGCCCTCGCCCTCGTCGTCGGGGTCCTCTGGCTCGTGCTCGGCGCTGGCTCCGGCTGGTTCTGGGCCGCCCTCGCCGCCGCGGTGCTGGTCGAGTACCAGGTGACCCGCGCGCTCGCGGCTGAGTGGGGAACTGAGGCCCGCTACTCGTGGTGGTGGACCCGATGAGCCGCACCCGAACGGCCCGGCGGGAGAGCGCCGGTCAGGGGCTGCTGTTCGCCGACGCGCTGACCGAGCAAGTCACGAAGCTGGCGCGCGATCCCGGCTTCATCCTCGTCGGTCCCGCCGAGACCGTGCACACCCGTCACGTCGGCACCCGGGCCGCCGAGCACGCCGTCCCCGCCCGACCGGACATCGCCGCGACCGTGCACCACCTGCTCGCCGCCGGACACCTGCACCACGGCACCCGGACCACCGTCACCGTCGACGGCCGCACCGACCCTGAAGCCGCAACCGTGATCGAGGCTCCGGCCGCCACGACCGGACCGCCGTCGGGAGAGCGGGTGCGGGTGTTCGTCGACGTCGTCCGGCCCGGGCACGGACTGGTCACCGCCGACGGATTCTCCGGGCAGATCGTGCGCCAGGACGGCACCTATCTGGTCGAGACCGATGCGGGTGAGGTGATCGGGCGAGCCCGCTCGTTCCGCGCCGGTGCTGAGCGGCTGGCCCGGCACCACGGGCTGCGCGCGGACCCGGTCGAGGTCGACCACGAGCACAAGCACCACGGGGCCCAGCGGTGACCCGCGCAGCCTGGCGGCCGACCACCCGCCACCCCCAGCGCGACAGCCTCACCGCGATGGCCGGCCATCCCGGGATCGTGCTCATCGGGCAGGCCGAGCTGCCCCACCAGCTCGACCACGAAGACCCGGACCGCGCGGTGCAGCTGCCCGGCTACCAGGCCGACGCCGTTCACCAGCTCCTCGACGACCGCGTTCTCGTCCGCACCGACCTGGTCACCGTGCAGCTCGACGACGAGGACGAGCCCGTCCGCGGCTGCACCGTCGCCCCCGCCCACTCGTAGCCCCCCCGCTGCTGCCCCCGCCGGAGGACCGACCTCGAATGTCCACAACAGACACTCACAACGACCCCAGCGCCGCGGAGCTGACCGCCCGGCTGCGCTCCTTCGACTACCCCGCCTGGCGAACCCGTATGGAAGCCACCGGCGGCTGCGCCCACCCCGTCCGACTCCGGGGCTCCTCGACCATCACCACCACCGACGGGACCGTCCTGGCCCAGCGCACCGGGGAGGTCTGGGCGCCATGCGGGAACCGGCGCGACACCGTCTGCCCGGCCTGCTCGGACCGGTACGCCGCCGACGCCTTCCACCTCATCCGCGCCGGACTCGCCGGGAACGAACGCGGCATCCCGACCTCGGTCACCGACCGGCCGCGGGTGTTCCTGACCCTGACTGCGCCCTCGTTCGGGCCGGTCCACACTCGACGGCTCACCACCAGGGGCCGGGTCGTTCCCTGCCCCTGCGGGGTCCATCACCGCGAGCACGACCCGGCGATCGGCGGGGCGCTGGACCACGACGCCTACGACTACACCGCCGCGGTGCTCTGGCAGGCCCACGCCGGGAAGCTCTGGCACCGGTTCACCATCGCCCTACGCCGCGCCCTCGCCGCACGGCTCGGGGTCTCCGGCCGCCAGTTCGCCCAGCTCGCCCGACTCTCCTACGCCAAGGTCGCCGAATACCAACGCCGCGGGCTCGTCCACTTCCACGCCGCGATCCGCCTCGACGGGCCCGACGGGCCCACCGATCCCCCACCAGCAGGGATCACCGCCGACGGGCTGCGCGACGCCATCCGCGAGGCCGCCACCGCGACCGCCGTCGACGTGACCCGGCCCGCCGGGACCGCCCTCACGCTGCGGTGGGGTGCCCAGCTCGACCTGCGCGAGATCACCGCGACCGCGCACGACGCCGTCACCGACGAGACCGGGGAGATCACCGACACCCGCCTCGCCGGGTACATCGCCAAGTACGCCACCAAGGGCACCGGCAAGACCGACGGGCATCCCGACCGCCCGATTCGCTCGCTGGCTCACCTCGAGCACCTGGACCTTGCGCAGCACCACCGACGGCTGATCGAGACCGCGTGGCACCTCGGCGGGCTGCCGGAGTACGCGGAGCTGAACCTGCGCAAGTGGGCCCACATGCTCGGGTTCCGCGGCCACTTCCTCACCAAGAGCCGCGCCTACTCCACGACTTTCCGCCTGATCCGCGGTGAACGACGGACCTGGCGGTTGACCGAGCAACTCGCCGAGCTCGGCCACCCCGCCGACGACCCGGTGATCGTCGTCAACGACTGGGCGCTCGTCGGCATCGGCCACCACACCGCCACCGACCGCGAACTCGCCGTAGCCCACGCCGAACGCATCCGCGACGACCGACGCACCACCAGGAGGACGACATGAACGACCGGCTCTGGGGTCCGAAGGACGTCGCGGAGTACCTGGGCATCCCGGTGCAGACGATCTACCAGTGGCGGACGAAGAACTATGGGCCGCCCGGCCGCCGGATCGGCAAGCACGTGCGGTTCGTGCCCGAGGAGGTTCGTGCTTGGGTGGCGGCGCTGAGCAAGGAGGCCGCCTGATGGCGCGCCCGCCGCTGCCGATCGGCACCCATGGACAGATCCGGCTCTACCGGCTCGCGCAACGTCGGTGGCGTGCGCGGGCCAAGTTCCGCGACCACGACGGGGTCGTCCGGGAGGTCGAGCGCACCGGAACCAGCCGGGCGGACGCCGAGCAGCGGCTCAAGCTGGCGTTGCGCGACCGCGGCAGGGCCACCGCAGCGGGCGAGATCACCGGCGACACCAAGGTCGCTGTGCTCGGCACGCTGTGGCTCGCTGAGATCGACCGTGCCGTCGCGCAGGGCAAGCGCTCGCCGACCACAGCCCACCAGTACCGGTACCGCTTCGACCGGCACGTCGAGGCCGGGCTCGGGCAGCTCCGCATCCGTGAGCTGACGGTCTCCCGGCTCGACCGGCTCGTCGCCGAGGTCCAGGACCGCTACGGCACCGCGGCGGCCAAGACCACCCGGACCGTGCTGAGTGGCATGGTCGGGCTCGCGGTCCGGCATGACGCGCTCGACCGCAACCCGGTGCGCGAGGTGGGCCGCATCGAGAGCGAGCAGTCCGCAGCGAAGGCGCTCACCCTGGACCAGGCCCGGGACCTGCGCAGCAAGATCGCGGCGAGCCAGAAGGCCAAGGACTGGGACCTCGTGGACCTGACCGACTTCATGCTCGCGACGGGCCTGCGGATCGGTGAGGCGTCCGCCGTGACGTGGGACGCCCTCGATCTCGATGCCCGCACCGTCGAGGTCCGCGGCACGGTGGTCCGGGTCAAGGGCACCGGACTGGTCCTCAAGTGGCGCACGAAGAGCCGCAGCGGCTTCCGGACGCTGGAACTGCCCCGGTGGATGGTCGAGTCTCTCAAAGCCCGCCAGGGGCGCGTCACAACCAATGAGTGGGGCGTCGTGTTCACCGCTCCCCTCGGCGGTCTTCGCGACCCGTCGAACACCCAGGCGGACCTGCGGGTGATCTTCGCGGCGGCCGGCTATTCATGGGTGACCTCGCACGTCTACCGCAAGACCGTCGCGACGCTGATGGACAAGGCCGGTCTCAGCGCCCGTGCCGCTGCCGACCAGCTCGGCCATGCCAAGGTGTCGATGACCCAGGACAACTACTTCGGCCGGAAGGTCGCGAAAACCGGCGCGGCCGAGGTCCTGGAAGGGATCATCGCTCCACCGAAGAAGCCCCGCAAAGATGGGGGTAAAGGAGGGGCGTGATCGTGGTGTCAGCTCGGGCTAGGCCGCTGAGCTGGGAGAAAGCTCCTCCGACTGGACTCGAACCAGTAACCCTGCGATTAACAGTCGCATGCTCTGCCAATTGAGCTACGGAGGACCGCTCGGCCGCCTCCGGGAGGCCCCGTTCGGCGGCAGGTGGAACAGTACAACACCGCACCGGGGCTCTTCCGACCCCCCTCCCCCGCCCCCGGGTGGGCACCCCGGTCGGGGTACTGCGGCAGGATGGGCCGATCCGGCGACGACGTCTCATGGAGGCCGCCATGCTCAAGTTCCTGCTGGGTGCCGCGATCGGCTACGTACTCGGCACGAAGGCCGGGCACGAGCGCTACGAGCAGCTCCTGCGCACCTACCAGCGGGTGGCGGACCATCCGGCGGTGCAGAGCGCGGCGGGCGTGGTGCGGGCCCGGGTGGACGAGGTGTTGAACCCACGGCACGAGGGTCAGGGCCGCTGAGACCTCCTCGAGCCCTCCGCTACCTGCTCTGAAACGTCCGCCGGTACGCAGTCGGTGAGACGCCGAGCTCGGCCTGCAGGTGCAGCCGCAGCGACCCGGCGGTGCCGAACCCGGCCCGCTCCGCGACCCCGTCCACCGGCAGGTCCGTCTCCTCGAGCAGCACG
>Ga0068863_100001767_pt1 | contig 21425 bp, 16 predicted proteins | sample KBSSwiS62_FD_66596 | JGI IMG/M metagenome (GOLD analysis project Ga0068863, IMG submission 66596) | Switchgrass rhizosphere microbial communities from Kellogg Biological Station, Michigan, USA - KBS Switchgrass S6-2 | ecosystem: Host-associated > Plants > Roots > Rhizosphere > Soil ...
GCCGCTTCGATGCTTGCGGCCGTACGGTATAGCGATACGAGCAGCACGGTCGACAGCGTCGCCGCTTCCATCGCCACCCAGAGCAGGCCCAAATTGTTCGTCGAGAGCGCCAGCAGCATCGTGAACACGAACAGTTGGTACATGCTGTGGTACAGGCGCAGGCGGCGCTGGTTGACGCGACCGTGGTGCTCTTCGACGCGCATGTAGGGACGCGAGAACACCGACGTGGTCAGCCCGACCAGGGCGGTGAGCGCAATCAGGAACACGTTGAACGGGTCGACGAAGAACTGCTCATGCGCGAACAGCATCGGGCCATCTGCGATGACCTGCGCGGTGAGCAGCGCCGCGGCCGCGAATGTGGCCGCGCTGATACCGATATTGAGCTCGGCGCCCCATCGACGTGCGCCGAACAGGGCGAGCGTCACACTGCCGATGAGGGGAATCGCGAGCAGCCAGAGCAGCGCCAAATCAGTCCTCCTTGAGCCGTTCCAGATGCTGCAGGTCGAGACTGTCGAACTGCTCGCGGATCTGGAAGAAGAACACGCCGAGAATCAGTGTGCCGACCAGCACGTCGAGCGCGACGCCGAGTTCCACGACCATCGGCATGCCGTAGGTCGCACTGGTTGCGGCGAAGAACAGGCCGTTCTCCATGGCCAGAAAACCGATGACTTGCGAGATCGCCTTGCGCCGCGTGATCATCATCAAGAACGACAGCAGAACGACGGCAAGCGCGATGCCGATGGTGCTGCGCGTCACCGCCGAGGACAGCTGAGCGATCGGTTGCGCGAGCGCGAAGGCGAACACGACGACGAGGATGCCGACCAGCATCGTCGTAGGGATGTTGAGCTGGGTTTCAGTATCCCAGCGCACATTTAGGCGCGTGATCAGGCGGTGCAGGATCCACGGCAACAGGATCACCTTGAGCAGCAACGAGAGCGCCGCCGAGGCGTACAGATGGGTGGCGCCGGTGGTGTGTGCGACGATCGCCGTGGACACGGAAAGGATCGCGCCCTGCAACGCGAACAGGTTGACCAGCGACAGGATGCGCCGCTGCGACAGCATTGCGAACGAAGACAGCAGCAACAGCGCGGCGCCGAGATGGATCAACTGCGAGGCCCAACTTGGCGTCGGCACGGCGTCAGCTTCCGAGCAGCTGGTGGACGAGCAGGCCAAGCACCGCGAGCAGGAATGCGGTGGCCAGGAATTCCGGCGCGCGGAAGATGCGCAGTTTTGCGCTGACCGTTTCGATCAGGGCAAGCACCGCGCCGGCCGCGGTGAGCTTGAGCGCCGTAGTGACGATACCGACGATTAGGCCACTGGGCCCAGCGGTCGCAGCGGTTAGTCCCCACGGTATGAACAGCGCGAGTCCGATCGCGGTGAAGTTCATGAGCTTGAGCGCCGCAGCCCATTCGATCAGCGCGAGATGTCGCGCGGAGTATTCGAGCACCATCGCCTCGTGAATCATGGTCAGTTCAAGATGCGTGGTGGGGTTGTCGATCGGAATGCGCGCGTTTTCGGCCAGCAGCACCATCGTGAAGGCGACGCCGGCAAACGCGAGGCTTGGGTATATCACGAGTTCGCGGTGGGCCAGCGTGTCGACGATCGTTGGCAGCAGCGTGCTCTGGCAGATCAGAGAGGCGGTGAAGAACACCATCAGCAGCGCGGGTTCGGAAAGAAAGCCGACCAGCATTTCGCGGCGCGCGCCGAGGCTGCCGAAGGCCGTGCCGATATCCATGCCGGCCAGCGCAATGAACACGCGTGCAAGCGCGAACAAGCCGACAAGGGCAATCGTGTCAGCGCTCGCAGCGAGCGGTGCCGTCACGCTGACGATCGGGATGATCGCCGCGGCCAGGCACATCGCACCGAACTGCACATAGGGCGAGGCACGGAAAAGTGGCGAAGCGCCGTACGCGACGACAGCGTCTTTCTGCATCAGCTTGCGCAGCACGCGGTACGGTTGCAACACACCGGCACCGCGGCGGTTCTGCAGCCAGGCGCGACATTGATCGACCCAGCCGAGCAGGAGCGGCGCCGCGACGATCGACAGCACCGCCTGAAATATGCCGAGCAGCAGGTCGCGGGTCACAACACGAACGCCAGCAGCGCGACGAGCGTGACGAAGCTGTACAGCAGGTACAGCGCAATGCTGCCTTGTTGCAGCACGCCGATGCGGTTGGCGCTGGCCTTCACCGCGCGACCGATGGGCTCGTAGACCCAATACCACCAGCGGTCAGAAAGATCGAGCGCGTAATGCGGCGCGGCGTCGAATGGTGAGGGCACTTGCCGGCGGATGCGGAAGAATGGCCCGAAAATGCGCCGGATCGGTTGACCAAAGCCTTCGGCGGTGTCCTGCATACGCGAGGTCTGCGCAGGAAAACCACAATCCCAGGCTGCGCTTTCGCGCACGCGTCCGTGATACAGCCAGCGCACGAACAGGAACACGGCAAGGACGGCGATGGCGATGCCGCTGCCGAAAGCGAGCGGACTGTAGGCCGCGCGTGCGGCCGAAGTCGGCGTGAGCGCCCACCAAGAAGCGGCTTGCGATCCGAGACCCGCGCCGAGCAGCAGCCGGTTGACGTGATCGAGTGCGCGCAACACTACGACGGGGAACAAGCCGAGCACAACGCACGTCGACGCCAGCCACGTCAGCCCACAGCGCTCGAGCAGGCTTGCGTCGTGCGCCTGCTCGAGCGCCGCTTCACGCGCGCGCCCGAGGAAGATTACGCCGTAGAACTTTACGAGCACATAAGCCGCCAGCGCGACGGTTAGTGCGAACGCGGCTGCGCCGAGCGGCACGAGCATGTCGACCATTCCCTGCGGCAGCGACGGTGTAAACAGATACGCTTGCAACAGCAGCCATTCCGACACGAATCCGTTCAGAGGCGGCAACCCCGCCATGGCGAGCGTACCGAACAAAGCGAAGCCGGCAACCCAGGGCATGCGATGGATCAGGCCGCCAAGGCGGCCGAGGTTTCGCTGGCCGGTGGCATGCAGCACGGAACCTGTGGCGAGGAACAGCAGGCTCTTGAACTGAGCGTGGTTGAGCGCGTGATAGAGAGTGCCAGCCAGGGCAAGTGCTGCGAGCGAGTCTTGGCCGAGCGCACGGAACAGCAGTGTGAGGCCAATGCCAGTGAATATGAGGCCGATGTTCTCGATCGACGAATACGCGAGCAGACGCTTCATGTCAGTCTGCACGGCCGCGAAGACCGCACCAAACAGGCCAGTGAAAGCGCCGAGCGCCAGCACGACTGCACCCCAGATCCATTGCGGTGTGTGGATCAGGTCCAGCGAGATGCGGATCAAACCGTAGATCGCCGTCTTGAGCATCACACCGCTCATCAGCGCGGACACCGGTGATGGCGCCGCCGGGTGCGCCTCGGGAAGCCAGACGTGCAAGGGCACCAAGCCGGCCTTCGTGCCGAAGCCGAACAGCGCAAGGCCGAACGCGACGCTGGCCCAGGCCGGGGACAGTGCAGCCTGGCGCATCGCGTCGAACGTGAACTGCCACGAGCCGCCTTGGAGCACGCCGAAGCACAGCAGCAACCCTATCGCGCCGACGTGCGCCAGCAGCAGATAAAGGAAACCGGCGCTGCGGATCTCCGGCACGCGGTGCTGCGTCGTCACGAGGAAATACGACGATAGCGCCATCGTTTCCCACGACACCATGAAGCAGAACGCATCGTCGGCGAGCACGACCATCGCCATGCTGGCTAGGAAGACATGGTATTGCAGGCATAGCAGACCCGGCGCTGTACCTTCGCCTGCGCGGAAGTAGCCAGCCGAATAGATGGATATGCCAGCGGCCGTGAGTCCGATCAGGATCAGGAAGAAAGCCGACAGCGCATCGAGGCGCAGGTGCATCGGCAAGTCGGGCAGGCCAATGGGAAGGGTGGCCATTTCCGCCGGCAGCGGCAGTGCAATGAACGCGAAGGCCGCAATGGCGGCGCTGATCAGCGCCCCGAGCGGAAACAGCACGCGGCTTACCCAGACCAAATTGCGCGGCAGCAACAGCCCCGCGGCGCCGAGCACAATCCAGCCCACGACTAGCGTGAATACGGCTTGTAACGCGCTAGGCAGTGACATCGGAACCTACCTTGGGGCACTCCGCGGGCGCGCTTTGTTCGGGCAGCGGCGCGCTTGACAGAGGTTTTGTCGATTATCATGCTGTGCACATCGCGTGTAAATACGATTTACGCATGTCCCGGGAAACCCGCACCGCGCGTCTCACAATCCTGATTGACCCCGATAAGAAGGCGGTCTTCGAAGATCTGTGCCGGCTCGAGGACCTCACACCATCGCAGGTCGTGCGTAGGCTCATCCGCAATCACATCGAGCAGAAGCTGGGGCGCCCATGGAAACCCGGCGAAAAGCCCACGCCAGCGCCGTCGCACGCGCGTAAGCGACGCTGACGCACCAGCCTGCGGCACTCCGTATAATCGGTTGATGCCACGTCGCAAAACCGATTCTGCCCCCACGTTGTTTGCCGAACCTGAGGGCCTCAAGCCGCTTGCGGAACGCATGCGTCCGCGCACGCTCGATGAAATCGTCGGCCAGACACGACTGCTCGGAGCCGGCACGCCGCTACGGCGCAGCATCGAAGCGGGGCATGTGCATTCGATGGTGCTGTGGGGGCCGCCGGGTTGCGGCAAGACTACGCTCGCGCTGCTGCTGGCGAAGTACGCTAACGCGGAATTCCGGGCGATTTCGGCCGTACTGTCCGGCATCGCCGACGTGCGCGCCGCACTTACGGAAGCCGAAGTGCGGTTCGCGCGAGGGCAGCGCAGTGTGCTGTTCGTCGACGAGGTGCACCGCTTCAACAAGGCGCAGCAGGATGCGTTCCTGCCGCATATTGAGAAAGGCGTGATCCTGTTCGTCGGTGCGACGACCGAGAATCCTTCGTTCGAACTGAACTCGGCGCTGCTCTCGCGTTGCCGCGTGCATGTGATGGACGCCGTATCTTCGGATGCGATCGTCGCAGCGCTCAGGCGCGCACTGCATGACGAGGAACGCGGGCTCGGCGCGATGAAACTACAGGTCGCCGAAGCATCATTGAGCCTGATCGCGCAGGCCGCCGACGGCGATGTGCGTCGCGCGTTGACCTTGCTCGAAATCGCTGCCGACGTCGCGCACGACGGTGTGATCGACGATGCCACGCTCACGCAGGTGCTCGCCGATCGGACGCGCCGCTTCGACAAGGGCGGCGAGCAGTTCTACGATCAGATCTCGGCGTTGCATAAATCCGTGCGCAGTTCCGATGCCGATGCGGCGCTGTACTGGTGTACGCGCATGCTCGACGGCGGCGTCGATCCTGCCTATCTGGCGCGCCGGCTCACGCGCATGGCGATCGAGGACATCGGCCTGGCCGATCCGCGCGCGCTGACGCTCGCGCTGGAAGCCTGGGACACCTTCGATCGTCTAGGGTCACCGGAGGGCGAGCTCGCGCTCGCGGAAGTCGCGATCTATCTTGCGATCGCCGCGAAGAGCAATGCCGCCTACACGGCCTTTGGCGAAGTGAAGGGCTTGATCGCGGAAACCGGTACTCTCGACGTGCCGCTGCATCTGCGCAATGCGCCGACCAAGCTGATGAAGGGTCTTGGCTACGGCAAGGAATATCGCTACGACCACGATGTCGAAGGCGGCATCGCGTTCGATCAGCAATGCCTGCCCGACGCGTTGACCGGCCGAGAGTTTTACCGGCCGACCGAGCGCGGCCTCGAAGCGAAGATCCGTGAGAAGCTGCAAAGCGTGCGAAGTGCACGTGCCGTGGCGCTGAAAGGTAAGCACGAATGATCGCCGCCCTGCGCCAATTGCCGCGCACTGTCTGGCTGCTCGGTTTGATCAGCCTCGTCAACGATTCGGCCAGCGACATGATTTACCCGCTCGTGCCGCTGTATCTGACTTCGGTGCTGATGGCCGGGCCGAAAGCGCTCGGGCTGATCGAGGGCATCTCGGAGGGCACGGCGAGTATCGTCAAGCTCGCCGCCGGCGTAATGGCCGACCGCATGCGCCAGACCAAATTCTTCGTGATCGCCGGTTACGGCCTCGCCGGATTTGCGCGGCCGTTGATTGCATTCGCTTCGAGCTGGTTCGGCGTACTGGTGTGCCGCTTCGCCGACCGCGTCGGCAAGGGCTTGCGCACGGCGCCGCGCGATGCATTGCTCGCGCACGCCGTCGCGCCCGAGCAGCGCGGCCTCGCATTCGGCTTCCATCGCGCGATGGACAATGCCGGGGCGGTGGTAGGTCCGCTGCTGGCGGCGGCACTGCTCGCACTCGGCATGCCACTGCGCTATGTGCTGTTCGCTGCAATCGTCCCGGCAGTAATCGTGCTGTGGCTGTCGTTCGCGATTGCCGAGCCGACGATTCCCCTGCCGGCGAAGCCGATACCTTTCACCTGGAATCTGCGCGAATTTCCGCCGGCGTTCAAACGCTACCTCGTGGTACTCGGGTTGTTCATGCTCGGCAATTCGTCGAACATGTTCCTGCTGCTGCGCGCGAAGGAGCTGGGCTTGAGCGAAACACAAGTGCCGATCCTGTGGGCGCTGGTCTCGCTCGTCGCTGCGATTTTTTCGACGCCGCTGTCAGCGTTGTCCGACCGCATCGGCCGACGCAAGCTGATTGTCGCTGGCTGGAGCGTCTATGCAGTTTTCTATCTATTGTTCGGCCTGCTGCCGGCCACGCCCTGGCTGCTCTGGCCGATGTTCGCAGGTTACGGATTGTTCCTGGCCGCGACTGAAGGCGCGGAGAAAGCGCTGGTCGCCGACATGGTCCCCAAGACGCAAGCCGGCACGGCGTTCGGCTGGTACAACCTCGTCGCCGGGATAGTTTTGTTTCCGGCGTCGTTCGTGTTCGGCTCGATCTGGGCCAGCGCATCACCGCTGGCCGCGTTCGCGTTCGGATCGGGTTGCGCGCTCAGCGCGGCGTTGCTGCTGCGTTTCTGGGTACGGCCGTTTGCGCCGAATACGGCCCAGCCCTGATAATTCGCATCTTTCCCGACTTCCAAGGGTACCCGTCATGCTCGATCCGGCACTTTTGCGCGGACAACTCGACAGCGTCGCCGAGCGTCTGAAAACGCGCGGCTACGACTTGCCGAAAGCCGCGCTCGAAGCGCTCGAAACACAGCGCAAGGCCGTGCAGATCGAAACGCAGGAACTGCAGAACCTGCGCAACACGCGCTCGAAGGCCATCGGCATGGCGAAAGGCAAGGGCGAAGACACGTCCGCGCTGATGGCGGAAGTCGCTGGCATCGGCGACAAGCTCAAGACCAACGAAACGCGGCTCGCCGAGATCCAGGCTGAATTGGCGAAGATCACACTCGGCGTGCCGAACCTCGCCGACGCGTCAGTGCCGTTCGGTATTGATGAAACGCAGAACCGGGAAATCCATAAGTGGGGCACCCCGCGACAATTCGATTTCGCAGTGAAGGATCATGTCGAACTCGGTGCGCGCCACGGCTGGCTCGACGGCGAAAGCGCCGCAAAGCTGTCCGGTGCGCGCTTTACTGTGCTGCGCGGCGACCTCGCACGTCTGCATCGCGCTCTCGCGCAGTTCATGCTCGACCTGCACACGCGCGAGCACGCCTATCTCGAATGCAATGTGCCGCTGCTGGTGGCCGCCGAAACCATGCAGGGCACCGGGCAGTTGCCGAAATTCGAGGATGACCTGTTTGCGACGGCGGGCGAGGTCCGACGCTACCTGATCCCGACGGCCGAAGTCTCGCTGACCAATCTTGCCGGCGGCGAAATCCTCGAGGCCGAGAAACTGCCGCTGCGGATGACGGCCCACACGCCGTGCTTCCGCGCCGAAGCTGGCTCACACGGCAAGGACACGCGTGGGATGATCCGCCAGCACCAGTTCGAGAAAGTCGAACTCGTGACAATCTCCAAACCATCCGAAAGCTTCGATGAGCACGAGCGCATGACGCGCTGTGCCGAAGTCGTGCTCGAAAAGCTCGAATTGCCGTATCGACGCGTGCTGCTGTGCACGGGCGACATGGGCTTTGCCGCGGCGAAGACCTACGATCTCGAAGTCTGGCTGCCGTCGCAGAATACCTATCGTGAGATTTCGTCGTGCTCGAACTGCGTGGATTTTCAGGCGCGCCGCATGCAGGCGCGCTGGCGCAATCCGGAAACCGGTAAACCCGAACTCGTCCACACGCTGAACGGTTCCGGCGTCGCCGTGGGTCGTGCGCTGGTCGCGGTAATGGAGAATTATCAGAACGCCGATGGGTCGATCGGCGTTCCGAAAGTATTGCAGCCTTACATGGGCGGTGCCGAACGCATCGCTTGAAGGTCACTGCCGAACCTTGGTTCGGCAGTGACAGTTACTCTTACTGCAAAGAGAACGGAGCAGTCCAGTTCAGGCTTATCGGCGCCGTATCGACCGGATAGACCTGCGGGGTGCCCGAGGACACGTAGCAAGCCGGCGTCATGGAGCTGGAGCCCCACGGCGGGCCGCCGTAGTAGACGGACCCGGTGTTGAGCGTTTGCGGGCTTGTTGCACCAGAAACATATACGACAACGCCGGTGCCGGACTGGAATATCGCCGACGGTTTGGTCGCACCCGGGTAGCTACCCCATCCAGAGACGATGTATGGCGTCCCGCTACAGTCGCTCGAGGCAAATGCCAGATAGCCTGTTGTGCCCAGCCCCAGATTTGGACTTGGCTCGCTCGGATTCGCCCAGCCGAACGGGACGATGAGACGCTCGTTATTGATCTTGGCTACGGCAAGGACCATCCCCGCTGTATTGGTTGCGCCATAAACGCTGCCTACGCTTGTTCCCGAGCCATCGACGATTTGCAACGCCGGGCCGCCAGCCGGGCCCATGGGGCCCTGTGGCCCGGTCGGTCCCCCTGCAGGTCCCTGCGGACCGATGGCTCCCTGAAACCCTTGTGGGCCCATGGCTCCGGTGTCGCCCTTCAAACCTTGTAGTCCAGTTGCCCCAGTGGCGCCCGGCAGGCCTGTCGCACCTTGTGCTCCGGTGTTGCCCTTGGGTCCTTGTGCTCCGGCAGGACCAGCAATGCCCTGCGGGCCTTGTTGTCCCGTTGCACCTGCGGGCCCCGTCGCGCCAGAAGCTCCAGTTGCACCTGCGGGTCCTTGAGCCCCAGCGGGGCCGGTTGGTCCAATTGTGCCGATTGCTGCCACAGATGACGTACTGTTTGTTTTCGAACTGCCGATCTGCACGTTGAGCGTGTAACTGCCTGCAGTGACACCGGCGGGGAGATTGGCGATGAGTTGTGTCGCGGTCTGCGATGTAACCGTGAGTGTCGGATAGGAACCGAGCGTCACGAAGGCGGTACCACCGCTGAAGTTGGAGCCGTTGATCGTAATGCTGGTCAGAGCAGATGTAGCTGACGAGCTATTGACGATCGGAACAGCGGCGAATGCCGACCCGCCGAACAAGGTGAAGCAAACCGCTGCGAGCTTAGTAGTGCGTAACATCCAAACCTCCGTTTGTTTTTGTTTGGCGCGAGCGCGACTATCCGGCGAACAAGCGATTCGCTCGAAACGGTCAGACGCAATGCTGGAATCCCCGCGCAATACGAGTAGGCTCGCGCATGGATAAGCGCGAGCCTACACCCGGATTGTTTACGATTTTTTACGCGAGATTGTCAACTAGCAAACATTTCAGTTATGCCGCTTCGCGCAGCTCGCTTGCAATGGCGCGATGCGCGGCACTCATCGCTGCACCGCGCTGATCAACCCCCATGGCTAATCCTTCGGCACGGATCACTTCGACATCGGTCACCCCGATAAAGCCGAGCACGCTGCGCAGGTAGGTCTCCTGATAGTCCATCGCTGCCGCGGGTCCGTCACTGTAGATTCCACCGCGCGAAATCACGATTACCGCTTTCTTGTCCGTCGCCAGACCCTCGGGTCCATTTGCCGTGTAGTGAAACGTCTTGCCTGCCACGACGATGCGGTCGATCCACGCTTTGAGCTGGCTCGGGATCGAAAAGTTGTACATCGGCGCGCCGATGACGAGGACGTCCGCAGCCAGAAAGTCTGCAAGGGCGGAGCGGTCAGCCTCGACGTCGCTCTGCAGCGCCGTACCCCGCGTCGCATCCGACATCGAGCGTGCACCGAAAATTTCCCCGTTCAAGTGAGCGAGCGGCTCACGCGCCAGATCAACGTGCTTCATTTGCGCGCGCGGATGTTCCTGGCGCCAATTTGCCACCCACGCCGCACCCAGTTCGCGGCTCGCCGAATTCTGACCGAGGATGCTGGAGTCGATATGCAGGAGCTTCATGGCTGATCCCTCAATGCGGCGCGACAAGCGTCGCTTCGTGGACGAGTAATCTATAGATAGAACGATAACGTGATAAGTAGGATAAAATAGGACCATTAGTCCCAATTTCGGGACAATGCGGGGTGTTCCGTGCAAGATCTGAACGACCTGTTCTATTTCTCGATCGTCGTCGAGAAAAACGGTTTCGCCGCGGCCGGCCGAGCGCTGGAAATCCCCAAGTCGCGCCTGAGCCGGCGCATTGCGCAGCTCGAAGAGCGCCTCGGTGTGCGCCTGCTGCAACGTTCCACGCGCCGTTTTGCGGTGACCGAAGCGGGGCAGCGCTTCTACCGCCACTGCCAGGCTGTGATCGCCGAGGCGCAAGCCGCCGAAGATGCGGTCGCGCAATTGACGAGCGAACCGCGCGGACTCGTGCGCATGAGCTGCCCCGTGTCGATCACGCAGAACGTCATGGCGAGCGTGCTGCCAGGTTTCGCCGAAAAATATCCACAAGTAAAACTTTTAATATTGTCCACAAATAGACGCATCGACCTGATCAACGAAAACGTCGATGTTGCCGTGCGCGTGCGTTTCAAGCTCGATACCGACGCCGATCTGGTCGTGCGCACGTTTGGGCACAGCCATTCGCTGCTGGTGGCCAGCCCAGTGTATTTGGAAAAACACGGTCGGCCGCAGCAGCCGGAGGATCTTGCGAAGTTCGACACGATCAGCATCGCTGAACTTGAGTCGCAATCCTGGGAGTTGACCGGTCCGGACGGGCGTAAGTATCAATTCGAGCATCAGCCGCGTTTGATGTGCGGTGATTTTCCGCTGGTTCGCGCCGCGACGGAGCAGGGGTTGGGCATCGCGCTGCTGCCCGAGAGCGTCGTCTGCGCTCCGTTGAAGGACAAAGCGCTCGAAGTGATCCTGCCCGAATGGAGCCCGCCGCAGGGCATCGTGCACTGCGTATTTCCTTCGCGCCGCGGTCTGCTGCCGGCAGTGCGTGTGCTGATCGACTGGCTTGCGCAGACACTTCCCGAAGCGATCAAGAGCAGCGTAGTCGGAACTTGATGCTGCGGCCGCTCCGCGCTTTCGGGTATCCTTCGCGCCTCCGAAAAATTTTTTGGAGAGGTGGCCGAGCGGTTTAAGGCACCGGTCTTGACTGTGGAGGCAGGATGCCGAAACGAACATCGGCTTAGCCGATGGCCCGAAGGGCGGAGGGCAGGATGCCCGGAGTCAAACCGGCGCGCCGCCTAGTTAGGACTGTGACGCAACGACATTGTGGAGAGGTGGCCGAGTGGTTTAAGGCACCGGTCTTGAAAACCGGCGTGGTAGCGATACCACCGCGAGTTCGAATCTCGCCCTCTCCGCCATAATCAATAACTTACGCGCTCGCATTTGTTGGCGACTGTTGTTTCTGTAATGAGCGACGCCCAGCATTCCCAGAGGAGAAAACTGCTGGACGCGCGCCCAGCAGGAGCAATCGCGAGAAAACTCCGGCGAGAGCAGTATCTCCGCGCGAACATGAATCGAGGCAAAGCTGCGGAAACGGCCAGCGGCGTGTGCGGCACGCCGCGGCCTAACCAGACGATCCGCGTTAGGAGATCATCGTGGCTAAACAAAGTATACCAGCCGCACGAAAGGACCGTGAAGAATCGGCGCGCTCGGTGCGCAGTGTTGGCACTCAAGCGCGCTTAGCCGGAGGAAAGCTTGAGGCGCATTCGGGCTCGCGCTCCCTATCCCGTTGCGATAGCGCAAAAGCGCAGCGCGAATCCCATCGCTAGACCTTCATCTACTTGTTTTAGCCTGCCTTCGCCGCCGATCTCAGCGTACACTCACATCGACGACTTCGAACTGCTCTGCCATGACCGCCGGGCTCGGCGCAAGAGTTCCAGCAAATGCCTGTTGCCAAAATCGACCCCGAACTGAGTCAGCGCATCGAGGCACTCTTCGAGCAGTGCCGCAACCTGGGTCACGATTGGCGACTCACCACCGCAGAGCAACTGTTCGAGGAGGCCGACGCACTGGCGGAGCGCAGTCAAAGCTTGGGCTTGCCCGACCTGTGCGAAGCGCTGCTCGGTCTCGCCGCGTACGTCAGCTCGTTTGCCGAAACGGCGATGCGGCCGACCCCGAGCCAGCTCGCACAGTTGGCCACTCTTGCCGACGCGGTCGCCGATGCGCTGATCCGCTATCGAGCGCAGATTCAAGTGGCTGCGCTCGGACCCAGTCAGCAGACGTTGCCGCCGCAGCCCGCAATCCACTATCTCGGCCGCGTCGCAGCACATGGCGATCTCATGCGCTCACGATTCGCTTCGCTCGGTTATGGAATCGTGCCTTGCGCCACAGTTGCCGAGGCGCTGCAAGCCATGCAATCCGGTGTTGTGCTCGCTCTCGTGCTCGGCGCTGACATGCTCGCTGACTGGCTGATCGTCCATCAGGCCAGCGAAAAAACCAGCGCTGCGTCGCCCATCCCGCTCGTCGTCCTCAGCGATCACGATCTGATCGATGTGCGCCTGGCTGCAATGCGCTGTGGGGCTGAAACGGTTTTCGTGCTGCCCGAAGACGCGGATCGTGTCGCGCCACGTGTCGCTGGCCTGATTGCCGACCGCTCTGAGCCTTACCGCGTGTTGATTGTCGACGATGAAAACTCGATGCGCATGTTTTGCGATTCGGTGCTTCGGCACAATCAGCTCGAAACGCGTCCCGTCGCCTCGCCGGAGGAAGCGTTGTTGACCTTGCATGAGTTCACCCCGGACGTGATACTTGCGGATCTCTACATGCCGCATATTTCCGGTTTCGAATTGCTCGCGTTGTTCCGCGCGCATCCGCGCACGGCGTTTACGCCGGTGATCCTGCTTTCAGGCGATGAAGACGCCGAGAAACGTTTCGCGGCGCTGCATATCGGCGGCGACGATTACCTGACAAAGCCGATCCGTCCGCGCCATCTGGTCGCTGCCGTCACGAGCCGCGCGCGCCGCGCGCGCTGGCTGCGACGCGAACTCGTCACATCGCGCTGAGACCAGGCGTATTCCACACATCAGGCGACGGCGCGCTTCCACCGGCGTGCCGTCCGCACTGTCAAGATTGACAGTGTTCGGACGCACGGCTTGTCATTACGCTTGAGTCAGATATTGCTGCCAGACGGTGCAATATGAAACTGAAACTGCTCGTGGTCGGCCTGCTGCTGGGAACAATCCAAGTAGCAAGTGCCCAGACGTTCAACTACGTCAGCATTGGCACTGATCAGTTCAACGCGACCGTTGCATCTCTATTCGCCGGAACACAGCGTCCGACGACATACGGATTGCCGTTTCAGTTCTCGGTGCAGCGCGTCGGTCAGAGCTTTGTGGCAACGCTGCTCCTAGCCGACGACACTCAGTACCCAACCGGTTGGAACCGCGCTAACCCGCACGGCAACTCGCTGAAGCTGCTCGAGTCGGATTCGTTGACAAACCTCGCGTCTCAGGTGGACGCACTCGGTGCGCAATTCAACGCTGCCGGTGCGAACTGGTATCCAGCCAACTTCGTAGCATTGCCATACGGCAACAAGGTCCGCTACTTTCAGTTGGTCGCGCAGGACTAGTTGCAGCGGGTTCGAATCTCGCCCTGGCCCCCGCGCGGAGCGAGGGATAATCTTAGGGATGAGACGAGCAATCTCACCGCTTCCGCCAATCCAAGCTCAGCGGCTAAATCCGTACTTCGCCGCGATATCGTCAATCAAGCCGCAGGCCTCGTTCGGGTCCTGCTGCATGAGCAAGCCGACGGGTTCGGTCTCCTTGCCGAACCGCTGCCAGGCGTCGCGGTCCAGATGCTCGGCCTCGGCGTGCTTCTGGAATGATTCCGTCAGCCACATCGATCGTCGAGCCGCTTCGGCAAGATCGCATTTTCCCTTGGGCGGTTTCTTGGTTTCGGCTTCGATCTCGGACATCGGGCGTACATGCTGGCCGGCCATGTCGACCTGGAAATCCTTCGCCACGGCATCGTACGCGGCGCATGCCTTGTCGTACTGTTGCGCAGCCAGAATCTTGCCGACGTCGCCTACGCGCGTGTTGAAGTCGATGACGCGCTGGTATCTGGCGTTGTAGCCGGCCGCATCCTTGAGAGGATCCGGCAATGCCGCTTGCAGCTTCATGCCGTATTGATTGAGTGCCATCATCTTGTTGAATGCAGCGTCGCGTGTGCACGCCACCGCTTGCGACGCGATGGCGCAAACGATCAAGCAGCAGAACCGGCTGAACATGGTGGATCTCCGTGGGTGGCATACACAATAAACGACGCGCGCCGTGAAGGCGAACAGGCCTTGTTTCCGCTGCCGGCGCGCAGTACCTTGAATGTTGGGGAACTCCACTGGGGTAGGGGACAATGATCCGTATCGTTCTGGTCGATGACCACAACATCATGCGCACTGGCGTGCGCCTGATCCTCGAACAGCACAAGGATATGGAGATTGTCGGCGAGGCCGAGGATGGCGAGCGTGGCTTGGCTCTGATCAAGCAATTGCAGCCCGACATAGCGCTGGTCGACGTGCACATGCCTGGCATCAGCGGCGTCGAACTCACCGAGCGCGTGCGCCGCGCGAAACTTCCCGTGCGCATCGTGATACTCACGGTCGCGAGCGAAGCGACCTATCCGCGGCGCCTGCTCGAGGCGGGCGCGAGCGGCTATCTCACGAAGGGTTGTCCGGCCGACGAGTTGATCAAGGCCATTCGCCAGGTTGTGGATGGCAAGCGCTACATCGGTAGCGATGTAGCCCAGCTGCTGGCGCTGGCGACGATGGATGGCGACGAGTCACCGTTCGCCAAGCTCTCCGCGCGCGAGCTCGAAATCGCGATCATGCTGGCGAAGGGACTCAAAGCGAATGCGATCGCCAAGCGTCTGCATCTGAGCGAGAAGACCGTTGCGACCTACAAGTCGCGGCTGTTCGAAAAACTCGGCATCGACAACGTCGTCGCGCTGGCACATCTGGCCAGCCTGCACGGCCTGCTCGACAAGACCTGACGCACTCTGGCGTCAGGTCTGACGATTTATTCGCGCGGCGTATCGCTCGACGGCTTCGGTACCGGCATCGGTGGAGTCACCGGAGCACCGATCATCGGACCGGGAGCCGACGGCTGCGGAGCAATCGGGCGTGGCGCTGGCGTTTGTGGCATTGCTGGACGCGGCGGAACCGGCGCTGGACTCGCGGTCGGTGCAGGTGTCACCGGACGTGGCACCGCCGGGGCAGCCACAGGCGCGGGCGGAGTCGGCGGCGCTGCCGCGGGCTTTGGCGCTTCACTCGGCACATGCAGCGGCAATTCACCGCTTTGGCCAACGTGCGTCGCCGGCTTGCTCACGGGTGCTGGGGTGATCACGATTGGCGGCGGTGCGAAACGCGGGGGAATCGGCAGCGGCATGGTCGGCATCAGCACGGGCGACGGGGCTTTCTGCACGGGAGCAGGAGTCGTCGCTGGACGCGCAGGAACTGCTGCTGGCCGAGGTGGTGCTGCAGGTACCGACAATGCAGGACGCTGCGGCGCAACGGGTGCGGGCGACACGGCCGGCGCTGCGGGCGCGGGTGCGGGGCCAGGAATTGGCACAGGTGCAGGCTGCGCGACTGGCGGCATCGGCGGTCTTGCCACCGGCGGCGCCGCTACTGGTGCGTGATTTTCCGGCGCGATAGTCGGTGCAGGAGCCGCCGGCGCACGCACCGTGGCCATCGCTGGCGCAGTCGCAGGGCTGCTGGGTGCTACCGCAGGCGCAGTCACGATCGGTGACGGCGCTGGCGCGGGTGTCGGTTGCACTGGTGCCGGCGCAACAGGGGCAGCTTGTGTGGCTTGCGGCGAAACAGGCATTTCACGCGGCACGACCGGCGCGGGCGCGATCACTGGCTGCGCTTGCGCAACCTCTACCGGCGAGGACACGACCGGTCTAGGCTCCGCGGTTATTTCTGCCGGCGTACGTGATCCAGTCCCGCGATCGGCATCTTCGTCATCGAAGTCGAACACGATCGGCGCATTGGGCGAGTTCGGCATTGCTTCGGATTTTTCTTCACCGCGACGGCGGCGGCGTCCACCGCGACGGCCACGACGGCGCGAACTCTTCGCCTCGCCGTCGGTATCCGTCGCAAGAGCTGGCGACGGCGCCACGCCAATGTTCTCGGCGACGGCGGGTTTTGGTGCCACGGGCGGGGCTGCAAACGGCGCCGGCACCTCGCGCTTCGGACGTTCCGGCAGCGGCTGCTGTTGCGGCTTGCGTTGCTGCTGCTGCGTTGGATGTTCGCCGCTATCTTGTCGCGGACGTTGCTCGCGGCGCTGCTGCTGTTTCCCATCGCCACGCGAACGGTCGCGATCGCGTTGTCCGCCGCGCGAGTCACCGCGCTTGGCATCGCGCGATTCGTCGCGGCGACGCGGTTCGGCCGCCGGCTTTGCCGCGCGCACGGGAGCAGCCGTGAGTTCGGCGAGTGTCTTTTCCGGTACTGCCGGCTTGCCGGTGAACAGCGCTTTCATGCGTGCAAAGAAGCCCGGTGCAGGCGTTGCCGCAATCACCGGCGGTGCGACCGCCACGATGACATCGGGTTCGGCTTTGATCGGCGCGGGACTGGCCGGGACCACACCGCTGACGGCGGGTTTTTCCGGCTCCGCGCCAGGCTTGGCCACTTGTGGCGGCGGTGCGGATACAACCGGCGTGAGCCGCTCGTAACTGGGCTTGGCATCGCCGGTGATATCGGCAGAACGGATCCGCTGGATCTCGAAGTGCGGCGTCTCGAGCTTGTCGTCGGCGACGATGATGATCGGGACGTTCTGGCGCTTTTCGATCTCGACGATGCTGGCGCGCTTTTCGTTGAGCAGAAAGTTTGCGACTTCGTGCGGTGCCTGCACGAGCACTTGTCCGGTGTTTTCCTTCATTGCCTGCTCTTCGACCAAGCGCAGCACCGACAGCGACAACGATTCGACGCTACGGATGCGGCCATGGCCCTCGCAACGCGGGCACACGGCCTGGGTGGCCTCGCCCAAGCTCGGGCGCAGGCGCTGGCGCGACATTTCCAGCAGGCCGAACCGCGAAATCTTGCCAATCTGTACGCGCGCGCGGTCGTGACGCAGCGCATCGCGCAGCTTGTCCTCGACTTCGCGCTGGTGGCGCGGACTATCCATGTCGATGAAGTCGATGACGATCAGGCCGCCGGCATCGCGGATGCGCAACTGGCGTGCGACTTCCACCGCGGCTTCGCAGTTCGTGTTGAACGCGGTTTCTTCGATGTCGCCGCCCTTGGTCGCCTTGGCGGAGTTGATGTCGATCGACGTCAGCGCTTCGGTCTGGTCGATCACGATCGAGCCACCGGAGGGCAGACGCACGCTACGCTCGTAGGCGTTCTCGATCTGGGTTTCGATCTGGAAGCGCGAGAACAGCGGTACGGTGTCGTTGTACAGCTTGAGCTTGCGCAGGTTCTGCGGCATGACTTGCTGCACGAATTCGCGCGCGTCGTTGTAGAGCTCTTCGCTGTCGATCAGAATCTCGCCGATGTCGTTGCGCAGGTAGTCGCGCAGCGCACGGATGATCAGTTTGGATTCCTGGTAGATCAGGAACGAAGCAGGGCGGCCTTTGGCGGCATCATCGATCGCCTTCCACAATTGCAGCAGGTAATCCAGGTCCCATTGCAGCTCCTCGGCATCGCGGCCCATGCCGGCGGTGCGGATGATCAGGCCCATCTCGTCCGGCAGCTTGAGCTGGGCGAGGATTTCCTTGAGGTCGCTGCGATCGTCACCTTCGATGCGGCGCGAGACGCCGCCGGCGCGCGGGTTGTTCGGCATCAGCACCAGATAACGGCCGGCCAGCGACACGAACGTCGTCAGTGCGGCGCCTTTGTTGCCGCGTTCTTCTTTTTCGACCTGGACGAGGATTTCCTGGCCTTCCTTGAGCAGCTCGCGGATGCCGGCGCGATTGTGGTCGACGCCTTGCACGAAATAATCGCGCGAAATTTCCTTAAGCGGCAGGAAGCCGTGGCGGTCGGCGCCGTAATCGACGAAACAGGCTTCGAGCGAGGGCTCGACGCGCGTGATCCGGCCTTTGTAGATATTGGCCTTCTTCTGTTCCTTGGAGGGGATCTCGAGATCGAGATCGTAGAGAGATTGGCCGTCCACAATGGCCACGCGCAACTCTTCACGCTGAGTTGCGTTGATCAGCATCCGCTTCATTTTTACATCCTCGCGCGCTCGACCGCGAAACGCGCCGCAAATCCGCGGCCAGCTGAAAAAGCGGCGCGGCGTTGCGACAACCGTGGGCGCGCAGTGCGCGTCCGCGGGAACGCCATTTGTGGGCCGGCGCGAACGTAATCGCGCCAGGCCGTGAACTTTAGCCCTGTACGCAACCGTGAACCCTTGCCACCTTGACGGCGATAAGGCAATCCACGACTCGAACCGTTACGATTACCACCGCTGCCTGGTGGCTCCTCCCGGAGTTACACCGGGGCGCGCGGGGTGCGTAGGGATCGAGTGCGCCTTATCCGACGGTAACCGCCGGCAGGCGCGATGCGCTGGCGGATTGTAGCAAGGAAGGGCGAAAATTTCCAATGGCGGCGCGAACTTCGATGAATCTTGAAAGAAAGGACACCAACCCTGGCGTGCGCCTCGTCACGGTTTCCGAGGAGCGCGACGGCCAACGCATCGACAATTTCCTGGCCACCCAGCTCAAAGGCGTGCCGAAGAGTCTGGTTTACCGGCTGCTGCGGACAGGTCAGGTGCGCATCAACGGCAAGCGCGCGAAGGCAGATACCCGTGTCGCTGGCGGCGACGAGGTGCGCATCCCGCCGGTCCGCGTGGCCGCACCGGGTGAAGTCGCCGCGCCACCGAAATCGCAGTTGCAGCGGATCGAACAGGCAATCATTCACGAGGATCGCGATTTTCTCGTGCTCAACAAACCGGCCGGGGTCGCGAGTCACGGCGGCAGCGGCGTGGACTTCGGCGCGATCGAACTGCTGCGTGCTGCGCGGCCGGACGAAACACTGGAACTCGCGCATCGCCTGGACCGCGACACCAGCGGCGTGCTCGTGCTCGCCCGCCGACGCGCCGCATTGACTGCATTGCAGGAGCTGATCCGCGACGGCGAAATCGTCAAGCAATATCTCGCCCTGCTCGGCGGGCACCCGAAACGCGCGAAGTTTGACGTCAACGTTCCATTGCGCAAATCGACCCTGCAAGGCGGCGAGCGCATGGTGCGCGTCAGCGACGACGGCAAGCCCGCATTGACGACGTTCAAGGTGATCTCGACCTATGCCGATGCGAGCCTGGTCGAGGTGACTTTGTATACCGGCCGCACACACCAGATCCGCGTGCACAGTCAGCATGCGGGCCATCCGGTTGCCGGCGACGAGAAATACGGCCAGCGCGAACTCAACAAACGCTTGCGCGATTTCGGATTGCGCCGGTTGTTCCTGCACGCGGCGCGTTTCGAGTTTTCGATGAACGGCAAGACTTACAGTTTCTCCGCACCGCTCGCGCCGGATCTGGCTGCGGTGCTGGATGCGCTGCCTACTGGAAAAACCGCGCGCTGACTTCTGCCGAAAGCAGAATATCCGGCGGCAGCAATGCGATCAGAATCAATGCGCTCGCCGCATGCGAAAATGCCAATGGCAGCAAGGCGCGCTCGCGCAGATATAGCGCGCACCAGCATAAGCCGCCGACAAACGTGGCAATCATCAAGGTGGCGTTGGGCGTGTGCAGCAGGGCAAACGCCAGCGCGCTCAGGTAGAGGGCGACTGCCGGAGCGCCCGTCACGATGCGCCAGCGCTCCAGGCATACGCCACAAATCAGATATTGCTGGATCAGCGCCCAACCCAGGTAGCGGATGACGTGCGCGGTTCCGGTCGCGCGCAGCAGCATGTCGGCGCGATGCAAGGCGAATCCAATACACAGCGCCAATGCCGTCACGCCAGCGGCAAGCAGCCACGCGCCCGATTGGCCATTCCATGTCCACGTGCGCGGCCGGCCCAACGCGAGCGCATAGAGCGCAGTTGCGCCGATCAGGATTATCTGCACGGCATCCACGCGGCCGGTGAAATGTCCGCCAACGGTGAGCCACAGTGGTACAGCAAGCACGAGCGCGATTTCGAGCAACGCGCGTGCGCGCGCGTTGCGCGGCGGGCGCAGGCGCGAGAGACCAAGCATGAGCGCGAAGATGACGGTGGCGACCCAACGCATTGGGTTTTCCACAATGAGGGGCGTCACGGCAGCCTGTAGACGCGCTTGTTCTAACGTCGCTACCTGCGCTTCTTCCGGGACGACGATGGCCGCAGGCGCAAGCGCGCGGATTTCGCGCAAGGCGAGCAAGCGTTGCTCGACCCTGCCCGTTTTCGCGAGCGGGATGATCGGCGTGTCGTCGATGCCGACTTCGCGGTCATATCTGCTCAGCGCATCTCTATCCAGCGGCCAGCCAAGTGTTTTCGCGGATACAGCGTGGGTCGGGTCTACACGCCGCGCATCGCTTCGAGGCTGCAAAACCACACCGGCCAAACGCAAGTCATGTGCGCGCGGCAGATCAAAGCGCAGGCGCAGCATCGCCGCAGTCATAGGTTGTGCCGGTTCCCATGACAGCCTGGAAAGGTCGAGTGGATCGGCGTTTCCAGCGAGTGCAAGGGGGGTGCTCACCAACTCCGGCGCATCCAGATGCTCGCGCGCCACGACGCGCATGCTGATGGCCGCATCGGCTGCGGCGTTCACGCGCAGGGACGAGAACCGCTGCAGATCGATGGGGTAGGCCAGCGGAAGGCCGATCTCAAACGGAACGCCGGGCGACGCAACGTGTAGCTCCGCATCCGCGAACGAAAACTCGTCTGCACCGAACACGCGTCCCGCAACGATGTCTTCGGCGTCGCGAAACTGCCATCGATACGGCGTTTCGCCGGCGACATTGAGGGCCAGGAAATGCGCCGCACCGTCGCGTAGATGCGCGGTCAACTGGCGTTGCGCGAGAAATTGCAGAAACCAGATGGTGCCAGCGAACAGCGCGGATGCGGCGACGACGTTCAGCGCACGCGCGAGTCGCCTGTGTGCATCACGCGCCAGAGAGAACCTCGGCCTTGGCCGCGCAGATGAAATCGTTCATCGACAAACCGCCGACGTCATGTGTGGAGAACTTCACGAGGCAACGGCCCCAACCCAGTTCAAGATCGGGATGATGATTCTGCTGTTCGGCCATCCAACCGAGCGCGTTGACGAAAGCCAGCGCATG
>Ga0068863_100001771_pt1 | contig 21415 bp, 22 predicted proteins | sample KBSSwiS62_FD_66596 | JGI IMG/M metagenome (GOLD analysis project Ga0068863, IMG submission 66596) | Switchgrass rhizosphere microbial communities from Kellogg Biological Station, Michigan, USA - KBS Switchgrass S6-2 | ecosystem: Host-associated > Plants > Roots > Rhizosphere > Soil ...
GGTGTCAGTTCGGTCCACCGCGTGGCCTGGACGGCGCCCGTGGTCTTCAGCGCCAGTTCGTAAAAATTTCTTTCCCAATCGCTGTACGGAATGAGCCCGTCCCGCATCAAGCGCAGCAAATTGCCGTAAGTGCTGACATTATTAAAACCGTGGTCATGCACGCCAATGTGGGTCAGATGCGAGGCCATGACGTCGACCGTGTTCCGGCGGCCGATGTCGAGGAACGCCTCGTCCCGCGTCACTTCAAATTGATAGATCGCGCCGCCGAACTGGAAGCCCTGCGTCCATTCGGTCCAGCCTCGCGAGGTATATTCGCCCTTCACCGTGAAGACCGGCGTTCCCTTCGCGGGATTCCAGCGATTTTGCAGGCGATGAATTTTTTCCCCGGACAGCGCGAAGAGATGTTTGACGGAATCGTGCAGCGCTGCGGGCGTGAGGTTGTAGTCGATCTGGATCATAAAATTAGAGTCGGCGCAGGTGGAAACCACCGTCGATGTTGATGACATCGCCGGTCGAGAACGGGAAATGTCCCTCAAGGATCGCCTTCACCGCGAGTCCGACGTCCTGCGGGTTGCCCCACCGCTTCTGCGGCACGAGGCCTTCGGCCAGCAATTTGTCATACTTGTCCTTCACCCCCGCGGTCATGTCGGTCGCCATGATGCCGGGACGCAGTTCCAGCACCTGCACGCCCGAGTCGGCCAGCCGCACGGCCCACAACTGCGTCGCCATGCCGAGCCCGGCCTTCGAGATGCAATACTCGCCGCGATTGATCGAGGCCGTGTTGGCCGAGAGCGACGTGACAAAGAGCAGCTTGTATCCGCCGGGAACCCGCGACTTGCCCGGATTCGCCAGCCAGTAACGCGCCGCGAGTTGGGAAAGAAAATAGGGCCCTTTCAGGTTGATCCCCATCACCTCGTCGAAAATCTCCTCCGTCGCTTCGGTGATGTCGGCCCGCACGCGCGGCGCGACGCCCGCATTATTCACCAGCGCATCGAGATGCCCGTACGCGGCAATCGTCTCGTCAAAGAGACGCTGGCGATCCGCCGCCAGTCCGATGTTTCCGCCCACGACCGCAAATTTTTGCTCCGGATTCGGCGCGAGTTTCTTGCAGGCCGCTGCGGTGGTTTCAGCGGCTTCCTTGTTGCTGGCGTAGTGGATCGCCACGGAAAAGCCGGCTTGGGCGAGGGTTTCGGCCACGCCCCGGCCAAGGCCGCGCGATGAACCGGTGACGAGAACGACAGGAGGGGTAGTGGTAGGCATGAGAAAACGAAGGAAACCGAGCCGCAAGGGTTACGGATGGTTCAGCGTGGGCGGAGGCAGCGGCGGCTCAATGTCGGGCCAGATACCGCCGAGCAGGCGCAGAATAGCTTGCACGTCCTCGACATTCCGGCGGCAGTCCCGTGAAACCAGCTTGTTGCCGGTAAAGGAGCCATCGAATTGCACCGACTCCGCCGGATGCTTCGTCATGGCCTTCGAGGCCACGATTCCCTTGGCCAGCGCCAGGATCGCGTCATAGCGCGCTTCGCTCAACCAGGCCTCGTGCATGGGATGATCGCCATTGACGTAGAACGTGTTCTGCTCGATCCGGACAAAACCGGACGGGAAAACAATATACCGGATCTCGGAATGGCCTGGGGTCGCCGGGCTCTTGTTGTCGAGCGGGAAAATCATGATCATCACCGGCTTCCAGTTGGTATTGGTGTCCCGCATCTCCGCCCGGGCAGGCACGGCGATGAAGAGAAGAAGGGCGAGCAGCCACGGCAGGGTTTTGGTCATCATAGGTGTTTATTTTCCACGTGCTTTTGCGACTGCGGCGATGAACTGTCCGGCCAGGTCCGTCAGCTTTGCCCAGTCCTTGTTCTTGAGGATTTCCTTGCTGACGAGCGTACTACCCGCTGCGACTCCGACGCAACCCGCTTTAATGAAGTCTCCCGCCGTATTCACATCGACGCCACCCGTCGGGACGATTTTGAGATGGGGCAGGGGACCGCGGATCGACTGGATATACTTCGGCCCCAGGCCCTCCGCCGGGAAAATCTTGATGAAGTCCGCGCCCAGTTCGTAGGCCGTCTGCGCCTCCGTCGGCGTGTAGGACCCGGCAAAGATCGGCTTGCCGACCTTGTTGCAGAACGCGATGACCTCCGGCTTGAGCACCGGGGTGATGACATATTCCGCGCCCGCCGCCAAGGCGGCCTCGGCCGTTTTCACATCGAGCACCGTTCCCACTCCGACCAGTGCCTTGTCGCCAAAAACGCGGCAGACATCCGCGATCACCTTCAGCGCATTCGGCGTCGTCATCGTGACTTCGATCCCCGAGACACCCCCATCGATCAGCGCACGGCTCGCGTCGATCAGTTGCTCCGAGTTGTCCGCGCGAATGATGGCCACGACCCCCGGCGTCAGGAGCCCCGAGATGATTTGATCTTTTGTCATAGAAGGAGGGAATTAACGTTGCACGCGGCCTGAGCCGTCTCCGGCCAGCAGCGCCTCGACCTCGGAAAGCTTCACCAGGTTGAAGTCCCCGCTGATCGAATGCTTCAGGCAGCTGGCCGCCACCGCAAATTCAATCGAGTCCTGCGGCGATTTCTTTTTGCCCAGTGCGTAAATCAGTCCCGCTGCAAAGGAATCCCCGCCGCCCACTCGGTCGACAATCTCCAAGTCATACCGGCGGCTGAAACAGGCCTTCCCGCCCGTGAAATAGAGCCCCGACCATCCGTTGTGCGAGGCCGAGAAGCTTTCCCGCAACGTGATCGCCACGCCCTTGAACTTGAACCGCTCCGTCAGCTTCGTCGCAACCTCGACATAACGGCTGTGGTCCAGCTTGCCTTCGGTCACTTCCGTCGCGCCGGCCTTGATGCCGAACACCTTCTCCGCATCCTCTTCATTCGCGATGCAGATATCGACGAACTCCATGATCGGAGCCATGACCTGGCCGGCCTTTTCGCTCGACCACAGTTTCTTGCGGAAATTCAGATCACAGCTCACCGTCAGCCCCAGCTTCTTCGCCGTGCGGGCCGCTTCCAATGAGGCCTGTGCCGCGCTGTCAGAGAGGGCAGGGGTGATCCCCGTGAAATGGAACCAATTGGCGCCCTTGAAAATCTCCTCCCACTTGAGATCCGCCGGTTTGATCTCGGAAATGGAACTGTGCGCCCGGTCGTACGTGACCGTCGAGGCCCGCTGCGAAGCACCGCTCTCCAGGAAGTAGATCCCGATCCGCTCGCCGCCGCGTACGATCTTTCCCGTCTCGACCCCGAGCCCGCGCAGCTTCTGGATGCACGTCTCCGCGATATCGTTTTTCGGCAGCCGCGTGACAAAGGCCGCTTCGTCGCCGAACAGCGCCAGCGAGACCGCTACATTGGCCTCGCCGCCGCCAAAGGTCACTTCCAGGACCGGACTCTGGTTAAAGCGCAGGTGGCCGGGAGTGGCCAGGCGCATCATAACTTCACCGAACGTGATCGTTTTCATGGGGTCTTATTCTTTCCGCGGATCATATATGATATGTCATCGCAGTCTGCCTAATTCCTCGGTTCGCGTCGAACCGTTTTTTGGCCATGCGACTCATTCCGCTTTAAACATCAGGAGCCCCGATGTCGACACCGCACTTTTCCCTCTAGCGGCGGTCTATGACCGTTGTTAGGGGCCTTCCCCTAATGAATCATCCCCGCCGCCACCGTATTATTTGTCTCCTGGTCGATCAGGATAATCCCACCGGTATTACGGTTGACGGCATAAGGATCGGCAAAGAGCGGCACCGTCGTGCGGATTTTCACCCGCCCGATTTCGTTCATGCCCAACACGAGGTCGTTCTCGTTCTTGTGCAGCGTATTGATGTCGATCTTGTAGCGGACTTCCTTGATCAGCGCCTTGCAGTCCCGCGTCGTGTGGCGCAGGTAGTAACGTCCGCCGAGAGCCAGCGGCTTCTCGTGGAACCAGCACAGCATCACCTCGAAATCCTGCGTCGGCTTCGGCGCATTGTTCGGCTTGGCGATCATGTCGCCGCGGCTGATGTCGATTTCGTCCTCCAGCGTCATCGTGACCGACATCGGGCTGAACGCCTCCTTGATCGGTTCCTTCATCGTATCGATCGATTTGATCCGGCTCGTGAACCCGGAGGGCAGCGCCACGATCTCGTCGCCCGGCTTGAACACACCGCTGGCCACGCGACCGGCAAAGCCGCGGTAATCGTGAAATTCGTGCGTCTGCGGACGGATGACATACTGCACCGGGAAGCGCGGATCGATATGATTCACGTCGCTGCCGATATAGGTCGTCTCCAGCGTCGAAAGCAGCGTCCCGCCGTCGTACCACGGCATGTTCACCGACTTGTCGACGACATTGTCGCCCTTCAACGCGCTCACCGGGATGAACTTGATGTCCTGCACATCGAGGCGGCAGGCGAATTCCTTGTACTCCTCGACGATCTTGCAGAAGACTTCCTCGCTGAAATTCACGAGGTCCATCTTGTTCACGCAGACGATCAAATGCTTGATATGCAGCAGCGATGCGATGAACGAATGCCGGTGCGTCTGCTCCAGGATGCCCTTGCGCGCATCGATCAGGATGATGGCGAGATTCGCCGTCGAGGCTCCCGTCACCATGTTGCGGGTGTACTGGATGTGCCCCGGCGTGTCGGCGATGATGAACTTGCGCTTCGGCGTTGCGAAATAGCGGTAGGCCACATCGATGGTGATGCCCTGTTCCCGTTCGGCGCGCAGGCCATCGGTGAGCAGCGCGAGGTCGACCTGGGCGAGGCCCTTGTTTTCACTCACCCGCTCGATGGCCTCAAGCTGGTCTTCAAAGATCGATTTGGAATCGTAAAGCAGCCGGCCGATGAGGGTGCTCTTCCCATCATCCACCGATCCGGCGGTCGTAAAGCGGAGTAAGTCCATGGTCGTGTCAAAAAGTTAGAAGTAACCGGCCTTCTTGCGGTCTTCCATCGCGGTTTCGCTGCGCTTGTCATCCGCGCGGGTGCCGCGCTCGGTCTGCCGCGCCGCGGCGACTTCGGCAATAATATCGTCCAGCGTCGCTGCCGGTGATTCCACCGCCCCGGTGCATGACGCATCTCCCACCGTGCGGAAACGCACCGTCCGCGTCTCGTAAATCTCCCCGGGCAACAACGTATTATAAGGAGAGTCCGCCAGCAGGATGCCCTTCCGGTTTACCACCTGCCGCTTGTGGCTGAAATAGAGCGACGGAATCTCGATCTTCTCCGCCGCGATGTACTGCCAGATATCCATCTCCGTCCAGTTGCTCAGCGGAAACACCCGGAAATGCTCGCCCGGATGGATCCGGCCATTGAAAAGGTTCCACAACTCAGGCCGCTGGTTTTTCGGGTCCCACTGGCCGAATTCGTCCCGGTGCGAGAAGAAGCGCTCCTTGGCCCGCGCCTTTTCCTCATCGCGGCGGCCGCCGCCCAGCGCCGCATCGATCCGCAGCTCTTCCAGCGCATCCAGCAACGTCACGGTCTGCAGCCCGTTCCGGCTCGGATTCACGCCCTTTTCCTCGGCGACCCGCCCCTTGTCGATCGAGTCCTGCACGTACCGCACCTGCAGCCGCGCCCCGGTCTCCTTGACCAGCCAGTCACGGTAATCGAGCGTCTCCTGGAAATTATGTCCCGTGTCGATGTGCAACAGCGGGAAGGGGATGCTGGCCGGATAAAACGCCCGCAACGCCAGTTGCACCATCACGATGGAATCCTTGCCGCCTGAGAAAAGCAGGGCCGGACGTTCGAACTGGGCCGCGACTTCGCGCATGACGAAGATCGCCTCGTGCTCCAGTTGTTTGAGATGAGTAAGGTTGTAAGAACTCATGAGGGGACGGAGTTCTTAGCCTACTACCTTCAAATGGCAAAGTACAAAACTATATAGAGTTTCAAGGGATTCTGCCAACGGCGTGCTTTCCGTGTTCAAAACCAGGTGCGGATGGGCCGGGGGCTCGAAGGCCGAAGCCTGACCCGTGAAGTTCGCCACCTGCCCCGCCTGCGCTTTCTTGTAAAGCCCTTTGACATCGCGCTTTAAACAGGTCTCAAACGAGCATTCCACGTAGATCTCCAGCAGGTTTTCCGCGCCAATGATCCCCCGCGCCAGCGCCCGCAGCGATTCCCGGGGCATGATGAACGAATTAAGGCAAATGATCCCCGATTCCAAAAATAATTTGGAGACTTCCGCCGCCCGACGGATGTTTTCCTCCCGGTCCGCATCGCTGAACCCCAGCCCCTTGTTCAGCCCATCGCGCAGGTTGTCCCCATCCAGCAACGTCGTCGTGAACCCGTCCGCAAACAGCCGCCGCTCCAGCGCCGTGGTCAGCGTGCTCTTCCCTGACCCCGACAGCCCAAACAGCCAGATCACCTTCGCGCGCTGCTTCAACTTCGCCTCCCGCTCCCCGCGGCTCAGCATCTTGTCATGGATCGGATGAATATCGGACATGGGAAGGAAGAATTTCGCACGGACCCCGCCGAGTTCACAGAAAAATCAGGAGGTAACCGCCGCGTTCCGGAGTAACGGTCGCGTCAGCGACTCTTTAAAATTTGTCATCCTGAGCTTGTCGAAGGACCTCTTACTGTTGCCTTCAATGGTAGCCGTCGACCTCCGGGCGACGGTGCCTTCCTGAATTTACCCAACAACTCTTTGCAATATCCGACATTAAAAACGCCGTCATCCTGAGCGAAGGCGAGCCAACCGATTCTCTTTCCTCAAAAGACTCCCCCGAGTCGTAGTCGAAGGACCTATGTTGCCGAATCGATTAACTTGGGTAGCGATGAATAGATATGCAGCACAAGGCAAGCTCACCGCAGCCCGCCCAACTGGATTCTAAAAGTGATGGTTAAACCTTGCCGAATCCATTCAGGAAAAATAGGGTCGGTTTCATGGGAATGGAAAACTTGCCGGTCATCGCATTGATCGCGCTAGGATTTTTGATAGACTGCCTATTTGTAATTCCCGTCGTCGTTTTTTTGCCGAGGGTGTTTCATGCTCTCTTTTCGTCTCAAGCTCGCGCCGACCTTAAGAAACATTGGGTCGTGAACAGCCTCTGGGCGGTGGCAACATTTGTGACTGTTGGATTGTACCTTTGGGCCTCTTGCCAATCGATTGCCACCCATCATTAGTGACCCAAAGCGAATGGTGATTGATGAAGAAGTCCTCTTCGAAGCCTTTCCCCCCAGGCAACCAGTAGCCCGGGCCATCCCGCAATCCCGATCATGTTTGGAGCTTGGATGAAGTAGTGGCTCTGTTAGATTGAGGTAAGTGAAACCTACTGCCAATCAGACAGGGCCACACCTCATTTTGTGTCTTTTTATTACGCTAGCGGTGGTTGGGGAGCTTGTTGCTGACTACGTTAATCTGAGTGGTTATAATTCAACCATTTGGATCGTATCTAAAGTTCTCTTGATCGGATGCTGTGTTTTTTTCGTAGTTAGCACCCTTGTAAAGCGGTATTCCTCAAGATAGGCGGGTCACTACCCGAATTTCGCCCTGATCGACTCCCTTCCCCAAATCGGATATCCTCCCCCGCTCCCGATGCGCGATCTCCTTCCCCTTAACCGCCCGCTCCTGATTCTTGCCCCGATGCAGGACATCAGCGATTTGGCGTTCTGATCGCTTCTTGTCGCCTACGGCGGCCCGGACCACCCAAGGGCGCAGATACGTTTGGAGCTTGGAAGAGAAAATCGCATTGCTAGACATGAGGCATGGTCATGCGAGCTATCCTGTTGATTGCATGGGCCGGGCTTTTCTTTCCAATTGGAGCATCTGCTGACGATATTCCAAAGCTTCCGTCTCGGAAAGTTAGTGTGGTTATTCCGCTCCTTGAACGATTTTTTTCGAAAGAGGTCACTCAGAAGGATGCCTTGGCTGAAATCGGCAGAGTTTTGGGTGAAGCTGATTTTGGCACGGCTGGAGGAACTCCGACCGACTCATGGAAAAATGATTATTTTGATTTGGACGATAAGACTCAAATCGATGTGGGTTCCCTCAAGGATAAGCTCAGCATTTCCGTACGTATGCCAGATAAAGGAATAAAAATACTTTATCCTAAACCAAGAGCCTAGTTCGACTCCCTTCCCCAAATCGGATATCCTCCCCCGCTTCCGATGCGCGACCTCCTTCCCCTTAACCGCCCGCTCCTGATTCTTGCCCCGATGCAGGACATCACCGACCTGGCGTTCTGGCGCGTCATGTCCCGGTACGGCGGCCCCGACGTCTATTACACCGAATACTTCCGCGTCCATCGCGATTCCTCCCCGGAAAAGCACATCCTCCGCTCCATCGACGAGAATCCCGACGGCAAGCCCATCATCGCCCAGATGATCGGCCAGGACCTTGACGCCCTCCGCCGCACCGCGACCGCCTTGCAGAAGCGCAGGATCGCCGGCATCGACCTTAACCTCGGCTGCCCCGCCCCCATCGTTTGCAAAAAGGAAGCTGGCGGCGGTCTCCTCAGGAACCCCGCCAAGATCGACGACATCCTCAAGGTCGTCCGCGAGGCCGTCCACCTCAAGTTCACCGTCAAGACTCGCCTCGGCTTCGACTCCCCCGACGAATTCCCCGCCCTCCTCGATCTCTTCCGCCGCCATCCCATCGACGCGCTCACCGTCCACGGCCGCACCGTGCGCGAAATGTACAAGCCCGTCGTCCACTACGACGCCATCGCGCGCGCCGCTCATCTTATGCCGTGCCCCGTCTTCGCCAACGGCAACGTCAGTTGCGCCGACTCCGCCCGCCGCATCGTCGACGTCACCAACGCCGCGGGCCTGATGATCGGTCGCGGCGCCATCCGCAACCCCTGGCTTTTCGAGCAAATCCGCGAGGCCTGGACCCACGGCGAAGTCAAAACACGCCCCACGCTCGTCGACCTCCGCAACTACATCGAGGAACTCTACGAAGCCACGCGCCACCCCGCCATCCGCGAAAGCGGCCAGGTCGGCAAAATGAAAAAATACCTCGGCTACATCGCCCCCGGCCTCGGCGAAAGCGACGCCTTCTGGAACGAGCTCAAGCCCACGCTCACCCTCCACGACCTCTTCGCCGTCTGCGACCGCCACCTCGCCCAGCCGGAACCCTTCTCCTCCGCCCATGCCGCTCTGCTGTAAAGGGGGCCGTCCATGACCGACGTCATCATCATCGGCGCAGGCGCGGCAGGCCTGATGTGTGCCATCGTCGCTGGACAGCAGGGCCGTTCCGTCCTCGTCCTTGAACGCGGCGAACGCATCGGCGCGAAAATCCTCATCTCCGGCGGAGGTCGCTGCAATTTCACTAACCTTAACGCCGGACCCGAAAACTACCTCTCCTCCAATCCCGATTTCTGCAAATCGGCCCTCGCCCGCTACCGCCCCGACGACTTCATCGCCCTCGTCGAAAAGCACGGCATCGCCTACCACGAAAAGAAACTCGGCCAGCTCTTTTGCGACCACAGTTCCAGGGAGATCGTCGAAATGCTCCAGCGCGAATGCACCGAAGCCGGCGTCGAAATCAAAACCAAAACCGACGTCACCGCCATCCGCCGCAGTGAAAAAGAGGAAAATTTCGAGATCGAGTCTTCCGCTGGTACCTTCACCACCAAGCGCCTCGTCATCGCCACCGGTGGCCTCTCCCTCCCGAAACTCTGCGCCACCGACTTCGCCTACCGCATCGCCCGCCAGTTCGGCCTCAACGTCATCCCGGGCCGCGCCGGATTGGTGCCCTTCACCTTCAGCGGCGAGATGCTCGAATTTTGCCGGTCCCTCAGCGGTATCTCCGCCCCCTGCTCGGTCCGCGTCACCGGTCAGCCGCCGAAAGAAAAGAAAGCCGAATTCACCGAACACTTCCTCTTCACCCACCGCGGTCTCAGCGGGCCTTCCATGCTGCAAATCTCCTCCTTTTGGCAGGCCCCCGCCGAAATCCAGGTCAACCTCTTCCCCGAGGGCCGCGCCCGCGATTTCCTCGAGGAAAACAAGACTTCCGGCTTGCGCCTTGACACCCTCCTTTCCCGTAAACTCTCCGAGCGCTTCGCCTCCGCCTGGACCAAGCCCCTCGCACCGCTGCGTCCCGTGCGCGAATACTCCACGCAGCAACTCGATGACATCGCTCGTCGCCTGGAGAACTGGACCCTTAAGCCTGCCGGAACCGAAGGCTACGCCACCGCCGAAGTCACTGTCGGTGGCATCGACACCCGCGACCTCAACTCCAAGACCATGGAAGCCCGCGCCGTCCCCGGCCTCCACTTCATCGGCGAGGCCGTCGACGTCACCGGCTGGCTCGGCGGCTATAATTTCCAGTGGGCCTGGGCCTCCGGCCATGCCTGCGGCCAGGCGGTCTAAGCATGAAATCACGGCCCCCCAACCAAACGGAACTGCTTAAGCGCGCCGCCCTCGACGAAGTCCGCGCCGTCTACAAGGACCTCGCCAATCGTCCCATCGAACGCGCCTGCACGCGCCTCACCGAGTGTTGCCATTTCAAGCTCACCGGTCGCACGCCGCAACTCACCAGGGGCGAGGCCATCCTCGCCGCCAAGGCCGTGCGCGCCGCAGGCCGCAAAGTCATGCCCGAACGCGAAGACGGCGCCTGCCCGCTCCTTAAGGAAAACGGCGCCTGCCTGATTTATCAGGACCGCCCCTTCGGCTGCCGCACCCACTTCTGTGCCGCGGCGGGCGGACCCTACGTCCGCACCGAAGTCCTTGATCTCATCCGCCGCCTCGAAGTGGTCGACACGCAACTCGGCGGCTCAGGCCCCCGCGCCTTGCCCAACGCGGTCAGCAGCGAACTGCGTGCGATGAGTTAGGTTCTAGGCAATATAAAGAATCCCCGCCGGCACCGCGATCCCGAGCGCCAGTGCGAGGATGACCTTCCACTTCGGCTTCGTCGTCTGCCACGAAAGAAAAAGTCCCAGGATGATCGAGCAAATCAACGCCACGCACATCGCGACAATCATCCACTTCATCAGCCAGACATAATCATGCCGTCCCGCCCGCGGCCACTCGCTGCTCGTGTGCACGTTGGAAAACTTCTTCATCAGCTCGTGGAGATAACCGCCCTCTTTCTCCTGGTCATCGCTCGAAACCATCGTCTGCCACCAGCCGGTGATAATGAACAGCAGCAGCAGCGGGGAGAAAAAGACCCCCAGATAAAGATGAGTCCGCCGTGCCCACAGTAACAATTTGCCGCGCATAATTGAGGAGTGAAGCGGAAGAGCGCAGGAAGGGCGAGCGCGCTTTTACGGGGAGGGGACGGCCAACACTTCATTCAACTCGAGCCACAGCGCCTCCACCATCCGGCCCATCTGCTCTTTGGTCGTGCAATACGGCGGCATCAGGACGAGAACATCCCCCACCGGTCGCGTGAGGAGCCCATGCTTCCGCGCCGCTTCGCATATCCGATGCCCCATTCTCTCCGCAAACGGAAACGCCTCCCGCGTCTTGAAATCCTTCACAACTTCCACCGCGCAAATCAGCCCCTCCTGCCGCACGTCCCCCACATTCGGATGCTCCCAAAATTTCGCGACCAACTCGTTCAACGATTCCTGCAAGCCCTCATTCTTCTGCAGCGTATTCTCCGTCTTGAAAATCTTCAGGTTCGCCAGCGCCGCCGCGCATCCGAGCGCATTCCCCGTGTAACTGTGTCCATGAAAAAACGTCTTCAAATCCGCATACTCTCCAAGAAATGCGTCAAAGATTTCCCCCGAGGCCAGCGTCGCCGCGATCGGCAGATACCCGCCACTCAGCCCCTTGGCCAATCCGACCGCATCTGGAATCACTTTCTCTTTCTGGCACGCCAACATCGTCCCCGTCCGCCCAAACCCGGTCATCACTTCATCCAGTACCAGCCATACCCCGCGCTCGCGGCACAGCGCCGCCGCTTTTTCCAGATAACCCGGCGGATGCATCGTCATCCCCGCCGCCCCCTGGACGAGAGGTTCCATCACCAAGGCCGAGGCCTTCTCTCCCAGTTCATCCAAAGCCGCTTCAAGTTCCCCGGCGCACTCCCAGTTGCATCGCCGCGCGATCCGCGCCTCCGTCCCCCGCACCGGCTCCGCGCGATTATACGGACACCGGTAGCACGCCGGACTCATCACCTCCCGCGTCTCAAAAAGCATCGGCTTATAGACATGATGAAAAACCGGACTATGCCCCGCGCTCATCGCCCCGATCGTATCGCCGTGATAGGCATTGGAGAGCGAAACAAAAGTCGTCCGCGTCGCCTCTCCCCGCTGCATCCGCGCCTGGAAAACCATCTTCAGCGCCGCCTCCATCGCCGTCGATCCGTCGTCGGAGAAAAAGACCTTGTGCTCGCGCAGGCCGGTCGCCTCCACCAATTCTCCGGCGAGCCGCGCCGCGACATCATTCGTCAGTCCCAGAAACGAGCTGTGCGCAATCCGGTCCAATTGCTCCCGGATCGCCTGGTCGATCTCCGCCCGCCGATGCCCATGCAGGTTGGTCCAGATCGAGGAATTCCCATCGAGATATTCCCGCCCATCCTCCGCCTTCAACACCGCGCCCTGCCCCTCGACAATGACAATCGGCTCATGCCCCGGCGCATTCCAGTCGCGCATTTGCGTGAAGGGATGCCACACATGGGCCCGGTCCAGATTGGCGGAAGTCATCGGCCTCATTTTGACGAAAACCCCGCAATTAACGACACGTTATTTTGGCGACTTGCCACCGGCATGCGTTTTGCCATAACTGACCCATGCGCCCGGTTCTTTTGCTTGCCGCCCTCGTCCTCTTGACCCGCTGCAGCGGAATCTCCCAATCGCAAGAGGTCGACAACCAGAGTCCCAGCAGCCTGATGGGCAGCCAGGGCGGCGGCGGAGTCGAGACCTCCATCTGGTCCGACAACCCCGATCAAAAGACCTGGTTCAACGAACATCCCGCCTACACCGGCGACTGAATTTCCCAATTTGATCCTGCTTGCTCTCGAACAATAACCGGACAAATCTAAAGACCATGCGTTGGCTGTTTCTCCTCGTCCTCTTTGCCTTGCTCACCGGCTGCGCGGGCGTGTCCGATTACACTCCCGAAACCGGCGACCGCACCAGTTACACCGGCAATCAGGGCGGCGCTGGCGTTCAGGCCAATCTCTGGTCCGACGATCCTGCCAAGAAGACCGTCACCAACCAGAACGGCACGCAGTAGTTTTTCAGTCAACAATCCTTCGGTCACGAGGCGATCTCCATTTTGTTTCCAGAAAATTGAATCCCCGGAACAAAGATTGGAATAAACCACACGCTTTCTCGTCCAATCCATAACGCCTGATTTTGCCCGGTTGTACGGGACAAGGTCGGGCCCAACCAAAAAAGAAAGACCCCCACCGAATGAAAAATCCACGCCTCCTCCAAACGACCAAGACCATGCTCGCCACCGTCGCCATCACCGGTTTGATGGCCGGCTCCGCCGCGCGGGTGCACGCTGCCACCTCGACCGGACTGCCCGACGGCATCAACAGCGCCTTCGGCCAGCTCGCCGATGACGCCGATAAGGGCAAGCACGATTGCAAAGGCAAGAATTCCTGTAAAGGCCAGGGCGGCTGCAAGACCGGTGACGCCGGCTGCAGTGGCAAGAACACCTGCAAGGGCAAGGGCGGTTGCAAGACCAACGGCTAAGCCTCAGGCATCTTCCTTCGAACGGGGGGCCGGTCTTCCGGTCCCCCGTCACGAATTTCGCTTCCGACGATCATGCCCGCGAACCGCTTCAACAACTTCACCAATTACGGCATCGGCATCGGGCTGCGCGTGCCGCATTACCAGCACATCCTGTCGCAGAAACCGACGGTTGACTGGTTCGAGATCATCTCGGAAAATTACATGGTCGATGCCGGGCGTCCGCTCAAGGTCCTCGACCAGATTCTGGAACAGTACCGCGTCGTCCAGCACGGCGTGGCCATGTACCTCGGCTCCACCGACGGCCTGGACCGCGAGCATCTGCGGCGCCTCAAGCGCCTCGTTAAACGCACCAACACCCCCTGGCTTTCCGATCATCTTTGCTGGGGCAGCGTTGATGGACGCTATACCCACGATCTTCTCCCCTTGCCCTACACCTTCGCCACCGCGGCCCACGTCGCGCAACGCATCCGCGAGGTCCGCGATTATCTCGAGGTCCCCATCCTCGTCGAAAACGTCAGCAGCTACGCCGAGTTCTGCGCCTCGGAAATGTCCGAGTGGGAATTCCTCAGTGAAGTCGTCGAGAAGGCCGACGCCGGCATCCTGCTCGACGTGAACAACATTTACGTCTCCTCCCAAAACCACAATTTCAATCCCTACGATTATCTCAACCACATCCCGCATGATCGCGTCGGACAGATCCACATCGCGGGCCACTCGAAATTCGAGAAATACATTCTCGATACCCACGATCACCCGGTCCTCGATCCGGTCTGGAAAATGTACGCTCACGTCACCAAGTTGACCGGCCCCACCGCCACGCTGCTGGAGTGGGACGACCGCATTCCCTCCTTCGACGAGGTGCACCGCGAGGCCCTCAAGGCCGGAAAATTCTGTAAGGAGCTTCTGCATGCCCCGGTCCACGCCTGACCCTCGCGGCGTGAAAAAACTGCGCGCCATCCAGCGCGCGTTCGCCACTGGCATCATGCGCCCTCTCGCGTCCGGCCACCGCATGCAGTCCAAGTGGATCGACGGCAAGTCCGCGCGCCGCGCTGTCGCCGAATTCATCAAGCCGAACGACCGCCTCAGCTCCTTCGAGCGGCTCGAAATCTACAACAAACAATACTGGTTTCGCCTGCTCGACTCCCTCCACGAGGATTTCCCCGGCCTCCGTACCCTCATCGGCGAGGACCGCTTCTACGACCTGTCCATCGCCTATCTCACCAAACACCCCTCCGATTCCTTCACCCTCCGCGACCTGGGCCGCCATCTCGAAAAATATCTGGCGAACGAGCCGCGCTGGACCGCTTCGCACCGCGAACTCGCCCGCGACATCGTCCGGCTGGAATGGGCCCACATTGTCGCCTTTGATGGGGAAGCCTTCCTGCCTCTGGAAATCGACACTCTCCTCGACGGCGGCGATCCGGCTCAATTGAAACTCGGCCTCCAGCCCTGCATCACCTTCCTCGCCTGCGCCTACCCGGTCGACGACTTCATCCTCACCGTCCGCCGCCGCGAAGAACCGCGCGGCGAGGCCAGCAACGCCATGAACGAGCGCGTGCAACGAAAAGCGCCCAAAAAATTCGCCCGCCCTCAGCCGGAGAAAATCTGGCTCGCCGTCCATCGCAGCAACAACGCCGTCTACTACAAGCGCCTCGAGGAACCCGCCTACCTCATCTGTTCCGCCCTGCAAAAAGGCCTGCCTCTCCATGCCGCCTGCGAACGTGCCTTCCGTCGCCGGAAAACCGGTCCCGATTTCGGGACCAAATTGCAAGGCTGGTTCGCCCAGTGGGCCTCCTTCGGCTGGTTTTATCGCGTGGAATAAAACCAAGCCCTCAATCGTCGAAGGAATATGTCGAATTCAACCAATCCCATTCTCGCTCTCGGCACCCGCGCTTACGATCTGCTCGTCGGTGTCGCCAATCACCTCCGTTCGCCACTCCTTCTCTTCATGCGCGTCGTCTGGGGAGTGCAACTCCTGCAGGCCGGCTGGGGAAAGTTGACCCACATTGAAAAGCCCATTGAGTATTTCACCAGTCTCGGCATCCCGTTCCCGGTGGAAAACGCCTGGCTCGTCGGTTTTACCGAGACCTTCGGTGGCCTGTTCCTTGCCCTCGGCTTGCTCAGCCGGGTGACCTGCCTTCCCCTCATTATCAATTTCATCGTCGCCTATCTCACGACGCAGCAGGAAGGACTAAAAGATCTCCTGAGTTTCGACACGGACAAGTTTTGTGGCGACACGGCCTTTCCTTATCTCGCGACCGCCGTCGTCGTTTTGATCTTCGGCCCCGGCGCCTATTCCGTCGATTACCTCATCGCCCGTGCAAAGGGCTGCGAATGGAAAAGCCCCTCCTTCTAACGACATCTGCAATTTGCGATTTTGGAAATTCTGTCATCCTGAGCTTGTCGAAGTGTCAGCCCCCGGAAACCTCTCAAATCTTGCCCAACAACTCCCGTATTGAAAACCGCCGTCATCCTGGGCGAAGGCGAGCCAGGAGATGGCGATTAATCACAAGAGCTGCTCGCGCCGTAGTCTTTTCTCGACTGTGAAACTGCCACTGACAAAATGTCATTCTGAGCGGAGTGAAACGGAGTCGAAGAACGAAGGACCTGCTTTGCCTCGAAGAAACACATCCACGATCAGAAACGTACTCCCGCTTAGGCAAGGCCAGTTCGCCCTTATTGCTTTTGCCAGGGACCTGTCACTCTGAATCATTAATTGTACCTGTCCTCTTTTCCTGTTCCAATTTCGTCCCTTCATACCTTAATTTATGCTTTTGCCAGGGCCGTCTTAGGCTAGCCTCATCGCATCACCACTCCCGGCTCGCAGGGTTTTCCTGCGCTTGTCTCCGTACGCACGGTAAGGCGGAGCTGGGTGCTTCTCGCTGCAACCTTCCTGATCGCGCTCGCCCCCGCACCGGCTCTCGCGCAGGTCATTTACGAGCAGGAGGTGAATGTCCCCGGCAACATCAACGCCGTCATCGCCAACGTCCAAACGCCGACCAGCCTCGGCGACCCGCTTTACAATCCCGCTCTCGATCCCGCGCAGTATTTGAACACCCAAAACGAATACTTCCAGTACACCAACGGCAGTATTTCCAGACCAATGTCATTTCCGCCTGCCGTGAAATTAGATCGACTCAGCATGGTGGCGACTGTCGGCCTGGGGACCAGCACCCCCCGGCTTTATATTTTGAGCGACGTAACGCAACAGCTTTTCACTTATGATCTGACCACCAACCTCGTTCAATCAGCGCCTTTCATTAATTTCGTCAATAACGAGGAGGACTCCCTCGCGGTCTCCCAGATTGGCGGCGTGACCCTGGCCGCCGACGGTGGACACTTCTGGAGCGTAGATTCTGTTACGGGAGCTGGTACCCTGCTCTTCAACGGGAACGGCGGCGGCACCGCGCCCGGGCAGTTCAGTAACGCGCTCTACCAGGATTACGGGCCCACCGGTCTGCTCTACATCCTCGATTACGGGAACCAGCGGGTGCAGGCCCTCGACCCTGCCAATGCCTTCGCGCCCGTCAGCCAGTTCAGCCTGCAAAGCGGCCTGGCGAATATGCCCTTTGCCATCGCCCCCAACGGCAGCTTCTACTTCGGCGATGGCAACGGCGGCGGCCAGGCTTACCTGGCTGACGGCACTTATGAGGGGGCCTTCACCAGCCCATGGCAAGGGTGACGTTTTCGTCTTCGATTCCACCGGCGCGCATCAATTTCTGGATACCAGCGCCGTCCCGGAGCCATCGATGTGGATTATGTTTGTTCTCGGCCTCGTCGGCTTGTTCGCCCTGCGCCAACGCTCTCCTTCCCGACAGGCTTAATTTGTGCTTTTGCAAGGGCCACCTTAGGCTAGCCTCATCGTATCACCACTTCCGGCTCGCAGGGATTTCCTGCGCTTGTCTCCGTACGCACGGCAAGGCGGAGCTGGATGTTTCTCGCCGCAGCCTTCCTGATCGCGTTCGCCCCTGTGCCCACCTTCGCGCAGGTCATTTACGAGCAGGAGGTGAATGTCCCCAGCAACATCCCGCACGTCCTCGCCAACGTCCAAACGCCGACCAGCCCCGGCGACCCGCTTTACAACCCCGCGCTCGATCCCGCGCAGTTGTTAATTTCCGATCAACTTTACTATAGATATACCACCAGCACTATTTCATCCCCCCATACGCTTCCGGCGACCATCAAATTGAATTCATCCAGCCTCGTGGCGACTACCGGCTTGCAGACGAACGACCCCCAGGTTTACTTGCTTAGTACGCAGACGTTTCAGTTTTACCGTTATGACCCGAACACCGGCACTATTGGACAACCCATACCTTTCATTAATTTCGTCAATAATGAAGTAGACTCCCTCGCCGCTTCCCAGACGGGCGGAGTGACCCTGGCCGTCGACGGTGGACACTTCTGGAGCGTGGATCCCGTTACGGGAGCCGGCACTCTGCTCTTTGACGGAAACGGCGGCGGCACCGCGCCCGGGCAGTTCAGTAACGCGCTCTATCAGGATTACGGGCCCAACGGTCTGCTCTATGTGCTCGATTATGGGAACCAGCGCGTGCAGGCCCTCGACCCCGCCAATGCCTTCGCCCCCGTCAGCCAGTTCAGCCTGCTAAGCGGCCTGGCGAACATGCCCTTTGCCATCGCCCCCAACGGCAGCTTCTACCTCGGAGATGGGAACGGCGGCGGTCAAACTTACCTGACTGACGGCACTTATGAGGGGGCCTTCACCAGCCCCGTCTCGTCGTCCATCCCCGGACTCAGCAACCAACCCTACCTCAACGCCGATGGCAAGGGTGACGTTTTCATCTTCGATTCCACCGGTGCGCATCAGTTCCTGGATACCAGCGCCGTCCCGGAGCCATCGACGTGGATTATGTTTGTTCTCGGCCTCTTCGGCTTGTTCGCCCTGCGCCAACGCTCTCCTTCCCGACAGGCATAGCTTTCAGATCAGAGGATCGAAGGAAAAGGGAGGAAAAGAAGGGAGGAAAAGGGGACAGGTACATTTTCGGATGTCATTTGGATCGTTAATTACCAGTCCCTTTTCCATCGTTAGCAAGCCAAGCACGTTTCGGGTGAACATGCCGAGGTGTCAACTTCTTGCCTTGACCCACCATTGGCTCTTCTTACGCTGCATCTGTGACCAAGCTTGAAAAACGCCAGATGATGCTAATGGCGCGATACGAGAGGTGGGGAATAGTCCGATTTATTTTAATATGGGGCACATTCACGGTTTTTTTATTTTCCGCCATAGCGCTGGAACCACAACCTGACGGCATTGATCTCCCTTGGTACTACTGTGTGCTTATCAGTTTCTCTGCGAGTTACTTTTTTGCTTACGGTATGTGGTTTTTGATCCGGTGGTATTTTGCTAAAATTAAAAGGCGAGTAGAGCTGCAGACGGCACCGTGACGGTTCTATTCCTTCCCTTAAGAAATTGCTCTCGGAAGAAAAGTGACGAACCGAATTTGCGCCGGTCTCTTTTAACGAGTCGGCGCAACCCCCGCCGCATTCGTCGTCCCATTAATATAAAGCGGGGCCGTCGCCGAGGACCCATTCGTGGGTGTCGGGATCATCGGCGACCGTTCCGGCCCGCCCCGCGACCAACCCGTCCCGGTCGTCGGGGGCGGAACCCCGCCATTCCCCGGAATCGTTGAAGAGTAGCTCGGCACATTCGTGGTTACCGTCGGCGGCTTGCCGCCGTTGTCGGGGAGGGTGGAGGAATAGCCCAGGTCCTTCGACGGCACATTGGTCGTGATCACGGGCGGCTTGCCGCCATTGTCGGGCAGGGTGGAAGAATAACCCAAGTCCTTCGGTATCCCTGTGACGGTGACGGTCGGCGGTACCCCGCCATTGTCCGGCAGCGTCGACGAGTAGCCAAGATCACGCTGGGGTGTCTTAGTCACCACCACTGGCGGTACTCCCCCATTATCCGGCAGCGTTGAGGAGTAGTTGCCTTCAGGAGGCTTGGGATTACTCACCGTGTTGGTGGCAGAACTCGACGTATTCGCGCCGCTGGGTGGTGCGGTGTCGGTATTCTGGCCCGTGCTCGGATTGGAAGTGTTTTCCGGGGGCGCCGATTGCGAGAGAACCGGCATTTCGGCAAACAAAACGGTGAGGGAAAGACCAATCAACCAGAATGCTAGATTTTTCATAAGTCTCCGGGGTAGGGACCGACACCTTTCTTTTCGCACAGCATGTGCCAAGGCCGCCTCTGACGGCCGCTCCCTCTGGTCCTCGCTACGGGAGCCAATTTCGTCGGGCATTTTGCAGCCACCCGGCGTCGATTCCTCGCATTCAGTGAAAGAATCGTAACAAAGGAATTTCTGTTTCTTTGGGTCGATTTCCTTTAATAAGCGAAGATGAAGATTGTTGTCGCCTATTCGGGAGGTCTCGATACCTCGATCATTTTGACCTGGTTGAAAGACAAGTATGATGCAGAAATCGTTGCGTTTTGCGCCGACATCGGCCAGGAGGAGGAACTCAAGGGCCTCGACAAAAAAGCGCTCAAGACCGGCGCGTCGAAATGTTACATCGACGACCTCACCGAGGAATTCGCCCGCGACTTCATCTATCCGATGGTCCGCGCCAACGCCCTCTACGAGAACCAGTATTTCCTCGGCACCAGCATCGCCCGCCCGCTCATCGCCAAGCGCATGGTGGAGATCGCCCGGATGGAAAAAGCTGACGCCGTCGCCCACGGGGCCACCGGGAAGGGCAACGACCAGGTCCGCTTCGAGCTCACCTTCGCCGCGCTCGCCCCTGAGTTGAAAATCATCGCCCCGTGGCGCGACTGGGAATTCAAGGGCCGCACCGATTTGATGGAGTACGCCAAGTCAAAGGGCATCGCCGTGCCCGTCAGCGCCAAGAAGCCCTACAGCACCGATCGCAATCTCCTCCACATCAGTTTCGAGAGCGGCATCCTCGAGGACCCGTGGGTCGAGCCCCCCGCCGACATGTTCCTCCTCAGCGTCTCGCCTGAGAAAGCCCCGAACAAGCCGCAATACGTCGAACTCGACTTCGTCCAAGGCAACTGCGTCGCCGTCGACGGCAAGCAGATGAGCCCCGCCAACGTCCTGCGCACCCTCAACAAGATCGGCGGCAAGCATGGCATCGGCCGCGTCGATCTCGTCGAGAACCGGTTCGTCGGCATGAAATCCCGCGGCGTCTACGAGACCCCCGGCGGCGCCATCCTCTACTTCGCGCACCGCCAGCTCGAGACCCTCACCATGGACCGCGAAGTCATGCACCTGCGCGACTCCCTCATCCCGAAGTACGCCGAACTCGTCTATTACGGTTTCTGGTTCGCGCCGGAGCGAGAGTTCCTTCAGGCCGCCGTCGAGGAAAGCCAGAAGACCGTCACTGGCACCGTCCGGTTGAAGCTCTACAAGGGCAACATCATCACCGCGGGCCGCAAGAGCAAGCTCTCGCTCTACAACCCGGACATCGCCACGATGGAAGCCGATCAAGGTGCTTATAATCAAGGAGATGCGACCGGCTTCATCCGCCTCAACGGCCTCCGTTTACGTACACGGGCCAACGTCCTGTCCAAGTCGTTGAAGGGCAAGAAGAAATAACGAATCGCCCGTGGGTATCACCGTTCTCAAGAACAACGTACCCTGGGGTCCCTTCACCCGCGCCCAGATCGACGAAGGTCTGGAGCGCGGCGACTTCGACCTCTCCGTCCTCGCCCACGCGCCGGGCATGAAGAACTGGCTCCCGCTCGAGGAAGTCCTCCACGTCCTCGAGCCCGTCCTCCCTCCGGTCCCGGCCACGCGTGACTTGCCGCCCGTGCCCACGCCGGAAGCCCTCGCCAAGTCCCGCCCGCCGCTCCTGCCTGTCCCTCCGA
>Ga0068863_100001774_pt1 | contig 21408 bp, 22 predicted proteins | sample KBSSwiS62_FD_66596 | JGI IMG/M metagenome (GOLD analysis project Ga0068863, IMG submission 66596) | Switchgrass rhizosphere microbial communities from Kellogg Biological Station, Michigan, USA - KBS Switchgrass S6-2 | ecosystem: Host-associated > Plants > Roots > Rhizosphere > Soil ...
GCCGGAGCCAAAGATGTTTTTGCCGAGAAAGCCGCGGGCGTATGCGTCGGCGACGGCTTTTTCAACGATCTTGAGGAGGTAGCGATACTCGCCGCGGAGATAGATGAAGCCCATCTTGGAGCCGATGGCAAGGCCGGCGATCATGGTGCCTTCGATGACGGCGTGGGGGTCGTGCAGGAAGATGACGTGGTCTTTGCAGGTGCCGGGTTCGGACTCGTCGCCGTTGACGAGGACGTATTTGGGTTTCTCGGACTGCTTGGGGACGAAGGACCACTTGAGGCCGGTAGGGAAGCCGGCGCCGCCACGTCCGCGGAGGCCAGACTCCTTCATGGTGTCGATGATCCAGGTGGCCATGTTGTCGCCCTGGGCGATTGCCTTCTGAACGGCCTTGTAGCCGTCGAGCTCGAGATACTTGTCGATGTTGGCTGCGCCCTGGCCGAAGCGGCGGGAGAGAATTTTGACTTCGTCGGGGTGGGAGACGAGGGTAGGCATTACTTCACGTCCTTTCCCTGACCGGCGCGGTAGGTGTCGAGGATCTCGTCGACTTTGACCATGGTGAGGTTGTCGTGGAAGTCGTAGTTGACCTGCATGGCAGGTGCCCAGCAACAGGCGCCGATGCACTCTACCTCTTCGAGGGAGAAGGTGCCGTCGCTAGTGACTTCTTTGTGCCCGATGCCGAGCTTGGCTTTGCAATGGTCGAGGATCTCGTAGCCGCCGCGCAGCATGCAGGAGATGTTGGTGCAGACCTGCACGTTATATTTTCCGGCGGGGCGAGTGCGAAGCATTGAGTAATAGCTGAGCACGTTGCGGACGTCGAGCTCGAGCAGGTCGAGGCGCTGGGCGATCTCAGCGACGACGGCGTCGGAGACGTAGCCGACCTCGTCCTGCGCGTAGAGCAGCATGGGAACGAGGGCAGAGCGCTTGACCGGGTAAAGAGTTACCAGATGGTCGAAGCGTGCGGCGGTTGCCGGCGAAAAGATTGAATTGGCGATCTCACTCACTGTGCATCATCTCCCGCGCCAGCTGTTCGGCGGCAAGGTCCATCTCCTGGGTGTGTTCCTTCAGTTTAACCGTTCCATCTTCCTGAAGCGAGAAGGTGGAGCGGTTTCCTTCGCTGTCTTCTATGAGATCGTGCGTGAAGCGGAGCCAGCGAGCGGCTACGCGAAGCGTGATCTCGTCTGCGCCGACCTCGACGACTGCATGATGCCGGCTGTTGAGTCCGTGGGCGGCTGCGTAGGAGCGGAGCAGGGAGGCCCATGAAGTCCAAAGTTCGCGGTGGAGTTGGTCGTTGATCTTGACTTCCTCCAGAATGACTGTCGCTCCAGGCGAAATACGGGGATTCTTCGCTTCGCTGAGAATGACATCGGGGGATGGCATCAGCGGTCGATCGCCCCCAGCACGATGTCGATGGAGCCGATCACCGCGACGACATCGGCGAGCAGCCGGCCCTTGCACATAGTTTCGAGCGCCTGAAGGTTTGCGTAGTCGGCGTTGCGCATGTGCACGCGGTAGGGCTTGGCCGTGCCGTCGGAGACGACGTAGTAGTTCATCATGCCGTGAGCGGCTTCGACGGAGCTGGTGACCTCGCCTGCGGGGACTGCGAATCCTTCGGTGACGATCTTGAAGTGATGGATGAGCGATTCCATCTGCGTCTTCATCTGCTCGCGGTCGGGCAGGATAATCTTGGGCGCGTCGGCAACGATGCGTCCTTCAGGCATGCCGTCGAGGGCCTGGAGGCAGATCCTGACGGACTCACGCATCTCCTGCATACGCAGAACGTATCGAGCCCACACGTCGCTCTCGGTGGAGACGGGGACGTTGAACTGGAACTTCTCGTAACTGGAGTACGGCATGTCGCGGCGCACGTCGAAGTCGATGCCGGCGGCTCGGAGCGGGGGGCCGGTAACGCCGAGTGCGATAGCGTCCTCGGGTGAGATGTAGCCCACGCCTTTCAGCCGGTTGATCCAGATGGGATTTCCTGTGAGCAGGGTCTCGTACTCGTGAATCTTCGAGGGGAAGTCGAGGAGGAAGGCGCGGATCTGGTCAAAGAGACCCATCGGCGGCTCGAGGCTTACACCGCCTATGCGAATGTAGCTGGTCATCATGCGCTGACCGCTCACAGCCTCGAAGATGCGTAGAAGCTGCTCGCGCTCGCGGAAGCAGTAGAGGAATACGGTGAGCGCGCCGATGTCCATGGCGTGCGTGCCGAGCCAGACCAGATGTGAGTTGAGGCGCATCAGCTCGTTGAAGAGCACGCGCAGCCACTGGGCCTTGGCGGGAATCTCCAGATCCAGGAGCTTCTCGACGGCTAGGGCATACGCCGTGTTGTTGGTCATCGGCGAGAGGTAGTCAATGCGATCAGTGAGGGGGACGACTTGCTGGTAGAACTTGGCTTCGCAGGTCTTCTCAATACCGGTATGGAGATAGCCGATGTCGGGGGCGAGGGAGACGACGGTCTCGCCGTCGATCTCGAGCACAAGGCGGAGGACGCCGTGAGTGGACGGGTGCTGCGGGCCCATGTTGATGACCATGGTCTGGTCGGCGATGGGGTCGCTACCGTGCTTATGGCGTTCGGCGTCGGCGATAACGTCTTCGATGCCGGGATTGATCTGGTCGGGAGCGGCGATGGGTGACATTTAGCGATAGCCCTCCACGGGATAGTCCTTGCGCAGGGGATGGCCCTGCCAGTCTTCGGGCATCATGATGCGTCGCAGATTGGGATGGCCGCCGAAGTGGACGCCGAAGAGGTCGAAGACTTCGCGCTCGTAGAAGTTCGCTGCGGGCCAGACGCCAGTGATGCTATCGAGCGAGGCGTCGTCGCCCGCGAGGCGGACGGCGAGGCGCACGCGGCGTTTGAGCGAGAATGAAAGGATGCTGTAGCTGATCTGGAAGCGGGGCTCGGAGGGGTACCAGTCGACGGCGGTGACGTCTTCGAGGAAGTTGTAGCCAGCGGCTTTGACGGCCTCACAGGCGGCGATGATGTTCTCGCGTGCGACGGTGACGGTCAATTCTTCGCGGTCGTATTTTGCGGCAGTGGCGAGATCAGAGAGCGCGGAGAGTGCAGGCTCGTCGGGAAATTTATCGAAGACGGCCTGGGTGTCGAGGATTGCGGGGTCCATTTAGAGATCTCCCTTATCGGTGGACCAGTCGAGGATTCCCTTCTTCCATACATAGAAGAGGCCCACGGCAACGAAGCCGAGGTAGACAAGCATCTCGTAGAAGCCGAACATCTTCGATCCGGTGATTGCGGGCAGGCGACGGAAGATGACGGCCCAGGGAAGCATGAAGACCGCTTCCACGTCGAAGAGGATGAAGAGCATCGCCACCATATAGAAGCGGACGGAGAAGCGGCCGCGGGCGTCGCCGACGGGGTCCATGCCGCACTCGTACGGGCCAGCCTTGGTGCGCGAGTTCTTGTGTTTGCCGACGAGGAACGAGACCCCTACCATTCCGCATGCAAGGCCAAGCGCTACCAGTATTTGCAGAACCAGCGGAAGATAATTCCAGATGTAGGGATAAGTTTGCATGGCCATCTTTGACTCTAAGTTTGCGGTTGTCCAGTGTCAAGCTAACGGCGGGTTGTGTGCGGCTATCGCGCTTCTAGCGGAGAAGCTGTAAATATGCGTCGATGACGCGGTCGCCAACCTGCGTGGCGATGAGGCCTCCGGCTGCGAGAAAGCTGCCAAACGGCAGCTTTGAAAGCATTCCGGCTCGCCCTCGTGCGAGTTGGAATATGCCGTAGATGCTGGCCCCGATAACGCCAAAGAAGAGCGAGAGGATGGCCGGCCAGAAGCCAATAAAGGCGGCGATCATGGCGAGCAGCTTGACGTCTCCCAGCCCCATGCCGTCGCGGTGACGGACAGCGCGGTAGATCCAGCGCACCGCGAGGAGCAGGAGGGCTACGCCGATGACGGCAAGGATTCGGCCTCCGATGAGGGCCTCCGGGCCGGTGAGGAAGACATTGCCCGGGTTGGTGGTGGCTCCTGCGCTAGTAATGTGGATTGGGCGTGTGAGGACGACCTGGTCTTCGGTGGGGCCGAGAAAGATGGCCTGAGTGCAGATGAGGAAGAGTCCAGCGGCGATGCCGGTGAGGGTGAAGGCGTCAGGGAGCAGGTGGGTCTGCCAGTCCATGACGATAAGGCCGATGAGGAGGAAACCGAGGATGGTGACCGCGAGGTTGGCGACGATGGCGAATGGAGCGTAGGAGGACGAGACGCTCTGAGCGGGGTCGAAGAAGCAGAAGTGCACCACGGTGTAGAGGCGCGCCGCCTGGATGGTGAACCAGATAGCGGTGACAAGCTCGACCAGCGGGTATCGCCAGGGGATGGCTTGGTGGCAGTCGCGACAGCGAGCGCGGAGGAGGATCCAACTGAGGAGGGGAATGTTGTCGAACCAGCGGATAGGCGTAGAGCAGGTCGGGCAGCGTGAACCGGGTCGGACAATAGATTCGTGGCGCGGGAGACGCGAGATGCAGACATTAAGAAAGCTGCCGAAGACGAGGCCGAGAAGGAAGCCGATTGCTTCGTATAGGATCCGCGAGGTCACTGAAGAAGTATAAGGCTCGCGTTAGAAGTCGACGTGCATGCGGACAGCTTCTACGAGGACGGGCCCGCGGTCCTTGTTGTAGCCGGGGTGATCGATGAAGTTGAGGTCGAGCGAGTAATAGATCCCGCGCCAGGCGTGAAGAGTGTAGTAGCTCTCGATGATGTCTTCGCGGGCGTAGTTGAGATTGCCGTCGCCGAGCAGAAAGCCTAGTCCACCATAGCGGAGGTAGTTCTGGTGGTCCCGCTTGATGGCGTTGGAGACGAAGGCGAGGCCGAGTTTGTCGTTGGGGCGCGAGTAGGCGTTGCCGGAGAAGTCGCCGCCGATGGCTACAGTCTGATCGACCTCGGTGTAGGCGAAGGACTCGTGCTGACCTTCGTTCCAGCCGACGCGGGTGAAGATGCGGAGATTCTTGGTCAACTCCTGCTCAGCGTTGAGCGTGAAGCCGTATTTTACGGAGCTGAACTTTGCGTGCTCTCCGATGTCAGGGGTGGGGTCCTGGCCTGAGAGGTAGGCGTTGACGGCGTCGCGATAAAGGCCCATGTTGGCATGGTTGACGAAGCTGAGGACGCGGACGGTGCCTTTGCGTTCGGGCGAGACGAGACGGCCCAGCCAGGGTTTGCGCAGCTCGAACTCGAAGTTCTGGCCGCTGGCGCGGCTGAAGGCCCAGTCCAGATCGATGCCGTTGGCGACGGTGGGCATGGCGGCGAGAGCGTAGCGCGCAGACCAGGAGCGGTCGTGGTACTCCAAGACCGCGGCGTAGGTATAGCCGCGTGTATCGGCGGCGTAGTCCCATGCACCGTTGTTGTCGACGGTCCAGTTGAGGAATTGGAGGTGGCTGTCGGAGCCAATGTCGTTGATGTCGAAGTAGTCGGGAAGGCTCATCTTGCCGATATGGAGTTCGAAGCGCCGCTCGGGAACCTGCGTTGAGAGCGAGAAGGGTGTGCGTTCGGCTTCGATGAGTTTGTCGGTAAGGCCGATGGTCTGGTGGACCTGTACGCGTGCGAGGTATGGCTTCGAACCGAGGCTGGGATTGCGCACTACGTCGAGGTTGGTGAAGCCGGCGAGTCCGAGAGCCTGGCTGATGCCTCGGCCGCCTGCGGATTCGAAGTCGGCAATGAAGTCGTTGGCGTAGCGAGGGTTTTTGTTGAGTTGATAGCCTAGAAAGAGCGTGCCGACGAGAGAGGTTTTGTATTCCCCGCGGGCCTGCAGGCTGTTTGGGCCGTCGTAGGGCGAGTGGAAGGGAGCGTGGGCTTGAAAGACGATGTTTGCCTGTCCTGCAATGTAGTAGCGGGCCGTTTCGGAATGGGGAAAGATTGTGGTGGCGGGGTCGACAGAGGGTGCGTCGGGCAGGCTCGACGAGCGAGCAAACTCAGTCTGCTGAGCTTGAGCGAAGAGTGAGAGCGACAGGCAAAGAAGAATAACGAGAGAGCGCATCAGGCATCCATATATCGTTATCGGCAGGTCTGAGGTTGAGGACGCAACAGACCGACGAAGGAGCGAGGGAAGCCTGCCTTCCGGAGGAGAAAGGCAGGCCATGTTGATCCAGGTTCAGCGTCCTGCTCGAGGACATCTGGAGCGAGGAACCAGGTGCAGGCGATCGGGCAGCGCTCGTCGGCGGTCTCGACCCAGCGGGACCGGATGGTTGGGGGGCGCGTGGACTGGGGGCGACGGACGCGGGGCAGCTTGAAGATAGATCGGAACATTCGCTGTTTTCTCCTTTCTGCGAGCGCAGATTCGTTTTTAGGTAATCCGCCCTCACGAGTGATTTATATTCATACTATACCCCCCTATGGTATTAGGCGGAGATGAAAATGTCGCATGTTGATCGGGAGCGGGCGAAACTGCAAAACCGGATGAAACGAATCCGCGGGCAGATGGAATCGGTCGAGCGAAAGCTTGGAATTCAGGATCATGACTGCGCGGAGGTATTGATGCTTCTGGCAGCCGTGCGCGGCGGAATTAACGGTCTGATGGCCGAAGTGCTGGAGGATCATATTCGGCTGCATCTGTTGCAGGATGGACATGCTCCACTGACTCCTGATCTCGGAGAAGATCTGATCGATCTGGTGCGTGCTTATCTGAAATAGAGTTGCCTAGCGAAAAGTCTGAAGCAGTAGCCATGCGTTAAGGCCGGCAATCAGCAGAGCGACAGCCCAGCCGAGGATGCGAAGCCAGGTCTTGTTGACGAAGGGGCCCATGCTTGCCTTGTCGCTGGTGAAGTGGATGAGCGGAAAGACCGCAAAACTGAGTTGCATGCTGAGGATGACCTGGCTGAATACGAGGAGACGTGCTGTCCCTGAGCTGCCATAGATCGCCGTGACGATAACGGTGGGTACGATGGCGACCAGCCGCGTGATGAGGCGGCGCTGCCAGTTGGGAAGGCGAAGCTCGAGGAAGCCTTCCATGACGATCTGCCCGGCCAGAGTTCCTGTGATGGTGGAGTTCTGGCCCGAGGCGAGCAGGGCGAGAGCAAACATCATGCTGGCGCCGGTAAAGCCGAGTAGCGGAGTGAGGAGTTTGTAGGCGTCGCCGATCTCGGCGACCTCGGTATGGCCGCTGCGATGGAAGACAGCTGCGGCGACGATGAGAATCGCGGCATTGATGAAGAGTGCCATCGACAGGGCGATGGCTGAGTCGACATTAGCCAGGCGGATGGCTTCGCGCTTACCGGGGATGGTGCGCGGATAGTTGCGTGTCTGGACGATGGAGGAGTGCAGGTAGAGGTTGTGCGGCATGACCGTTGCGCCGAGGATGCCGATCGCGATGTAGAGCATCTCAGGATTCGAGAAGAGAGCGCGCGTGGGGACAAAGAGATGGCGGAAGACGGGAACCCACTCAGGGCGCGAGAGGAAGGTCTCGATACCGAAGAGAACGGCAATGGTTCCGATGAGAACCATGATGAGTGCTTCGAGGTAGCGGAAGCCGCGACGCTCGAGCAGGAGGATGAGCAGGACGTCGAGGCTGGTGATGATGACGCCGACGATGAGTGGGATGTTGAAGAGAAGCTGCAGGGCGATCGCTGAGCCGATGACCTCAGCCAGATCGCAGGCGGCGATGGCGATCTCGGCGAAGAGCCAGAGCGCAATGGTGACGGGGCGGCTGTAACGTTCGCGGCATGCCTGGGCTAGATCGCGTTCGGACGCGATGCCCAGCTTTAGGGAGAGGCTCTGGAGCAGGATGGCCATGAGGTTCGAGGCCATGATGACGAAGAGCAATGTGTAGCCATACCGTGAGCCCGCTGCCAGGTCGGTAGCCCAGTTGCCGGGGTCCATGTAGCCGACGGCAACCAAAAAGCCAGGCCCGATAAAGCCGAGGGCGCGGCGCCAGAGACGGTCCGATCCAGAGACGCTGACGCTCGAGAAAACGTCCGGCATGGATGGCCGGCGTTCGGTCTTAGGGCGCAACGGAATGGAAGTTGTGGTCTCCAAGGCTTTGGGGGGTGGCGGAGCATCCTTAGCTCGAGTATGCCACAGCTTATTAACTGCAGTTAATAAAAAATGAAGAATCGGGGATTACTGCCTGCGTTTGACCCATACTTTGTCCGCTGCGGGTTTTCCGAGCGTGGATGCGCCTGCGGATGTAATGACGCTTAGGGTTTCGTCGTAATTCTTTGACGCGATGCGCACGGATGACTGCGGGCCGATGCCCATCTTGTGGAGAAAAAGCAGAAGCTTCGGATCCCGTTCGTAGAGACTGGAGACAACGTAATCAATTCCTTCAGATGCATCAGAGAGCTGAATGATGCCGCGCTTTTTCCGCCGGATGGGACTCTCGGGCAAGACAGCATTGCCATGGGGGCAGGTTCCTTTTTCGCCAAGCTTCTCGATGAGCTTTGCCTCGAACGCAGGCGAGACGGCGTGCTCGAGGCGCTCGGCTTCATCGTGAACCTGATACCACTCCATGCCGAAGATCTCGGCGAGCATACGCTCTATGAGGTGGTGGCGCAGTGCCGTACGGTACGCGGTCTCCCGGCCTTTCGTGGAGAGGTGGACGGTGCCGTCCGTCTTGACCATGACGTACCCGTCCCGCTTGAGACGCTTGAGCGCCATGGTAACGGCTGGTGGTGAAACAGAAAGCCAGTGAGCCAGCGTTGCCGAGATGACGTGCTGGCCCTCGGACTCTGATTCAAGAATCGCCTTGAGATAGTCTTCCTTCGAAACGGTTATGGAGTCTTTCATGCCCAGATGTAGCCCTTCGCTCTAATCCGGGATTAACTATAGCTAACTTGGCGAAGATGAGGACAGGGTTTTGGCTACTTTGCGCGGGCTCCCACGGCTACGAGACCTGTGCCGGCTACCAGAGCAATTGTGCTCAGGATCGGCGAAATCGGTACCGTCTCTTTTTTGTCGTGGGAGATCTGAATGGGGCCAGCGTCAACGTCTTTGTGCTTGTGCGTGAAGCTGAATCCGCCGGTAGCAAAGCCAATAACGCCCAGGAGGATAAGAAGAATTCCAATGATAGTTGCAGGTTTCATCTTCTCGGAGAACCTTTCGTGCGGCAGATTTGCGTTGCAATGACGGATGCTTTCGGCCGCCTGCATCGTTAGTGGTGCGATGCGGCCCCATGTTTGCGAGATGTATGTTGTGGGGCTTGATTGCAGGAGCAGAGAGGTGTACGCTGCGGCTACACGGGAAAGGAGGATGATCCAGCCTATGAAAATTGACAGTTCGAGTTCGACCAAAACACGTGAGGTGACTGAGGCTTAGAGCGTCTTTGCTCTCAAGTCCTGGCGATCTTCAGTAAGTCGCTGAAAACTCCGCCGAGGCCACTCCGGGCACGGACGCCTCAGGTCAATCTCAACAGTTCACCGGCAACGGCCTGCTGCTCTCGAGCGCAGGCCGTTCGCGTTTTGGTTTTAGAATGGGCCTATGACACCTCTGGTAATTGCGGGAAGGGCATTTCAGTCGCGGCTGATCGTTGGAACGGGGAAGTACAAGGACGGGCCGGAGACGCAGGCGGCAATCGAGGCCTCAGGCGCGGAGGTGGTGACCGTAGCTGTGCGCCGAGTGAATCTCGACCGATCGAGTGAGTCGTTGCTGGACTTCATCGATCCACGGCGCTACTTCCTGCTGCCGAACACGGCGGGCTGCTATACGGCCGAGGAGGCGATCCGAGCTGCGCGGCTAGGGCGCGAAGTGGGGCTGTCGGACTGGGTGAAGATCGAGGTCATCGGCGATCAGGCGACCCTCTATCCGGATATTCAGGCGACTTTGGAAGCCACACGGGTTTTGGTAAAGGAAGGGTTTACGGTTCTGCCGTATACATCTGATGATATTGTATTTGCGAAGCGACTAATCGATGTGGGTGCGTCGGCGGTAATGCCTTTAGGTGCGCCGATTGGCAGCGGTCTCGGGCTGCAGAATACGGCCAACCTTCGGATATTGCGCGAAATGATCACCGATGTTCCGCTGATTGTGGATGCGGGGGTCGGGACGGCATCGGACGCTACGTTGGCGATGGAGCTGGGCTTCGACGGCGTGCTGATGAACACGGCGATCGCGCAGGCAAAGGATCCGCTGCTGATGGCTGAGGCGATGCAGCATGCCGTTCTGGCTGGGCGGCAGGCGTATCTGGCGGGAAGGATGCCACGGAAGCTGTATGCGACGGCGAGTTCTCCGCTTGAGGGAATCTCGCGATAAGTCGATAAGACTCAATCTTGCCAGTCCGATCCAGCAACTAAATACAGTAAACTTCGCGCATGCGGGTCTTCGGAATCGATTGCGGAACGGAGTTCACCGGGTACGGTGTGGTTGAGGTGGATTGCGAGGCGAGAATGCCGCGCCTCATGCATCTCGCGGCCGGCACCATCCGCCTGAATAAGAAAGAGAAGACCCCACAGCGGCTGGCGCAGGTGTATGCAGAACTGACCGCGACGATGGCGCTGCATCAACCAGATGTGGTGGCGATCGAAGAGGTGTTCTTTTCAGCTAATGCGAAGTCCGCGCTGAAGCTTGGGCAGGTGCGAGGAGTTGCACTGCTGGCGGCTGCGGTTTCGGGGCTGCCGGTTGCGGAGTATGCCCCGCTGAAGATTAAGAGTTCGGTAGTTGGATACGGCCTGGCAGCCAAGGAGCAAGTGCAGTTTATGGTTACGCGTCTCCTTGAACTCGACCAAGCACCAGAGTCGGCAGATGCCGCTGACGCTCTTGCGATTGCGATCTGTCACATCCACACGGCTCAGACACTTTCTCTGCAGGGAGCCGGACGGTGAAAGGCCATCTTGTTCTGTTGTTAGCCGCCATGGCAACCTCCTGCGCGGCGCAGACGGCTGCCCCTGCCTCGGCACCATCGGCGCGTCCTGAAGTGAGTTTCAACTTCGAGCGGCCCGGACTTCTTGTGCCGAAGTACACGATTGTGGTCCATGAGGATGGCACAGGTACTTACAAGGCGGAAGAGGCTCCCGTGAGTGGAGGCTCAAGCGCTATGGGGGTTCGAGGAACGTCGCCGGGTAGGACGATCGATCGTCCGATGAAGTTCGCGCCATCGACAGCGGATACGATCTTCAAGACGGCGCGATCGCTTGATTTCTTCAACATCACCTGCCCGTCGAAGGCGAAGAATATTGCCGATACAGGCAAGAAGACCCTGAGTTACTCCGGTCCCGATGGGCATGGCTCGTGCACCTACAACTACTCCGAGAACAAGAGTGTGACGCAGTTGACGGAGATGTTTCAGGCGATCGCTTTCACGATGGATGAGGGAAGAAAGCTGGATTTCCTTCATCGCTTTGACAGGCTCGGTCTTTACTCCGAGATGGACACGCTGATTCATGAGGTAGAGGAGAAGCGAGCCATGGAGTTGGAGAATATCGCTTCGTCATTGACGGCGATTGTTGCCGACGAGGCGTTGATTCAGCGGGTACGCGAGAAGGCCGCGAAGTTGTTGGCCCAGACGGAAAGCATGACACCCACCGCAAAAGGTCATTAAACGGAAGTTGATAGAGAGCGATAAAGCTTGGCCATGGCCTCGAGTTCGAGCGATTCGGCGCGTGCCTGGCGAGGGATGCTTTGTGGCCATAACTCGACGAGCTTTGCGGGCGAATATCCTGCGGCGCGAAGATTGTTCTCCAGCGTCTTCCGCTTTTGCGCAAAGCTCTGCTTTAGGAACCGATCGAAGCCTTCAGGATCGACACCGAGTTCTGCAAAGCGCGGTACGAAATGCAGCCGCAGCACGGTGGAATGGACCTCAGGCGGGGGCGAGAAGGCTGACGGCGGCAGGTCGAAGAGTCGTTCGACCTGGGCGTTCATGTGCGCGGTCGCCGAGAGCAGGCCATAGTCGCGCACGCCGGGGGAGGCTGAGACGCGGTCGGCCACTTCGCGCTGCATCATGACGACCGCACGGGAGATCAGTCCGGCTGAACCTGCGGCGAAGAGCTTCAAAAGAATGTCCGAGGTGATGTAGTACGGCAGGTTGCCGATGACGTCTGCGGTTTCACCTTTGGGAATAAGTGAGGAAAAGTCTGATTGCAGGACGTCGATCTCAATGACCTGAACCTGAGGCTGGTCCTTGAATCGGAGGGAGAGTGCAGGAGCGAGGTCGCGATCCAGTTCGAGTGCGATGAGTCGACCGCAGCGTGGAGCGAGGATGTCGGTAATGGCACCGTGGCCGGGTCCGATTTCAATGACCGTACGCTGGCTCACGTCGCCCAGGGCGTCTGCGATGGCATGGCGCGCCCGATCGTCCACGAGGAAGTTCTGGCCGAGTTTTGGCTTACGTTTCATCGGTCTGTGACGTTGTGATGGTTTCGGGCATCTCTTTGTATAGACTAACGTTTTGGTCGAGGACCGAAAGAGGATAGGCATGCATATTGTTTTTGCGGCCTCGGAGTGCGCTCCGTGGGCAAAGACCGGTGGGCTGGCCGATGTGGTTAGCGCGTTGCCGAAGACGCTGGCGAAGATGGGGCACAAGGTGCAGACGTTTGTGCCGTACTACCGGCAGGTCGCGAAGGCCGTGCCCAACGCTCCAGTGGTTCTGCCGAGCGTCACCATCCCGTTTTCGTCGTATAACCGGTTTGCGCGCATACTGGACGGCGGCATTGCGGCAGGTGTGCAGATTTACTTTGTCGACTGCCCCGAGTTGTTCGACCGGGAGAGCTTCTACGCTACGCCGTCGGGCGACTATCCCGACAACGCGGAGCGATTCGGAGCATTTTCTCGCGCGGTGATTGAAGCGACAAAGGTGCTGGGCGTGCCGGACCTCTTCCACGTGCATGACTGGCAAGCAGCAATGATTGCCGTAATGCTTCGTTCGGTCTATTACTTCGATCCTGTCTTCCGTCATGTTCCAGTAGTGCTCACGATCCACAACGCTGGCTACCAGGGATGGTTTCCTCCGCGCACGATGGAGACGCTGATGTTGCCGTGGGACATGTTCACCCTCGACAAGCTGGAGTACTACGACAAGGTGAACTTCCTGAAAGGCGGAGTCGTGTATTCCGATGCGATCACGACGGTGAGCTGCACGTACTCGCAGGAGATCCAGACGCCGGAGTTTGGCAACGGCCTTGAGGACACGCTACGCAAGAGGTCGGCCGATCTGTTTGGAATTCTGAATGGCGCAGACTACACCGAGTGGGATCCGGCTATCGATCCGAATATTGCTGCGCACTACTCAGTAAAGAAGCTCGCCGGGAAGCGGGAATGCCGTCGCGACCTCCTGCACGCGTTTAATCTGGAGGATGTAAGCGACGAGACGGCCGTGATCGGCGTGGTGTCGCGCTTTGCGACGCAGAAAGGCTTCGACTTCATTGTCGATATCCTGGACAGGTTGATGAAGGAGGACGTGGTGCTCCTGATGCTTGGCAACGGCGAGGAGTTCTACGAACGCCTGCTTACAGAGTTAGCTGAACGTTATCCGGCAAAGATGCGGGTTCAGATCAAGTTCGACAATGTGATCGCGCACAAGATTGAAGCGGGCTCTGACATCTTTCTGATGCCTTCACGCTACGAGCCGGGCGGACTGAACCAAATCTACAGCCTGAAGTACGGAACTGTTCCAGTCGTGCGCGCCACCGGGGGACTTCAGGACTCCATCGATGAGCAAACCGATGGTGGCGGCAATGGATTTAAGTTCTGGGGCTACGATTCCAATGCCTTGCTGGATGCACTGCATCGCGCGTTGGCGGCCTTCGGCGACAAGAAGATCTGGACTGAGATCATGCAGCGAGGGATGGGGCAGGACTTTTCCTGGGACAAGCCAGCTGCGGAATATGTGCGTGTGTACGAACGCGCGATTATGAGTCGTAGCAGCTAGGCTGTGCGGCTTTTGCTCTGGAACCAGTAGTGCAGCGGGATGCCGAGCAGGATGATGGCAGTTCCGATAATGGAGTTGCGCGGCTGGTCAGCGAAGGAGAAGACCAGAAGCACCACAGCGGCCGCGATGAAGAGCGCGGGTAACACCGGATATCCCCACACGCTGTAAGGGCGTGCTCTGTTTGGTTCGCGTCGGCGAAAGACGAAGATGGTGCTTGCGGTAAGCGCATAAAAGAACCACTCAGCGAAGATGGCAAGCGAGAAGAGCGCCTGAAAGCGGCCGATGGCGAGCAGCAAAAGCGAACTAAGGATTGCCTGCAGGATCAGTGCGGTTGATGGCGTGTGGAAACGCGGCTGCACGTGGGCGAGCTGGCGGAAGAACAGGCCATCGTGTGCTGCGGCGAAAGGGACCCGTGCGCCGGAGAGGGATGAGCCGACGAAGGTTGCGCAGATACTGACGGCCATTCCGATTGAGACGAGCCCCGCACCCCAGTTTCCGGCGATCAGCCGCAGCGCGTCGGCTGCGGGCCTGTCGGCAGCGGCGATGGCTGCGGCGGGCATCACGTACTGGATGGCAGCGTTGGTGAGCATGTAAAGGCCGCCGACGATGGCGACTCCGCCGATCAGGGCCAAAGGCATGCTTCGTTGCGGACGCTGGATCTCGCCGGCCATCTGGGTGACGTCGCTCCAGCCGTCGTAGGCCCAGAGCGCAGCGATGAGAGCGACCATGAAGCCGGAGAATCCGCCGCGTGCGCCGGTGAACTCAGTGGCGAAGTTATGCCACGAGCCGTGGCTTCCAGCGGCTCCGAAGCAGAAGCCCGCGATGACGACGATCAGGAGAACTTTGAGCCATGTGAGCGCGAGCTGCACGTTCCCAGACTTGCGCGTGCCGAGGATGTTTAGGCCGGTGATGAGCCATGTCATGACGATGGCGAAGGCCTGGCTCCAGAGTAACGGGCCGAGGGCAGGCAGTTCCAGAAAGTGAAAGAGCGGGAAAGTGGCGAGGACGCGCGCCAGCCCTGCGGCGATGGTTGCGATGGAAGCAGGCTTGGCGATGGTGATCCACGTCCACATGTAGAGGAAGCCGGTGAGGTCCCCGTAGGCTTCGCGGAGGAAGGCGTACTCGCCGCCATACTTGGGGCGGAGGGCGGCGATCTCGGCGTAGGTCATGGCTCCGAAAAGCGAGAGCAGGCCTCCGACGATCCATACCGCATAGACCATGCCAGAGGAGCCGACGGCTGCCATCATCTCGCGCGGGACCAGGAAGATGCCGCTGCCGATGATGATGCCTACCACGATGGAGGTGGCGTGCGACGCGTTGAGTACGCGGGGGAGTTCCGTCTGGATCTGCTGCTCAGTTTGTTGCATGGGTTTTCACGGAGAGTAGCACAGCGAAGCCCTGGCCCCCATGCAAGTCGTCAGATGTAGTGCTTGAAGGATTTCCAGTCGGAGCTGAGATTCTTGTGGCGTCCGCGAAGGACGTAGATGTTGCGTCGCTCGTAGGGCATCGAGAATGGATTGGTCATCCGACCAGCGATCTCGACCGAGTCATAGTTTTTGCGCAGATCTTCAACGCTTGCTCCCGTGACGACGATCATCACTTCGCCGGTTGCGCCTTGCGATCCCCAGAGCCAGTAGCTGTTGTGTCCGCTGATGGCGGTGGGGAGGCCTTGGCCGAGGAAGTTGATGGCGCTGGCTTCGCCGTAGTTGGAGCAGACGATGGCTACTTTTTTCTGGTCGTCGGGTGAGAGAGAGTTGTAGATGCGTGTTATTTCGTCGACCTCCTCTTGCCAGCCGAAGCGGTCGGCGTAGAACTGTGGAAGGACGCCGCTCGACTCGTTTTCAGTGTTGCCGGACGCCTCGTAGAGATGAAGCGCTTTGGCATACGTGACCCAGGTTGGGGGGCGCATAACTGGGATCGCCATTGGTAACACGAGGATTCCGCCGATGATCAGGATGGTCTCGTAGATGGGGAAGGCGAAGGCGCGGTTCTGCGTGACGGCGCGGCTTGCGGCAAACCGCTGCTCCCACGCGATCCCCCCAGCGGCGAAGAGGATGGGGTAGATCGGAATGACGTAGTAGTCCTTGGCATGGAGCACTATCATTCCGGCCAGGAAGAAGAGGTAGGTGTAACCGAGGAATCGCCAGGGCTTCGCCGACGGATTGCGTAGGAGCCAGACTAGGCCTGGAATCCAGATGAGGACTGAGATCGGCTGCAGGTTGAGGATCTGCTTGCCAAAGAAGGCGAGCGGTCCGAGCTTGATGTTCTTGTTTTCGATCTGGCCGTTGCGGAGAAATTCTAGTGTCGGCCAGTGGTTATTGATTTGCCAGATGAGGTTGGGCAGAGCTATGAGGATGAGCAGCGCGACTCCGATGGCGGCCCAGCGGCTGAAGAGCAGGCGGCGCTGCGGTGTGAGGAGCAGGCCTGCGAGTAGCGCCAGCAGGAAGAAGGTCATCGAGGGCTTGTTGAGTAAGCCCACTCCGCCGCAGAAGCCGAAGAGCAGCCAGCACCAACGCTCGCTCCAGCCGCGGAGGATGAGGACGAGCGAAAGAATACAGCACATCCAGAAGGCGGACTCGAAAGAGTTCATGGAGAGGTAGCTGTCGATGCCGAGGTACTGGGGGGCGAAGAGGACCCCGGTCATTGCCAGGGCTTGTGCGGGACGGCGGCCACCGAGGGCCCAGGCGAGGAGACCGCTGAGCAGGACACGCTTGGCTCCGGCGATGGCGGAGAGGAGGCGGAGTCCTGCGAGCGAGTGGCCGAAGACGAGTTCGGAAATTCGGGCCTGCAGGGCGACGATGGGACCGTGATCGACGTAGCCCCAGGCGAGGTGGCGTCCGCAGAGGAGGTAGTAGAGTTCGTCGCGGAAGTATCCGTAACCGATGTGCGCTTGCCAGAGATTGGTTAGGACGTGAAGGGCGAGCTTAATGGCGGCGAAGATCATTGCGAGCTGAAGGGCTTCGCGAAGAGTTGAATCCGCAGGGCGCACGATCGTCGTTGAGGCGGTCGCGGTTGCATTGGACATCCGGAGATCCTCCGTAGGGTGCATTCAGGGTTGGTGAGTCTCTATTCTTTATTACGTTGTTACGGGTTGGGACTATTTTCGTTCTGCGGGTCTACTATTTTCGAGTCGGCTTGCATCAGAGGATAGGTAACTCTTCCACTCTTGGAATTTAGCGAACGGGGTGAGTATGGACTGGACACCTGGCGGCATGAGCAGCGATGTAGAAGACCGGCGCGGCTCGTCCGGGGGCGGCGGCTTCAGAATGGGCGGCGGTGGCGGTATAGGGATCATCGGATTTATTTTTCTGTTGATTATCAGCCTGATCACGGGCCGCAATTACATCGGTGCGTTTCTTTCGGGCGGCGGTGGTGGCAGCGTCGCTACGACGAGCAACCGGCCGGTGCAGTCCTCGCCTGCCGAGGACCGCTCGGCGCAGCTGGTTTCGTTTGTGCTCGACGACGTGCAGAAGACATGGGATACGGTACTTCAGCAGCAGACCGGACAGCCGTATCGCCATGCGCGTCTAGTTTTGTTCCGCGATTACACGCAGTCGAACTGTGGTGTGGCACAGTCGCAAACCGGTCCGTTTTACTGTCCGGCGGACGAGAAGGTTTATATCGATCTGAGCTTCTGGGACGAACTGCGGCGGCTGGGCGGCAGCACGGGCGAGTTCGCCCAAGCTTACGTGGTGGCGCATGAGCTGGGGCATCACGTCCAGAACATACTGGGGATCGAGCGGCAGATGCGGCAGCTAGCGCAGCGGAATCCTTCGCAGCAGAATCCTCTGTCGGTGAGGCTGGAGCTGCAGGCGGACTGCCTGGCCGGAGTGTGGGGTCATTCGGCTGCTCAGCGTGACATCGTTCACCAGGAGGATGTGAACGACGGCCTGAAGGCGGCTGCGGCGGTAGGTGACGATCACATCCAGAAGATGTCGCGCGGCGCGGTCAGCCCGGAGAGCTTTACTCACGGAACATCGGCTCAGCGGCAGCAGTGGTTTATGCGCGGCCTGCAGTCGGGCGACGTGAATCAGTGCAATACGTTCAGCAACTCTGCAGGAGGAAGCTTCTAGCCCCCCTCCACCCCAAATTTGCGCAAAGTATTCAAAATAAATAACTTAGGTTTGGACTTCGCTGTGTAAGTCCATAATTTTATTGAAGGTTATTGCTAAAGTCCTGATTTGAAAGAGGAAAGCCCCGGAATATGATCCGGGGCTTCTTCTTTGTTGGTATTTCTATTGTATCGAATCGACTGAAATAGATCGGCACATTTTTTACGCAATATCTGGTTTATTTTGAGGAGGTTGTGATTTTGAGGGGGGTTGACAAGGATTTGTGGCTCCCTCAAAAGCAGACCGGTAGGATGGAGAGCCATGCGAGCGATATGGGCATTTCTAGTTTTGGTCGTCGGCTGTACGCAATTGAACGCGCAGGCATCAGTGACACGGATGTATGTGTTCGGGGATAGCTATTCAGATATTGGTCGAGGATGGGTGGACAGTGACGGGCCGACGGCGGTGGCTTACCTTGCGAAGCGGCTTGGTTTGACGATGGTGGCTTCGAGCGCGCCGGATGCCGAAGGGAAGAGTCTTGATTTTGCGGTGAGCGGAGCGCCAACAGGCGAGAATCCGGCGCATGATGTTCCAAAAGGATGGTTGGGGCTGGGGATGAAGAACCAGGTCGCAGAGTTTGTGGCGATGGTGCGCGACGGGAAGGTGAAGTTCGATCCGAAGACGACGGTGTTCTTTATTGCAGGTGGATTAAACGATAGGAAGATTCCGACCGAGGAGACAGTGGCGAATCTTGAGGGCGAGTTGCAGGCGCTGTATGAGGCTGGAGGGCGGAGATTCAGAGTAGCGGTGCTTCCGGAGAAGATTCCGGCGTTCAGCGAGGTGGGGAAGAGGTTGAATCCGGCGCTTAAGGAGATTCCGGCGCAGATGCGATCAAAGCTGAGCGGGGCGGAGATCGAGACGAGCGAATGGGGAGAGTACTTCGATGAGGTGATGGAAAACGCGGCGAAGTACGGGATTACAAATACGACGAGCAAGTGCGCAGGGCGGGCGATCTTCAACGAGGATGCTACTCCGTGCGCTTCGCCGCAGACGCATTACTACTATCACGCGGGGCATCCTTCGACTGCGGTGCACAAGGTGGTGGGGGATATGTTGTATGAGGAAATGACGAAGCATTAGACCGGCGTCGAGCGATGTTAGGCTGAAGCAAATCCATGGAATGCGGGCCTGCGATGAATTCCCCACCCCCTGAGCTTAGGCGTCAGCGGGTTTGAGGCCGAGATGACAGATCAGCGCGACGGTGCGCACGGAACGCAGACGAACCCTGTAGAGGTGCTTGTAGTGGGGGCCGGGCCGACAGGCCTGCTACTGGCAGGTGAGCTTGAACGGCGCGGGATTTCATGCCACCTGATCGATGCTCGTCGCGCGCCGCTCAATTGGGACCGCGCGACTGTGATCCATCCGCGCTCGCTGCAGATCTTCGAGTCGATGGGGCTAGCGGACAGGTTTCTGGCAGCTGGGTGCAGGCAGCGATTGATCAAGATTCATTCGGATGGGGAGCAACTCGGGATGATGGACCTGGTTTCCTGCGGCAGCGTTTACGGGTTCAATGTGGGGTTGTCGGAGGAGGTGACGGAGAACATCCTGACGGACTACCTGCGGGCGCAGGGCGGAGAGGTGAATCGCTCGTCGCGCCTGATTGGGCTTGCGCAGGAGGAGGAGGGGATTCTGGCGGAGATTGAGCGGGATGGCTCGCGCTATCAGATGAAGGCGCAGTGGGTGGTGGGATGCGACGGGGTTCACAGTGTGACTCGCGAACAGTTCGGCATTGCGATTAGCGGCGAGGAGAAGGCAAAGCTGTGGGCCGTGTTCGATGTGACGATGAGGCCATGGCGTGATACGTACGAAGGGACGTTCGTTTATCTGGATACTCCGCCGGTGATCATGACGGCGTTGCCGAAGGAGCGTTGGAGGGTCTATCTAAGGCCGAGTTCGGAGGATTCGGACCTGATTGCTGATGCGAGAGGGACGTTGAAGCCGTACTTGCCTGATTCGTCATTTGTCGATGTGGAGAATCCGAACCGGTTCCATTGCCATACGAAAGTAGCGACTCGATTTCGCGCAGGGCCGGTATTTCTGGCGGGCGATGCGGCGCACGTCTGCTCGCCGACAGAGGGGCATGGCATGAACCGTGGCATTCAGGATGCTTTCAACCTTGCATGGAAGCTTGCGCTGGTGTGCAGGGGCGCCGATCCTGCTTTGCTGGACAGCTATGAGATTGAGCGAAAGCCGGCGGCTGAGATGGTGATCGAATCTGGCAATCGTTTTGAGAAGAACCTGACGATGACGGATCCGGTGGAGCGCGCGAATCGGAACCAGGCGATTCGAGAGACGCTTGCTGAAGAGAAGACACGGCATCACGAGATCGTTGCGGAGACTGAGCTGAATGTGGAGTATTCGGGCTCGGGGATCGTGTTTGGCGACCAATGCGATGTGTTCGCAGCGGGCTCTCGGATATCGGACCTGATCGAGGTCAAAACTCTGGCAAGGGGCAGATGCCGGCTGGTTGAGCTGACACAGCGGGTGGGTCACACGCTTCTGCTGGTGGCGGGCAAGGGTCCGGATGGTGAGGAGCTTGCGAAGTTGCATGCGGCGGTGGGGGAGATTGCTGCGGAGAATGAGTTGTTTGAGGCGGCTTTTTCGTTTGGGCTGGAGCTGGATCCGGATACCGATATTGGAGAGATAGGTAGGGCGGAGCTGGCTTTGCTTGGCGTGGATGGCATTACGGTCTTCGCGGTGCGGCCTGATGGATATGTCGGGCTGCGGGCGGACAAGGATCATGTGCAGGCGTTGAAGCGCTACCGCAGCGTCATTCTGCAAGGTACCCGCGAGGCGGTTTCTGCGGCGTGAGGTAGGGCGCATGTCCGATGTGCGGTGCGTCTTATGTGCGTTATAAAGCGTCACATTCCCAAACCACCCCTGGAATGCCACGAGGAGTTTCTATGAACAGTAAATTTGTGGTCCGCGCGTGCGCCGGACTGTCGCTTGCTGCGTGCACGTTTGCGACGCAACTTGTCGCCCAAGGCCCGCCCAATGCCGCGGGTTCATCTGCCGCGCCTGCTGCCAATGCTCCGATGGAGGAGAAGCAGTATGACCTGCTGCTGAAGGGCGGCCACGTGATCGACCCGAAGAACAACGTCGATGCTGTACGCGACGTGGCGATCAAGGACGGCAAGATTGCGAAGGTCGCGGTGGGGATTCCTGCGATCTCGGCGATCAAGACAGTGAATGTGACGGGTCTGTATGTGACGCCGGGGCTGATCGACATGCACGTGCATGTGTTCTGGGGATTAACGAAGGATGACTATGCCGGTGGCGACTGGGCGATTATGCCCGACGGCTTTACGCTGCGCGATGGTGTGACGACGGTGGTGGATGCGGGGTCCGCGGGATGGCGGAACTTTGAGACGTTCAAGGAGCGTGTGATCGATCGCTCACAGACGCGCGTGCTTGCGGAGCTGAACATTGTGGGCGCGGGCATGGGCAGCGGCCAGATTGAGCAGAATAAGGAAGACATGGATGGTGAGAAGACCGGCGAGAT
>Ga0068863_100001777_pt1 | contig 21386 bp, 19 predicted proteins | sample KBSSwiS62_FD_66596 | JGI IMG/M metagenome (GOLD analysis project Ga0068863, IMG submission 66596) | Switchgrass rhizosphere microbial communities from Kellogg Biological Station, Michigan, USA - KBS Switchgrass S6-2 | ecosystem: Host-associated > Plants > Roots > Rhizosphere > Soil ...
GCGCCTGCCTCGCGATAGAGCAGTCCGGTGTCGAGCGCCCCGCCGAAGCCTGAATCGAGAACGCCGGCGATAACCGGCACGCGCTTCGCAGCCGCGGAAACCGTGATCTGAATTACGCGCTTGCGCGCGCTCGCCGACAACGCCGTCGCCTCGCCTGTGCCGCCCAGCGCCACGAGTCCCGACGCGCCTTTTTCGATTTGATAGCAGACGATGCGCTCGAGCGCGCTCTCATCGATAGAGCCGTCTGGGTTGAGGGGCGTGGGAAAGGCGGGGATTAGCCCGCTAAACATTGCAGTGGCCATGATCGTGGTCGCTTCGCTCAGCTGCCCAGGTGGATCCAGGTAGCCTTCAATTCGGTGTATTTCTCGAGCGCATGAAGCGACTTATCACGGCCGAAGCCGGACTGCTTGAAGCCGCCGAAGGGGGAAGAGATGTCTCCGTGATCGAAGCAATTGACCCAGACGACGCCTGCACGAAGGCTCGACGACGCCTTGAACGCCTTGTTGATATCCTTCGTCCAGACCGCGGCCGCCAAGCCGTACGCGGTGTCGTTGCCAATGGTGATTGCGTCGTCGAGATCCTTCGCCGCAATGGCCGCGAGGACTGGGCCAAAAATCTCCTCCCGGGCGATCGTCATGTCGCTGGTCACGTCATCGAATAGGGTCGCCTCCACGAAACATCCCTCGCCCCGTAACTTCCGGCCCCCAAGGCGGAGCCTTGCACCTTCGGTCTTGCCTTTCTCGATGTAGTTCATGACCCGCGCTGTCTGAGCTTCGTCGACCATCGCGCCCATCTCGGTCGCGGGGTCGAGCGGGTCGCCGACCTTGATCGCTGCGCCCACAGCGATCACCTTCTCGATGACGCGCTCCTTGACGCTCCGCTCGACGACCAGCCGGGAGCCGGCGTTACAAACCTCGCCCTGGTTATAGAAGATGCCCCAGGCAGCGGCCGTGGCGGCGGCATCGAGGTCCGGTGCATCGGCCAGTATGATGTTCGGGGACTTTCCGCCGCATTCGAGCCCCACGCGTTTCATATTCGACTGCCCCGAATATTGGAGGAAGAGCTTTCCGACCTCCGCCGACCCGGTGAACGCGACGGCATCGACGTCCATGTGGAGACCTAGCGCGCGTCCTGCCGTTTCGCCGTATCCCGGCAGTACGTTGAAGACGCCCTCGGGAATGCCCGCCTGCGCCGCGAGTTCGCCCAGTCTGATGGCGGTTAGTGGTGATTGCTCCGCGGGCTTCAATACGATCGAGTTGCCCGCTGCCAGAATGGGGCCGATCTTCCAGGCGGCCATCAACAACGGAAAATTCCACGGGACGACGGCCGCCACGACGCCCAGCGGCTCGCGCCTGATCAGCGAGACGGCGCTAGGCGCCGTAGGTGCGATCTCGTCGTACAGCTTGTCGATCGCTTCGGCGTACCAGCGAATGCATTGAGCCGTGAGCGGCACATCGACAGCGAGGCTGTCGCGTATCGGCTTGCCCATGTCCAGCGTTTCGAGAAGAGCAAGCTCTTCCTTATGCGCCGAGATCGCGTCTGCGAATGCCGCCAGGCGATCCTTGCGTTCCCGTGGGGCCATTCTCGACCACACGCCGGATTCGAACGCCGCGCGTGCGGCGCGAACGGCCCGATCGACATCCTCTGTATCGCACGCGGCCACCTGCGCCAGCACCTCGCCGGTCGCGGGGTTGACGCAATCGAAAGTCCGCCCCGAGACCGATGGAACACTTCGGCCGCCGATGAAGGCGTGGCCGTTTATGCGGAGGGATGCGGCGCGGGAGTGCCAGTCTGTGGAAACGGCCATGAGGGTATTCCTTTAGGGGTACGTTCTTGGCGGGTTTCGCGGCACTCTACCACCACTTTCTGTTGAACTGAAATTAAGGTTGACATTTTCAGTATATTGCGACTAAAGTTTCATCATTCAAAAAATAACCGAGTTCCCCACGATGCCTAGCAGGAACGAAAGTGAAAACGCCCCATGGGGGCAGCAAGCCGATCTCACCGGTGGCAAAGCCGCTCCTACGACGTCTCGCAGGGGGGACCCCGATGAGGAGCTGCTGAAGCTCGGGCAGCGAATACGCGAGCTGCGGTCCAAGGCCGGCATGACGCTGCAGGAGCTCTCCAAGATGACCAAGACTTCGATCGGAACCCTGTCTCAGCTCGAGCGCGGGCTGGTTTCACCTTCGGTTCGCACGATCTATACGGTCGCGGATGCCCTCGACGTCATGCCGGCGTGGCTGATCGACCCCACGCAAATCAGCTCGAAAGGTACGGAGAGCCGCTACATCGTGCGCGCTGCGCAGCGGTCGCGATTACTGGATATCGATGGCATTCGCAAGGACGTCGCGTCGCCGGCGGCGAGCGAACGTCTGCGCGGTTTCTTCATGGTTATCCAGGCCGGCAGCAGCTCGGGCGCCAAGTCCTATACCCACAAGGGCGAGGAGATCGGCTTTCTGCTTTCGGGGGAGCTGCAGCTTCATATCGACGGCGAAACGTTCAGCTTGAACGAAGGCGACTGCTTCGCCTTCTCGAGTTCTATCCCGCATCGTTTTGCGAACGTCGGAGCGCAACCGGCGTCGGTTTTTTGGGTAAACGCCAATATCTGAACGCAATCACTCTTTAACGTTGGTGGCGAGTCGGGAAACAAGTTGGCTCATTCGGAAACTGCATCGGAGCTAAGCCGTTCGTGGGCATTCGTCCTGCTGGCGCCACTCACGCTGCTGATGCTGGCCATCCTCGTTTATCCGCTGATCCTGACGGTTTGGACCAGCGTTCATCCGGGGCATTTCACTCTACAGGCCTATCAAGAGCTGATATCGAGCACCCTGTTCCTGAAGGTGCTGCGTAACACCTTCGAGATCAGTATTTCCGGCACGCTCGTGAGCTTGATCGTCGGTTATCCGGTTGCGATGCATCTCGCCGCACAGCCGCCGAGCCGGCGCACCGCCTATCTGATCATGGTGATGTTGCCCTTCTGGACCAGCATCCTGGTCAAGAGCTTCGCGCTCGTCGCCGTCTTCGGCAATCAGGGTCTCGTCAACCAGTTCCTCGGGTTAATAAGCGGCGGTCAAATCAACCTGCCGATGATGTTCAACCGTGTCGGTGTCATCCTGGGAATGATCAATTTCCTGCTGCCGTTCATGATTCTGTCCATTCTGGGGAGTCTCCTCGCCCAGGATCGGACTTTGATCGTGGCAGCCGCCACCATGGGTGCCAAGCCGCTGCGCATCTTCTGGAAGATCACGTTGCCGCTGAGCCTTCCCGGTGTCATGGCCGGGGTACTGATCGACTTCACGCTGTCAATCGGTATGTACATCACGCCGGCGCTGCTCGGCGGGCGGCAGGACATGATGGTCGCCAATCTCGTGGATTTTTACACTCGTCAGACTCTCGACTGGCCCGCCGCTTCGGCCACTTCGGTCGTCCTGCTCGCAATCTCCGGAATGCTGGTGGCGATGCTCGGTAAAGTGCGCAGCTCGGGTCTTACCGGAGCGGCGGCATGAACGCGCTCTCCGGCTCGGCACGGCTCAACGCGCGGCTGATCGCGATGGCGGCGTGGGCTTGCTATGTCTTTCTGCTCCTACCGAGCCTGATCGTCATACCAATCTCGTTCGGTAATTCTCGTCAGATCGAGTTTCCACCGCGCGAATTCTCGATCGCGCTCTATCGGCAGTTTTTCAGCGATCAGGCGTGGTGGGGATCGATGGTGCAGAGCTTGTTCGTCGCCACGACGACCACGGTGCTTACGCTAGTGCTTGCGGTGCCCGCCGCCTATGCGCTGGTTCGCTCGCATTTGCCTGCCAACAGGCTGCTGCGAGGCCTTTTCATGACGCCGATGTTGGTCCCGGTCATCGTGCTCGGCTTGGGCCTGTACCTGCAGTTCTCCAGCTGGAGCCTCCTCGACACGACGAGCGGCCTGATTTTCTCGCACATCATGCTGACGACCCCCTTCGTCATGGTCGCGGTGACGTCGGGCCTCCAACACGCGGACCGCTCTCTCGAGACGGTCGCCTCGATCATGGGAGCTTCGCGACCGGTCATCTTCCTTCGCGTGTTGCTGCCGCAGCTGAAGACTTCGATCGCGGTCGGAGCGCTGTTCGCCTTCCTGATGTCGCTCGACGAGGTCGTCGTCGCCTACTTCGTGACGGGAACACGTTCGATGACGCTGCCGGTCAAGATGTTCAGCTCGATCCGCTGGGAACTCACGCCGGTACTCGCCGCCGTTTCGACGCTGCTCTCGCTGCTCTCGCTCCTTATCGCCGTGGGCATCATCACCCTCCAACGCAAGACCGAGGCACTTTCATGACTCTTTCGAGCGCTTCGACCCGCACACCGGCCGCCGACGGCGACAAGGCGATGGTTGAGCTGCAAGGCGTCACGAAACGCTACGGCGATGTGGAGGCCCTCCACCGCGTCGACCTGACGGTCCGGAAAGGCGAGTTCGTCACGCTGCTCGGTCCGAGCGGCTCCGGCAAGACGACGGTGCTCAACCTCATTGCCGGCATGATCGTGCCGAGTTCCGGCCGCATCATGATCGACGGGCGCGACACGACGACGCTGCCGACGAACCAGCGCGGACTCGGCATGGTGTTCCAAAACTACGCGCTGATGCCGCACATGACGGTGTTCGAGAACATCGCGTTTCCGTTGCAGGTGAGGCAGCTCCCGAAGGACGAGATCAAGCGGAAGGTGACCGAGGCGCTCGACCTTATCCAGCTCGCGCACGTCGCGGGACGGCGTCCGCGCGAGTTGTCGGGCGGCCAGCAGCAGCGCATCTCACTTGCCCGCTGCATCGTCTACAACCCCGCGCTCATCCTGATGGACGAGCCGCTGGGAGCACTGGACAAGAGGCTGCGCGAGCAAATGCAGCTCGAGATAAAACGACTCCATGCGGAGCTTGGCATTACGATGCTCTACGTCACGCACGACCAGGACGAAGCATTGACGATGTCCGACCGGATCGTGCTGATGAACAGCGGCCGGATCGAGCAGGAAGGCGAGCCGGACCAGCTCTACTTCAAGCCGGCGAGTGTCTTTTCCGCGGAGTTCATCGGCAGTTCAAACCTCCTTCCCGGTGTGGTCGAGGTGGCCGACGGGGGCTCGCTTGAACTGCGAACCGCAATCGGAACCTTCCCGGTTCCCGCTGCGGATTTCGCCGTCGCCCATGGAGACCCGGCGGTGCTGCTGGTGCGGCCGGAGAACATGACGTTGACGCAAGGGCCCGACGCGACAAGCGTCCAGGGCATAGTCGAAGACTCGATTCTGCTGGGTGGCGTTGTCCGGCACTTCATCCGCTGCGCCGATCGCTCGACCATCATCGTCCAGGAGTTGAATCAACCCCACCGTCCGAGCGCCTCGCGTGGTGACCAGGTTCGGGCGGGTTGGCAGCCGGCACACGCGCGTTTGCTTCCGCCGTCCGGCGCAGTGATGAAGCCTATAGACGTTAAGCCCACTATGGAGAACGCTACCATGACTGACAAGCAGAAAACGACAATGATGACTGACACAACCCACTCGACGTCGCGGCGCAGCGTGCTGCGTGCCATTGGGGCTGGCGTCGTGGGCGCGATCGCGGCACCCGCGGTCTTTACTGGTCGCGCGCGCGCAGCCGACAAGGCGATTACCGTAACTTCGTGGGGCGGCGACTATCACAAGTCGGTCCAGGAAGTGTTCGTCGAGCCCTTCACCAAGGAGACCGGTATCGCGGTGACATTGGTCGACAACGGCGACATGGCGAAAGTGAAGGCGCAGGTCCAGAGCAAGGCCGTGCAGTGGGACGTGATCGATGCACCGGCGGCGTTCGCGACTTCGGGCGCGAGGGAGGACCTCTGGGAGCCGCTCGACATGTCGATTATCAAACCGGGCGCTATCGTTCAGGCGGGTGCGCCCACCTACATGCCGATGTATCTCTACAGCGGCGGCATTCTGTGGGACAGCAAGCGCCATCCCGATGGCAAGCATCCCGTCGACTTCGCCGGCTTCTACGACGTCAAGCGGTTCCCCGGACGCCGCGTGATGCGCGCGCTTGCCTCGGAGACGCTGGAAGTGGCGCTGATCGCAGACGGCGTGGCACCGAAGAATCTCTATCCGCTCGACGTCGAGCGAGCGTTCCGCGCGCTCGACCGCATCAAGCCGCACGTCAGCAAGTGGGCGAGCACCACGCCCGAACAGGTCTCCTCCGTCACGCAGAACGAGGGCGACTTCTCGTACAGTTACTTCAATCGCGTGAAGAATGCGCAAAAGGCCGGCTCGCCGGTCGACTTCTCCTTCGAGCAGACGGTCAACTCGCTCGACTATTTCGCCGTGCCGAAGGGCTCGCCGAACAAGGAAGCGGCCATGCGCTTCATCAATTTCTGCCTGCGTACGGACCGGCAGGTCGACTGGGCAGTTCGCGGCTATTACCTGCCCAATACGGTCGCGGCTCTGGAGCAGGTGAAAGCCTCGCCGGCGAAGGCGTACTTGCCCGACCTCAACAACGGGAAGAACGCCATCGTCAACGCCGAGTGGTGGGGTGCCAACTACACCGCCGTGCAAAAGCGGTACGCCGAGTGGATGCTGAGTTGAGCGCACCTGGTGCTGTCGGCGCCGCCTGCGCGCGCGATCTCCGCTGCGGTCCGTTTCTGATCTTTGCAGCGTCAACGTCATGACGGTCGACGTTGTCTCAGAACTGCGGGCGATCGTCGGCGACCGCTACGTCGTGACCGAGCCGGGTGACGTCCAACCTTTCGTCACCGACCATCGCGCCCGCTATCACGGCAACGCGCTCGCCGTCGTGCGCCCGGCAAGCGCTATCGAAGTGTCGCGAGTCGTCGTTGCGTGCGCCCGGGCCGGGATCGTCATCGTGCCGCAGGGAGGCAATACGGGGCTGTGCGGCGGCGCGACCCCGCTTTCGCCGAAGCCCGGCATCGTGTTGCGCCTCGATCGGATGAATCGCATCCGGAGCCTTTCTCCGGTGGAAGAGACGATCACGGTCGACGCCGGGTGCATCCTGTCCGATATACAGGCGGCCGCTGCTCAAGCAGGGCTTCTCTTCCCGTTGAGTCTCGGCGCGGAGGGAAGCTGTCAGATTGGCGGCAACATCTCGACGAATGCGGGCGGTATCTCGGTCGTGCGTTACGGCACGATGCGACAGCTGGTCTTGGGCCTGGAAGTCGTTCTTCCGGACGGGACAGTGCTCGACAGCCTGCGCCGCCTGCGGAAAGACAATGCCGGCTACGATTTGAAGCAGCTCTTCATCGGCGCGGAAGGCACGCTGGGCGTGGTGACGGCGGCGGTGCTCAAACTGTTTCCCGCAGTCCGCACGCGGTCGGTGGCGCTGATGGAGGTGGCGAGCGTCGAGCAAGCGCTGGCGGTATTCGAACGCGCGCGAAAAGTGTTCGGCGAGCGCATCTCGAGCTTCGAGATCATAGGCTCGTCGTACATGGATTTCGTGCTGCACTACGTCCAGGGCACCGTGACGCCATTCGCGCAGAAGGCCCCCTGGTATCTGCTGATCGAGGCCGGAGACTCGCTTCCGGATTCGAACCTCGACGAATCGATGGAAGGCCTGCTAACTGACGCTTTCGAAGCCGGGTTGGTCAGCGATGCGACTATCGCCAGCAGCATCGCGCAGCAGGAGGCGATCTGGAAGCTGCGCCACGGCGTTACCGGCGAATTCAAGCTCGCCGGCAAGACGATGTCGCATGACAGCTCTGTGCCGATGGCGCAGCAGCCAGCCTTTGCCCAACGGGTGGAAGCGGAGATCCTGCGCGCCTACCCGGATGCCAATGTGATGCTGGTAGGGCATATCGGCGACGGAAACATCCATGTCGTGGTGCTGTTTCCGCACGGACGGTTTCCGGACGAGCAGGCCTATGAAGACGCTTCGGACCGGATCGACGCCGTCATTGACGACATCGTCGTGGCAATGGGTGGCAGCATTACCGCCGAGCACGGCGTCGGAACGACCTATCGGAAGCGGCTCGCCCTGACCAAGAGCCCCGCCGAGCTCGAGTTGATGAAGAGCATCAAGCGAATGCTCGACCCTTCCAACCTGATGAACCCGGGCAAAATCTTCCTGACCACCGCTCCCGCGTAACGGCCGACGGTGTTACGGATCGCTCGCTTCGATGACCGCGAAGGCGCTCAATATCGACGACGTACGCGACCAGGCGTGCCGGCGCCTGCCGCGCGGCATATTCCAGTACATCGACCGGGGTGCCGAGGACGAAGTCGGGCTCGCGAATCTGCGACGCGCGTTCGATGAGGTGACTTTCAATCCGCGGGTTCTCGCCGACGTCTCGGGACGGAACCTCGAGACGTCGTTGCTGGGACGCCCTCAACCAATGCCGCTCGCGATCGCGCCGACCGCCGCGGCGGGCCTGGTGTGGCACGAGGGCGAGATCGCTCTCGCGCGCGCGGCGTCCAAGGCGGGAATACCTTTCTGCATCGCGACCGGCTCGATCACCGCCATGGAGCGGATCGCTGAAGCGAGCCCGGGTCCGCTGTGGTTCCAGCTCTATGTATGGCATGACCGCGCGCTCTCCGACGCGCTGATCGACCGCGCGTGGGGCAACGGCATCGAGACGCTGATACTCACCGTCGACACGGCGACGTTACCCAACCGCGAATACAACGCGCGCAATGGCTACGCGGTGCCCGTCAAGGCGTCGTGGCGCGGCGGCATCGACATGATCATGCATCCGCGCTGGGTCTGGCACGTCCTGCTGCGATACATCATTCGCGATGGGTTTCCGACGTATCAGCACTATCCGGCCGCATTCCGCTCCAGGATCACGCGCGCGGCGACGTCGGGACAGGTCGGATTGAACCCCGCACTGACATGGGACGATCTGCGCGAGCTACGCCGTCGCTGGCGCGGCAAGCTCATCGTCAAGGGCGTGCTGCGTGTCGACGATGCGCGCAAGGCAGCCGATGCCGGCGTCGACGCCATCGTCGTTTCCAACCACGGTGCGCGCAACCTCGACGGCGCGGTTGCGCCCATACGCGCTTTGCCGGCGATTGCGGCCGCCATCGGCGACAGAATCGAAATACTTGCCGACAGCGGCGTGCGCAGGGGCGCCGATGTCGTCAAGCTGCTGGCGCTCGGCGCCAATGCAGTGCTCATCGGACGCGCTGCGTTATATGGGACCGCCGTTGGCGGCGAGGCGGGTGCAGCTCGGGTGCTGGATCTGCTGCGCGACGAGATGAAGACAACGCTGGGGCTGCTCGGCTGCGCGGGTCTTCGGGAGCTCGATGCGAGCTACGTCAATGCCGCACGATAGCGCGGCGACGGTCTGGACATCGCTGCAGGAGGGACGAAGACTATGAACGACACGGCGTGGGAGCCATTGCCGTTGCCGCCCAATATCTATCAACTCGATGCGGCGGCAGCGCCTGCTGCACCGAAACTCGACGGGTCGAAGCAGGTGTCAGTTGCGATTGTCGGCGGCGGCATCGCCGGACTCGCGACAGCGCTGCATCTCGCGGAAGCCGGCGTCGACGTCATGGTGCTCGAGTCGCACGAGCCGGGTTGGGGCGCCTCCGGCAATAACGGCGGACAGCTCAATCCCGGCCTCAAGTTCGATCCCGACGTGATCGAGAGCACGTACGGGCCCCACTTCGGCCGGCGAATGATTGCGTTTGCCTACGATGCACCGAACCGAACTCTCGCGTTGATTCGCAGGCTGGACATCGCCTGCGAAGCGCGGCAAAACGGCACGCTCCGCGTGGCACATAGCGCGCGCGCCGTTGCCGTGGTCGATGCGACCGCGCGCCAGTGCATCGCGCGCGGCATGCCGGTTGCGATGCTGAATCGCGAGCAGGTTGCCGAGGCGACAGGTACTGACAGGTACCTTGCCGGCATGTTCGACACTCGTGGGGCGGATGTGAACCCGCTCTGCTACGTTCGCGGTCTCGCGCGCGCCGCCATCGCTGCGGGCGCCAAGGTTCACGGCCGAACGCCGGTGCGCAAGCTCAAACGAACGTCGCGCGGATGGGAACTCGGCACGCCTGGCGGCACGGTTCTGGCCGAAAAGATACTGATCGCCACCAACGGCTTTACCGACGATTTGTGGAGCGGGCTCGAGCGCACGATCGTGCCGGTGTTCAGCGCCATAGCGGCGAGCCAGCCTCTCGTCGGCCCGCTGGCGACCCGAGTCTTGCCATCCCGCTCGTGTGTCTACGAGAGCGGGCGCATCACCGTGTACTATCGGGTGGACGCTCAGAACCGCCTTTTGATCGGCGGGCGAGGTCCGATGCGGCCGATATCGCGGCCGGAAGATATCGCGTACCTCACCGCGTATGCGCGGCGCCTTTGGCCTGCACTTGCCGAGGTCAGATGGACGCATGCGTGGAACAGCCGGCTTGCGATTACGCGAGATCACTGGCCCCATCTGCACGAGCCGTCGGAGAACGCTCTCATCTATCTGGGGTGCAACGGCCGCGGGGTCGCGCTCGCCACAGCGATAGCGGAACAGCTCGCGGCACGGCTAATCAAGGGATCCGATGCGACATTGGATCTGCCGGTGGTCTCCCAGAAGCCTATCAGGTTCCATCGGTTATGGCCTCTTGCCGTACGCAGTGTTGTCCTCCACGGTCGGCTTATGGATCGTTTGGGTCTGTAGCGCCGATCGATTGCTACTCGTACGACGTCACATACAGTCCTCGGCGGGGGCCGTGGCGGTGCACCGCTGGAGCGCACCCTGCGCATGCAAGCACCAATGCGCATAGAGCCTAACCCCATTTTATTGTTGGGCTAGAGCCGGGCTAACGGCGTCAACGGCGTGCAAGAGATGAGTCTATCGGTGGGAGAGAAAGAGCGGGCGAGGTCACACCGCGATTGACGTGCTCGTATCGTCGGCGTAGCGTGTTTATCGTTTTCCACCCTGTCCGTGAAGGACGTCCAGTCCGTAGGGCAGTGGGGTGAAGCGCGTCTTGCACCCCAGCCCGCGCGACGCATCGCATGGGAGGCTACGATGACCAGTATGCGCAAGAAATCATGCGGTCCGCGGTTGACCCGCCGTTCGTTCCTGCAACGTGCTGGTCTTGGGGCCGCCGCCGCGCTCGGCGGGACGCCTTTGAAAGCAGCACTGGCGGCGGGCAAGCCGCAGCCGCAGCCGGCCGGCACACCCCTCAAGCATGTGATCATCTCCTGCCAGGAGAACCGCTCGTTCGACCACTATTACGGATATGCGCCGCAGGTTCAGCGGGCCGGTTTCGGGCCGCCCCCAGGCTACGCGCAACCGGACGGTGCCGGCGGGCTCATCCGGCCGTACGAGTTCACGAGCCTCTCCACCCCCGACATCGGCCACTCGTGGACAGCCGTTCACGATGAGTGGAACGGCGGGGCGATGGACGGCTTCTACACGACGGATGGGATCTGGGCGATGGGCTACTACACTGCCGCCGAGCTCCCCTTTTACTACAGCCTCTTCGATGAGTTCACGCTGTGCGGGAACTATTTCTGCTCACTGCTCGGGCCAACGTGGCCGAACCGCTTCTACTTCGCGGCGGGCACGTCGGGCGGAATCACGACGAACGGCCTCTGGGGTTACGGCATCTTTGATTACCCGATCATCCTCGATCTGCTCGACGCCGCTGGCGTGAGCTGGAAGGTCTACAACATCAATTGGGACAGCGTCCCCTTCGGGAACACCGACAACGTCTTCACCTTCTGGAAGCGGTACGCGCACGACAACCGAACGCTTGGCACCCGCGGTGGCTATTTCAGTGACCTCAAGCACGGTCGACTGCCGCAGGTGTCGTGGATCATTCCGAGCTTCGCCCGCGGCTGGGACGAGCACCCGCCTGCCGACGTCTCGGTCGGGATGGATATTCAGGAGGACCTGATCACCGCACTTCGCGAGTCGTCGGCGTGGGAGAGCTCCGCATTCCTGCTCACGTACGATGAGCACGGAGGGTACTTCGACCACGTCGCCCCGCCGCAGCTCGATGCGTTCGGACTCGGCGTCCGGGTGCCGATGTGGGTGGTCTCTCCGTACGCGAAGCCTGGTCACATCGAGGGTGCCGTGTACGAGCACACGTCAACGCTGAAGTTTCTCGAGCGCCTGTTTGGCCTGCCTACGCTCGCCTCGGTCAATCACCTGTTCGACACGGCGACGCCAGTCGGCTCGAACTATCAGGCGGCGCCGAGCGGGGCTGCATTGGGACCACCGGCTCCACCGCGCGACGCGCGCGCGGATATCGGCGACCTGTTCGAGTGCTTCGACTTCTCCTGAGCTCAGCACGGTGGGAGCGGTTGCGACCTATCTCTCGCTCTCTCAGGCAACATGCAGGCATAAGGCGGGCGACCTTGAAGCCACCTCGCCACATTGCCGCGCGGATGTCACGGCGCCGTAATCGACCAGATGCCCCGCCCGTGCGTTGCCGCGTAGAGCAGACCGTCGGGGCCCACCGTCAGATCCATCACCGTTGTCACCGGTAGACCACCGCCCAGCCTCGACCAGTGTGCGCCTGCGTCGCTCGACAGGACCACTCCCAAGTCCGTGGCCAGCACGATCTTGCCGTTGCGAAGCAGTATCTTGTTGGTGGGCACGTCGGGCAGGTTGCCGCTCACGTCCGTCCACGTCGCGCCGCCGTCGGTGGTCTTCCACAGGTGGCCCAATCCGGCACCGGGTCCTTCCGTCCACTTGCGCGAGAAGCCGCTGAAGCTCACGTACACGCTGCGCCCGCTGGCGTCATTCGGATCGATGGCAAGTCCCTCGATGTACCTGTTGGGCACCGCTGCCGGCAACGAGAGCTGGTGGAAGGTGCCGCCGACGTTGGTGGAGATGCCACGCGTAAAGCCATCGTTGTTGCAGGGGCCGCACCAGGCCGACCAGATCACATCGTTGCGGCTGGCGATCACGGTGGTCGAGTGGCCCACGCCGTTGTCATAGGCCTGGGACCAATCGGCCGCGGTCTGGCTTGCGAAGCGGGTGTGATTCGTCCAGAGGTATCGCCCGCCGATCACCCAGTTGCCGTTCAGAGTATCGGAGGCGTAGGGCGCGATGAACCGCGGACTGGGATCGGCGGGCGTGATGTCGAGGAATGCGGAGGCGCTGCCGTCCGACACGCCGCAGTTCGTTGTGAGCCAGACGTTGAGGTCGACATATCCAGTGAGGATGTTGCAGCCGTTCGCCGGGTCGACGATGATCTTCACTCCGTCGCCGCCGGAGATCGACCCCATGTTGCCGGTTGCATCGACCGGCAGCAGGAGCGAGGTTCCGTTGTCTTGCAGTCCGCCGGAGATGGCCACTCCCCCCGGCACGCTGCCCACGCCGACGCTGTAATACTGAAGCGTGCGCAGATTCGCGTTGAGGCTTTGCCAGTCGGTGGCGTTGCCGTTTGCGTTGACCGACCCGTTGGCGGGGCGCGTGTACACGCCGCCGTCGTTGCCCACGTAGAGGCGTCCACCCGCGAAGGCGATCGAGTGCTGATCGGAGTGCGTCGCGAGCGGGCAGGTGTTGTTCGCGTCTTTGATCGACCAGCACGCGAAGTCGAAATTCCAGTAGGGGCCGATCGTGGTCCAGTGCACCCCGGCGTCGGTCGTCTCGTAGATCTCCTCCAAGCCGACCACGAGATGGCTTGAGTTGGCCGGATCCACCGCGATCGACTGGTTGTACCACGCCTGTATGCCAGGCTTGTATCCGCGCACCGTATGCAGGGCCGAGCTGCTCCCCGATAGCTGCCCGCTGTCGCCGATCTTGTTCCACGGGCCGGACACGCTGCCGGTCGGCGAATTGTAGATGCCCGACAGCGCGGTGTTGCTGTTGTGCGTATATTTCGTGATCGACTCAACCACGGCATAAAGTTGCGTGCCGTCGGCCGCATAGGCGAAAGTCGTCCGGCCCACGTCCTGCGGATTGAGCGCGCCGCCGGGATTGGTGAGCACCCAGGTGTTGCCACCGTCGGTCGACAGGTAGAAGCCGTTATACGCAGCGCCGCCGCGCCACGCGCAGTTGGCGATCACCGTGCGTCCGCCCGACCGTGGGTCGATGGCGACGTCGTTGCAGATGTTGTCGTACGGTGACGTCGAGCCCGGCACAGGCTCGAGCACGCGTGTCCACGGCGCAGATCCACCGCTCGAAGAGTGCCGCCAGATGCCGCGCGAGGTCGCAGCATAGACATTGCCAGCGCCGTCGAAGCGCAGCTTGCCAATGGTGGTGCTCTCGAGTTCCGTCCCGCCCACGCGCGAGGTGGTGGTGAACACGCCTGTCGACGGGTTGCCGAGGCGGAATACGCCGGTGCCGACATACGAGGTTGCCCCCGTGTTCGCCTCGCCGGTCGCGAGCCACAGCGCGCCGTCGGGAGCGATCTCAAGCCAGCCTACGGAAAGCGTGGGGAGGCCATCGGTCAGAGGCGTCCAGGTTCCGCCGCTATTGCTTGAGCGAAAAACGCCGCCATCGGCGCCGCCAGCATAGATGTAGGTTCCGGCCACTGCCAGGCCGGTCGTGCGGCCGGCGACCAGACCGGCTCCGCCGCTCGAATTGGAAAAGATCGGATCGCGATAACGCGGATCGTCGGAGTTGTACGGGCGGGTCGTCACTTCGTTCCACGCTGGTCCCGAAACCGGCAGCGCGGAGAGCGACGCCCACGCGGCGCTGTACGCGCCAGGCGCGACAATGCCCGGTGCGTTGCGCGCTTGCGCCATCTCCTCGGCGGCTGCAGCAGCTTCGTGCGATTCGTCGCCCGGTCGGTCCTTGGCGCTGATGACGTTGCTTCCCGCCGCTGCGAATGCAGCAAGCGCGCAAATGATCGGTGCGACGCGGCTGGCAATTTTCATCGCTCGTTCCTTTCAAGGAATGTCGCCGACACCTTAGTAGCGCCGTCGAGCGCGGTCAATACTCAGCCAAAAATATCGCACATTCAATTCTGTGGTGGACAAAGCAGGCAATCATGGGATCCGCATTCGGAGCTCTTCGTCCCGGATGCGCGGAAAGCAGGGTGCTACGGATCCGCGATCTCTTTGGCAGGTCGTCGGTTGGCACACCGGCGCGATACCTGAGCGAACACGGGCACCGCGCGCGCGACCATGTCGTCGGAAGCCGTCAGGCTGATGCGGAAGTACTCCCTCGCGTTCATGATGGTGCCCGGCATGACGAAGACGCCGTCGTCGGCGAGCGCATTCCATTGATGTTCCGGGTCGGCACTCGACCATTTGACCCACAGGTAGAACGTCCCCTCCGGTGGCAGCACCGTGTGGCCCGCCTTGGTCAGCGCCTCAATCAGCACGTCCCGGCGGCGCGTGAGCGCTTGAACGTCGATCGACAGCCGGTCGAGATGCGGAAGGGCGTACTGCATGACTGCGTTCGGAAAGCACCAGCCGAGCGCCATCTGCGTCGAGAACATCGCATCGCGCAGCGCCTGCCGGTCTCTCGCAGGCATCAGCGGCGAGATTGCGAGGTAGCCCAGCCGCTGGCCAGGCGCGAGCAGGACCTTGCCGTAGCTGTACGAGATCAGCGTCCAGGGGTAGACCGCCGCCGGGCTTACGAAGCCGCGCCCGTCGAAGCGCAGGCGTCGATAGGGCTCGTCCGACAGCAGGAAGATGCGGTGGCCGATCCGGTTCGAGGCGCTCTCGAGCCGTTCGGCGAGCGCGGTCAACGCCTCGCGCCCGTAGATGCGGCCGGTCGGATTGTGCGGCGTATTGACGATCACCAGCCGCGTTCGCGGCCCGATCGCGGCATCGATCGCGTCGAGGTCGAGATCGAAGCGCGGCTGTCTGAGAGGCACCTTTCTGGCGACAGCGTCGGCGGCAAGCAGCATCGGTTCGTAACAGAACCACGCCGGTTCCGAGAAGATGGCCTCGTCACCTGCATCGAGCACGAGCCGGAAAGCGACCGAGATCGCGGCGAAGGCGCCGGCCGTGAGGGCGATGTCCGATGGATCGAATCGAAGGCCAAGCTCCCTGCCGAGCTCGCGGGCGACAAGCGCCTGCGGCGCCTCCTCGCTCGTCTTGTAGGCGAACCAGTCCTTGTTGTGCGGCACCGCCCCCTCGCGGATCGCCGCGACGATGCCGTCGAGGGGCATCTCGTGCGGATTGCCGAAGGTGAAGTCGGCGATGCCGGGATCCGTGCGCCGCTCGCCGTAACGCGAGTTGAAGTAGAAGTTCTTCACGACGTCGAAAGCGGCATTCGCCGCCGCTGCTCGCCGCGCAATGATCGTCATGGGACCTCCGCGTCAGATTTTCAGCTGGGCGCCCGGCGTCGAGCGCGAGATTGCGAGTTCCTCTTCGTTCATGTCGGCGGCGATGTCAGCGAAAAGCGGCGTGCTGAGATAACGCTCGCCTGTATCCGGCAGCATGCAGAGAATGTTCGAACCTTTTTCCGCCCCCGCGGCGACCTTGAGCGCGCCGGCGAAAGTAGCGCCGGAGGTGATGCCGACGAAGATGCCTTCCTTGGTGGCGAGACCTTTACTGCAGCGGATGGCGTCCGCGCTCGCGATCGGCAGGATGCGGTCGATGAGCTTCATGTCGATGGCGTCGCCCGTCAGCTTCGGGATGAAGTCCGGGGTCCAACCCTGCATGGGATGCGACTTGAAGCTGGGGTGCGGCGCCGCGGGTGTGCCGTCCGGTTTACGTGACTGTTCGATCCCGCTCCCGAGCAGTTGCGCGTCTTCCGGTTCGCAAACGATGATCTTCGTCTCCGGCCGCTCCTTCTTCAGCACCCGCGCGACTCCCTTCAGCGTACCGCCGGTCCCGTAGCCGGTGACCCAGTAATCGAGCCGTTCGCCTGCGAAGTCACTGAGAATCTCGCGCGCCGTCGTCCGCGAATGGTAATCGGGATTGGCCTCGTTCTCGAACTGACGGGTCATGAACCAGCCGTGCGCGGCAGCAAGCTCCTCCATCTTGCTGATCATGCCGACCGCACGCTCGGCCGCCGGCGTGATCACCACCTTCGCTCCAAGGAAGCGCATCAGCCTGCGCCGCTCGACGCTGAACGGCTCCGCCATGATCAGCACCAGCGGATAACCCTTGGCAGCACACACCATCGCCAGGCCTATGCCGGTGTTGCCGCTGGTCGCCTCGAGGACCGTCTGGCCGGGTTTCAGCGCCCCGGATTGTTCTGCGGCCTCGATCACGGCGAGGGCAAGGCGGTCCTTCACGGAACCGAGCGGATTGAACGCTTCGACTTTTGCGAACACGTTGACGCCGGCCGGTGCCAGCCGATTGACGCGAATCACGGGCGTGTTGCCGATCGTTTCCAGGATAGTCAGATATCGTTTAGCCATAGGTCATCCCAAGGATGGAGAAAGGGTGAAAGTCCGGGGCGCGCCAATCGATCGCGTTTGCTTGTCGACTCCGTCACGCCCCGGGCACAGCGCGTTTGTGCACGGCCATGATGTTTGGATTTGGTATCACGCGGATTTCGCGGCACCGATGGTTTGTATCGTTTGTATCACGAAGGGGGCCCGGTGACCGTGGCAGGGCCCGGCGCCGAACGCGCGTTCCACGCACCGCGCGCTAAGATGCTGCGAAACGAGGCATTGGGTCGTTGCTAGATTCTCGAGCATCGAATGGGGCCACGCGCTTGATCATGCAATGAAAATCACAATACTGGACGACTACTTCGATACGTTGCGCACGCTGGCGTGCTTTCGCGAGCTCGCCGGAAACGACGTCACGATCTGGACCGATCACGTCCAGGACCTCGACACGCTTGCGCAGCGGCTCGCCGACACCGAAGCGCTGGTGCTGATCAGGGAGCGCACGCAAATCCGAGCGCCGCTCATCGAGCGCCTGCCGAAGCTGAGGCTGATCAGTCAGCGGAGTGTTTATCCCCATATCGATATCGATGCCTGCACTCGACATGGAATCATCGTTTCGTCGAACCAGCACTCGGACACGCCGTCGTATGCGGCCGCGGAACTGACGTGGGGGCTCGTGCTCGCGGCGATGCGACAGATTCCGCAGCAGGCGGCCGCACTGAAATCCGGAGTGTGGCAGACGGGCGTCGGCCACACGCTCCGCGGCAAGACGCTGGGCATTTTCGGTTACGGCAGGATCGGTGCGGTCGTGGCGGGCTACGGCGCGGCGTTCGGGATGAACGTGCTCGTCTGGGCACGACAGGAGTCGCTCGAGCGTGCGCGCGCCGATGGTTATGCCGCCGCCTCGAGCAAGGCACAGCTCTTTGCGGAAAGCGACGTCCTGTCGCTGCACATGCGCCTCGTCGACGCGACGCGGGACATCGTGAGCGCCGCGGATCTCGCCCGCATGAAGCCGTCGGCGCTGCTCGTCAACACGAGCCGCGCTCCCTTGATCGAATCGGGCGCGCTCGTCGAGGCACTGCGCGCGGGACGCCCCGGAATGGCCGCGGTGGACGTCTTCGAGCAGGAGCCGTTGCGCGATACCGCCCATCCGTTGCTGGCGATGTCCAACGTCGTCTGCACGCCGCACGTCGGCTACGTTACGCGCGACGAGTTTGAAATTCAGTTTGCCGATATCTTCGCGCAGATCACGGCTTACGCCGCCGGCGCGCCGATCAACGTGGTGAACCCTGCCGTGCTTCCGCATGCTCGCGCCCGCCCTGAGCGGGCACCGTAATGGGCAGATTGGCCTTGGGGTGTCGACGATCTCCGCGTGTGCTTTATCGGGCAGACAGCGGCCGCTCCATGCGGGACACCCTACCCGGCCGGGTGGGATTTGGAAGCTACCCGACTGTCGCAGTCGCTCGTGTGCAGACACGACCGTGTAAGCCGTGCGACCCTAACGTCCGGGGCTCATTCGGCTTCGGAAGAACGGCCAGGTTGCCAAGGAAAGAATCGTGGCGCCAATCTCTGCATCTCAGCGCAAGCTGCTGGAACAGATCGCCGCTCATCCTGACCACTTCGTCGACATCGGCGACGCGCGCCAACCTCCCGGCATCTGCGCGGCCGAGCTTGCGAGCCGCGGCTTTGTTCAACTCGATGCTACGGCGTTTACACACCCGAGCGGGCTGCGCGCCAAGATTACGGCGAAAGGTCGGAGCTATCTCGAGGAGACGCCACTGTTGCCGTAAACGTCCCTGCTGCATCGGCAAATCACATTCGACATGACGACAAAACTCGAGGGCGAATTGAGACGGGAGATCGTCATCAACGGAGCCGCGTACACCCTCACGATAGCCCCCGACAAGCTCCTATTGGCGCTGAAGGGCAGGCGCAAAGGGTTGGAGATCCAGTGGGCCGATCTGGTAAGCGGTGACGCCGCCTTGGCCACGGCACTCAACGCGTCGCTCACGGCGAACATTGCGCCTGCCAGCGAAAAGGGCCCGGTGGACACGAAAGTCAGGAGCCACAAGGCGAAGCGGAATTAGAGCGCGGCCCTGCGCACATGGAGCACGCGACCCGCCGGTGCGGCGGTCAGTGGCGGCAACGAGTCGTCGCATCGCTCAATGGCGCAGGCGCTTCCATCCGCCTCTGAGACGTCGCCTGTTGACGATCAGCACAACGACTGCCGCAAGCACGACGATGTACAGAAACTCGGTCGATCCGTCGCCGCCGTCAGGCGAAAGACCAAACCAGCGTTCGATGAAGTCCATTGGGCACCCCCAATAACACGCGCTGACTTCGATGAAGTATAGCTGGGATGCGAGCGAGTCGGCGATCCCGCCGGTCGCTACGCCCGACTGCAGATCTCAGTTCTCAAGAGCCTGGGTCAGCTTTCGTGAGAGTCAGCAGGATGTCCGCATACCAGGCGCAATTGAGGCCCAGTGCTTCGTCGATGTGGTGCTCGCGATTTCCTATATCGATCACGGCCGAGTGCACGCCTAGCAGTTTCCAGGGCAGATCGCCGTGCACAACATCCTGCTCCTTGGCGCACATCACGACGGGCGCGCCGCTCGTGCCGCGGTGGGTGCGCGCATCGGTCAGGAAATAACCCTGACCCTGAAAGCGCAGGCCGAACGAAGACGCGACGACGGCATGCCGGACGACCGGCATGTGGTGCAGCGTGTCATGGAAACCCAGCGGAAATCCCACCATCAGCAGCGATGCGCCGACCGGCACCTCGTCGAACGAGTCGGTCAGGTGGAGAGGGGTGAAGGCGCGGTAGATTGCAGTTTCCGGCAAGGCAGTACGTTCGATCTCGATGACAGCGACATCGACCGCTCCGGCGCTGTCGAGACCTTCGCGCCAGACGCCCGTGCCATCGCGGTATAGCGGAATCGAGAACCCGGTGGACTTCGCCATGTTCGTCGCTTCGACGTGCAGCTCGATCTCAATGCGGTCGGGAAAGTGCTTGGTCGGTTCGTCGATCACCACATGCCGGCTGGTGACCAGGAACAGTCGGCCGTCGCGCTCGAAGAAAAATCCGCTCGCGTTGGTCAACGGTCGCTGCTGCTCGAACGTCAAGACGCGCGTCGCGGTGAGGAGGAGGGATTCAACCATAGGCGTGCAATGGGGTGAGGGGCATGCCCGGCAGCTGCCACAATTTCGACCGATGGTCAGCGTTTTCCGAGCCGTTTGGCGTTCGCCACCGCCTTCGCATGAATTGGCGTTAATCCGCGATGTGCCAGTCTCGTCACGCTTGTGGAAGCCTTCGCCATGCCGAGCGCAGATTGCGACAACGCTTGCGCAAGGGCGGCCTGCCGCGCGATCACCTGGCTGGCCGTCCGGCTGCTGGCGAACGATACGAGCGCGGCGTAGTTGCGGAAATAGTCGCCGTATGCCAGCGCGCGCCAAGGCTCGCCCATCGTCAACATGTGTGCGGCCATGGCCTGCGCGGACTTTGCGGCGGCTTCGAACTTTTCCTGTCCCATCAATGTGAATTCGCGTCGGTCGCGTGCGTTAGGCGAAGGTCCTGCCATCGCCATCCTGCTCGTGCGGTGTGCGATGACCTGGGTGGAGGCCAACATCATCTCGACCGTTTTGACGGCGAGGTCGCCCCACATCAGGAAGGGCGCGAAGTGACCATTGACGAAGTTGCGGCGTTTCAAGGGAGAGTTCCTTTTTGAAGGATGGGGCGAGCGAACGAGCGGTCGCAATCGACCGGCACCGCCAATGGTGCGTGCATTGCGGCACCGCGTCTGTTCGATCCCGAACTTAGGCGCAATCCCGCCGGACAATCTCGGCGAGGACTCGCCCGTACTGCCTGGCGTGCTGGGCAGAAGCCCTCAATTACCCTGGCTGTTTGGCACCGCGACCGTCGTCTGTGCGGCCGTCGAGTTTCCGGTGAAGTCTCTGCACACCATCTCGACGGAATAGATGCGACCGTTTCCGGTTCCGGATCGCTCCGCCCGCAGCATCGCAGCGAAGTCGCCAATCACTTGGGCATCGGGTGCAGTGTTCCCATCCCCGAGTCCGTTCGCTGGCTCGCTGCTCGACACGCTGCCGATGCGGCATGCAACCGCGGCATCGCAATTGTCGGTGGCGACGATTGCGAGCGAGACGCGACGCATCGTATGATTGGGCGGCCAAAGCGTCGCCGG
>Ga0068863_100001778_pt1 | contig 21381 bp, 20 predicted proteins | sample KBSSwiS62_FD_66596 | JGI IMG/M metagenome (GOLD analysis project Ga0068863, IMG submission 66596) | Switchgrass rhizosphere microbial communities from Kellogg Biological Station, Michigan, USA - KBS Switchgrass S6-2 | ecosystem: Host-associated > Plants > Roots > Rhizosphere > Soil ...
GCCGTCCTCGAGCACCTTGTCGAACAGGAAATACTGCTTCAGCTGGTCGCTATCGATGGCGTAGCGCTGTTTGCGGATCTGCTCGGCGTAGAAGTTCCAGTCGGCTGCCGTCGGCTTGAACTTGGCGCCTTGCGAAGCCGCAAGCGCACGGATGTCCGCGGCCTCCATTTTCTCTTTGGCCGAGACTGCCGGGGCAAGGCGGTCGAGGAAGCCAATTGCGGTCGAACGGTCCTTCGCCATCTGGTCGAAGAGCGTGTAGTCAGCCCAGGTCGAATACCCGAACAACGCCGCCTTCTTGGCGCGCAGCGACGCAATCTCGCGGATCGTGTTGCGCGTGTCATTGGCATCGCCATGCTCGGCGCGGTTGAGACTCGCCTCGAACAATTGCTGGCGCGTGGCGTGGTTGGTCAGCGACTCCAGCGCCGGCTGCTGCGTCGTGTTCTGCAGCGGCAGGACGTAGCCATCGACCTTGCGGCTCTTGGCTGCCTCACCGGCGGCAGCGATCTGCTCCTTGGAAAGGCCGTCGAGCGCGGCCGCGTCATTGACATGAAGCGCTCCTGCCTTGGCGGCGGCGAGCAGCTTTTGCGTGAAGGCGGTTTGCAGCGTGCTGAGCCGCTTGTTGTATGCCCTGAGCTCGGTCTGCTTGGCCGGGGAGAGCTCGGCGCCCGCATGTACGAACTGGTCGTAATAGACCGACAAAAGCTTCGCCTGTTCAGCTTTGAGGCCCAGCGACGCCTGCGTGTCGTGCAGCTTCTTCACCCGGGCGAACAGCTTCGCGTTCAGGAAAATGAAGTCGTTGTGCGCAGCAAACAGCGGAGCGGTCTTGGTGTCGGTCGCCTGAAGCGTGTCGTTGGTGTTCGCGCCGTTGACCGCGTTGAACGCCAGGTTCGCGCGCTCGAGCAGCAGGCCGGAGCGCTCCATCGCGACCAACGTGTTGTTGAAGGTTGGCGGCGCGGGATTGTTGGCGATTGCCAGGATTTCGCGCTTTTGCTCGGCCATGCCGGCGAGCAGGGCGGGCAGGTAATCGCTATCCTTGATCTTCGAGAAATCAGGCGTCTGGAACGGCAGCGTGCTTGGGCGCGCAAACGGGTTCGATGCGGACAATGTGGCGGCGCTCGCCATGTTCGACTTGCGTGGCGCCGGAGCGGCGCCTGCCGAGGTAGCAATCGCGACCGCGGCAGTCGCGAGTAGGATATTGCGGATCATGGTTTTTCCTGCAGGTGTTTGGAATCGGTTCGAGCCTCTTCAACCGAGTCGCACATTTCGCAAGCCTGAATCTGCGAATGGCTGTTGCGCGCCCGAACTGATTGCCATTAGCCTCGTGCCTGTGAGGGGTCGATTTCCGCTGACTCGACGGACCATGCTGGCGGGAGCTGGCGCAACCGCAATCGCCGCCAAAGCGACCGCTCCACGCAAGCGCAACTGGCACGCGCTTGGCGAGGATGTGCGCAATGAAATACGCTGGGCATGGAGCAACTATCGCGAGCATGCTTGGGGCAAGGACCAGATCAAACCGCTGTCGGGCGGCATCGAGAGTTTCCCGCTCAAGAACCATCACCTCGGCCTGACGCTGATCGAGGCGCTCGACACGCTGTGGATCATGGGCCTCGACGACGAATTTCGCGACGGCGTCGAGTGGGTTAAAACCGACCTCGATTTCGACGTCGATGGTGAAGTGTCGGTGTTCGAAACCTCGATCCGCCTGGTAGGCGGTTTGCTGTCCGCCTACCACGCCTGCGGCGACCCGGTTCTGCTCGCGAAAGCGAAAGATCTAGCCGATCGCCTGCTCCCCAGTTTCATCGCGTCGCCGATCGGCATTCCGCACCGCTTCATCAACCTGAAGACCGGCGCGTTGCGCGGCCCGGAGACCAACCCGGCCGAGACAGGCACCTTCATTCCCGAATTCGGCTTCCTCAGCCGAGCGACCGGCGACGACCGTTATCGCGCCGCAGCCAAGCGCGCGCTTGTGTCGATGTTCGAACGGCGCTCGAAGATCGGCCTGCTCGCTGACAACATCGACTGCATGACCGGCGAATGGAAAAGCCGCCGCGCAACGATCGGCCCGCCATCGGACAGCTATTACGAATATCTGTGGGACGGCTGGGAACTGCTCGGCGATCGCGACTGCCTCAGCATGTACCGCACCTGCACCGCCGCGATCCTGAAGCACCAGCCGCTGCAACGCGGTAGGAACCTCTGGTTCGCCAATGTCGATTTCGAAACCGGAAGGCCGGTCGATACCGAACAGGACGAGCTTGGTTCGTTCTACGGCGGGCTATTGGCGCAGGGTGGCAATCCGGCCGTCGGGCGGGCGCATACGCGTACCTGGACGAGGGTCCAGAAGCGCTACGGCGTGCTCCCCGAAAGTATAGATTCGCGCGACATGGCGGCGCTCAGCAAGACCAACGATCTACGCCCAGAGCTCGCCGACGCCGCGTTCAACCACTGGCTGATCGACGGCCGCGAGGAATGGCGCGAAATCGTTCGCGACCATTATCTCGCGATGAAGCGCTGGAACCGCGCACGCTATGGCTATGCCGATCTAGCCGACGTCACTGCGAACCCGAAGATCCAGAGCGACCATTGCCCCGGCTATTGGTGGTCGGAGCAGATGAAATATTACTACCTCATCTTCGCCAATACGCTGCGCGTCGATTATCGCAAACTCTACCTCAGCACCGAAGGCAACGTGCTCCGCGGCCTGCTGCGCTAATTGATCGGCGCTCGCACATTGGTGGCGACGTAACCGTTGTCCTTCAGGAAAAGTAGGAGCGCATCAGGATAGTTCCGGTAGCGGGGTTTTCCCGCCGCAATCAGGGACCGCAGGCGCCGCTGATGCGATAACCAACAAGCCGATCAGGATCATCCGGGATTTCATCGCTACCCCCGGCCGCCCGAGGACTACCGACGGGCTCGGATTGCAATGCTTATTCGGCCGCCTCGGCAGTCTCCTCGGCGAGCCGCTCCGCGGCCTGACGATACCACAGGTCCGCATACAGTCCGCCCTTGTCGAGCAATTGCTCGTGCGTCCCCAGTTCGGCGACCTTGCCCTGATCGAGGACAACGATCTGATCGGCGTCGACGATCGTCGACAAGCGGTGTGCGATCATTATCGTGGTGCGCGTCTGCGCGACGCGGTCGAGCGTTTCCTGGATCGCCTGCTCGGTGCGGCTGTCGAGCGCGCTGGTCGCCTCGTCGAGCACCAGGATCGGTGGGTTCTTGAGCAACGTCCGCGCAATGGCGACGCGCTGTTTCTCGCCGCCCGATAGCTTCAGTCCGCGCTCGCCGACCATCGACTCATATTTCTCGGGAAGCACCTCGATGAAGTGATCGATGGCCGCACCTCGCGCCGCGGCCTCGACGTCCGACTGGTCGGCGTCGCCGCGTCCGTAGGCGATGTTGTAGCCGATGGTGTCGTTGAACAGTACGGTGTCCTGCGGGACGATGCCGATCGCCGCGCGCAGGGTGCGCTGTTGCACCTCGGCGATGTCCTGGTTGTCGATCAGGATGCGCCCTGCGGTTGGATCGTAAAAGCGGTAGAGCAGCCGCGCGATGGTCGACTTGCCCGCGCCCGACGGCCCGACGATCGCGCAACTCGTGCCCGCTGGAATGTCGAGGTCGAGCCCCTGCAGGATCTCACGCCCGGATTCATAGCTGAAGCGGACGTGGTCGAACCGCACCGCGCCATTGGTGACATGAAGCGCCGGCGCGCTGGGCGCGTCATTCACCTCGGCCGGCGTGTCGAGCAGGTCCCACATTGCCTCCATGTCGATCAGTCCCTGCCGGATCGAGCGGTAGACCCAGCCAAGCGCGTCGAGGGGGCGGAAAAGCTGCAGCAATAGGCCGTTGATCCACACCACGTCGCCGGGCGAGAAGCGGCCGTTGCTCCAGCCCCAGACCGTGAAGATCATGGCCCCGGCCATCATCAGATTGGTGAGGAGCGCCTGGCCGATGTTGAGCCACGCCAAGCTGACCTCGTTCCGCACGGCCGCCTTGGCGAACGCCCCGACCGCTTCCTCGTAACGCGCGGACTCGCGGTCTTCGGCGCCGAAATATTTGACGGTCTCGTAGTTGAGCAGGCTGTCGACCGCGCGGCCGATCGCCTTGTTGTCGACGTCGTTCATCTGCCGTTGGAGACCCGTGCGCCAATCGCTGACCTTTCGTGTGAAGACGATGTAGATGGCGACAATCGCCAGTGTCGCTGCGACGAGGCCGATGCCGAACTTCACGAAGAAGATGATGCAAATTGCCGTCAGTTCGATGATCGTCGGACCGATGTTGAAGAGCAGGAAATAGAGCATCAGGTCGATGCTCTTGGTTCCGCGCTCGACGATCTTGGTCAGCGATCCCGTCCGCCGTTCGAGGTGGAAGCGAAGCGATAAATCGTGGACATGACGGAAGACTTTCGCCGACAACCGCCGCGCCGCGTCCTGACCGACTTTTTCGAAGATGGCGTTGCGCAGGTTGTCGGAGAGGACCCCGCCGAAGCGCGCCAACGTGTAGGCGAGCACCAAACCAGCAACGACCGCGAATGCCGCGTGCGAGCTCATCCGGTCGACGGCGAGCTTCAGCGCATAGGGACCAGCCAGTGTGACGGCCTTTCCGGCAAGCACCATCAGCATGGCGAAGACGACGCGGGCCTTCAGCTCGGCCTCGCCCTTCGGCCACAGCATCGGCAGGAATCGCCACAGCGCGCGGAATCCGGCGTTCGGTTTCACCTGATCTTCTGCGGCCATGCATCTTACGTAGGAGCGCGCCGCGCGACCCGCAAACAACGGGAGCGAAACGTCCGGAACCCATCCCGAAATCAGCGGTTAAACGGTCAAGTAATCAGGGACTTGCATCATGGGGCCAGGGTTTTTCGTCATCGCCATATTGGGCTGCGCCGACGGCGGCGCGGCGTGCACGCCGGTGACCACGCTAGAGACCCGGTACCAGACCGAAGCCGAGTGCTCGGCAGCAACCGTCCCGGCGCTCGAAGCCAACAGCAATTTCGACTACCCGACTCTCGTCGCGCGCTGCCGGCCTGCGAAAAATCTGGTCGGCATCAATCTCCAGCGCGTCCAGCCGTCGCTTGCCCGCGCGCGCCGCGGCTGAACCGTAGGAACCGCGCTCCTTCGCCACGGTTTCCCATGGCAAAGAAGGAGTTAGCGTATGTCTGACGTCATGGAGCCAATGATCCACGAGGATCAGCTTCCCCACGAAAGCCGGCTTGAGCCCAAGCCCGACTGGCGTGTGAGGACTCGAGCTACATGACGGGGCAGGTGCTTCACCCCGACCGGGGGTGACACCATGTCTAGCTGAATATTGACCGAGAGGCTGCCGCGCCCGTAGCGCGAGCGGGTGCAGGCCAACTCACGGACCGCTGAAGCAATCTCCGCATTCCGCAGGGGCGACCTCGATCGTGCGCGGGCGCTCGCGGCTGCGCAGATCGCCGCCGAGAACGGACCGCCGGATATCCATCACCTGCTCGGCCTGATCGAATGCCGTCAGGGCCGCGTCGCCAGCGGCGTCGTTCATTTGCGCGCTGCGGTCGAGGCGCAGCCCGACAACCCCGCCTTTCGGGTCATGCTAGCGCGGGCGCTAAATGATGCGGGCCGGCCCGCCGAAGCGCTGGACGCCGCCGCCGCAACAAGGAGTGCAAGCGCTGCGGACATCGCCCTTTGGCACGTGCGCGCCGAAGCTGCGCAGGCGGTCGGCAATCATGCGGCTGCCGCCGAAGCCTGGAACATCCTCTGCACGGCGCGACCGGAGGACTGGCGCTCCTGGGCCAATTACGGCGAGGCGTTGGGTGGCCTCGGTCGCTGGGAAGAGGCGGCGAGCGTGTTGCGGCGGGCGTGGTCGCTCAATCCCAACGAGCTTCCCCTCCAGCAGAATTTCGCATCGGCGCTGAGCAAGGCGGGCTTTTATGACGAAGCCGCAGACCAGCTACGCCACATGCTCGACGAGGGCACGGACGATGCCGGGACCCGCTTCACGCTGGCGAGGTTGCTCGCCGACCTTGGCCGAAACGAGGAATCCATGGCCGAGCTCGACAAGGCGGCTCAAGCCGCTGTCGGCGTGAGCCAGTCCAGCAAGGTGCCGCTCATCCAGATTGCGCTTCCCGACCGGGAAGACCGTTCGCAACCGCCGTCCGATCCGGAACTGCGGTCGGTGCGCGAGCTGGCGCTGCTCCTAGAGCGCACCAGCCGGATGGATGCGCTGAAGTCGCTGCTCGACGATGCCGAAGGTCTCGGCATCTTGCGCGAAAGGCTTGGCTATCCGGCGGCTGCGATCGCTCTTCGCGAAGGCAATGCCGGGGAAGCGAAGCGGCTGCTCGAGCTTGAAAGCCCAAACACCGACGCTGTCCGCTGGCACCGGCTGATGGCCAAGATCCTCGACGCGACCGGTGACCATGCGGGTGCGTTCGAAGCGGCCTCGCAGATGAACCGCTCGGTCCAGGCTTTCAACGCCTGGGTACAGAAGGGCGCCGATTATTGCGGGCGTATCCGCGACCTCGCCGATACGGTGACGTCGCACTGGGCAGGAAAACTTTCGCCGCTCAAGCCAGCGTCGCGTCGCTCGCCCGCCTTCCTCGTCGGCTTTCCGCGTTCGGGGACGACCCTGCTCGACACCTTCCTGATGGGCCACCCGGATACCGAGGTGCTCGAGGAGTTTCATATGCTGGGTGCGGCCGAGAACGTGCTCGGAAACGTCGCCTGGCTGCCGGAGCGGACGCCGGCTCAGCTCGAGCAGGCGCGCCGCGCTTACTTCGCCGAGCTGGACCGACACGTCGACCGCGATTTCCCCGGGCTCATCGTCGACAAGCTCCCGCTCAACATGCTGGGCCTGCCGGTCATTCACTCGCTCTTCCCAGATGCGAAGATCATCTTCGCCCAGCGCCACCCGTGCGGCTGCGTGCTGAGCGGCTTCATGCAGAGCTTCAGGCTCAACGACGCCATGGCGTGCTTCCTGACCATTGAAGGCTCGGCCGAGCTCTACGACGTGGCAATGCGCATGTTCACGGCGAGCCGCGAGGCGCTCCCGGTCGCGGTGCACACTTTGGTCTACGAGCAATTGGTCGCCGACCCGGAAGCCGCCTTGCAGCCGCTGATCGAGTTCCTCGGCCTCGAGTGGCGGCCCGAGCTGCTCGACCATCGCTCGACCGCCAAGGCGCGTGGGACCATCATCACGCCGAGCTACGATCAGGTTGTCCAGCCGTTGAGCAAGACGCCGAGCGGCCGCTGGCGACGCTACGGGGAGCAGATGGCACCCGCGTTGCCGGTACTGCTGCCCTGGGCCGAGCGGCTTGGCTACGCCGACTGACCATTATCGGACTACATTTGTAGCGCGTGTCCAATTTCGGACAGCGCAGTCGGTCGCTATGGCGGCGGTTAGTGGCGAAAAATCCCAACTGACGGCGCCAATCGCCAGCAAATCTGGCCGATTTAAATCGCCTCACATTGAAAAACAATGATAATTAGAAATTGGCACAGTCCCTGCAATGTATGTCTCATCGGGCCCGGTGGTCGGGTCCGGACGATTAGAAAAGGGATTTTACCAATGTTCGCCAATTTCGCTTCTGCTCGCGAAACCGCCACGATTTTCGCCGGCGCGTTCGTTTCCGCGCTTCTGCTCGTTTCGGCCGCCACCTCGTTGCCGATCGCCTGAAGTCACATAACTCAAGGAAACCTCGATGAACCAACGTTTCCTGATCAACCGGCGCGATGCCAAGGTCATGGGCGTCGCCGCCGGACTTGCCGACTGCTCCGGCATCGATCCGACCATCATCCGCTTGGGGTTAGTCGCCCTGACGCTGATGACCGGGCCGGTGATGCTTCTGTTCTACATCCTGACGGGGTTGCTCGCGCCCAACCAATAGGCGCGAGCCGCTCTTCCCCAAGGTCGCCTGGCATTTCATGATGGCGGCATGAGCGACCCCCACAATCTCCAGCGATTTGTCGACGCGCAGGAAGAAGACTTCAACATTGCCCTCGACGAGCTCCGCGCCGGTTCCAAGCGAAACCACTGGATCTGGTACATCTTCCCCCAGCTCGAAGGCCTCGGCCGCAGCTCCACCGCGAAGTTCTACGGCATCGGCTCGCTCGATGAAGCGCGCGCCTATCTTGATCACCCGATCCTCGGCCCAGCGCTCCGGCAATGCCTCGGTGCCATCTCGCAATGGGCCGATCGAAAGACTCCCGAGCAGATTCTCGGCACGATTGACGCGATGAAGCTGAAGTCTTGCCTGACCCTGTTTGAAGCCGCATCGGGCGATCCCACGTTCGGCCGCGCCCTCGACGCTTTCTATGGTGGTGTGCGCGACGAACGGACACTGGCGCTCCTGCGCTAGCGCTACGCTACGGCCGTTGCCCACAAGCGATAGCCGTGCGGCGCCCTCTTTGTTTGCGGGTTCACTCGCTTTGTTGAACGCGGAAGCTTAATCAGCGCACGAACCCCGATCCCAAGGAGATCGTCATGCGCAGGTTTCTCATCGCACTTGCCGCTTCAGCCCTCGTCGCTTCGCCCGCCGTTGCGGCGCTGAAAGTCGGCGCCAAGGCCCCCGACTTCACGACGACTGGCGCGGTCGGCGGCAAAGAATTCAAGCTTCACCTAGCCCAGCAGCTGAAGAAGGGACCAGTGGTGATCTATTTCTTCCCTAAGGCATTCACGAGTGGCTGCACTGCCGAGGCTCATGCCTTCAGCGAAGCGGTCGGCGATTTCAAGAAGGCCGGCGCGCAGGTGATCGGCATGTCGGCTGACGACCTCAAGACGCTCCACGACTTCTCGGCCAAGGAATGCCGCAGCGCATTCCCGGTCGCCACAGCAACGCCTGCCATCCAGAAAGCCTATGACGTTGCCTGGGCCGAACATCCGGGCCTGACGACGCGGACGTCCTATGTCATCGCTCGCAACGGCAAGGTCGCGATGGTTCATGACGACCTCGATTTCAGCCAGCACGTCGCCAAGACGCTTGCGGCCGTGAAGGCGCTCAAGCATTAATTTTCTCGCCATGTCGCTGACACGACGGAACCGTTACAGACGCGGTGCGCTTTGCGTCGGCTGTAGAAAATATAGGGGACAGTCGATGAAGATCACCACCACGCTTGCGGTCGCCTTTGGGCTCGCCGCCCTTGCCGCCTGCAACAAGCAGAGCCCGCAGGAAAATGCCGCTGACAATATCGAGGCCAATACCGAAAATGCTGCCGACAATCTTGAGGCTGCCGGCGCGAACGCTGCTGACAACGTAAATGATAGCGCTCAAAATGCGGCGGACGCTGTCCGTAATGCTGGCGAGCAGAAGGCCGATTCGGTCCGCAATGGCGCGGATGCCGACGGCAACAGCGCGGACAACAAGTAACCACAAAAAATTCGCGTAAGAGCACGCGATGAAGGAGGGCGTCTTCGGAGGAGAAGGCGCCCTTTTTCTTACGCGCGAAGGATAATTTCGGGCTCTTCCTGATTAACTAAAGTAAAGCGATTCGCTCATTCCACCGCATAACCGGCGCGGCTGGCCGTTAGTGGGCGATTAACCATTAAATAGAGGATTTCGTTTCGGAGGCATGCGTGTTCCTCTTCGCACCGGGAAACCGGCGACACGCCGCGAAGGGGAGCAAATGCGACATCCACTGCTGCTTCGAGCAGCCTTAGGGTCTGCCGGACTTGCCGCCTGCGTCGCGCTTCTCTCCGAAGTCGCAAAGGCAGCCGACATTTCTGACACGAAACCGATTTACGTCACCCGCAACATGGCCACGCCGCCGAATTTCGCGGGCACCATGACCATTCCGATCAAGCCGGACCGCTACCTCGACAATTGGGAGCGGGCTCGGCGCGATGACCGCAGGGATCCGGCGCTGCAGCATCTCGTCGCCCCGGCGCGCGAACTCTTGCCCGACCAGCAGATCTATTATGTCCAGGCAGCCGTTCCCAAGTTGATCCACTGGCGCTCTGACGCGACCGAGTGGGGCCAGCATGATTATTGGGCGAGTGCGCAGGAGACCCTGGAGCACGGCTACGGTGACGATGAGGACCGCGCGATTGTCAAGATGCAGGCGTTGCTCGCGCTCGGCTTTTCGCCGCGCGACCTGTACCTGACCATGGGGAAGGACCGGGTGGGCGGGCCGGAAACGGTCCTCGTGGTGCGCCAGAAGCTCGTCTATTACGTGCTCGACGATACCGACGGGCCGCCATATCCGACGGGTCGCCGGCCCGAATTCACGCCGATGCTGACCTTTGGTTACGGGGGCTTCTGGATTCACGGCTATCCGCACGTTGCCGGCAAGCCGGCAAGTACGCGCACCGCGGTCGCTTCGGCAGCCTCGACCTCAGTCGCACAGTAAGAGCGCCCCCAGCCGCTTCATGGCCGCGGGTTGTCCGTTCGTCGAATGGCGCTATCGCCTTAAAAACGTGCGATTAATCTGCTAATCCGTCAATTGGATGTGACGGGGTGGCTATGATCATGATTCTCGCGGCAATGATCGCGGGGGCAGCAGCCGAAGCAAGGGCGGCACCGGCGCCCGATGACGAAGCGATTGTCATCCAGGGTACCCGGCCGAGCGAGCACCAGGTCCGTGACTTCATCCGCGCCCTGACCTCGGTTCCCTCCTTCGGGCAGATCGGCCGCTTTCACGACGCCGTGTGCCCGGTCGCCATGGGCCTGCCGCAGTCCCAGAACGAGCAGATCGCCCAGCGTATGCGGCAGGTGGCGGCGGTTGCGAAGATCAAGGTCGCGCCGGCTAAGTGCACCCCCAACGCCTTTGTCATCGTCGCGCCCGACAAGGCTGCTGCGATCAGGGATCTGGAGAAGCGTTTCCCAGTATATCTGTCGCAGATGACGGCGCGACAGGTGCGCGAGCTAACCGCTAGCCCGGAGCCGGCAGCCGCGTGGCAGGTGAAGCGCTTGCTGACTTCGGACGGGCTCGAAGCGACGAAGGCCGCTGGGCACGATTATTATACCGTCAAAAGCGCCGACAATCCGTCGCACATCAAGGCCAATTCCAAGCCGACGTTTACGGCGTCCGTGGTCGTTATCGACGTGAAGGCCGCGGCCGGGCTGACCCCAATACAGCTCGCCGACTATGCCGCGATGCGCACCTTCGCCGACATGGCGCCCGCCCGGGTGAAGGCCGTGGACGTCCCGACGATTCTCGGCGCCGTCGGTGCGCCGGACGACAAGCCGGTGCCGGTCACGCTTACTTACTGGGACCTCGGTTTCCTGAAGTCGCTCTATTCGACGGACAATTCCTATCTCGCGAATTACCAGCGCGGCGACATGGAGCAGGTGCTGAGCAATACGGTCGAATCGTCGGACAACGAACCAGCGCCGAAGTAACAGATGCGAAAGCCGCCGCCCGTTGCCGAGCGGCGGTTCGCTTTCCTGTTGGATTAATTGTTCAGGCGGCTTCGAGTTCGCGCTCCTCCATCGCCCGTTCCGGCAGGCCGGCATCGGGCTCGACCGGCGCAGCCCGGTTGGCGGCGATTTCGCGCTCGCGCTTGTCGAAGAACGCAGCGCGCTTCAGGCGCTTGCGCAGCGACTGCGAAGGATTGTCGGCCGTTGGGCCGCGATAAGCGCGCTCAACCCAGGTTTCGCCATCGCGCCGTTCGTCGTTCGGGCGCCCGCCCGAATCCTCGGCTCGATTCCAGCCGAAGGCCGACTGTTCGACGGGGGCGACGACGGGCGGCTCATATTCCGCGACCGGATCGTGAAGACGCGGCATGACCGGCTCGGCCGTCGGCTCTTCCGTCATCGCCGTTTCGTCTTCCCAGACTTCCTCGCGCGCATGGCGGCGGCGACGGGCGAGAGCGAACGCCCCGGTGCCGAGCGCCAGGATGGCGAGCGCACCACCGCCAAGTTCGAGCGCGGCCTCGTTATTGGCCGGGGCTGGCTTCGCAGTGGTAGGTTGTGGGGCTGCGGGCTGGGCGGTCATGTCCACGACCGGCGGTTTCGCCACTGGTGTAGCGGCGGCGCTCCCAGGTGCCGCGGCAGCGGCTGTCGGGGCGGCGCTGTGCGAAGCGCTAGCGCGCGTTGCGGCGTGCGTCGCAGCAGTCGCGGCATGGGTCGCTTTGGTAGCGGCCCTGGTCGCCGTGCGTGCAGCCGTGCGTGCCTTGGTGGTCTTGGCTGCCGGAGCGGCGGTAGCGGTCGTGTCGGTTGCGCTCGGCGTAGCGTCGGCCGGTGCAGCAGTAGTCGGTGCTGGTTCACTGGTCGTTGCGGGCGTCGCGGCAGCCGGCGCGGGCTGCGCTTCCTGCGCGATCGCCGTGGTTGAGGAAAGCGCCAAGGCCGCGGCAATCGCGGTAGCGCTGGCTCGTGCATGAAGCATTCTGGTTGTCGTCATCATCATGACGAACCAATCGTTGGGGCGCGCAGTTGTTCTCTCGATAACGATATGCCGCACCGCTGATCCGACGAAATGAGCGGCAATTAAGTCACGGAACTATCTAAATAATCTGGAGTTTGGTTCCGTCCGTTCCGATTCAACAACGGGATGAAAATCCAGCGTTGCCAACCATTTGTTCACCTCTCGGGCCGCAAAATCGGAAAGGGAGCAGACTCGCATGGCTACAGCTGTTGAAATTACACCCGATCGTCGCCGCGCAAACCGCCTGGCGCTTCGCCTGACGGCGACCATGCGGGACGGCAGCAAGAGTCGCGTGCAGGCGCGCGTCATCGATATTTCCACTCATGGCTGCCGGATCGAATGCACCTCTCAGGTCGCCGACGACAGCTGGGTCTGGCTCAGCATCGCGGGCCTCGAGAACCAATATTGCCGGGTGGTGTGGCACTGCCAGGAGTTCACCGGGCTGGAGTTCGCCAAGCCGCTGTCTGAGGCGGTGTTCGAGCGTCTCCTGACGGATCACCAGGAGCTTCCGGAGAGCACTATCAACGACCTGCGCAAGATCGCCAGCCGCACGCACTGGCTCGCGCGCCAGGCCGCGGACAGCGAGATTGCTATCCTTGCTGATCTGTCACGCCAATGTGCGGAAGACGCCTTCGTTGAAGGTCTTCGTCGGGGCCAACCCAAGAAGAACTAAGGCTGACGCCTGACCGCCCGGTTCAGGCTGCGGCTTTCGTTTCCCCGCTCAGAATCGGACCGATCCCACCGGCAGCTTCGATCTGCTCGGCGAGCGAGCCGCGCGGCAGCTCGTTGTCGAGCGCCCAGGCGAGCACCGCCTCGAGCTGCTTGATCGTCGCGTCGTCGCACAGCCCGTTGAAGGCGAGCTTCACGACCGGTCGCATCGGCGAGCGCAGCTGGATCTTCAGGCCCTCGGCCTCGACCAGCCGCAGATATTCTTCTGGCGCGTCTTCTGCATCGAGCGCGAAATCGTACGCGGCGCTGAGCCCGTCATAGAGCGCAGCGTTGGCACGGAGCTTGGCCTGGCGGGCCTCGTCCGCCTTGGCGCGGACATCACTGAGCTTGTTCTTCAAGGGTCCCTCCAATGACACTGGGGCGGGCTGTTCCGCTGGTTCGCTGACGGTCTGCTCGACTGCGGCCTGCTCGGGTTCTGATGTGACGTCGGTAGATTCGTCGGCCGCGTCTGCGCTTTCCTCCGCAACGGGCTCTTCGACCACGTTCGAAATCTCTTCGGCCGGCGGATCGACGGCGATCAGCTCGTCGTGAACTTCTTCGACGCTGTCCACGGGTTCTTCTGAGCGAGGGTGTGCCGGGGGACCCTCGGCCGAAGTCTCCTCGGCGGCGGGCTCTTCGGCAAGGCCTGAGATGTCACCCTCATCGACCTTGTAACCGTGACCGTAGAAGCCGGTGAGGCCAACGAGATTGTCGAACAGCTTGGAGAAGCCGGGCTTGGCCTTGGACGGCTCATCGAGATCGAGGGGCTCATCGCCGATCTCATCGACAGTCGGCGCGGGCTCATCGGCGATGATTGGCTCAGCCACCTCCGAAACCGGCTCTTCGACTTCGGCAGCCGGCGCTTCGGGCTTCTCGTCGACGGCGGCTTCCTCCTCGACGGTAGCTTCCTCTTCGACGGCTGCAGCCGGCAGTACTTTCTCTTCTGCAACGAGCTCCTCGACAGCCGTCTCTTCGACAGGGGCTTCCTCGACCGCTTCAGGTTCGGGCGCGACGGCGTCTTCCACGACAGGCTCTTCGATTGCCTCGATATCGTCTATCTTGGAATTCTTCGTCGATTTGGCAGACTTGGCGATTGCGCCATCGACGGTGACCAGGGCGTAGACGTAATCGACCCAGGCGCCGCCCGCGCTTAGCGGCAGGAGCGTCGCCGAGCAGCGGACCGGACCGTCAGGTCCTTCATATTCATCCTCGAACGCGAGGAAGTCGCGGCTGATTGCGACGATCGGGAGCTTCTTGGCGACACAGGCGAGCAACGACGGGCTGGCCGCGTCGATGATCCGGTCGACCTTGCCCTCGAACCGCAGGGCTTCGCCCAGATGGCGGATTTCGGCGTCATGGCCGCCGCTGATCAGCTCGAGCAGGATCGAATTGTCGCCGGCGTCGGAAATCTCGAGCGGGTCGAGGTCGTGCAGCGGCGGGAATTCCTTGTCGCCGCGAATCGACAGCCAGTAATTGAGCACGCTCGCATGCTTGCGGCGCTCGGCAGCCGAAATCGTCTTGAAGGCGTCGAGCAAAGTCTCCGCTGCAGGCTGCTCGGCCGCTTCCATGCCTTGCGCAGGCGCTCCCATATTCGACTCCGCTCCCATGTCCCGGAAGGGGTTTTGCGCCTGTGACTCTTAGGAAAGCGTAACTGCGCGGTTTGCGCCGCATTCACCATAATGCGGCTGGATGGTTCTTAACGGCGTAGTTTCCATCCGAACTTACTTATGCGAGCACCTGCTTGGTCTCATTTTTCGCCTTCTGGTCGACCTCCCCTATTTCGCGGGCGATCTGGCGGCGCGTGACGGTCTACAGCCGCCACCCCCGTGTTCACGCGAGCTATTTCGCCTCCAAGAAGGATCCCGGTTCCCTGTCATTTTGGTACCCGCTTGGGACGAAGCCTCGGTGATCGTGCCGATGCTCATGGTGCGCCGCAACGTTCGCGTCCACCCGGCGTCAGCGCTCGCGCCGGCAATGCCCGCCCGGGCTCGAGCCCGTCGTCACCCTCGCCGGCGACTTCTAAAGCGTTTAGCGGCCGTGACCGCGCCAGCGCTTGATCGTGCGCTGGATGATGCCGTCCTCGTCGCCGGTCTCGCGCCACAGGCGAGCGAAGCTCGGATCTGACGAGGCGGGGCGCTTCTCCGGCTCGAGGTCGTCGAAGCGGACGCGGATCGGGATCGCGACACCTTCTCCGCACACGATGCATTCGCGGTTGCGAAGCGCCGGAATGGCATCGAGGAAGCCGCGCGCGCCTTCCGGCATTGCGGCGCGGACGCAGGCCTGGTCGCGGTCGTTGTTCAAACGCATCGAGATGATGGTACCGCACTGCGACAGCACGCCTTCTGCCAGGTCCGACGGACGTTGTGTGATCAGGCCGAGGCTCACGCCGTACTTACGACCTTCCTTGGCGATGCGCTCGAGAATCCGGCGGACCGACTGCCCGGTCTCGGCATTCTCGTCCTTCGGAACGTAACGGTGCGCCTCTTCGCAGACGAGCAGCAGCGGGCGCTGCGCCTCGGTCCGCGACCAGATGGCATAGTCGAACACCATGCGGGCCAGCACTGACACCACGACCGACGTGACTTCGGACGGAACGCCCGATACGTCGACGATCGAGATTGGCTTGCCGTGGCTCGGCAAGCGAAACAACTTCGAGATCAGGCCCGGCATCGAATCCGACACCAGCATCCCTGAAAACATGAAGGTGTAGCGCGGGTCGGCGCGAAGCTCGTCGAGCTTGGTTTTCAGCCGCTGATAGGGAAGCGTGTCGCCGGCGCGATCGAGCTTGCCCATCTCGTTGACGATGATCGTGTTGAGGTCGGCCAAGAGGTAGGGGATCGGGCTGTCGACCGTCACCTTGCCGTACTGGCTCATGTCCTTACCCTTGGTGCGGGCGGCGAGCAGGCACTTGGCGAGGATGTCGGCATCGCGCTGACGCTCGGCGTCGTGCGTCGTCAGCATCACTTCGCAATGCTCTTCGAAATTCATCAGCCAATAGGGCAGCTGGAGATTGTCGACGTTGAATAGCTCGCCGCAGCCCTTGAATGCGGCGGAATATTCGCCGTGCGGGTCGATCATCAGGATGTGACCCTCGGGGCTGAGCTGCGAAATCCGGTGAAGGATCAAGGCGACGGACGTCGACTTACCCGTACCGGTCGATCCCAGCACCGCGAAGTGCTTCGACAGCATCGGATCGACGTACAATGCACCGCGAATGTCGTCAGTCGGATAGACGGTGCCGATCTCGATATTGGCCTCGTCGCTGGCCGCGAACACCGAGCGAAGGTCTTCCGTCGTCACCGGGTGAACCTCCGCGCCCGGGATTGGGTAACGGGTCACACCGCGGCGGAAACTGCTCATCTTGCCCGACGCGTCGCGCGTACCTTCGCCGAGGAAGTCGACGTGAGCGACGACCTCGCCACTGTTGTCGGCCTTCATGGTGCGGACGTTGGCGATCAACCAATTGGCGCCGACCACGACCTTCACCTGGCTTCCGACCTGGCCCGACATGGTGACGGCCGGATCGCTGTGCGACTGAAGCTTGTGAAGCTCGACGGGGTCGATGCAGATTTGCGAGCCTGAGCCAGCGATTTCGAGCACCTTGCCGATATGCGGCAGCGCCTTGCCGGACTGGGCGGCAGCCGGCGTGCCCTGCGGCTCATCGGCGAAGCTGTTCACCTCATCCAGAAACTGGCGAAGGTTCGGCTGATCGTTCATTACTCGCTACCCCACTGACATGCGTGTCAGGGCGCTCTTACGCGCGAGCGGTTAAAATTGGCTTAGGAACGCCTGTTAGACGCGGCGGCGGAAGAAGGCTGCTGCCGCCCAGCCCATGACCAGCGACATCGCTACGGCGGCTAGCCCGTAAAGGCCCTCGTGGCGGCGCGCGGCAAGCGCGACGAAGCGCTCGAACCCCGACTTGTCGATTTGGATGTCGCGGGTGGCGGCGGCGATGACCTTGCCGCGATCCACCAGGAACGTTTCTGCAGTGTAGGTTCCGACCGGAACCTGGCTCGGGATGGCGATGGTCGCGCGATAAAGCACGCCACCGGTGATTTCGACGCCCGAGGAATTCTCGGCATAGAGGCCGTGCCGACGCCTGAGGTCGAGCAGTCCGGCTTCGAACCGCCGCTCCTTCTCCGGTAGCGCGCCGCCGCCCGGCGACAGCTGCAAATTGTGCAGGCCCATCTCATAGATCGATGCCGTGCGCTCATCGACCAGGTCGGTGATCGGGCGCGACGACGCAACCGAGTAATAAGACGGCGCCGAGCGGAAGCGGTTGGAATCCGAATTCATCCAGATGCCCGCGATCTTCTGCTTTTCGCGCACCAGGATGGGTTGCACGGGCCCGCGGAGAACCACCACGACATCGCTCGGGCGGTTCGGCGCCCTACCGCCGGGATAGATGATCGCCCCGAACAGCAGGAGTTGCGCGCCGGTGAAGCTGTAGCGGATCTCGACCTTGCGCGCGGAAATGTCGGGAACGAGGAGCGGCTTGTCGGCTCCGATCAGCAGAGGCGCGAGGGCAAGAAGGAGGCAAGAGCTCCGTCTCACAGATACTCGATCGAATAGACTTCGTCGGGATGCCAGGCGAGGCCGAGCGCCATCCGCGCCCCGACGAGCAGGATGATCACCGCGAGCGCGAGCCGCAGCAGGTCCGGCTTCACCCGTGTCGCGAGGATTGCGCCGTATTGCGCGCCGATGACACCACCGACGAGCAACAGGGCGGCAAGGACTATGTCGACTGAGCGCGTCGTCAACGCGTGCACCATGGTCGTTGCAGCGCTCACGGCGAGGATCATCACGAGGCTGGTTCCGATCACGACACGCGCGGCCATCCCCAGGAGGTAGATCATGGCAGGGACAAGAATAAAGCCACCGCCGATGCCGAGCAGAACGGTCAGGACGCCGGCGACGAAGCCGAGCGCGACCGGCGCCAGCGGCGAGACGTACAGGCCGGAGCTGTAGAACCGCCAACGCAATGGCAATGACGCGACCCACCGGTTGTGGCGGGATGCCGGATTCTGCATCGTCGGTCGCGACAGGTACCCAAGCGCAATCAGGCCGTCCTTCAACATTAACGCGCCGATCCAGCCGAGGATCAAAACGTAGAGCAACCCGATCACGACATCGATTCGGCCGGTCGCCTGCAGCAGGCGGAATAGGCCCGCGCCGACGAACGATCCGGCGAGGCCACCGACGATCATTACCCCGGCCATCTTCAGGTCGACGCCGCCGCGCCGCATATGGACCATCACACCCGAGACACTGGCTCCGGTGATCTGGGTCGTCGCCGAAGCAACCGCGACGGTCGGCGGAATTCCGTAGAAGATCAGGATCGGCGTGGTGAGGAAGCCGCCGCCGACGCCGAACATGCCCGACAGCAGGCCGACGACGAAGCCGAGCACCACCATGAACAGCGCGTTGACCGACTGGCCGGCGATGGGGAGGTAAATGTCCATGGGCAGTGGGAAGGACTAGCCGCAACAGCGGTCATGGCCAAGCGAGCGGCTGAATAGTAATGATGGCCGCGGACCAATCGCGCGGGGGCGTTGCGATGGATTTCGATACGGCAATCCTGCTGTCGATACCCGGCAGCTTTCTCCTGTTCCTGGCATTCGAGGCAATCATTCCATCAGATCGCGAGATGCCGGTGCTCCGGCATTGGCGGCTGATCGGGCTGGCGGGGTTCGCATTGACCCTCGTCGTCTATGTTGGAGCGCCGTTGCTGATCGTTCCGTACCTGCCGCCGATGGCGATCGTGGATCTCGAGCGCTGGGGCAATTGGGCGGCGATTCCGGTCTGGATGCTGACGACCTTTCTCGCTTACTGGGCGCACCGCATCATGCACTATTTCGACCTGCTGTGGCGGGCCGGGCACCAGCTTCACCACGGCGTCGCGCGGGTCGACATCAGCTCGGCGATGATCTTCCATCCGGTCGATTCATTCTTGCAGGGCGTCCTGTGCGGACTGCTCGCCGCCGGCCTGCTGCATTGCACGGCGCACGCGGCCGGCTGGGCGGGCCTCTGGGGCTTCATGGTCGGGCTCTATCAACACTGGAACGTGAAGACCCCGGCATGGACCGGGTGGATCATCCAGCGCCCGGAAGCGCACATGCTGCACCATGAGCGCGACGTGCATGCCCGCAACTTCGGCGACATGCCGATCTGGGACCGGTTGTTCGGGACGTATGGCGAGCCCACCGGAGCGCCGGTGAAGTTGGGGTTCGAGCCGGAGCGCTCGCGCCGCTGGATCGCGATGCTGGCGATGGTTGACGTCAACAAGGTCGACAAGGTGGACGGCCGGATCCGGCTTTAGAAGCGGCCCGACAGTTTCAGAGCAAGGATCGTTAGCAGGGCGAACAGTCCGGCGATGAGCAGCGCCAGATGCTGTCGTCTTTCTTCGACCCGTTCTTCTTCGGCGTGGATCGCCGCGTCCATTTCCCGGGAACGACGCTCCATTTCGGCCGAGGCCGAGAAGAACAGGTCGCCGGCGAGCGCACCGCGACTCATGATCGACATCAGCTCTTCATTGGACGTGCCTTCCCACGACATGGCTGTCGCGGGCGTTTCGCTCGGCGCTGCGACGCCCACAGGCGCGAGCTCTTCTTGCACGGTCATTGCGGCTCCCCTCTCCCAAGGAAACCAACAATTTGGCGGCAACGAACCGCCGCCCCTCGATGAGGAGCAGGCCGACTATAACTGAAATACTGCCCTAATGGCAGGGGAATCAGGCGCGTTTGGCGCCAACGTTGAGCAATTGCTTCAGCCGCGTCTTCACCGCATCGGCGACATGCGTGTCCACCACCTGCACGCTGGTGAAGCGGACCGACAGCGGGTTCACCGGGGTTCCGTTCTGCAAGACCTCGTAGTGGACGTGCGGACCGGTCGAAAGGCCGCTCGATCCGACATAGCCGATGACCTGCCCGGCATGGACGTAGGTCCCCGGCGATACCGCAATCGAGCTCATATGGCCGTAGCTGCTCATCAGCCCGCCGGCATGCGCGATACGCACCTGGCGTCCGTAGCCGCCGGTCCAACCGGCGCCAATCACCTCGCCGTCACCCGCTGCGACGATCGGGCTGCCCCAGCTCGCGCCGATGTCGAGCCCAGCGTGGAAGCGCGTGAAGTGCAGGATTGGGTGATAGCGATAACCGAAATAAGAAGTGATGTGCCCATTGACCGGAAGCCCGGTCATGCTCGCCACCTGCTGCCTCGGCTGCTCTGCATGAGCCGCATCGAGCCATTCGTTGCGGCCACCCGAAGTCCATTTGACCAGCTGAAGATCGGACGAGGCGACGCGGTCCAGACCGGCGTAAAGCAGCTCACCGCCGTTGCCCACAACCATGTCGAAGCCGTCACCCGGCCCGACGTCGCCGCCGACGTCGATCTCGGTCGACAGGGCAGCGAGATATTGCGCGGCTGCCTGCGGAGACACGCCGGCGGCTCGCAGCGACCAATAGAGGCCGTCGCCAACCCGCCCGCGAATGCGCAGCGGGCCGGTCAACACGGCTGGCGCCTCGACCTTAACCGCCTGGGTGGTGGCCAAAGGCTGGATCTTGCGCACCGGCACCACGTCGATCGGCTGCACTTCGGCCGTCGCGTCCATGCGCATTCCGGTTCGTCCGCCATTGGCCAGCGGCGCGATGGCGAGTGCCTGCCATTGCTCCTGCTCGTCGGCACGGATTTCGGGTGTCTTGGGAAGCGAGGCCCAGGCGACGCCGCTGCACAGCAAAGTCGCGACACCGGCGATCGCCCACTTTGGGCGCGGCAAGGCAATCGCGATTCCTCGCGAACGCGCGCTACCCCGGCGGCCGAAGTTCGCCGTTCCCCTCGGTTGTACGGTCAACACGAGGCCCTCAATCGCGAAACAAGGTTAAGACTGCCCTAAATTTCCGCCCATCCGTCGGTAGAACGAGCCTTGCGTTCGGCGCGTGCGCTGCCACATTCAATGCATCATGGCGCCGCGTACCGATGCGCCCGTCAGGGCGATCCTTGGCCCAACCAATACGGGCAAGACGCATCTCGCGATCGAGCGGATGTGCGGGCACTCTTCCGGCGTTATCGGTTTCCCGCTGCGGCTCCTTGCCCGCGAGGTTTACGACCGCGTCATCGCGATGAAGGGCGAGGCGCAAGTTGCGCTGCTGACCGGTGAGGAGCGGATCGTCCCGCCAACCGCGCGCTATTTCCTCTGCACCGCCGAAAGCATGCCGGTGCCGGGCGGCGACGGCCACCATGACGGTGACTTCAAGCGCGACTTCGCCTTCGCCGCGATCGACGAGGCGCAACTCGGCATCGATCCCGAGCGCGGCCACGTCTTCACCGACCGCATGCTCCG
>Ga0068863_100001780_pt1 | contig 21366 bp, 22 predicted proteins | sample KBSSwiS62_FD_66596 | JGI IMG/M metagenome (GOLD analysis project Ga0068863, IMG submission 66596) | Switchgrass rhizosphere microbial communities from Kellogg Biological Station, Michigan, USA - KBS Switchgrass S6-2 | ecosystem: Host-associated > Plants > Roots > Rhizosphere > Soil ...
GAAATATACGCAAAACTCTGCACACGTTGCCGGGTGGAGTGTGAATGCTGTCGCGCTTAACGCTGACTTCATTGGTGTTAATGCTTATACGGATATCGTTCCAAGATACGGCAATAACAACGTCTATTGCGCTGTGAACGGCAATTTTGGCGACATTACTATAGCCGTTGGTGATGGCAGCGGATTTTTTCACGGTAATCGTTCCGCCAGCAACGCCACGCAACTGTACAGAAATGGTGGGTCTATCGGAACATCAGCAGCAGCATCCAGAACGGTGCCAACTATTGCGATGTATTCAGTCGGCAACAACAATGGTGGAACAGCTTTGGCATGGGGTGGTCAGCAAGCTGCGATAAGCATTGGTGCATCGTTGAATGCAACAGAGGCACTTACTTTCTACAATCGCCTTCGCACCTATATGTCCGCCGTAGGAGTGCCGTGATATGGCTGATATCCCCGGCGCAACTTCATCAACCTACACACTGGTTTCGGGTGACGCGGGTAAAAATATCACAGTGAAGGTCACTGCCACCAATGCGGCTGGTAGTGCGAACGCTACGTCAGCAAGCGTGGGACCGGTTACGCTAGGTCCGTCTGGTGCTTTTCTAGCGCGTACCTCCGGTCTTGATACAGCACATACCAATGCTTACACGGCGTTGATTGACGGGCTGGTGGCAGACGGGGTTTGGGCCAAGTTAGATGTTCTTCGCATCTATGCGACACAGAACCAAGCAACCGCGCTGCTCAATCTGGTATCGAGTAGCTACAATGCAACGATCAGCGGTTCTCCGGTATTCGTTGTAGATCGTGGTTTCTCTGGTTCGGACGGTACTAATTCCAACTACCTTTTGAGCAATTATAATCCAGCAACTGCTGGCTCACCAAAATACACGCAAAACTCCTGCCACATAGCAACGTGGACGTTAAACAACACCACAATGACCAACCCTGAAGTTGGTTTTCAAAGTTCAGGTGGTACGTCAGTTGGTGTTATCTACACGAAGTACACTGACGGACATACTTACGTTCGTCCACAAGCGACAGGGGCGAGCGGTGGTGATGCTGGTATTCTTCTGGATAAAACCGGGCTTATAGGAGCAAACCGTTCCAGTTCGTGGCAAGTTGACGGCTATCGAAATGGTGCCGTGATTTATTCACACGGAGCTACACCGTCTACTGCGATAACCAGTTTGGTGTGGGGCGAACTCGCAATCAACAATGCTGGTCTTAACTACGTTGTCTCCGGTTCACAGCAAGCAGTGGCTAGTTGGGGTGCGTCGTTAACCGCTACAGAGTGGGCTAGCTACTACGCTCGCTTGAATACTTACATGAACGCTATCTTCTCGCCTGTCAGTATCGCTGGTCTGATTGGCTGGTGGGACACCAGTGTTTTTTCGAGCATGACAATTATCAGCGGGGAAGTGAACGGGATCGCGAGCATGGCTCCCGGTGCGCCGGGAACCGCTGGCTTGGGTGGCTGGAACGCGAGCCAGCGTGCGCCCTATTCGGCAACCGGGTTCAATGGCCTTCCGGCCATGGTGTTCAACAACAACGCAATCATGCAGCAATACCAAGCGTTCCCGTTTGGTAGCTCAAAGACTGAATTTACGATCTTTGCTGTTTGTCAGCTTTCAAACACTGCGGCGGACTATGGCCGGTTGATTTCCTACAATGCCAATGGGCAAGCGCAGGACTACAATAACGATCCGTCGTTTGGGCTTTTTAGAGTTGCGTCAACTGCGGCGATCCAAGTTGTGCGCAATACTATAGCTACTCCCGCTATTCCAGTTGCGTATAACACCCCGCTTAGAATTATTTGCACTTACACTTCTGCTGGCGTCTTGACCATGTACATCAATGGTGTGGCTGTCAGCATTGTTAATGGTGGACCGACAACTGCGTTTGGATCAGTAGGGTCACTGTTTATGGGTGCGGGGGAGCACTCTCTTTTAAATAGGTGGGCCGGTCCTGTTTCAGATGCTGGTGTTGCCAATACTGCTGTTAGCGCTGCCATGGCTACGCAACTTGATAATTATCTTGCAGTTAAGTGGAACCTTACTCCATACAATCCGGCATCGTTGTTTCTGGCTCGCACATCTGGTTTGGATGCTACGCATACCAGTGCTTACACAACACTGGTTAACGGGCTGGTGGCGGATGGCGTCTGGAATAAATTGGACGCACTTTATATTTTTGCGACACAAGATAGCGCAACAGCGCTCTTAAATCTTAAATCGTCCAGCTACAACTGCACGGCAGTCAACGGTCCAACATTCACGGCGGATCGGGGGTTCACTGGTGCAACGACTGGTAACAAACATCTCACCACCGGATTTAACCCGGCTACTGCTGGCGGGATGTACACGCAAAACTCTGCGCATTTGTCGCTTTGGAATTTGACCGCAGCGGGGTCCGGTCCGCCTGCTATTGGCTGTCAAGCAGGCACCTCTAATAACGCTTACATATACGCCCCAAACTACAACGGTGATAATCAGCAATACGTGCGTATCAATTCCGGCAGTACCGGCGGCGGAATGGGACCGTCCAACCAAAACACTGCGGGTCATTATCTTGGCAACAGAGGCAGCAGTGGCGCGGTTGATGGTTATCGGAACGGTTCTGCTACCGGGTTCAGCCCAAGTGCGACCGCTTCTGTTTCGATGCCTAGCGTCGTTATGACTATTCTTGGTGTTAGTAATAGCGGCACTGTAAGCGCGATAGACAATCAAGCTGCCGCAGCAAGCATTGGCGCTGCGCTTAGTGCTGCGGAAGTTTTTGCGTTCTACAATCGCCTGTACAGATACTTTATTGACATTAGTGGTGCAGGAGCAGAGGCAAGAGCATTTCTGTTGCGGACTAGTGGTTTGGATATGGCGCATATCTTTAACTACGCAACACTGATTAATGGTCTTGTAGCAGACGGAGTTTGGGCAAAGCTAGACGTATTGCACGTCTACGCCACGCAAGACAGTACGACAGCAAAACTCAATCTTGTTTCATCCAGCTACAATGGTCTTGCTATTGGTTCTCCTGCTATAACATTCGTAGCAGATCGTGGATTTACTGGTGGAACTGATGCCAGTACTGGCGGCTACATCGATCCTGTATTTAATCCTGCTACTGTTGTTTCGTCCAAGCATGTACAAAATTCGGCGCATGTATCAGCATGGCCGTTGACCAATTTTGCCAGTAACACTGAAGTAATTGGTGCCAACACATCTGGTGGTTGGATCACCGGCATACTTACTTGGCACACTACTAACAATGCTTATTTCTACGCTAACACCACGGTCAATACCGGAGTAGCAATAGCCAATTCGGTTGGTCACTATATTGCCAACCGTTCAAACAGCAGCACCGTAGAAGGTTACAAGAATGGTAGTCTGCTGGTCACAAATTCTTCTAATACTTCGGTTGCACCATCAAGTTTGAATATAGTCGCTTGCGGGTATAACCTAGACGGCAGTGCGAGAACGTCAGCGCATCAGCTTGCGATGATGAGCATCGGTGGTGCATTAACTTCGACTGAAGCAACAGCATTCTATACTCGTCTTCGTACCTACATGACTGCCGTGGGAGTGCCGTAATGCCCATCGTATCAAAAATAGTATTGGGTGTTTCACCGCTTCCAACGTCGCAACCGCGACGGTTGGTCAGTGAGCATGCTGGTGAAATTATTGTCCCGCCGCCGGTCAACCACGCACCAACCTATATTGGAAGTCTGGTCGCTAAGGATTTTACAACTGCTGACGCAGGGACCGGGTACCAGTATGCCTTGAACCCGCGTTCGTGGATTACGGAAGATGTGCTTCCGGCTTTCAACGATATTGACGGCGACATACTAGCGATATCGGTAAGTGGCAGTTCAAGGGTTTCAATTGACGTTCTTTCCGGTCATCTGTCCATTCGCTTCGATACGACCGGTCTGACTGTTGGCAGCTACAATTTCACCATTCGCGCGACTGATCCGGGCGGCCTGTACGCTGAACATTCGTTTACGACTACGGTGACGGCGGTCGTCATTGTTTCCTGCGATCCGTATTGGGGCAACGTTAAGCTGTTGATGAGCCTTACCGGTCCTGCGGGTGCTGTTACTTCGCCTACGGATACGCACCTGATTGACGAAAGTCCGGCTGCACACGGTCTTGCCTCTACGTCCCTCCAGTCAAATACGTTCACTGCTACATCTGTTTTGGGTTACCCCACTTCGATGAGTATGCCGGGTGGCGGTTCTCGCATAACTTTTGGAGACAGCGGCGACTGGAATTTGTTCAACAGGAAGTACACCATTGAATACTGGTTCAGACCGGCAACGACTGCATTTGCTTTCCACATAGCGCAGTGGTCGGATTTTGCCGGTGATCTTGGTTGGGTTCTGGATAGCGGCACTAACTATGCCATGTCTGTCAGTACAACCGGTTCTGACAGTCCGGTAAACTGGAGCGGTGGCGTAATCGCAGCCAACACATGGTATCCAGCTTGCGCGGAATTTGACGGTACTAAATATCGCGCCTACATCAATGGTGTAATGGTCGCGTCGTCAACAACCCCGCGCACTGTTTTCAATTCTACTCAAACTCTCAATATCGGAGCGGGTCAGCTTGGCGCGTTTCCGTTTGCGGGTAACATGCAGGAAATCCGCGTCACTATGGATGTGGCGCGGTACGCTTCTGATACTGGCTATACCCCGACAACGGTGCCTTTCCCAAGGTCAGCTTGCGCCACTTGCGGTCAGGCTGCGGCATTCCTTGCGCGAACATCTGGCTTGGATGCTACTCACACCGACGCTTATATTGCACTGATTTGCGGTCTGGTAGCTGATGGTGTGTGGCCGTTATTGGATGTGCTGTACGTCTATGCAACACAGAACAGCACGACTGCGTTGCTCAATCTGGTACAAAACAGATTTAACGGAGTAATACACGGGACACCGGCATTCACGGCAGACCGTGGTTTTACAGGCACGGATAGCAGCACAACAACGTATATCGCTACCGGCTTCAACCATTCTGTAGAACTGGCAACTTCCAGAATGAAGGCGGACGCGGCGCACCTCTCATTGTGGAGCTTGACGGATGCAACGAATAACCATTCGGCTGTAGGCGCAGGCACTGCGGATGGCCTAAGCACCTATAACATCTTCCCAAGGTTTAGCGACGGCAACTCATACTACAGAGTTGTATCCGGTGCGTTTGGTGGTCCGGTCCCCGTCAGTGATCCGCGAGGACATTTCATCGCGTCCCGCACCGGAGGTACGGTAAATTGCGTGCATAACGGTGTCGGGCTTGGCGGAATACTGGATACGATAAAAACACCGGCTAACTTGGAGCTATACACAACAGCGAGCAACGGTGAAAGCGGTTCTTCCGGTAGCGGCATTCAAGTCGCCGCCGTAAGTTGGGGCTACTTCCTAAGTGCGCCGCAATCCACCAGTCTTTTTAATCGTCTATGCACTTACATGAATGCTGTTAGCGGTAACACTATCTGTAACTTTATGGGTTGGGACCCTGCTACATCAAATACTGCGCTGTCTAATAACAATCTGACAAGCACATACAACGTAGTTAATGGTGTATCTCGCGTAGCAGCCATGTATGCCAAAACATCTGGCAAGCACTACTTCGAAATCACTTGGGCTGTGTTGGGTGGCTTTATCAACGGTGGCACTCTGGGGGTTGGACTGACTACGGCTACGTTTAGTGAATTAGTGAGCGGTACTAACTCCGTGATAGTCAATCAGGGTGATTTTTCAAATTGGGGGCAGATTAGAGCCGGTGGTGTCTTTACTGGCTATGCCATCAGTCCCGGTGCTATGTCCGCTGGCACAGTCATTGGAATAGCATTGGACCTTGATAATAAGAAAGTGTGGTTCCGGGTTAGCCCATCCGGTCTGTGGAATGGCAACGGTACGGCAAATCCTGTTACGGGTGTCAACGGCGTGACTGTGCCAACAGGATCAATCATTCCTGTAGGTTACTTCAACACCAATGCTGACACCTACATTTTGAATGCTGGAGCTACAGCTTTCTCAGGTGCAGTGCCATCGGGGTACGCATCAGGTTGGCTTCCATAGGGAGAACTACAATGCCTGCAAAATACGAAGCGATGAAAGACAAGTTCAAGAAAGAAGGTTTGAAGGACAAGCCCGCGAAAAAGAAAGCAGCGAGGATTTTCAATGCCGAAAGGAAAAAGGGGCAAGCCCCTGTCACCCGTAAAAGCTGACCGGCCCAACGTAGACGCCTACCTGTTGGCGAAGCATTCCGGCTTGTTCCAGCCGGGACAGCCGTTTATACTGGCTTTCGCGGTACCGTCTAAAAAGCCAGACAAACCGAAGGGGAAGCCGAAATGACAACCTTCAAGAATAGCGTTAACGCTTTCGGCAGCAGTGCTGGCGATAGTTTGAGTACCAATTCCACCTCTTGGAAGGGGCGCGGTGTTCTGCCGAAGGGCAAGCTTAAATATCCCGGCGCAGCCGGTGATATCTCCGGTGGCAACCGTCGCTTGGCAAAGTCTGATTACGGAACCGGCGGGTCCAGCCAGTGCGTAAAAGGCACGAACGCTTTTACCAAGGGGAAGGGTAAATGAATGTTCTACCGTCCGGGGGGTGGGCCACGCATTAATCAGCAGTACGATGAGGTTTACTCTGACCTTATCAACGGCGCGACTGCGTTCCTGCCTGTGAACAAAGGTGACTGGATCGCGGTGAATGCTTGCCGCGCGTCGATCACCTTTGTTGATCCTGCAACGTCGATAGTGGCAAAGATAGCAACTGCACCTGAAATGCAAATGCTGCTGGAAATGAAAACCATTGGCGGTCAGACCAATGACGAATGCTGGCCTATCGACCAATGGCAGAACATTGTCGTAGCAACGGGACTGCGAGCACATCGCGCGGGGTACGTTCGACTGCGCCTTCTCAACGTCAACAATGTTGATGGCACCGGCATTTCGATGGCTATACAGGTTTCGCGAACCGGTGACAGCGGGGCAAGTTCATGAGTGGCTTCGAAACATCCCGTTTCAATACCGGCATTGTTGCCACGGCAAAGCAGCATGGTTCGATCCTGCGCGGTGATGGTCCGCCAGTCCCGCAGGCTGGCGTGACCGGTGATATGTATACTGACCGTCTGACTTTTCAGCTTTTTGAAAAACGTAATATCAACGGGCTGGATGCTTGGGGTCATTATCTTTGGGTGGTACCGCCACTTTACCGCACTGGTTTGAAATGGTTCGGAGCAAGCCCGCCTGATGACACGCTTGGCATCGTTGGCGACTATTTCTTGCTGTGGGCTGGCTACGACAACTACGGCATGCAGCCAACAATCTTTGGTCCCAAGACGTGGGAAGGCTGGCCCGGAGTAGATGACGAAGAAACCACCATCATCGCAAGCGGCCATGATGAAGTGCATCGGCTTGGTTTGCTGGACGAAGGTCCAGACGCCGTAGACATGATGCGCAACCAGTTGATCGCTATCGGCATCTTTGACGAATATATTATTCCGTTCCCGGTCACTGCGAACCCCGGCGATACAGTAATAAAAGTTGGACTGACCGGTTCTGGAACGCTGGTGATCGTCACAATCAATCCGCTGTACACGGCAGAAGATGAGCATGCAATCTAATGGTTTACACACCCGGAACTGATTTTGTAGGTTTGTGGCGAGCCATTCCGGGTGGCGTCGAAAAAGGAGAAATGCCGGGGCTGGATTTTGTTGTTGCTGCACTTGGCCGCGCCGGTCTTATCAATCTTCAGATTTCAAATACAGCACCGGCAATAGACCAAGCAAGCACGGCTTGGTTTCGTCCTGCCATTCCAAGCTACGCAGCAGAAGGCGTGTTGTATCTCTGGGATGCATCGGTAAGCGCTTACGTTCCGGCTACGCCTTCGCTGTTTCTAGAACTCCTGTTTTCCAGTGCTATTGACGCGATTGCGATCTTCGCCGTTACGGGATTGCCGACAGACGATATCGGTTCAGATGGTGACTACGCTATCAGGATAGACAGTCCCGGTGGCGTCTATGGTCCGAAGGCAGGCGGTGCTTGGCCGGTCACTGCGATACCCGCAACGTCCTACACTCAAGTCAGCAGCTTTCTTGACTACCTTGGTAATGCACAAGGCGATATCGCTATTCGCGGTGCCGCCGGGTGGGAAAGATTACCCGCTGGTTTTCCCGGTCAAGTTTTGCAAACTGGTGGTGTCGGTGCAAATCCTTTTTGGGGCAGCGTGTCTGGACCGGCGGGTGCGGATGGTGCGCCCGGTGCGCCCGGCGCGACCGGTGCGACCGGTGCGACCGGCGCAGACGGTGCTCCCGGTGCGCCCGGTGCGCCCGGAGCGCCCGGTGCTCCCGGAGCGCCCGGTGCGGCGGGTACTGTGAGTTTAGTACCCGGTGCTATCGGTTCTTTTGCACTTGGTAATGGCAGTACTGCTGTAGGTTTGGATGCTGGCGGTGCTCCATACCCCGGAACATGGCTGTGCGTATCCCGATATACTTCCATGAGCGCCGGTATTGATCCGCCCATCACTTACTTCCACGAACTTTACCAACGGATCGCGTAAAGGAAACGACCATGGTCTACAATCCATCAACCGATTTTGTAGGTCTTTGGCGAGCCATTACAGGCGGCGTTGAAAAAGCCGAAATGCCGGGGCTTGATTTCGTAGTGGCAGCACTTGGCCGCGCCGGTATCCTCAACGTAGTGTTCTCTGAAATAGCACCAACATCCAGCCAGCCAAGCACGGCTTGGTTCAGGACAGCACATCCAAGCTACGCGGCGGAAGGTGCGCTGTATCTGTGGGACGCAACAATAGGTGCCTACGGTCCTGCTACACCGACACTGTTTTTCAACTACATCACTTTGGCTGCTGTCGATACACTTGCCATCTTCGCAGTCTTGGGGTTGCCAACAAATGACATTGGCGAAGATGGTGATTACGCTATCAGGTTAGATGATCCGGGTGGTGTCTACGGGCCGAAGGCATCTGGTGCGTGGCCCGCCAGCCCGGTACCCGCAACGTCCTACACTCAAGTCAACAAGTTCTTGGAACAACTTGGTACCGCGCAAGGCAGCATCCTGTATCGCGATGCTTCCAGTTGGGTAGTCCTTGCACCGGGCACCGCCGGTCAGGGTCTGATAACAAATGGACCGGGTGCAAATCCAATTTGGAGCAGCGTAGTAGGAACGCCGGGTGCGACAGGTGCAACTGGCGCTCCGGGTGCTCCGGGTACGCCGGGCGCTCCGGGTGCTGCGGGCGCTCCCGGCCCTGCTGGCCCGGCTGGCCCTGCGGGACCGGCAGGCGCATCAGGCGGGGTTGGTCTGTTTGACGCGCGGCTGGCTTTGCAAGGTGACCATACTACTCTGGAAGGCGGTCACTTCGTCATGGTCGAACCTGTTGCTGGCGGCGTTCTAACTGGTTGGGGTAGCGATTGGGCTGCGGGCTATCCTATCCCGGCCATGTGGCGCTACCGGTACTTACAGGTGTATAACGGTACAAGCTGGTACACCGTCGCTTACGTATAAAGGTGCAGTATGTTTGCTGGTTTCATCGACCATGGAATGTGGGAAGCTTACGTACCGGATCGGATACCGGAGGGCGTACCGAAGAATACGATGTTCGCAAAACGCGCCAGCGACGGCAAAGATTGGTATGACTACGTACATTCCGGCAAAAATTTTCAGCTAGCCAGTGTCAAGTTCACGGTAGCGGATACCGTGATTAAAGCACCGACAGTTGACCCCACTATGCTGTTTCCAAGCAACATGCGCGTTATCGAAATGTTGAGTGACTTCAGCGGCTACACAACGGACCAGCTTATCGACAAGTTTGCGAGCAAGATCGTTAACATTACGACCGGTGCAATTACTGATCCGCCGCCAGTAACGATAGGGACAGACAGCTTGCTTGCTCGCATAGAAGCGTTGGAGAAGAAATCATGAGCTACACACCGGATACCGATTTTGTAGCGTTGTGGCGCAAGCAAACGAATGGTGCAGCTAGGGCTGAAATGCCTGCGCTTGATTTGATCTTGAGTACGCTTCATCGGGCCGGTCTTATCAGCGTCGTTTTTAACAACGCACAACCAACGGCTAACCAAGCCAAGACAATATGGTTCTGTCCTGCAACGCCAACCTATTCTGGCGAAGGTCAAGTGTTTTTGTGGGATAGCGTCACGTCTACCTACAAAACTGCAACGCCAAGATTGTTTCGCGCTTATCTGGATGCTGTGGAATGAACTTCAGACTTCTCCCATTTTGTAGTGCGCTCGCGCGACTTGAAGCGCTGATTGATGGCGAGAGTTTTCTTCTTTGCAGCGATGACGGCGGCGAAGGCGGCGAGGGTGGTGAAGGTGGTGAAGGTGGTGAAGGTGGTGAAGGTGGCGAAGGCGGCGATGCTGGTGACGCTGGCGATGCTGGTGGTGATCCCGGCGACGGTGCTGCGGCTGCTGCGGCTGCGGGTCTTGGTATTGGTGATACCGGTGCGCCAAGTGACGCCGGTATCGGTGGTATCAGTGTTGGCTTTGGTGATGCAGCCGACGCTGCGGCTGCGGCTGCGGCACAAAGCGGTCTAGCAAGCGGCATCACCGGTCAAGAAGGTTCTGTCGGTTCGTTTGGTCCCAACGCCAACATCGGCAACTTCGGTAGTTTCAATGATGCTGCGTCTTTTGGTTTTACTGACACAGCCAATCTTGGTTTCAGCAACGCGCCCAATCTTGGCCCGACTGATGCTCAAGTAAGTCAAGCCATGGAAGGCTTGGGCTTGTTTGGCATTCAAGCACCTGTGACTTCGCCTAACCAAAACGTTCAAGTCGCAGAAATGGACCCTGTGACGGCATTCCAGTTGGCAGAACAAACTACTGCGTTGCCAGCAATTACGGTCACAGAACCTTCACCTCAAGCTGTACCTACCGGCGTAACCGGGCCAGCCACTGGTCAAGGACCGGGTTCTATTGCCGGTCCTAGCAATGCCGACGCGCAGGCTGCACAAGCTGGTTTAGGTGTTAGCCTGTCCAGTCCGTCAATGGCTGATGCGGTTGGCGTAAACGTTGCTGAAGCTGGCGGCGGTGGCGGTAATTTGTCGGCTGAACAGATGGCCGAAATAGCGAAGCAAAACGCTATCAACAAGGAGTTGGCGAGAAATCCAGCACTTTTACAAACTCAAACACTGCCGCCTGTCACTGTCACCGCGCCTGTTGCTCGCAACAGGGTTGGTGCCAATGAAAGTGCGTTGGCACCCGTAATCAGTAAGGCGCTTACTGATCTTGATGCGTCACCGTTTGGACAATCAATTACGGGGTTGCCAAACAATATCGCAAACCAGATTACGGATTTAGCAAAGAACTCGTTTGGTCCTTCGCCTACTACGGCGCAACAAGATGCGATGAACACGGCTATAGGAAAAGCGCTGTCGATGGTGCCAGCCATACTTTCCCAGATGCCAAGCGTAATGACTGATCTTGCAAAAAATTCTTTGCCAATGACTACGCCTGACAGCACCGTAGCGAAGGGTCCGCAGTCACAGGATGCGCCGCCGCCTGCACCGCCTACAATACCTATAGCGCCGCCGACAGTAGTACAGACCGTACCAATAACCCCGACGCCTACTCCGACGCCTACTCCGACGCCTACTCCGACGCCGACGCCTACCCCAACACCTACCCCAACGCCTACCCCAACGCCTACACCTACGCCTACTCCGACGCCTACACCTACGCCTGCACCACCGCCGCCCCCACCCCCTGCACCACCGCCGCCCCCGGCTGTAGTGGCTCAACCAGTCTCGCCTATCGACAAGGCCGTAGAGCAGCTTGCACAGCCCGCCAAGGGTCCAACCATATCGGAAACCCTGTCGAACATGTTTGGCGTACCAGCGAACCCCGCTGCCACGCAGGGCACCCTTGGAACGGGGATCACCGGGTTTGATCCGGGGTCCGGTCTTTACTTTGGGGGGTACATCAATCCGGCGACTTCGATGCCAGCCCCCGGCGTTACCGCCACGGTGGCGGACGCCATGAAAAGACTTTACGCGATCCCGGCATGAATTACCCTTGGCTAGCACCTACCGACAGGCGGGCCGAAATCAACGGCAAGCTGAAGGATTTTGAATGGTACCGTGAAAAATATCTGTACATCCGCCCAAGGGAAGGTGGGGCGAGGACGCTATTCAAGATCAACGCAGCGCAGACGGTCCTGAACCACCGCCTGAAAGCGGAGATAGACGAACATGGAAATCTGCGGTCGCTGGTGCCCAAAGCCCGGCGCATGGGTGTCTCCACCTACATCAGTGCCCGCTTCTTCCACCGCACTGCAACACAGCGCGGTGTACGTGCCCATGTGGTGGCTCACCGAAACGATAGCGCCAGCAACATCCACCGGGAAGTCAAAGAGTTTTATAACGGCTTACCAGAACCATTGCAGCCGTCCGTAGGCGCATCGAACGCTCGCGAAGTCATCTTCGACAAGCTGCAATCCACCTACAAAGTGTCATCGGCTGAAGGTGGCGACATTGGCCGGTCTGATGACACGCATCTGCTGCACATGTCAGAAGCGGCCTTCTTCGATAACAGCGAGGACTTGTCATCAGGCTTGATGAAAACGGTGCTGGATATCCCCCGTACTGAAATCATCATGGAAAGCACCGGCAATGGTGCCAGCGGCATGTTCTTCGACATGTGCGAGCAAGCCCACCGTGACAAGAATAAAGGTCTTTGGCGGCTGCATTTTCTGGCGTGGAACATCATGCCGGAATACGTGCATGAGCCACCGGAAGGTTGGCTACCGCCGCGCGAGTTTGCCGATTATGCAAAGCTACACGGGCTGTCGCCTGCGCAAATCTACTGGTTCTATCGCGAGAACTACACGCTCGCCGTGATGAACGGCGGCACGCCTGACAGCATTCACCGGCTGACGCGACAAGAGTTTCCAGCGACCTACGCTGAATGCTTCATGACCGACAGCACGCTGGATTTCTTTCCGGCATCGCTGGTGCAGCAGGCTATGCTGTCAAAAGTTGAGCCTTCGATTGGTGCGCTCAAGATCATATCGGTTGATCCGGCTGGTGACGGCAGCGACGATCCATGGGTTTGTGACCGTCAGGGTTGCGTGGTTGGAAAGAGAATTTGGGGTGCCATCAAATCCAAAGATCAAAATGTACAAGCAGATTGGCTTGTCGCTTCTTATAAACGTTTTGGCATGGATGTTATTCTTATTGATAGTGGGGGATTGGGTAAAGGGTTGGTAGATGCTTGTCGCTTGCGAATGCGCGACAAAGCTGACCGTGTGGTAGCTGTCAACTTTGGCAGTGGTGCCAACAACAATGTGCAGTTCGGCAACAAGCGGGCAGAACTTCACTTCAAGTTCCAGATGTGGCTGCAAGGTTCAGTTCACATGCCCAACGACAAAATGCTACAGGAGGAATGCGCCACCTATAAATGGGGATCAGGCGGGTGCAGGCGCGACGAACTGGCGCGACTGTTCATGACGCCAAAGGAAAAGATACGGATGGAAATAGGCCGGTCGCCTGACCGCCTTGATGCTCTAGTGAACAGCTTCGGTATCAATGACTACGTGTTGCAGCCAGCCTGATTACTTCTTTGCTGCGTTCTCTTTCATCTTTCTTAATTTTGCTTTCATCGCAGGGGTCCATACGACTTTCTTCGGCTTACCTTTTGCGGGTTTTTTGCTCATACTTTGATCCTCCACCCTTGCCCACTGAACTGACCCTTGGTCGTACCGGAGTTGATGACAGCTTCCGTGTCAGCGTACTTGCTGTTGAACTGCTTGTTGCGCGGGTCCATGCCCTGATACATGTCATGCAGTTGCTGGCGCTTCAGCTTGTCGTAAGCCTGCGTGATACGGATATCGCGCTCCACCAGCATCGGTCTGGTGATCTTCCCGGTCTTGTCTACGCCGGAAACCTTACCTTCGAACAATGCAATCATGCCCAGATCGGTACACGGTTTCCAATGCTGTCGCATTGCCGCCGCCAGTTCTTGCGGCGTATCGTTGATGATGTGATACGACTTGTCCATGTGCTTTTCCCGCTCTGGAATGTAGAGGGGAAGTTCACGCTTCAAAGTCAGGTTGGCGATAATGTCGGCAACATCCTGCGGCATGCTGGCGGCTTGCAATGATGCTAGCGGATCATCAAGCGATGGCGCTTCCGGTATGTCGGCAGGCGGGTTTGGAATAAGGTTTTCAGACAGACCGCCAGTTGGAACGAACGGGCTGAACGGAGGGGTAGGACCAACCATCATTTTTTCTCCGTAGTAGCAGCCTTCACAGCCCACATCGCAGCTTCCTCGTATGCAGTCTGCGCCAGCGAAGCAAGGCGCGGGTCAAGGTGTTTCAAATCTTCGCACAGATCAATCAGATCAGCGGTGTACCGCTTGATCTTATCAACCATGCTTGTGCCGCTAGGGTTGAAGCTTTCGCGAACGCGGTTGGCACCTAAACTCATTCCATCGGGACCGGGCATACTCAACATCCTATCTTATGGGTGATCCAAAAGCGTGCAGCCCAAGGATACCAATCAACAGAAACAAAATGAACCAGCTACCGAATGGTGCCCATGGTGCGCCAGCCGGTCGCCAAGGGTTCATCCCCCACACGCCAAATACCAGTGTGATGACGTAGATCAGCCAGAACCATATGTTCGCGCCCATCAGGTTTTTCCCTTCGCACGTTGGTTTGCTGCGTATGCAGTACCCAAAGCGGTTGCAATATACTTTGCGCGGGCTTCCTTGGTGGCATTCTGGGTGAACTTGTCAGTTGCTCGCTTGATGTTTTCAGCAATTTCCTTCGGGGCATCCGACAGTTTTGACCACGGTCCAGATGATTTGCGCGGGACCGCGCGTGCGCCGCTGCTGGACGGTGCGTCAGTCTTTTTACGCGCTACTTTCTTTTCCGGTTCTTCTTCTTCCGGTTCTTCCGGTTCTTCCGGTTCGTCATCAATAGGTTCGTCATCCCTAGCAGGCTTAAATTCATCTTCAACCGCTTCGATAACCGCGTCAGCAAATTCTTCCGCGCTCTTGAAACTCTGCGGTTCCATGTTCTTGCCAAACTCTACTACCTTGGCACTGCGACGTGGATCAATGCCAAACCACGATGCTTTGGCTTTGATAGCCGTTCGAATGTCAGCGTTAGTAAATGACGGTGCATCAGGTTGTTTGTTTGACACGGCAAATTCCTGAAGCTGCTGCGCGGCCTTTCTGGCGGCCTGAATGTCACCAGCCTGTGTTGCGCTGTCGAGTGCATAGGTCAGGTTTGCCGCTACCTGATTTTTCAACATCGTTTCAAGATCAGCCATCTACCAACCCCGTTTTGTAAACAGTACGTTCGCGTACACCGGTTTCAGGACCAAGGTTCAGCGCACCTTGTACCATGCCAAGCTTTTCATCGTCGCCTTCTTCCCATTCCAGTGTGGCCGGGTCAGGCATGTCGGACGCAGCTATGATACCGATAACGTCATTGAATGTCGTAATATACCGCCAGCCACCGGATACGACAATGCCCTTGGTGGCTTGAAACATCGTGCCAGCACCCCAACGGATGATGACCCAATCGCCAAGCTTGGCGTCATGCGTCAACAACCCTTCAGCATCCTTGTACTTGAAGGCAAGCGGTCCCATACCGCGAATGATGCCAGCCTGCACAGCATGCTGTCCGTACTCGCGCCAGATATCCGGCGTAACGATGCTGCCAATCTTGCGCGGCGGCATCGGGATTTGAATTGAAATGTAGTCGCGGGCCGGTTTGACCTTGTGGTGAGGAATTTCAAATCCGTAGACGCTCATTGAGTTGGTCCTTGTGGTCCTTGTGGTCCTGTCGGTCCTGTCAGTCCGGGCGGCACTCCTTGCGGAGCGCTTCCATTAGCTGCTCCGGGGGCTGGTCCAACAATTGGCATACCCATTGGAGGGCTACCGCCTGCCCCTGTCGGATCGGGTCCACCGGGCGCGGGGACAGGAGTTCCCCCACCAATCGGTCCCTGCGGATTTGGAGGGCTTGCTTGAGGTGGTGCGACAGCGGATGGGTCAGCCACTCCCGCGTTTCCGCTTCCGACGCTATTCGTGTCATTAGCTAGTTGCTCCATTGTTTTCTCAAGCCGCACAAGCTGCATACGCATCAAGTCGATGTTGCCGGGGACTTCTGCTGCTTTTGATAGCGCCAAGACGGCTTGCGCCATTTGCAGTGCCGACTGTGAATTTGCCTTCATGCGGTTAGTTTTTTCTTTTTCCATTGCCAACGCCATTTCACCTTGCTCCATCGGCGTTGCCATTGGGCGGGGTGGCGGCGGTGCGATCAGCTTTTCAGGATTTGGAAAACGCATGATTTGTGCGTAGCGCAGTCCAACCTCATGAGGGTTGAATACCATCGGCATTTGCAGCATGTCATGGTAAGCTTGCGCCGTTGCACCACGATGAAGTTCTGTCGCCATGTTGGGATCGGCAGTAATTTCTATGGTGCCTTTAGGATCAATGTTCTTTGGCAAGATACTCATGGCGTCAGCCATGGCTGCGAACGCGCGTACTTCTTCGGTGATGCTTCCAATGATGCGGCGGTGGACTGCGCTGTGCTGCTGTGCGCCGTTGTCGATGATGCCTTTCGCCAGCGTGGCGGTCATGGAAGCCGGGGCATTCTCAAGCAAGTTCAGAGTACCAGCCAGACGGTCGCCCAAAGTCATCAGCTTGTCGAGCGACTGAAACATTCCCGGTGTGACTTGCTTGGATGGGAAGAACGATACGACTTCGTTGATGGGGCGACCGTCTGTGTTGATGGAAGTCAGACGGTTGCCTTTCAGTTCAATCTTGTCAGGCAGACCAATGCCGCCGGTTGCGGCGATGCCACCATTTTCAGAGGATAGTTTTGCCGTGTCATCAATCGAAGCTAGCAGGCGGTCTGCGGAATGCTCTGTCTTGTTCAACAGCCAGCCAAAGCCACGCGGAAAGAACGAACCTTTGGGGTCGGGGATCATCTTGTAGGCGTAGTAGCGACGGACCGGATGGAATACCAGATAGTCCTTTGAACTGATGATTGTCTTTTTGGTCCAGCGTGGAAGGCACTTGACGATGCAGGGGATATCTTCAAGGTTGACTGTTACGGTGTACGGTTCGTCGTAATCATCACCATCCATGTCCAGCCACATATCAACTTCATAAAACTCTTGCGGCTCTTGCGGGTCGATGTCATCAAAGTTTGGTTCGTAGTCGATCCAGTGTCCCATTTCAATTGAACGCTGAATTTCGTAGGGATACTTTTGGATTTTGTGAGTGATACGCGGTACTCTATCAAGCGTCTTGGCGTTGGCATTGATGATGACTTCGTTGACGTTTAGAAACGCACTGCGAAATTCGCCTTCGTGTTCGTTAAACCAACGCTTGCGCCAGCCAAGGCCGGTCACTGCCATGTGCAGTATCAACGGGTCTGTGTCGGTCACCCAATCAGGGTCTACCGTGCGTAGTTGCGAGCATACCCATGCAGCTAAAGGCTCGCCACCGGGTTCGGATGCCTTCACCAAATCAGGTTCTGAAAGTAGCGCCCCTGTGATCCTCGCCGTAGCCTGAATGACTGACGATAATGTCAGCGATGTAGAGGGCGGAATAGTATCTTCGCCGCCACCGCTTTGCTCACCGGCACCCGGCATGCGGTTGTTGCCATCCTTGTCTATTTCATCAAGGTAAGCATTGGCTTTTCCAAGCCATTCATCCATGGACCGTTCGTCTATCTTTACCAATTCGATGACGTGATCGCCTAGAGAATGACAGTCGCTTTCATCAAGCTTCTCTGCAAGGTTGCCGATATCTTCAGGCGCTTCCAGATCAAGCTTGAATTTGGGGCTTTCAAACTGCATCTGCGATCCTTCGGATTGAGTGTATACAAAGTCAAGTACTATTTTACAGGAACCTACTAAATATGGTAGTGGTACCTTGCACAGCCCATCCGGGCTAACCAAGGGGGATTGCCCGAATGCAAGTCATCGACCGCAGTTTGCAGCCTTCGCAGTATTGGCCCGGCCTACATGCTTTGTTCGGCATGGACTACGACAGGCTCGCACCAATCTACACAAATTTCTTCGACAGCAAGTCATCCGAAAAAGCATTCGAAGAATTTATGACGGAGCGTGCTGGCTTGGGACTTGCGGTTCAACAGCCAGAACTTGAGCCGGTCCAGTTTGATTTTCCAAACGAAGGCTACCGCACTCAAGTCACGCACGCCAGCTACGGTCTTGGTGTTGCTATCTCCCGCGAAGCAAAAGATGACAACCTCTACGAAGATGTTGCGTCAAGGATGATGAAAGAACTGGCGTACTCCGCGCGACAGACAGAAGAATACATTGCACATGCTCCGCTTCAAGTTGCTATTGATGCTGTCAATGGTATTCGTGCTGATGGTGTGCCTCTGGCTTCTGCTTCACACCCCACCGCTTCGGGACTACAGTCCAATCTTCTAACATCCGCTAACGTCAGCGAACTCGCTTTCGAAAATGCCGTGATCCAGATCGGCTACACCCGCAATGGCAGGGGCTTCCTGATTAACGTACTGCCGAAGTCTGTTATCCTGTCTCCTGAAAGTGGACCGGAAACCCGGCGTATCCTTGGTTCGCCGTTGCAGTGGAACGCTTCAACCAACAACATCAACGTGCTTCGTGCGACCGGTGCTTTGCCGGAAGTAATCGAAACGCCGTACCTCGTTTCGAAAGACGACTACTTCATTCAGACCAGCGTCCAGAACATGGACAATGGCGAAGGCTTCACTTTCTGGGAACGCTCCGGTCTTGAGACACGCGAGGACAGCAACTGGTCCAATCAGGCTTCGCTGATTGCGATCTGGTTCAGGTGCTCTGCGTCGATCATTGATTGGCGCTCCGTCTACATGTCCCCCGGAGCAACCTAGTTGCATGCAACGCAGTCGCCGTTTGGACGTTTCGAGACTTGGGGTGCCTGTAGCCGTTGTGGCGCACGGGTGCGCTACAACACCCTTGCTCGCGAACGTCTGACCGGGCTGTTGGTTTGCACTTCATCAAGCGGAAGGCCGGTCAAGCCATGCCTTGACCCATGGCCTGAAGTCTATGACTTCCAAGTATCACCAGACCGTTCTATTGAACCACCGCCAGAACCACTACCGGTCCGTTGGGGTGTAGCGGATGATGTTTGGGCGACAGCCCCAATGAAGATGGCACCTAGCGATAACGTGCGGGTGGCTGCTTTCATGAAGATGAACCAGACCAGTCGCGGCACTGCCAGCTTTGTTGACTACCAGAGAACGCTTAATCAAAATCAGGACCGTGCTACGGTGCAGTACATTGACGTGCAGGCTTATGACGGCACCTTCGTTCCATCCAATTCAGTACGCACCGTAGAGCCGCCGGAAGTGTTCAAGTTTCCTTGGGAAACCTAAATGACAACCGCTGCCACCGTCATAGAAAATACCTTGAAACTGTTTGGTATCATTGACCAGACAGAACATCCGACAGCCGTTGACATAGCCAACAACGTAGTAGTGCTGAACGACATGCTTCGCAGTGAGCACGTTGATGGTGCTTCGCAGTATCTGATGCGACGTGTGAACGTGACGGTGCCGCCCGGTGTGCAAGGTACCATCTACTCGTTTCTGGTTGGCACAGGCAAACTGGTAAACGTCGATGCCGTAGCTATACGGTCTATCTGGTGCAACGACATTAGTCCTACAGTGAACCGCGAGACACGGCAGGCACCCATCGCTGATGTGGTACGCACTACCTATCCGGGGATCATTACCAAGTGGCACCAAGAGCGACAGATAGATGGCTCTATTCTCGTTACTGCGTGGCAACCGCCGCGTTCTTCTACTGTATGCTTGATCGAATATGGTGGACGTATCGGCGCACTAACAGCCGCAGACGGCAGTGATACAGTAGGCTTGCCACCTGAAGGCATCCACGATGTAACGTTGATGCTAGGCCGCCGTATCCACGGTACCTATGGACGCAACCCACAGGCAATCGTTGCCGTGCTATCTGACAGTGAAGCAGTAGACCGTCGCTGGCGTGATTGGGCTAAAGGACAGCAGTGGCTTCGGTTCGTGAGGTCATGAAATGCCAGCACTCGATATCTTCGGTTCTTTCGCTGACCCACTTAATCAGGATCAAGGTGCATCAAGGCTGCTGAATTGCCGTGTCGTTGTACGTAAACAGGAAGAAGCAAAGATAGCGCGAACGCGCCTCGTAGGTTCTCCCGGCCTGACACAAGTTTGCAAACCAACCGCATCCCCTTGCATTGTATTGTGCCACGCAGTCGGCACGATATGGTCCGGTCACGCAGATGGCACTATCTACCATGGCGTGGAAACTGGTGCGCCTGCCTACGCGGGCACAGTGACTGTTGGAAGCCCGCCAGTCATCAGGATGGCGGAAGATCGCACGGCACTAGCAATTGCTTCCAACGGTACCGGTTACACAGCAACAGTTGGTGGCGGCGTTGTTAACGCTAACTTCGGAACAACCATTAACTTCGATCCTTCGTCAGTATGCGTACTGGATAACTACACGGTATGGGCCGGTGCTACCAATCTTTACGCCAATCAGTCCGACAAAATGTATACGTCCAACCCGCTTGCACCAGCTACTGTTGATGCGCTGGCATTCGCCGTAGCTGAAGCAAGGGCAGACGGCATACTTGATGTAGTGACGCTCAGTCGCACGTTCTGGCCGTTCGGCACCCGGTCAGTTGAAATGTGGTACGATCAAGGTGGCAGCACTGACTTTGCTTTTACCCCGTTCACCAACTCCCTGATTGAAGTTGGACTGGCAGCACGTCGCACACTCGCCAGTATGCATGGCATGGCAGTATGGGTGGGGACAGACCGTCGCGTATGGATGGGTAGAGGGCAGTCGGCACAACCGATATCACCGGGCTGGATTGATATGCTGTTGCAGCAAATCAATCTTCAAAACCTGACAGCATATATGTACGCTCAAGGGGGTGACGAATTTTACATGCTGACCTTGGAAGGTTCATGGTCAGTTGAGCTAGCCATTTCGACAATGACTTGGGTCTACCGCCAGACTTTAGGCAGGCTGGATCACGCCAGTCGATGTGCTGTGGAACATGATGGTGGCACCTGTTACGTCGGTCTTGATACCGGTGAGGTCTGTACATTGGACCTATCCACAGCTAGCGAACCAGCGGGGCAGATGCAGCGTTCTATCATTACCATGTGGATTGGTACGCAGGAAGCCCGGCACGTTACCAACCAGATTGATGTTACTAGCTACATGGGACCGGACGCTGGACCGTTTACGCTTGAGTGGTCAGAAGATCGTCAAGCTACTTGGAGGGGACTTCGCACAATCTTGTGGCCTGAACCCGGCATTCGTCGCGCTATCGCGAGGGC
>Ga0068863_100001781_pt1 | contig 21366 bp, 19 predicted proteins | sample KBSSwiS62_FD_66596 | JGI IMG/M metagenome (GOLD analysis project Ga0068863, IMG submission 66596) | Switchgrass rhizosphere microbial communities from Kellogg Biological Station, Michigan, USA - KBS Switchgrass S6-2 | ecosystem: Host-associated > Plants > Roots > Rhizosphere > Soil ...
TGCGGCGATCGGCAGGTGGCGAACGCGCGGGTCGGCTACGCCCAGCTCTACGGCGCCCCGGGTACCGCGGCTGTCACGATTTTGTCGACGTGAGTGCCGAGGCGGCGCTGGCGGAGCTGGTCGGGCCGGGCTGCCGGGTGGCGGTCGGGGACGGGATCGGTGGGCCGCGGGCGCTGTCCGCGGCGCTGTCCGCGGCGGCCGCGGCGGCCGGCGGGGTGCGGCTGCTGCTCGGCTGGCTGCCGACGGCGGACCCCGACCTGGACTACGGCGCGTTCGCTGACGTGCGGGCCGTGATGAGCGGCTGGGGGCTGCGGCGGCCGGTGGAGGACGGTCGGGTGCGGGCGTTGCCTGTCCGGCTGTCGACCGTGCCGGCGCTGCTGCGCGGACCGCTGCGCCCCGACGTGCTGGTCGCCAGCGTGGTCCCGGCGCCAGGCGGCGAGGGCTACGTGTTCGCGACCGAGGTCTCCTGGATGCGGGCCGCCGTCGAGGCGGGCGCCCGCATCGCCGCCGTCGTCACGCTCGCCGCGCCGCGCGGCTGCGACTCCGGTCCGCCGCTGCCGGCGGACCGGCTGAGGATCGTGGGGACGAGCGACACCCCGCCGGTGTCGCTCGCCTTCCGACCGCCCACCGATGTCGACCGGTCGATCGCCGAGCGGGTGGCGGGGCTCGTGCCGGCCTGCGCCCGGGTGCAGGTCGGCCCGGGCGCGATGGGCCTGGCCGTCCTGGAGGCGCTGCGCGAGCCGGTGCAGATCGACACCGGCCTGCTGCCCGACGGCGTCGTCGGCCTCGACCGGCGCGGCCTGCTGCTCGGCACGCCGGCCACGACCTACCTGGCGGGCAGCCCGGAGCTGCTGGCCTGGGCGGACGGCAAACCGCTGCTGCGCCGGATGGAGTACACCCACGACCTGACCCGGCTCTCGACGGGAACGCCGTTCGTCGCCGTCAACACGGCGATCGAGATCGACGAACAGGGCCAGGTCAACGTCGAGGGCATGCCCGGGGCCGCGGTTGGCGGTATCGGCGGCCACAGCGACTACGCCGCCGCCGCCGCCCGGTCGGCCGCCGGCCTGAGCATCGTCGCCCTGCCGTCGACCCACCGCGGCCGCCAGACCCTCGTCGAGCGGCTCTCGGCGCCGGTGAGCACGGTCGGTCACGACGTCGACGTCGTCGTGACTGAACACGGCGCCGCCGACCTGCGCGGCCTGGACCGCTCCGAACGCGCCGCGGCGCTACACCGCCTCTGGTCCCGCGCGGGCCTCGCTCGGGAGGAGCACCACGCGTCCGGCCCGCCCGCGGAGGCGTCCACCGCGGTCTCTCAAGGGCAGGCACGGCATGCCGAGCAGGCCAGGCCCGAATCGCGCTCGGCCCCCGGCCGCCCCCCACGGGAGCCTGACCTGCGAAGGAGTGCGTCGTGAAACGGAGGATCGTCTCTTTCGTCAACGTTTGCCTAAGGAACCCGTAATGTGGTAACAAGGGTATGCTCGGGGGCGTCTTCGCAGCTCACAAACCCGCGGGAAGCTCGAGATTCACAGGTTATTTTTCCGATGAGTTGAGGATGTTTGATGTCGTTTCGGGTACCTTTCGCAGACCTGCCGGACGAGATGCCGATTAAAAACAACCTTATACGTAACACCTTCAACAACCCGGACCTGCACCGCGGGTTCGCGAGCCTCGCCCACCGGGTGCACGCGGCATCGCACCTGAGCCCGGCTGTGCGTGAGTACGCCGTCCTGCGCACGGCCGCGAAGCTCGGCGCCACCTACCAGTGGTCCAACCACGTCCCGGTCGCGCGCGACGCCGGGCTGACCGACAAGGAGATCGCTGCCCTGCGGGACAGGGACCTTGACGCGTTGACGCCCGAGCAGGCACGGATCGCGCGGTTCGCCGAGGCGGTCGAAGAGCGCGCGGTCGACGACGCGCTGTGGGCCGAGATGTCGGCGCACTACAGTCCGGTGGAACTGCTTGACCTGACCATGCTGGTCGCCTTCTACGGCCTGGCCTCCCGGGTTGCTCTCGCACTGGACGTTCCGCTCGAACCGAACCGGGAGGGCTTTGACGTCCCCTGATCGGAGCGACCTGGTGGGCGGACCTACCCAGCCCACCAGTCGCCGCCGGTGGCCCCAGTCCTGTTGTCCGCGGCCGGCGGCGCGCATACCGCGTTCGACGGTCAGCGTCCCGCGTTACTAAGCAGGTCTGACGCACTGTCCGTCACCCGAGCCGCCCACAGTGAGGATCGTCCCGCTGTAGAGATGCTGGCACGGGCCGAACGCTCTGGCTCCTGTTCGAGGGCAAGGCGACAGCCGTTCCCATGAATCTCCGTGGACGGTTATTCGCGCTGACACCGCGGTTCCTCACGAAGGGCAAATCAATGGGAGTTCTCGACGGCAGGGTCGCCGTCATCACCGGCGGCGGCCACGGGCTCGGACGGGCGTACGCGCTGCGTTTTGCGGCAGAGGGTGCACAGGTCGTGGTCAACTCCCGGTCGGTAGGCGAGGGGGGTGAGAGCTCGGCGCAGGCGGTCGTCGACGAGATCGAGCGTGCCGGCGGCGCGGCCGTCGCCCACACCGGTTCGGTCTCGGACTGGAAGACCGGCGCCGCGCTGGTCGAATGCGCGGTCAGCACCTTCGGCCGGCTCGACGTGCTGGTCAACAATGCCGGATTTCTGCGCGACAAGATGCTGGCCGGGATGTCGGAGTCGGACTGGGACGACGTCGTCGCCGTGCACCTGAAGGGGCAGTTCGTCCCGTTGCGCTTCGCGGCGGCCTATTGGCGGGAGCAGCACAAGGCGGGCAACCCGGTTCAGGCCGCGGTCATCAACACCACCGCTGGAGCCGGGCTGCACGGGAATGTAGGGCAGGCCAACTACGCCGCCGCGAAGGCCGGCGCGGCGGCCCTGTCCCTGGTCGCCGCCCGCGAGCTGCAGCGCTACGGCGTCCGGGTCAACACCATCTCGCCCCTCGCCCTGACCCGTATGAGCGAGGCCGTGTTGGGTCCGTTGAAGACAGTTCAGCCGTCCGCCGAGCCCGCGAAGAACGACGACCTCGACCCGGACAACATCGCCGCACTGGCGGTCTTCCTCGCCTCGCCCAAGTGCGCCACCACTGGCCAGGTCTTCAACGCGTTCGGGCGCCGGCTCGGTATCTACCGCGGCTGGACGGTGGTGGAGCGCCTGGAGAGCGAGACGAGATGGACCGTAGACGCTCTCGCGGCGGCGCTGGCCCACCTGCCCTCGGACCCGCCGCCTTTCGACCCGATGTGACCTCCTCCTGACCGGTCCTCCTGCTTCCACGACGAGGGTGAGCTGGTCGTCGCCGGGCGCAGCTTCCGCGGGAAGTAGCGGCTGAGCCGCTTCTAACGGCGCCCGTCCCACACTGCGGGACGGCGTCCACCACCCTGGACGGCCCCCGCCACACGACCCGTCCGAAACGCTCAACAAGACGACCTAACTCACCCTGACCAGACATGAGCAGGATCAGCCCGGCGTACCGGGAGGCGACATCCAGGTTTGGGGGTCGCACCCGTACCCCACCGGCCGGGCCGCGGCGCACGATGATCAGCGACTCGGTCTCTCCGACCAGTGAGCGACCGCATGGCTCGCTGACTTCAGCTGCGCGGTGGTTTCCTGCCTACGAGTCGTTGGCCTCCCGGGGGGCGCCGGCGATGCCGGCAATGATCAGGTCGGCGAGGGCGGTGTAGGCCGCGGCGTCGTCAAGCGCGGTGAGCGCCTGTATCCGCCCCCGCTGGATGGATTCCATTACCTGTGCGGCGACGGCGCCGACGAAGACCGCGTCGACGGGCCGCCCTGGCCGCTCGGCGGCGCGGACGAGTTCCTGGATCCGCTTGGCTGCGATGGCGGTGTTGCGCGAGTAGATCTCACGCGCCGGTGCGAAGGCGCTCAGATCCGCATAGAAGGTGCTGGAGGCGGGGGCGAGCTCGGCGGCGATGGCGTGCAGGTAGGTGCCGATCCGGCGGATTGGCTCCTGCTGATCGGCCAGATTGGTCTCGACCCGTTCCGTGGCGCGGCGGAAGAACTCGCGCACGACCGCGGTGATGAGCTGCTCCTTGCTGGGTGCGAGAGCGTAGAGCGTCGACTTGGAGCACTGCAGTCGAGCTGCGAGGTCCTCGACGCTGAGGCCGCTGAAGCCCTCGGCCATGAAGATCTCGATGAGACCGCTCAGCAGCTCCTGACGACGAGCGGATCTCCCTACATACATCGGACCAGCATCCACGGCTGAGCTGTACTCATGGGGAGACTATCGTACAGTGTGTGGTACACAAGTAGCGCCGACAGCCTGTAGCGCCGACAGCTCAGGAAAGGAGTGCGCGTGCCCGTCACCCGGTTGATGCCGACCGACGAGTCGGCCGAGCTGATCGAACTGACCCGCAGCATCGCCGACAGGGAGCTGCGGCCCCGGGCGGACGAAGCCGAGCGCAACCACACCTTCCCGCGCGACGTGTTCACGACCCTGGGGGGAGCAGGCCTGCTGGGGCTGCCGTACCCGGAACGCTATGGCGGCGGCGGCCAGCCCTACGAGGTCTATCTGCAGGTGGTCGAGGAGTTAGCCGCGTGCTGGGCGGCCGTCGGTGTCGGCGTGAGCGTGCATGCGCTGAGCTGTTTCGGGCTGTTTCACGCGGGGACCGAGGAGCAGAAGCGGCGCTGGCTGCCCGACATGCTCGGCGGTGGGCTGCTGGGCGCGTACTGCCTGTCAGAGGCGCACGCCGGCTCCGATCCAGCGGCCATGCGCACGAGGGCCGTCCGGGACGGCGACGAGTATGTCCTCACCGGAGCGAAGGCCTGGACCACCCATGGTGGCGAGGCCGACTTCTACAAGGTCATGGCCCGGACCTCGGACACCGGTGCTCGGTCCATCTCCTGCTTCCTCGTCCCGGCCGATTCTCCGGGCCTGTCCGCGGACGTGCCCGAGGACAAGATGGGCCTGATGAGCTCGACGACCACCACGATGCTCTTCGACAGGGTTCGAGTCCCCGTCGAGCGGCGGCTGGGCGACGAGGGGCAGGGCCTGTCCATCGCGCTCGCCGGGCTCGACTCGGGCCGCCTGGGGATCGCCGCCGTGGCCACCGGGGTCGCCCAGAGCGCGTTGGACGTCGCGGTGCGCTACGCGAAGGAACGCGTCGCGTTCGGCAGGCCCGTCATCGAGCACCAGGGGCTCACGTTCCTACTGGCCGACATGGCCGCCGCCGTAGAGTCGGCCCGGGCAACGTACCTGCACGCCGCCCGCATGCGCGACGCCGGCCGTCCCTTCTCCCGGCTCGCCGCGATCGCGAAGATGGTCGCCACCGACAACGCCATGAAGGTCACCACCGACGCGGTTCAGGTCCTCGGCGGCGCCGGATACACGCGGGACTTCCCGGTGGAGCGCTACATGCGCGAGACCAAGGTCATGCAGATCTTCGAGGGCACCAACCAGATCCAGCGCCTCGTCATCGGCCGCGACCTCGCCCGCTGAGCCCCCGTTCGCCGGGCGCCCGCCGCCACACCGGCGGCCGGCTAGGCCAGCCTCCCGACCCCAGCACGAAGGAGAGGTGTCTGCCATGGTCCACGACGTCATCGTCGATGGCGGGCGGGGGACAGCCCGCGGACGCCGACACGGGTTGACCACCGAGAGGCTCTGCCAGTGAGCGGGCCGCTGAGTGGCATTCGGGTGCTGGAGGTCGGCGGGATCGGCCCCGGGCCGTTCGCCGGCATGATGCTGGCCGACCTCGGCGCGGAGGTGCTCCGCGTCGATCGGCCGAACGAGCGCGACAACCCGCTCCGCGCCCTGCACCAGGTGCTGCTGCGCGGCCGCCGGTCCATCGCCCTCGACCTCAAGGATCCGCGGGGTCGCGATCTCCTCCTGGACCTCGTCACCGGCGCGGACGCACTGATGGAGGGGTACCGCCCCGGGGTGATGGAACGGCTCGGCCTTGGCCCGGATCAGGCGATGGCCCGTAACCCACGGCTGGTCTACGGGCGGATGACCGGCTGGGGACAGGACGGCCCCTGGGCGCAGACTGCCGGCCACGACATCAACTACATCGCGGTCGCCGGTGCCCTGGAGCCCATCGCCGCGCGAGACCTCACCCCGACCCCGCCGTTGAACATGCTCGGCGACTTCGGTGGCGGCGGAATGCTCCTGGCATGCGGCCTGCTCGCGGCGCTGCTGCACGCCCGCGCCACTGGACGCGGCCAGGTCGTCGACGCCGCCATCGTCGACGGCACGGCGCTGCTCACCGGCATGCTTCACGGGATGCGCGCGGGGGGCCTCTGGTCGGCCCCGCGCGGCGAGAACCTGTTCGATGGCGGCGCCCCCTACTACGGCGTCTACCGGACCGCCGATGGCGGCTGGCTCGCCCTCGGCGCCCTGGAACCGCAGTTCTACGCCCGGCTGCTCGACGGGCTCGGTCTCACCGACGAACTCGCGGGTGTCGGACAGGACGACCACGAGCAGTGGCCACGCCTGCGCCGCCGTTTCGCCGAACGGATCGCCGAGCGCACCAGGGCCGCCTGGCTGGACGTCTTCGCCGGCACGGACTCCTGCGTCAGCGAGGTCGTCGAGCCGGCCGCCGTGCTCACCCATCCGCAGCTGGCCGCGCGCGGCACCTACCTCGTCGCCGACGGCCTGCTCCAGCCCGCTCCGGCGCCCCGTTTCAGCGTCACCCCCCCGGCTCTGCCACCACCGGCCCCCGAGCCCGGCACCGACACCCTCGAGATCCTCACGGAACTGGGGACACCACCGGAGCACATCCAGACCCTGCTGGCCGCCGGTGTGCTGGGCCTGCCCGCGGCCGACAGCGACGCCGAGGCCGGTGCCAGCCGCGGCGGAGCGCTCTGACCCGTACTGACCTGTTCATCTGTACCGAGGAGGCGACCGATGCGGATCGGCGATTCCAGCGCGATTGTGACCGGGGCCGCATCTGGCCTGGGCGCGGCCACCGCGCAGGCCCTGGCAAAGCAGGGAGCGCGCGTGTTCGGCCTCGACGTGAACGTCGCCGACGCCCCTGCCGTCGACGGTGTGACCTACGTTGCCGCCAACGTCACCGACGAGGCGGCGGTGCGCGCGGCGGTCGCGCGGGCCGCGGCGCAGGGGCCGTTGCGCACGGTGGTGAACTGTGCCGGGATCGGCCCGTCGTCCCGCGTTCTCGGGCGCCAGGGGGTGCACGACCTGGCGTTGTACCGCAAGGTGATCGAGATCAATCTCGTCGGCACGTTCACGGTGCTGGCGCTGGCGGCCGAGGCGATCGCCCAGACGGCGACGCTGGAGGACGGCCAGCGGGGAGTCGTCGTCAACACCGCGTCCGTGGCAGCGTACGAGGGGCAGATCGGCCAGGTCGCCTACGCCTCGTCGAAGGGTGGGGTTGTGGGCCTCACCCTGCCCGCGGCCCGCGACCTGGCGCAGCACGGCATCCGGGTCGTCACCATCGCGCCCGGCATCGTCGAGACGCCGATGCTGGCCACCGTGAGCGAGGAGTACCGCGCCAGCCTGGCCGCCGGTGTGCCGTTCCCGCGGCGACTGTGCCGGCCGGAGGAGTTCGCGCAGCTCGTTGAGATGGTCGTGGCCCACGACTATCTCAACGGTGAGGTGATCCGGATGGACGGGGCGCTGCGGATGGCTCCGCGCTGAACCCGACGCGCTGGGAAGCGGGAAGCGGCGTCCCTGGCTCGCAGCCGACGTCTCCGGAGCCCGCCTCTGCAGGCTGGTCGCCCTACCGTCGCAGCCGACCAGTGGTTCCCTTTCGAAAAACGCTAGGAATGCAGGACGGCGACCGAACACGGGGCGTGCATCATGCACTGGTGCGCCGTGGAGCCCAGGACGAGTTCGGCGAAGCCACCACGGCCTCGAGAGCCGACGACCAGCAACTGGGCGTCCCGGGCAGCGTCAAGCAGCCCGTGGCTGGGGAACTCGTCGACGGCGATCCGGTGGATCTCGACGTCGGTGGCGTTGCCGATGTCCGCGGCCAGGACATCGGCGAGCAGCCGCTCGGCGTTCCGCCGAAGCGATGCGTAATAGTCGACCAAAGGCGGACCGGGAGGAGTGACGTAGACGCTGTAGGCGTGCACCAGGTGCAGGGGAGCGGCGCGTTCGGCCGCCTGCGCGAACGCCCAGCGCACAGCAGCCGAGGAGGGCGCCGAGCCGTCCACACCGACCACGATCGGCCGCTGGTCGCGGGTGCCGGAGAGGCCACGACGAGCACCGCGACCGCGCGGGCCAGCTGCCCGGACCACAGCCAGCCCAGCGCCGCCACCGCGAGCGCGACCGGTAGGAAGACCAGCGCGTACCGGCCCGCGAGACGCACGAACGGAGCGGTGTCCGCCTTCGCCGCCTCGACCATCCGCACGATCCCGGCATAGGTGCTCTCCCGGGCCGTCCGGGTCGCCCGCAGATCGAACGGGCCGCCGGCGTTCACCACCCCGCTGCTGACCGCGTCCCCCGTCGTCCGTTCGACCGGAACCGGCTCCCCGCTCAGGGTCGACTCGTCGAGGATCGCGGTACCCGCCTCGACGCGGCCATCCGTCGGCACCAGCTCGCCGGGGCGGATCAGCAGCAGGTCGCCGACAGCCACCTGATCAGCGTCGATCACGCTCAGCGTCCCGCCCGTGCGACGAAGGGCCGTGCGCGGCATCCCGGCGACCAACTCGCGCAGCGCGCGCTCGGCCCGGCCAGCCGCCCAGCCTTCCAACATCCGCCCCGTCGCGACCATCACCGCGATCAGCGCGCCAGCCAGATACTCACCCACACCCAGCGCCCCGACCAGCGCCAGCACGGCGATCACGTCCACGCCGAGGCGTCGATGCCAGAGGCTGACGGCAACGCCACCGGCGGCCGGCACAAGGCCGATCAGCGTGGTCACGGCCCACGCCAGGTCGGACGCCCCGGGCAGGTCGGCAAGCCAGAAAGCCGTGCCGGCGGCTAGTCCGACGACAGTGACCACCAGCAGCGCGATCTCACCGAGATGCGCCTTCGGCCGGCGGCCTCCCTGACGCCGCGGGTGATCGACCCCGTCGCCCGGGCCGCCCGCAGGGCCGACGCCGGCCGCTTCCCACTCATCAGGGCGATCGGCGCTGAGGATCTCGGATGCTCCTCGGTCGTTGGTCGCCACTGCGTCGCCTCCGTCAGACCAGCCAGCGCCGGACAGCACGCAGGGACGCCCGTCGATGCTGACCTCCGCCCCTCAGTCGTTCCCGGTCGTCCCGGAGGGGCACCCTGCCATCCGGCCGCAACGGACTGGGTCGAATCGATCCGGCTGCGAGAACGAAGCGCACGCGACGGATGCCGGCAGGACCACGGTCAGGTCGGGTTCAGGCAGGTGCAGGTTGCATTGCACGAGTACGCGTCGAGCAGCAGGTAAAGCTCCACGGCGGAACGGCCGCCGACGGCGGTCACCCGGAAATAGGAAGGGGTGGAAGTACCCGTGCGGTCGACGCCGCACGGCCGTCGTCGCGCTTGTCGCTCCGGCCGGCTTCGTGACTACGCGGCGATGTCGACCGCCACGCGATACGGGTTCGCGAGTTCCATGACCCGGACGGCAACCCGGTCGTCGACGCCAAGGCCGTAGTGGACGTATCCCTCGTAGTCGCCGGGACATCCGGTACTGGACGAGGGCTGGCAGCCCACCGCCGCTGGCGCTCGTGCGAAGGGTCGAGGAGCCGAGGTCGTTGTGCGCGGCGGCCGGGTAGAACACGACTTCCAGGAACGCCTGGCCGGCCAGCGGGACGACCGCGCCCTGGCCAGGGGACACCACCTCGGGCACGTACCGCACCGTGTAGCCCGGCACGGCGCCGGTGAACTCGAAGACCAGCCGGTCGTAGGCGAGGGTGCCCTCCGTGTGGTGCGCGGAACGCACCTCGACCAGCCTCGCCGTCCCGTCCGTCTGCTGCTGGACGGTCAGCGTCTCACTGGTCCAGCCGGAAGTCCGCAGCATTTGGCTCGTCGGCGTCGGCGTCCGGGGCGCTGCCGACGGTGCTGTGAACGGCGGGGTGCTGGGAGAGCTGGGGCTGGGGGTCCCCGACGGGGCGGGGCTGACCGGAGCGCCCGAGACGGTGGCTGGCGGCGCGGTCGGCGCGAGCCCGGCCGGACCGCCCTGGGAACCACCGCCGCAGGCGGCGAGGCCGGGCAGCAGAACAAGCGCGGCCACGGCAAGAACTGACCTCGATCGACGCATCATGATCACGTCACCTGCCAGGCGGCACCGCGCATCGCGACTGCGGCGACGTAGACAGCGATGCCATCTCTGTGATCCCCCGGGCTGTTTACGCCACGCCCGGCCGAAACGCCCCGAGGGACAATCCACCCGGACCCTCCGCAGGGGCCATATGGCCGGGCGGAAGGAGGCATATAGCGGCAGGCAGCGACTGGCGCGCGGATCAGAACTCGAACGCCAGCCGCGCGGGGACCTGGCTGGCAAGTACCTCGTCGAGGCAGGCGTTAATCAGCCGAAGATCCGAACGACAAAACCAGACGATCAAAGACCCAGTAAAGTACTACTGCGGGCCGTACGCGCGCCTCTGGTCGCCGGCCCTCCCGCGGGCCGGCGGACCTTTGAGGAACCGATCCCGCTAGCGTCGGCGCCAGGTTGCCGAGCCGCCCAGGATCGATGGACAGCCCGGCAGCCTTGTCCGGACCGGCGCCGACGGAGCTGCCGGCGCCGATCAGCTGCTACACGTTGCCGGGGCCGAGTGGGGTCTGCTTGGCGACGGAACCCGCGTCCACGCGCAACTGGAGCCCGGTGACGTAGCGGGATTCGTCGGAGGCGAGGAAGACGACGGCGTTGCTGACGTCGATCGTTTCGATGAACGGAATGGGCATCGCCTGCATCGCAGGGAACGCGACCATCGCGTCGTCGACGGTCGGCTTCTCCAGGTCCGGCCGAAAGACCTTGTACATCGGCTCGTTGAGCAGCAGGTGAGTGTTGACGTTCGTCGGATGCACCGCGTTCACCCGGATCTTCCGCGGCGCGAGCGCCACCGACAGGTCGTGTACCAGCTGGGCGATGGTGCGCTTGGCCAGGGCGTACCCGGCGCCGCCCGGCCCGGCCGCCGGGTTGTCGATAGTGCCCGGGATCATGCCCCCCACGGAGCCGGTGGCCACGATGGACGCGCCGTCGGGCAGGTGCGGGTAGGCAGCCATGATCGCGTTGTGGACGCCGACGAAGTTCACGTCGAAGGTGTCAAGGAACACCCGCGGCGGCAGCGGCCCGCATGCGGCAATGCCGGCGTTCGCGACGACGATGTCGAGGCGCCCGAACTCGCGGATGCCCTCGTCGACGGCCGCAGCCAGGGCCCCGCGATCCCGCACGTCGGCCGGCCGGGCGATGATCCGCCGGCCGAGCTTCTCGACAAGCCTGACCGTCTCGTCGAGGTCTTCCTGCGTCGCTGTCGGGTAGGGCATGTCGTCAATATGAGCCGGCACGTCGATGCCGATGATGTCGGCGCCCTCCTCGGCTAACCGAATCGCGTGGCTCCGCCCCTGCCCACGGGCGACGCCCGTGATAAACGCGACCTTGCCTTCGACTCTTCCCGCCATGATGTCTCCTCTTCCTGGCTTCGTTTGCTTCGGGGTCAGGTGACCGCGCCGGCAATTTTGAGGTTGATGAGTTCCTCGTCGGACCGGCCGAGCTCACGCAGGATGTCGTCTGTGTGTTCGGCAAACTGCGGGGCACGGGACAGGGTCACCGATGTTTCGTCGAACTGGACGGGGCTGGCGACCAGTTCTCGTTCGACGCCGTCGGCGTCGACGAGCCGGGCGATGAGGCCGTTCGCGCGTAGGCTCGGGTCCTTGCTGACTTCGTAGGAGTTCTGGACGGCGGCCCACTGCCCTTTCATGCCCTCGAAGGCGACCAGCCATTCGGCGTAGGTGCGCGACTGGAGGATCTCGGCGACGATCTCGGCGGCCGCCGGAGCGTTCGCCATGATTTTTTCGGTGGAGTTGAAACGCTCGTCCTGGGCGAGTTCGGGCCGCCCGACCACCTGGCAGAACTCCGGCCAGTACCGTCCGGGCTGCAACATCGTCAGCATCAGCCATCGGCCGTCTGCGGTGGCGTAGGTACCGATGAGGGGATTGGTAGCCGAGCCGTGCCGGGGCTGTGGTGCCTGCGGCAGGGGGCCACCCGCGAGCAGGGACAGGTTGACCGAGAACTGGGTCGCCCAAGCCCCGACCCCGAGCAGCGAGACGTCGACGACGGACGTCTCGCCGGTGGTCGCGCGGCGGTAGAGCGCCGCGGCGATGCCGCCGGCGATGGTCATTCCGCCGATCGAGTCTCCGTAGGCGCCGGCGGGCATGGGCAGCAGCCGGTCGGAGCCGGGCGGGGTGACCCCGGCTCCGCTTCCCCCGCGGGCCCAGAACGCCGTCGCGTCGTAGCCGCCCTTGTCGCGCTCGTCGCCCTTGCTCCCGAAGCCGCTGCCGCGCACGTAGATGATGTCCGGGTTGATCTTGCGGATGTCGTCCACGTCGATCCCGAGGCGTTGCCGGACGCTCGGCAGGTAGTTGGTCAGGAAGACGTCGCTGCCACGGACCAGTTCGTACAGGATCTCCGTGCCCTGGGGGTTGTCGAGGGCGAGGCCGATGCTGCGCTTGCCCCGGTTGGGCCCTTCCATGATCGGGAAGAAGGAGGTGCCCCTGCTGGCCACATCCAGGCCGAGGAGCCGTACCAGGCCGCGTTGCGCGTCACCGGTCTCAGCTGGTTCGACCTTGATGACGTCGGCGCCCCAGTCCGCGAGGACCGCGCCGGAGGCCGGAACGAAGGTGAACTGCGCGACCTCGAGGACGCGGACACCCGTCAGAGGCTGATGCATCAGACTGTTGCTTTCTGGTTGTGCGGGTGGGACCTGAATCGCGGTGCAAGCGCTACGGATGGGCGATCGTCTTGGTCTCCTGGAACTCCCGAAGCGCGTGCCGGCCCCATTCCCGGCCAACACCGCTCTGGCCGTAACCGCCGAACGGGGACTCGACGTCGAACCACTGGGCGCCGTTGACCGAGACGGTGCCGGTACGCAACGCCCGGGCGACGGCCATGGCTCGTTGCTCGTCGCCGAACACGGCCGCGGACAGGCCGTAGATGGTGCCGTTGGCGATGCGGACGGCGTCGGCGTCGTCGTCGTAACCGATCACGACCTCGGCGGGCCCGAAGATCTCCTCCTGGGCGATCCTGGCGCCGGGGTCGACGTCCGCGACAAGGGTGGGCTGGACGTAGTAGCCGCGGTTGAACTGGTCGGCGCGGCCACCGCCGAGAACGACCCGCCCCTCCTGGCGGGCGAGGTCGTAATAGCCCAGGACCCGGTCGCGCTGCCGGGCGCTGACCACTGGTCCCATGACGTTGACGGGGTCGGTGGGGTCCCCGTACGGGATGGCCGCCATGGTGGCCTCGGCGATGGCGACGGCCTCGTCCATGCGGCCGCGGGGTACCAGCAGGCGGGTGAGCAGTGCGCAGCCCTGGCCGGCGTGCGTGCAGGCCATGCCAACGGCCCCGGGTATCGCGGCGGCGAAGTCGGCGTCGTCGAGCAGGATGGCGGCGGACTTGCCGCCCAGCTCGAGCAGCACCCTCTTGATGGTGGGGGCCGCGTTGGCCATGATCCGCCGCCCGGTCGGGGTGGAGCCGGTGAACGTCACCGCGTCGACGTCCGGGTGGGTGGTCAGGATTTCCGCGACCGAGTTGTCGGGGGTCGTGACGATGTTCAGCACGCCAGGTGGCAGGGTCTGGGCGGCCACGGAGCCGAGAAGGGTCGCCGACCACGGAGTCTCCGGCGCTGGCTTGAGGACGACGGTACAACCGGCGGCCAGCGCGGCGCCGATCTTGGTGATGTTGAGGTAGAAGGGATAGTTCCAGGGCGTGATCGCGGCCACGACGCCCACCGGCTCCCGGCGGATGGTCCGTCGGGACGGAGTTCCGAAGATCTCCTTGACGGGGAGATGCTCCTCGTCGTCGCTCGATCCGATGAGGTCGACGTAGTACTGCAGGTAGTCAAAAGGTGCGTCAAGCTGGATCGCTCTGGTCAGCGCCACCGGGCAGCCGGCCTCGCTGACGAGCGTGGTCCGCAGTTCCTCGGCGATCTTGCGTAGTCCGTCGGTCAACCCCTGCAGGCTTCGCCGGCGCAGATCGTGATCGTGCGCCCAGGCCGTGTGGTCGAAGGCGCGGCGGGCGGCGCGGATGGCGCTGTGCACGTCGTCGGCCGTCGCGGCCGGCGCCACCCCGATGACCTCCTCGGTAGCCGGGTTGACGTTGTCATAGACGGCGCCCCCTGCCGCGGTGACCGGGGTGCCGTCAATGAGCATTAAGTGGGCTTCCTGCAGCATTGTCATGGTGTTCCCCTCGGAGTCGGAGCGGTGGAGGTGGGCTGGGTGGCGGCTGTGCCGCCGAGCTCTCCCTTGAGCGTCCTTCTGGGTCAGGTGGGCTGGTCGGAGACGCTGATGGCGAACCAGGGACAGATCGCTTCGGCTTCTTCGAGGGTCTCGGGGGTGAGCATGGTGATGTCGACGTCGTCACGTATGTGCGCTCGGGACCCGATGAGCGTGAAGACCGCCGGGAAGTGTTCCTGGCAGTAGCCGGTGCCGCTGCAGCGGTCGTGGTCGATGGCGAGTGTCCGACCGGTCGCGGTTTCGCGCACCATGCTCATGTGTGGTTCCTTGGCAGTGCTGGCGCGTCGTAGGCCAGTTCGAGCCCCATCCATCCTCGGAAGATGAGGCCGGGTACCTGCTCGGGAGTGAAACCGGGGCGGATGCGCAGGCCGGGCAGCCGCCGGTAGAGGGTGGCGAGCGCGACCTGGGCTTCCACGCGGGCCAGGTTCGCGCCGATGCAGTGGTGGATCCCGTAGCCGAACGCCAGATGGGCCGGCAGCTGTTTCCAGTCCCGGTCCACGAGGAACCTGTCCGGGTCGTGGTAGACCGCGGGATCGTGGTTGGCCGCCGCGTAGCAGGCGAACACCTGCTGGCCGGCGGGGACGGGCTGGCCGGCGACGGCGCTGTCCTCGGTGGTGCGCCGGAACAGCCCGTGGATCGGGCCGTCGAACCGCAGCGTCTCCTCGACCAGCGACTCTACCCGTCCCTCGATGTCCGACAGGTACAGCGCCTTCTGTTCCGGGTAGCGGTCGAGCAGCCAGATGGCGTTGCCGATGAGCGTGGTGGTCGTGGTGTTGCCGGCCGCGTTCAGCAGCATCACCATCTTGCTCACCTCGTGGGCGGTGAACCGCTGCCCGTCGATCTGCGCGAAGCACATCGTGGTGATGAGGTCGTCGCTTTCGGGGCCGGCGGCGCGGCGCTGCTCGACCAGGTCCTCGATGTACCTGGCCCACTCGTCGAGCTTGTCCCGATAGGTGCCGGGGAACGCCGTCTCGAGCTCGGCCAGCTCGGAGTAGCGGATGAACTGCTCCCGGTCGTCGACCGGAACACCCATCAGCTCGGCGGTCATGTGTGCCGGGAAGGGGCGGGCCAGCGTCGACATCACTTCGAAACCGCCGCCGCGGGCCACCAGGCCGTCGATGATGTCGTCGACGAAGCGCTGCATCGCCGGCCGTAGCTTCTCCATGCGGGAGGCGGACAGCGCGGCCGTGAGGAGCTTGCGCTGCTGGGTGTGCCGGGGTGGATCGGTGTACGCCAGAACCTGGTCCTCTAACGGGAGCGGCGCCGGCTGCGGCGTGGCTGAATCCCACCGGTTGGAGAACACCCGCGGGTTTCGCAGCGCCTCCTTGACCGCCGGGTACGAGGTGACCTGGAAGGCGTCGATGTCCGGGGAGAAGGCGACCGGGCACCGGTCGCGGTCGGCCGCGATGGCCTCCCATGGTTCGACTGTCTTGGCGGAGACGGGCCGATACCGTGCTAACTCCTGGGTCGACCGGTCGCCATCAACACTCATCCTGAGACTCCGCTTCTCGTTGGAAGAATTCCGTGAATCGGGTCATCCGCTGGTCAGCAGGATGCAGCCGGCCAGCGGTCCGCCGCCGGCGGCCGCGACCGCCACCCGCGCGCCAGGTACCTGGCGGTCACCGGCTTCGCCCCACAGCTGGAGGCAGGCCTCGTGGAGGTGGCCGAATCCGTGGGTGCGGCCCTCGGAGAGCTGGCCGCCGTGCGGGTTGAGCGGCAACGTGCCGCCGAAGGAGATGTTCCGCCCGTCCTCGACGAACGGCCCGCTCTCCCCGGGCCCGCATATCTCGAGTGCTTCCAGCCAGGCCAGCGGCAGGAAGCTGAAGCCGTCATAGAGGGTGGCAAGGTCCAGGTCGGATGGCTTGAGGTCGGTCCGGCGCCACAGCATCCGGGCGGCGTCCGTCGCGGCCATGGTCGTGAGGTCGGCACGCTGGTCCCAGGAGTCCCGGCCGTGCAGGGCGCTCCCGATCGCCTCCACCCGCACGGGTGGCTGGCGCAGGTTCCCGGCGCAGCCGGCGGCGCTGATGACGACGGCGGTGGAGGCGTCGACCGGGACGTCGCAGTCGTACAGGCCGAAGGGCGTCGAGATCATCCGCGCACTGAGATAGTCGTCCATCGTCAACGGCGTCCGGTAGACGGCCTTCGGATTACGGGCGGCATGCTCGCGCAGGGTGCGTGCGACCTGGCCGAGTTGTGCCCTGGTGGTCCCGTAGGTGTGCATGTGCAGGTTCGCGACCATGCCGAGGACGTTCGCCCCCGACCGGGCGTCGAACGGCATCTGCCAGTGGAAGAGGTTCCCGACGGGAACCCGGGCTCGGTCAACGGCGCCGGCTGGGTTGGGTGAATTCCGGGCCGCGGCGATCGACGTCGCCTCGGTGACCGTGCGGAAGCAGACGACGTGCCGGGCGAATCCGGCGGCGACCGCGGCGACAGCGTTGAACACCGCGCCGAACTGGCCCGGAGCCTCGCTGCCGCCGCAGAACCAGTCGACCTCCAGCCCCAAGGCCTCCTTGACGTCGCGGACGCCGACCGGTGCCATTCCCATGCTGTTCGGCTGGTACCCGGGCCACGTGGACACTCCGTCGATGTCGGCCAGGGTGAGGCCGGCGTGGTCCACGGCACGAGTGACCGCCTCGACGCTCAGGTCGGCGCCGGACCGGCCGAGACGACGGCCAATTGTCGACTGGCCGACGCCGCTGATGACGGCGTCCCGTTCCCCGATCCTGATCATCGGCCTGTCCCGTCGACGGCCGTGCCCGTGGATTCCCCGTCATCGGGCGCGAACATCGGCAGGTACACGTCCTCGTCCCGGACGAAGGTGACGCGGACCGGCATGCCGATGCGGACCTGCTCCGGCGGGCAGTTCACGATGTTCGTGGTGAGGCGCAGCCCGGCCTGTTCGACCAGCTCCACGATCGCCACGACGTAGGGCACGGTAAGCCCGGGATCCCAGGGTTGGTGATTGACGGTGAAGGTGGCGACCGTCCCGCGACCCGACACCTCCCGCCGGGTGATGTCCCGGGCCCGGCAGCGCGGGCAGACCGGGCCGGGAGGTTGAATCCAGTAGCCGCAGCCGGCACATCGGGAGATCAGCAGTCTGCCGGTCGCCCCGCTGGTCCACACGTGGCGGTTCTCCGGCGTGAGCTCCGGCAGTGTCCGTGGCACGAGTGATTCCCCTGATTCCTTCTTCCGGGTACGGCTGCCGGGTCAGGCGCGCAGGTCCGCGTCGAACGAGAACAGTTCGCGGGCGTTCAGTTCGACGATCCGGTGTACGTCGTCGTCGGGGATGTCAGCGAACGCCTTCTCGGCTCGTTCACGTGAGTGCGGCCAGGAGGAGTCGCTGTGCGGGTAGTCGCCTTCCCACGTGATGCGGTCGATGCCGATCTCATGGCGCATCATGAGGCCCGGGGTGTCGTCGATGAAACAGCCCCACACGTTGCGGTGGAACAGCTCCGACGGCCGTACGTCCTGGTTGACGCCCGTGTAGAAGCGGTGCCGTTCCCAGGTGAGGTCGGCTCGTTCCAGGAACCACGGCAGCCAGCCCACCCCGCCTTCGGCCAGCGTCACCTTCAGCCGCGGGAATGTGTGGAAGAGCGGAGAGAACAGCAGTTCGGACAGCGTGTTCATCGAGTTGGTGCCCATCAGCGTGATGGTCACCGTGAACGGCGCGTCCGGCGACACGAACGGCATCTGGGTCGAGGTGCCGAAGTGCATGCACAGCGGGGTGCCGGCGTCCTCGGCTACCGCGAAGACCGGGTCCCAGGCGCCGGAGTGGAAGGATGGCAGGCCGAACCCAGCGGGGTTCTCCGGGAAGGCGACCGCTTTTGCGCCGGCGGCCGCGGTGCGTCGCAGTTCCGTGGCGGCGAGGTCCGGGTCCCACAGCGGGAGGATCACCATCGGGATGAAGCGGTCCGGGTGGGACCCACACCAGTCCTGCAGGATGAAGTCGTTGTATGCCCGCACGCACAGCAGGGCCAGGTCCTTGTCGTTGGCCTCGGCGAAGGTCCTGCCGGCGAACCCTGGGAAGGTTGGGAAGCCGAGCTGGGCGTGGACGCCGTCGAGGTCCATGTCCTTGACGCGCTCATGGGGGTCGTAGCAGCCGCGCCGGATGTCCTCGAAGCGCACCGGTTCGAGGCCGAACTCCTCGGGGGACTTGCCGGCGACCGCGTTCAGGGCGATGTTCGGGTACGTCCGCCCCTCGTAGGTCCACATCTGCGTCCCGGCAGCCCGGGAGGTGGACCCGATGTCGGTGGTGACGGTGCCGGTGACTTCGACGACCCGGGGACCGGATTCCACGTATCGGGCGGGCAGGCGGCTGGTCCACAGGTCCGGCGGCTCGATGATGTGGTCGTCGGTTGAGATCAACTTCATGTGCGACTGGAGAGGCATCAGTTCTCCCGGGGAAAGATCATCGTGGGCTGATGGGGGGCCGGCATGTGCGGAACAGTAAGGCGCTAGCGCTATTGGAGAAAAGTGATCCCGAAACGGGAGTCGACGGCGCGGTGAGAGGCGGCACTGGAGGTGCCTAAGACGGCAACCCCACTGGCCAGCGGCCCTGCCGGGCCGAGTCCTCGATCACGCTAGCGGTATCCTAGGTGAGGTCGCACCAGTGTGACAAGGGCTACAGCTCCAGCCGGGCACATCCGGAGCTGTGGCTCCGGGTCGCCACACTCAGGGCAGGGATGCGTGCATGTCCGGTAGCGGGTTCACTCGACTGCGGGGGCCTGACGGTCTCGACGGCCGGAAGGCATCGGAGGTGGTCGCGGACAGGATCCGCGGGATGATCGCCCAGGGGCGCCTTCGCCCGGGCGACAGCCTGCCATCGGAGACGAAGCTCATGGCCGCCTTCGGCATTGCCCGGCCGACCATGCGGGAAGTGATCCGGATCCTTGAGTCCGACGGGTTGGTCGAGGTACGGGCCGGCGCCCGCGGTGGCGCGGTCGTCCGCCCGCTGACGGTTTCGTCGATGGCCCGCCGGATGGGCCTGCACCTGCAGGCCAGCCAGACCCCTATGGACGATCTCCTGGAGGCCCAGGCGGTCATCGAGCCGGCCGCGGCCCGCCTCGCCGCGGCCAGACGGACGACCGAACAGCTTGCCACCATGCGGGCCTGCATCGAACAGATCCGGGGCGGCCAACGTCTCGACGAGTTCGCCCCGCGCGCCGCCCGGTTCCACTCCCTCATCATCGAATCGTCCGGAAACGCCACCCTCAGGGCACTCGGTAGCCTGCTGTCGGCCCTGCTCACCGAGCAGTACGCCGAAACGCTCGCCGACAGCGACGCCCGGATCGCGCCGGCCGTCATCGAGTCGTCACTCGTGTGGTACGAGCAGCTCGTCGACGCGATCGAGGCTGGCGACGGCGGCGCCGCGGAGCAGATCTGGCGGCGACACCAGCACATGGCCCGCTACCTCGCGGCCGACGTGTTCGCCGGCCGCAACAGCGTCGTGACGCTGTACCCGGACAACGAGAGCTTCACGCTCGACGCCACCCAGAGTGACACGGTGTAGATCGGGCAGTCACTAGGTGACCAATCTGTCGCTGACAGCGGTCGGTCCTCCTGCAGGGCCAGGGGTGTACGGCCGGCGACCTGGCCGTCGTGGTTGAGGAGCTGGGCCGAGCGGCATCCCCGTTGCCGCTGGGCGAGGCGGCGTGTCGATCCGGTGGCGGCTTTCGTTGTCGACCGGGTAACCTCAGTGCACTATATGTTCCTTTGCTGGTTGACATACGTACCTGTGGCGGGGAGGGGCGGGCCACGGGAGCTCGCGCCTCGATCGTCAAGCGCCTCGGACCGTCCGCCCGCCGCTGGCCGCCGGCGCGCTCCCACGCTGGCCGGCGGGCCTTCGAGAGAACTGGATCATCCATGGATGTCAGCGGCAAGTCCGCCCTCGTCACCGGCGGCGCGTCCGGCCTCGGTCTCGCGACCGTGCGGCGGCTGCGCTCTCAGGGCGCGCATGTCGTCATCGTTGACCTGCCGAGCAGTAACGGGAAGGCGATCGCGGACGAGCTCGGCGCGGGTGCCAGTTTCGTGGCGACCGACGTGACCGACGAGCAGCAGGTCCAGGCGGCGGTCCAGGAGGCGGTCGCGCACGGGCCGTTCGTCGTCGCGGTCAACTGCGCCGGCATCGGCAACGGGATCCGCGTCGTGGGCAAGGACGGCAGCCCGTTCCCCCTGGACAGCTTCAGGAAGGTTGTCGAGGTCAACCTGATCGGCACGTTCAACGTGATCCGACTGGCGGCCGCGGCGATGATCTCGGGCACCGAGGTCGAGGCGGAGGAGCGTGGTGTCATCGTCAACACCGCGTCCGTCGCCGCCTTCGAGGGCCAGATCGGCCAGGCGGCCTATTCCGCCTCGAAGGGCGGCGTCGTCGGCATGACCCTGCCGATCGCCCGTGACCTGGCCCAGCACCGGATCCGGGTCGCCACCATCGCGCCGGGGCTGTTCATGACGCCGATGTTCCAGACCCTGCCCGAGCAGGCGATCGTCTCGCTCGGCGCGCAGGTCCCGCACCCGAGCCGGCTCGGCAACCCGGATGAGTACGCCAACCTGGTCGCCCACATCGTCGACAACATCATGATCAACGGTGAGGTGATCCGGCTGGACGGCGCCATCCGGATGACGCCGCGATGACGGCTGCGGCGGGCGGGCGCGCCGCGGTGCGGGGCCTGGAGCCTGGCCGCCGCGCCGCGGTCGTCATCCACGAGTGGCAGCGTTGCATGGTCGACCCGGCCGTGTCCTCGATCCCGTCGCTGGCCGCGCACGCGGCTGGCCGCGGGGCGACGGAGAACATCAACGCCCTCACCGTGGCCGCGCGGGCGGCCGGGGTGCCGGTGTTCTGGTCGACGATCGAGCCGCGTGCCGACCGGGTCGGGACGACGGGGAGCTGTCTCCTGCTCGCCAGCCTGCGCAAGGGGGCCGTCGCGGCCGGCAGCGACCTGGCGGCCCTGCACCCGGAGCTGGTCACGGCCGAGTCCGACATCTGGATCCGCCGGGTGCACGGGCTCACGCCGTTCCA
>Ga0068863_100001785_pt1 | contig 21344 bp, 14 predicted proteins | sample KBSSwiS62_FD_66596 | JGI IMG/M metagenome (GOLD analysis project Ga0068863, IMG submission 66596) | Switchgrass rhizosphere microbial communities from Kellogg Biological Station, Michigan, USA - KBS Switchgrass S6-2 | ecosystem: Host-associated > Plants > Roots > Rhizosphere > Soil ...
GATGCGCAGGCGGCGCCGGGAGCTGGCCAGCGCCCGGCCGCCGCGGCGGCGCGGCGGGCGCCGGCGCGGCGGGCGCGACCCCGCCGCCCGCGCCGCGGCCCGTGCCGCCTCCGGCCGGGCCCGGTCGCTCCTGGTCCGGCGACCGGCCCGCGCGGAGCCGGTTCTCGATCCCTCCGTCACCAGCCGGAGTCGCGCCGGGGCGCGTCGGTCCGGTGGCAGGAGCGTCGAACTCACCGGCCGGACGCTCCGGCACTCGGCCCCCCGACACCCTGCGCCCCGGCACTGGGTGCCGCGGCACCCTGGGCCGCCCCCGACGCACCGCCGGCCTGACCGGAGCCGGCAGACTGGGCCGGCACGCTCGGGGCCGCGGTCGCGGCGGGCTTCGCCGGGGCCGGGACCACATAGAAGATGACGCCGCTACCCGCTTCTCCACCGGCGCCGGGCACCACCCGGGCGCCCGGCGGCAGCTTCGCGCCCGGCGGCAGGAACCTCGGCAGGCCGCCCGGCACCATCCCGTGCGCCGCCGCCCAGCTCGCGAGCGCCCCCGGCGCGGACAGCTGGTCGGCCCGGACCCCGTACTCCTGCTCCTGGGCGGCGAGCGCCGAGGCCTTGACCTGCAGGTCATGCGCACGGAACGCGTTTTCCGACAGCGCGGTGTTCAGCAGCAGCAGGCAGAGCAGGCCACCGGCCATCAACACGAGCAGCAGGATGACGAACGGGGCGCGCGGCGCGCGCGCCGCCCTCGCCCTGGCCCGCGCGAGCGCCATCGGCCCGGGCGACGACTCCCCCGGGCGGGCCGGGCGCCGGATAGGGGTCGCGGGCGCCGGCCGCTGCTGCCGGCGCGGGGCCGCGCGGTCCGGTCTGGATGACGGAGCGGCGGGCGACGGCGTGACCGGCTCGGCGGCGGGCGCCGCGGCGGCCTGGCCGCGCGGCTGGGCGGCGGCCGCGGCCGAGCGGCGCTGCCGCGGCCCGCGGGCCGGCGGCTGGCGGCCGGCCGGAGCAGCCTGGGGCGCCAGCGCGGTGGCGCCGGCCGACAGCGGGCGGGGCTCGTCGCTCGCGGCGGGAGCTGTCATGGTCGTCCTCCCCTGGCACGTCCTGGGTGCCTCGCGGCCCGCCGCGCGCCGGTGCGCTCCGAGGCCAGGTGCTCGTGGGTTCCGATGGCGGTGTCCGCCGTCGCTGTGCTGGTGGACGGGCGGACCCGTTCGGCGGCGCGCAGCCGGGCGGAGGCGGCCCGCGGGTTCGCCGTCGTCTCCGCCTCGGTGGGCGGCTCGGAGCCGCGGGTCAGCAGCCGGAAGGTCGGCTCGGCGCCCGCCGGCACGACCGGCATGTCCGGCGGGACACGCGCCGTCGTGACGTCGGCGAGCGCCCGCTTGACCAGCCGGTCCTCCAGCGAGTGGTAGGCGAGGACCGCGATCCGGCCGCCGACCGAGATCCGGTCGAGCGCCGCGGGCAGCGCCCGCTCCAGCACGTCCAGCTCGGCGTTGACCTCGATCCGCAGCGCCTGGAAGGTGCGCTTCGCCGGGTTGCCGCCGGTCCGGCGCGCCGCCGCCGGGATCGAGGCACGCACCAGGTCCGCGAGGCGGGCCGACGTGGTGAACGGTTCCCTGGCCCGTTCCGCCACGACAGCCGCCGCGATCCGCCGGGCGAACGGCTCCTCGCCGTAGCGGCGCAGCACCCGGGCGAGCGCGGCCTCGTCATAGGTGTTGAGCACGTCGGCCGCGGTCCGCCCGGTACTGGGATCCATCCGCATGTCCAGCGGCGCGTCCCGCGAGTAGGCGAAGCCGCGGTCGTCGAGGTCCAGTTGCAGCGATGAGACGCCGAGGTCGAACAGCACCGCCTGGACGGTCCGGACGCCGAGCCGGTTCAGAACGGCCGGCAGCTCGTCGTAGACAGCGTGGGCGAACGTGACCCGACTCTCGGCGAAGGCGAGCCGCTCACGGCTGGCGGCCAGCGCCTGCGGGTCCCGGTCCAGGCCGATCAGCCGCAGGCTGGGCAGTGCCCGCAGCATCGCCTCGGCATGCCCGCCGAGGCCGAGCGTGGCGTCGACGGTGACCGCGCCCGGCTCGGTGAGGGCCGGCGTGAGCAGCGCGCGCACCCGGTCGAGCAGCACGGGGACATGGCTGGGCTGCACCGCTCGCCGCCCTTCTCGACAGATGCGCGCGAAGCGCAAGGCGCGCGCGGATGGACAGGTGCGCGCGGGCATCCGGACGGGTCCGCCGAGCGCTGCCGGACACACGCCGCGTGGCAGGTGCCCGGCGACCGTGACCGGCCCGCCCGGGGGTCGCGGGGCCGGACACGGCGGGCGCCCGGATCTCGCCCCGCCGGGCCGCCGGGCGCCGGGGAAGTGGCGCCCGGTGGCGGGCGGAGGGAGATCGGGACGCCTGACAGCCCGTCGCCGGACCGGTCGGCCGTCGAAGCCTGCGGGGACGCGTTTCCGTAGGCCCGCGGTGCCCGCCGCGGGTTCTCGGCGGCCGGCCGTCACGGCGGCCCAGGAAGCAACGCGACGTCCATGAGCGCTCTCCCGGTGGCATAGGTTTCGGACCGCCGCGGATCGCCTCGGGCGGCGCTAGATCACGCCGGGCAGCACCTCCTCGGACAGTTCCGCGAAGCTCTCCTCCTGCTCGGAGAGGTAGGCCGTCCACCGCTGCGCGTCCCAGATCTCGACCCGGGTGTTCGCGCCGTTGACGACGCAGTCGCGGGTGAGACCGGCGTAGTCCCGCAGCGCCGGCGGGATCGTGATGCGGCCCTGCTTGTCAGGCAGGTCGTCGCTGGCCGAGGAGAAGAAGACCCGGCTGTAGTCGCGCAACGCCTTCGCCGTCACTGGTGCCGTCCGCAACGACTCGCTGATTCTGGAGAACTCGGCGAGTGGGAACACATAAAGGCAACGTTCCTGCCCTTTGGTAATCACGAGTCCCCCTTCCAGCTCTTCACGGAACTTCGCGGGCAGCGTGAGCCGGCCCTTGTCGTCCAGGCGTGGGGAGTGGCTACCGAGAAACACCGGCGCCCCTCCTCGCCCGCCAGCACGGGGTCCTGAACCGATGCGGCCCGCCTGCCAGCGACCTCAGGGATCTGGCCCCCCGGCAGGAGTCGGACTCCCGGGTGCGCGAACCTCGCGGACCGGCCCTCGCGGACTGGCCCATCAGCCGATCGCCGCTCCCCCACTGCGCGCCACTGTACCCCACTGCTCCCCACCTAACACCCCCGCGACACCCCGAGGAGGCTTCTCGCGGCTCGCTGAAACCCCAGGAGACGGTCGCTTTCGGCCTGAGCCGAGGCGGAGGCCGCCGGCTGAGCGACATCGGTCGGGGTACCTGCCTCGCCACGACCGGCCGCGGATCTTCCGGCGGCGCCACGCCAAGCCGGCGACGGCCACTCCGGAAAGGCCGTTTCAAAGGCCCTTCCTCGTTCCTCCGTCCCCGCCCAGACACGCTTCGGAGAGGTCACGCCGCGCGGTGTTGAGACAGCCGTGGCACCGGGGTGACAACCACGTGACGACAACGTGACATGGGACGCGCCGCGGACCAGCCGAGCCGTCCGTGCTAAGGCGCCACGACCGACCGCGAAACGGCGCGGAAATCCGCTCGCCTGTGGACTTCACGGCCCCTGGGACAACGAGATCGGCTGGTGAGATGTCACACTCGGGCGAGGACAGCTCCCGTCGGGGGCCGCATCCGCTGATCCCGGAGGGGGGCCCACGTGGCGACGGAGCCCGGAGTGCTGCACTGGCGTGATCCCGGCGGCGACGTCAGCCAGTTGACCGACGTCGCCGAGCGCGTGATGCGTTCTGTTGACGCGGTAATCGACGGCAAGCCGGAAGCGGTCAGGACCGCGCTTGTCGTGCTGTTCGCCGAGGGCCACCTGCTCATCGAGGACGTGCCGGGCGTTGGCAAGACGATGCTGGCGAAGGCGCTGGCGCGTTCCATCGACGCCCGGGTCCGCCGGATCCAGTTCACCCCCGACCTGTTGCCGGGCGACGTCACCGGCGTGAGCGTCTACAACCAGGGGACCCGGGACTTCGAGTTCCGGCCAGGACCGGTCTTCGCGAACATCGTCATCGGTGACGAGATTAACCGGGCCGAGCCAAAGGCCCAGTCGGCGCTGCTCGAGTGCATGGAGGAGCACCAGGTCACCGTCGACGGAGTGACCTACCGGCTCGAGGCGCCCTTCATGGTGATCGCGACCCAGAACCCCGTGGAGATGGAGGGCACCCGGCCGCTGCCGGAGGCGCAGCGCGACCGGTTCACCGCCCGGATCTCGATGGGATACCCGTCGCCGGCCGCCGAGTTCGCCATGCTGGACAACCACGGGACCACCGACCCGCTCAGCGACGTCGTACCGGTGACCTCGGCCGCCGAAATCGTTCGGATGATCTCGCTGGTCCGCACGGTGCACGTCTCCGACGAGGTGCGCCAGTACATCGTCGAGCTGGTCGGCGCCACCCGCCGCCACCCCGAGGTCGCGCTCGGCGCATCCCCGCGCGCGGCCCTGCACCTGATCCGGACCGCCCGGGCGGCCGCCGCCCTGGACCGGCGGGCGTTCGTGCTGCCCGACGACGTGCAGGCGCTGCTGGTGCCAGTCATCGCCCACCGCCTCCTGCTGCACCCGGAGGTGGCGCTGTCGGGCGAGCCCGTTGTCGACATCACCGCCCGGCTGCTGACGGACATCATCGCGCGCACCCCGTTGCCTCGGCCCGGTTCGGCTCCTCGGCCGCAGCAGCGCCGCGGCCACTGACGGGGCGGCGGTGCGCGACCTGGCGGCCGCTCTGCGCGGCCTGACCGTCCGGGGACGCTCCTTCCTGGCCGCCGGCGGGGCCTGCGCCGTGTCGGCGTTCGTCCTCGGGGAGCAGGACCTGCTGCGGGTGGCCCTGTTGCTGATACTGCTGCCGGCGTCGGCCGCCGTGTTCGTCTCCCGGACCAGGTACCGGCTCGCCTGCACCCGCCGGGTCGAGCCACCCCGAATCGGCGCCGGCGAGTCCGCCCTGGTGCGCGTCCGGCTGGAGAACATGTCGCGGCTGCCGTCCTCGGTGCTGCTCGTCGAGGACTCGCTGCCGCCGGGGCTCGCCGCGCCCGCCCGGTTCGTCGTGGACCGGATCGAGCCCGGCGGCGCCAGGGACCTGTCCTACGAGCTCCAGGTCGGGCTGCGCGGCCGCTACCAGCTCGGCCCGATGTCGATCCGGCTCGCCGACCCGTTCGGGTTCTGCGAGCTGACCCGGACGTTCCGCAGCCGCGACGAGCTGGTGGTGACGCCCCGGATCGAGCGGCTGCCCGGCGGGCGCTCGCTGCCACACGCCGCCGCGTCGGTGCTGCGCCGCTCGGCGCGCAGCGGCGAGGACGAGGCGACTACTCGGCCCTACCGATCCGGCGACGACCTGCGCCGCGTGCACTGGCGCACCACCGCCAGGACCGGTGAGCTGATGGTGCGCCGCGAGGACGCGCCGCGCCTCGGCGGGGCGACCATCCTGCTCGACGACCGCCTCGGCTCCTGGGGCGGGCTCGCCGGCCCCGGATCCCCGTTCGAGTGGGCGGTCAGTGCCACCGGCTCGATCGGCGCGCATCTGGCGCGCAGTGGGTACGGCGTGCGGCTGGTCACTCACCGGGGGCTGGCCGCCACGGCCCCGGCCGGCAACGCCACCCCGCTGTTGGACGAGCTCGCGACGATCTACCAGGTGTCGCAGGTCGATCCCCGGGTCGCGTTCGCGGCGGTCCGGGCCGGCGACACCGGCATGCTGGTGCTCGTCCTCGGCAAGACGTCGCCCGACGCCGCGCGCCGCCTTGCCGCCCTGCGTCCCCGGTCTGCCCCCGGGATGGCGGTACTCGTCGACCATTCCCGCTGGCAGACGACCCCGTCCGGCTGGCAGGGCGCCGTGCGCGGTCCCGCCGAGCTGGCCGGCTGCGAGCAGGCGCTGACCAGCGCCGGCTGGCGGGTGCTGGTGGCCAACCGGGATAGCCGGCTCGGCGAGCAGTGGCTGCGGGCCGCCTGGCCAGCGGCCCGCTACACCGCGGCGGTGCCGGCGGCCGTCACCGGCGCGTCCGTCGTCCCCGACGCCAGAAGCGGTCCGGAGGTGTCCCCGTGACCCGCGCCACCGCATCCGCACACTCCACAGGCGCCCACTCGACCGCCGGACACCCCCAGCCCTCCGACCGCCCGGTCGTCCCGGCGAGGGCCCGCCGCCGGGCGGCCGGCCAGGCGGCGCCGACCGCCATCGGCGCGCTCGCGTCGCTGCTGTGCGCGAGCTCGCTGCGCCCGCTGTTCGAAGGCTTCTCCTGGTGGTTCGGCCCGGTTCTGCTGGCGACCGTCGTCGTCGTCGGGATCGCGGCGCTGGGCCGCCGGCTGGGGCTAGCCCCGACGGCGACCCTCGCGGCCAGCCTCGTCGGGCTACTGCTGACGCTCACCGTGATCTCCGCGCGCTCACAGGCATGGCTGGGCTTCGTCCCAAACGGATCGAGCCTGGCCCACCTCGCGGACCTGATCTCCGCCGGCCGCCAGGACATGTCCCGGCTGGCCGCGCCGGTGCCCAGCCGACCCGGCCTGGTCGTGCTCACGGTCATCGGCACCGCCCTCGTCGCGATCACCGTCGACCTGCTCGTGGTGACTGCCGGGCGCCCGACCCTCGCCGGGCTGCCGCTGCTCGGCCTGTTCGCGGTGCCGGCCGCGGTGCTCCCGCACGGCGTCGGTCCCGGGCCCTTCACCCTCGGCGTCCTCGGCTTCCTCGCCCTGTTGCTCCTCGACGGGCGGACGGTCGTGGGCCGGTGGGGCCGGGTGGTGACGGGCCGCGGTCAAGGGCATACCCAGCTGTGGCTCGGCGGGCTCGCGGGCCGGGTGGCCCTTGGGGCATTGCTCATCGCCGTGCTCGCGCCGCTGGCCGCGCCGTCGCTGGACGGCCACGGCCTCGTCGACCGCAGCCACACCGCGGGCGCCGGTGTCGGCCCCGCCGGGTCGAAGACCACGGTGCAGTGGCCGATGGTGACCCTGCACGACCGGCTGCACCTCAACCAGCAACAGCCACTGCTGACGGTCCGGTCCACCGACCTGACGGGCTCGCTGCGGCTGCGCACCGTGGCGCTGGAGGACTACGACGCAGCGCACCAGTCGTTCAACCTCCGGGAGCTCAACGGCAACCCCAGGGACCCGGTCTCGTCAAGCGGACTGCCCGGCCCGCCGGCCGGTCTGAACACGAGCGCGGTGACCGCGACCATCTCGGTCAAACCGGACTACGACGAGGACTTTCTGCCGGTCCCGTGGATTCCCACGTCAGTCCAGGGCCTGAGCTCGAACTGGCTGCTCGACAAGGCGAGCCAGACGATCTTCAACCCGAGGGGCTCAGCCGCCGGCGCGACCTACACGGTCACCGCGGCCGCCCCGCTGCCGACCCGCGCCCAGGAGGTCGAGGCGGGGCCGACTCCGTCAGAGCTCGAATACGACACCAAGGTGCCAGCGAGCCTCAACCCGAGGATCCGCGAGCTGGCCCGTTCGCTCACCAGCGGGCGGACGAGCGACTTCGACAAGGTCCGGGCCATCCAGGACTACTTCCACGGAGGCGCGTTTCACTATGACCTGAACGGTGCGCCGACCGGTCATGACGCGCTCGACGAGTTCCTCTTCGACACCAGGACCGGCTACTGCGAACAGTTCGCCTCCGCGATGACGTTGCTCGTCCGCGAACTCGGCATCCCGGCCCGCGTCGCCGTGGGCTTCATCGACGGCGAGCGGCAGGCGGACGGCAGCCTGCTGATCCGGGGTGCCGACGCGCACGCGTGGCCGGAGGCCTGGTTCCCCGGCACCGGCTGGATTCCGTTCGAACCAACGCCGCGAACCGACGGGGCGCCGATCCCGTCGTATGCCGGCGGGTCCAGCCAGCCGAGCGCCACTCCGGCCACGGTGGACAACCAGACCCCGGCGGCGACCGACCCCGCCGACGACCCGGCGACCGGCTCCGACCCGAGCACCGATCCGGGAAACAGCGCCGGCTCTGGGGCGAGCCTCCCCGGCCACTCACTGACCGATCTCGCACAGACGCTGCAAGGGGCGCATCTGTCCACGCCGCAGCTGAGCGTCCGCACGTCCAACCCGGACGCGCTGCGCGGCGTGTTCCTGCGCGAGACCGCACTGGACACCTTCAACGGCTCGACCGGGTTTACCGAACAGCCGCTGCCCGCGCACGGTGACCCACCGCTGGCCAGCGGCCTGACCGGTCCGCCCGCGGGGATGGCGACCACCAGGGTGACGGCCACGATCTCCGTCCATCCGGACTTCCACGAGACCGAGCTGCCCGTGTTCGGGGTTCCCACCTCGGTACGCGGTCTGGAGGGCTCCTGGCAGGTCCACGCCTCGACGGGCACCATCTACGCCGACCAGGGCACGACGGCCGCCGGCGCGATCTACACCGTCGAGGCTGCGATCCCGAATCCCACCCCGGCCCAGCTGGGCGGCACCGGACCGGCGCCGGCGGCACTGCGGCCCGACCTGGAGCTGCCCACCGACCTAGACCGGCGGATCGGCCAGCAGGCCCTGGGGGTCACCGCCGGCGCCGCCACCAACTACGCGAAGGCCACCGCACTGGCGAGGTACCTCACCTCCGCGCCCTTCACCTATGACCTGGACGCCGCGCCCGGGTCAGTCAGCAGCCTGCTGTTCGACACCCATGCGGGCTTCTGCAACCACTACGCGACGGCGATGGCGGTCCTGGCCAGGACGCTGGGCATACCGGCCCGGGTCGCGGAGGGCTACGAGTTCACCGCCGCGGTGCCGCAGCGTGACGGCTCGCTGCTGTACAAGGCGGGTGACCGGCACGCGTGGACGGAGATCTGGCTTCCCGACGCGGGGTGGGTGCCCTTCAACCCGACCCCGGCGGGCAGCGTCGACGTCGGGACGAACACCTGGAAGCCGGATCCGGGGCAGAAGCAGACCGAGACCGGTCTGCCGAGCGGCGCGGGGGCGGGCCAACACGGCCTGGCCGGCCACAACCTGTTGCGGGTCCTGCTGTGGGTCGTGGTCGCGCTGGCCGGGCTCACGCTGCTCGTCTCACCGGCCCTCGCGCGGGTCGTCCTGCGACGACGGCGCCTGCGCGGCCCGGCGCGGTCGGCGGCGCAGTCCGCCGAGCCGGTGACGCCGACAACCGCGGAGGAACTGAGCGCCCGCGTCCGGGCAGGGTGGGCCGAACTCCTGGACGTGGCGACGGATCTCGGCATTCCGCTGCGGCCCAGCGACTCGCCGCGGATGGTCTGCGCGCGTCTGGACGGTTACCTGTCGGCCGGCCCCGAGCCGCCACGGGAGCGGCTGCTCGCGGCGCGGGAGGCGCTCACCCGGCTGGCGTCGGCCGACGAGCGGGTCCGGTACGCCCCGGCGGGCACGTCACTCGGCGCCGCCGCGGACACCGTCGCCGCCGATGTGAGGGCCGCCGCGCAGGCGCTGCTGTCGGTCGCGCCACGCAGCCGCCGGGTGGTCGCCCAGCTGGCCCCGCCGTCGGTGCTGCGCAGGATGACCCGATCGGGCGCCTACGGCGCGGCCGAACGGGCCTGGCGCCGCCGCCCGACCCGGCCGGCGCCGCCCGCACCGACCGAGGCCGGCGCCGAGCCGAACGAACCGGCCGCGCGTTCCTGACCCGGCCGGCCCACGGCCCGCGGGGCCGGCCCCGGGCTGGGCGACGACACAGGCCTGTGGGCTGGGCCAACGGGTCGGCGTCATGGACGATGGTGGTGGCGCGGCGGGCGTCCGTCTCCTTCGGGCGGCCGCGAGGAATGGGCCCGCAGCCCGGGTAAAGGGCTGGTACCGAGGATGGGCGGTTGTCCCCCGCACCCGTGCGCGGATGCCTATCCTTGGTTAGGTTCGTCCTACCGGGTTGGGGTTCCGAGGTCGGGTACCGGTCGAGTCGGCGCTGGTTCGAGGCACTACTGGGTCTTCGAGGCACTACTGGGTCGAGTTTCCGAATCGGGCTCCGGGGGTCGGAGTTCCGGGGTCGTTGTGCCGGGATCGAGGGAGGAGTACGTCGATGCCGCTCTCGGAGAACGAGCAGCGTCTGCTCGAACAGATTGAGCGCGCTCTCGTCGAGGACGACCCGAAGTTCGCGAGCGCTGTCCGCTCGACCAATCCGCGGACCTACCTGGCCCGCCGGATTCGCCGCAATGCGGTGCTGTTCGTGCTCGGCCTCGCCATGCTCGTCGTCGGCGTCGTTCTCAGCCAGCTGCCCGCGCTCACCGTCACTCTCGGCATCCTCGGCTTCGCGATCATGCTGACCGCCGCGCTACGCGGAGCGGCCGACCTGCGCCGGCTGAGCAACCGCGGCACCGACTCCCGCCGCGCCGGCGGTCCCGCCCGCCGGCGTACCCGCGCCACCCTTATGGAGCGGTTCGAGGAGCGGTGGCGCCGCCGCTGGGAGGGCTGAGCGGGTCGCCGCCGTCAGGGCGGCCACCCAAGGCGAATCTTGCGGGCATCGTGCGGCCAGCCCGGTCCGCACCCGGGCGGCTGGGCCGCCGCGGCTGCCCGCCGCTCGCTGCGTCTCGGGTTCGCTGCGTCGCTTCACTCATCGCTCCCCCGCACGGCGCGATCGCGCCGCGCGGGGACCCCGGCCCGCGGCCGTCCTCCGGGGTTCCTGCGGGATCGGCGGAGCCGATCTCGGAGGTCCGCCTCGGACGACCACGACCTCCCGGATCGGCTTCGCCACTCCGGCAGGGACCCCGTCGCTCGCTCACTCCTGCGCTCACAGCCGTGCCGTGGCCGGCTGGCCCGGCGCCCTATGCGCCCACGCCAGGGCCCGGCGCCGCCCCGGCTAGCGCCGGTGCTCGTCTGCCCGGCGCTTCGAACCAGACCCCAGCCGAGTGGTCGGTCACGGTTCGGCCGCGGAGCGCCGGGCCAGGACGTGCAGCTGGGCGGCGAGGTCCCGGTAGGGCGGACGCGCGCAGACGGCCTCCTCCAGCGCGGCGAGCCGTTCGGCCCAGCCGGCGACCGGCTCCCGGTCGTCCCCGGCGCCGGCCGGCGGCGGCAGCGCGAGATCGGTGAAGACCCGGACACCATGTACGGCGAGGACCTCGGCACCGGCCGCGCGCACCAGGCCGACCACGTCCGTGGTATCGAACCAGTGGAAGGCTTCAGCCCCCGCCGGGTCCGGGCCCCGCGCCGGCCGGTCCGGCGCCGCCAGGAGCCGAGCCGCCTCGTCGAACCGCCCGGCCAGGGCCCTGGCCAGCACGGCACCCGCTCGACCCCGCACGAGCAGGCTCAGCCAGCCGCCGGGCCGCAGCACCCGCAGCGCGACGGTGAGCGCCCCAGCGGGGTTGTCGATCCGGTCGAGGACGGCATGGCAGAGCAGCAGGTCGGCACCGCCGTCCGCGAGTTCCTGACCGAGGACGGCGGGCAGCTCCGTGAGGTCGCCCTGCCGGCCGGTCACGCGGGCCGCGACGCCCGCGTCGGCCGCCCGACGGGCGAGCGCGGCGAGAGCGTCCTGACTCGGGTCGACGACCGTGACGCGGTGCCCGCGCTCGGCCAGCGGCACGGCGAACCCGCCACTGCCGCCCCCGGCATCGATGACGCGCAGCCCGCCGCCCGCCCGACCGGTGGCCGCGAGGATGTCCGTGAGCGCGCGCCACACGGCGGCGTGCCGGGGGTCGGCCCGTTCGGCGGCCCGGTACCCGGCCGCCGCGCGCCGGTCCGCCGGATTCGGCGGGCGCGCGGGACCTCCTGGAAGGTTCGCCGGCCGCGCCGCCGGGCCGGCCGTCATCGGCTGGGCAAAGAGAACCCGATGACTACGCCCACGACCAGACCCCCCATGGAGACGCCGGCGACCGCCACCATCCATCGAGACATCGAATATCCCTACGTTCGGTAACCAAGGTACCCGCGAAGATAACCGATGGTAACCGAGCTAAGCCGTTCCAGCAGCGGACCGCCACGCTACCCCGGGTCGTCGCGCGACTCGCGCCCGCCGGGGTGCGGCCGTCCCGACGCACGGCCGGCGGGCGATCCGCTGCCCAGCCTCAGCGGAAGTCCCGGGAACGGCGAGCCACGGCCAGCGGGAGGCGCTCGATCCGTTCGGCGATCACGTTCACCACGCCGTCGGCCTTCTCCAACCGGCCGCGAACGATCAAAGCGGGCGCGGACGAGGCGAGGGCACGGTGGCGGACCCAGACCCCCCGCGAGCAGATCACATTCACCAGGCCCGTCTCGTCCTCCAGGTTGAGGAACGTCGTCCCGCCGGCGGTCGCCGGGCGCTGCCGATGGGTGACGACCCCGGCGACGGTCACCCGCCGATCGGTCGGGAGCCCGGCCAGCCGCGCGGCGACCACCACCCCGAGCGCGTCGAGCCGGTCGCGGACGAACTCGGTGGGGTAGCGGCCGGGGGTGATCCCGGTAGCCCACAGGTCTGCGACGATCTCCTCCGCGCCGGACATCCCGGGCAGGTGGGCCGCGACCACCCCCGGGTCAGCGCCCAGGGTCGTCCCCTCCAGCCGGTCGGCCCTCGCCTGTGCGGCGGCGCCGGCCGCCCACAGCGCCTCTCTGCGGGCGAGCCCCAGGCAGCCGAACGCCCCCGCGGTGGCCAGCGCCTCCAGCTGGGCGGCGCTCACGCCGGTACGGCGCGCCAGGTCGGCCATGTCCCGGTACGGCCCGCCGGCGGCGCGCGCCGCGACGATCTTCTCGGCGTTCGCGGCGCCGATGAGCCGCACCCCCGCCAGGCCGAGCCGGACGGCCGGGTGCCGTTCGGCCGTCGGACCGGCGTCCGCCACCCAGTCCGCGCCCGCCGCCGGCTCCGCCTCGGCCGGCCGCGTCGCCGCCGGCGGCACGTCCTGGAGGGTGGCCTCGGCGCCGGAGGCGTTCAGGTCGGGGCCGTGCACGGTGACGCCGTGCCGGCGGGCGTCGGCGACGAGGCTCTGCGGGGAGTAGAAGCCCATCGGCTGGGCGTTGAGCAGCGCCGCGCAGAACGCCGCCGGGTAGTACAGCTTGATCCACGCGCTGGCGTAGACGAGGAACGCGAAGCTGACCGAGTGGCTTTCCGGGAAGCCGAAGTTCGCGAACGCGGCGAGCTTCGTATACAGCTCGTCAGCCGCCTCCCCGAGGATCCCGTTGGCTGCCATGCCCGCGTAGAACCGTTCGCGCAGCCGGTCGATCCGTTCGGTGGCCCGCTTGGCCCCCATCGCCCGGCGCAGCTGGTCGGCCTCGGCGGCGGTGAACCCGGCGACGTCGATCGCCATCTGCATGAGCTGCTCCTGGAAGAGCGGCACCCCCAGGGTCTTGGCCAGCGAGCGGCTGAGCAGCGGGTGCGGGTAGGTGACCTCCTCGGTGCCGCCCCGCCGCCGGATGTAGGGGTGCACCGAGCCGCCCTGGATCGGGCCCGGCCGGATCAGCGCCACCTCGACGACCAGGTCGTAGAACCGGCGGGGCCGCAGCCGGGGCAGGGTCGCCATCTGGGCGCGGCTCTCCACCTGGAAGACCCCGACCGAGTCTGCGGCGCAGAGCATGTCGTAGACGGCCGGGTCCTCCGGCGGGATCTCCCCCAGGTCCAGGTGACGGCCGTGGTGGTCCCGGATCAGGGCGAACGCCAGGTGCAGCGCGCCGAGCATCCCGAGGCCGAGCAGGTCGAACTTGACCAGCCCCGCGGCGGCGCAGTCGTCCTTGTCCCACTGGATGACGGTCCGCCCCGGCATCCGCGCCCACTCCACCGGCACCACCTCGGCCACCGGCCGGTCACAGATCACCATTCCGCCCGAGTGGATGCCCAGGTGGCGCGGGAACCCGAGCAACTGCCCGGCAAGCTCCACCACCTCGTCCGGGACCGTGTTGCTTTGGTTCGCTCCGTCCGGGCGCCGGGGTTCCTGCCAGATCGGCGCCGTCGCCGCCGCCGTGGCTGTCGTCTTTGTCGCGGTTGTCGCGGTTGCCGGGGTCGGCAGGGGGGACCAGCGGTCGAGGCCGGTGGACCAGGCGTCCTGCTGGCCGGGGGAGAAACCGAGCGCGCGGGCGACGTCGCGCACCGCCGAGCGGGACCGGTAGCTGATGACGTTGGCGACCTGGGCGGCCCGGTCCCGGCCGTAGCGGCCGTAGACGTACTGGATGACCTCCTCGCGGCGGCCGGACTCGATGTCCAGGTCGATGTCCGGCGGGCCGTCACGCTCCGGGGCGAGGAAACGCTCGAACAGCAGGCCGAAGGAGACCGCGTCGACGCCGGTGATGCCCAGCGCGTAGCAGACCGCCGAGTTCGCCGCCGAGCCGCGGCCCTGGCAGAGGATGTCCTCCCTGCGGCAGAACTCGACGATGTCGTGGACGATCAGGAAGTAGCCGGGGAAGCCGAGCGACTCGATCAGGGTGAGCTCGTGGGCGAGCTGGTCGTAGGCACCGGCGACCCGCTCCCGGGCCGGCGGCCCGTACCGGCGGGCCGCGCCCTGCATCGTCAGCAGCCGCAGCCAGCTGGCCTCGGTATGCCCGGGCGGCACCGGGAAGTCCGGCAGCTTCGGGGCGACGAGCCGCAGGTCGAAGGCGCACTCGGAGCCGACCCGCGCGGCCGCCTCGACTGCGCCCGGATAGCGGGCGAACCGGACGGTCATCTCGGCGCCGGAGCGCAGGTGCGCCGCGCCGGCTGGCGGCAGGTGGCCTTCCATCTCGTCGAGCGAGCTGCGGGCCCTGATCGCGGCCATCACCGCGGCGAGCCGACCGGCCGACGGCGTCGCGTAGTGGACGTTGTTGGTGGCGACGCAGGTCAGTCCCGCGTCCTGGGCAAGGCCGTACAGGGCGTCGTTGCGGTCCGAGTCGAGCGGGTGGGCGTGGTCCCACAGCTCGACGGCGACGTTCTCCCGGCCGAACCGGCTGACCAGGCCGTCCAGGGCGGCGCGGGCGGCCTCGGTCCCGCCGCTGGCCAGCGCGGCGGGCACCAGCCCCTTGCGGCAGCCGGTCAGGATCTGCCAGTGCCCGTCGCCGGCCGCCTCGGCGAGTGCGTCCAGGCTGGTCAGCGGACGGCCCTTCTCTCCACCGGCCAGGTGGGCGTCGGACACCGCGCGCGACAGCCGCCGGTACCCCTCCGGGGTACGAGTCAACACGAGCAGGTGGTCGCCGGCCGGGTCGGGCACTCCGGGGCGGGCGCCCGGTGGCGCACCGCCCGAGCCCTGCCCCGGATGGCTCCGGCCCGCTCCTGGCCCGGGATGGGTCAGCGAGATCTCCGCGCCGTAGAGGGTGGGCAGGCCGACCTCGCCGGCCGCCTCCGCGAACCGGACCACCCCGTACATCCCGTCGTGGTCGGTGAGCGCGAGCGCCGACAGCCCGAGCCGGACGGCCTCCTCGACCAGCTCCTCCGGCTGGCTGGCCCCGTCGAGGAAGCTGAACGACGAGTGGCAGTGCAGCTCCGCGTACGGCGCGGCCGCTCCCGCGGCGCGGGCCGCGGCGGCCAGCTCGGGGGACGGCCGGTACGGCTCCCGGTGCCGTGTCCACGCGGGAGCGTCCCCGCCGTCTCCTTCCGACTCTCCGTGCCTGTCACCAGGCCGGGCCGGCCGACCCGACATCCGCCGCTCCAGCTCCGCCCACGAAACCGCCGGATTCCACCAGCTCACCGCGCCAGACCTCCCCACAACCCCAAACCACCGAGCCTTTTCCGCTTGCCTTCCCCTCCCGTCAGCGCACTGGGCTCACCCGTAGGACGCCTCCCACCACCACTGGCCGCCCTCGACGAACAGCAGGCGGGCGTCGCCGTCCTCGGTGGTCAGCTGGAAGCGCGCGCGGCGGCGGCCGGCCGGCTCCCACCAGCGTTCGTCGGCGGGCCACGGACCAGCCCAGCCGGTCACCCGGACCGGTGGGTGACCGTCGAGGGACAGCCAGGCGGGCGCGCCGGTGGCCACCGTCCGGCCACTGACGACGACGGGCACGCCGGCCGCGTCCAACAGCTCGGCCGGGCGCGGCTCGGTGAGCACGGTGGCCGGAGCGGGCGCGGGCAGCCGGCCGGGCCAGGGAGCGGCGGCCCTGCCCGCCTCGGCCGCGTCGCGCGGCCCGCGCGGCTCGCCCCATGGCACCAGCCGGATCGCCGCCGCCGGGTCGCGTCCGCCCCGCACCTCGGCGGTGAGCACCGCGTCCGGGCCGAGCAGCCCCTGGACCCGGTCGAGCGCCCGGCGCACCCGGCCGTCGGCCGCGCCCGGCTCCCCCCACAGCCCCCGCTGTCGGCCGTCGGCCGACAGCAGGGCCTCGGGGGTCACCCGGATCCGGGTGACCCCCGCCGTCGGCGACTCCGCCGAGTGGGGAGCGGACAGCCAGCCGTCGAGCTGCCAGCGGATCCGGTCGGTGATCGCGGCGGCGGTCAACGGGCCGTCGTGTCGCCAGACCCGGCGCAGCCGCTCCCCGTTCTCGGTCTCGGCCTCGATCGCGACCCTGGCGCAGGCCAGGCCCACGGCCAGCAGCTTCGCGTGGCAGTCCTCGGCGAGCCGGCGGGCGGTGAAGACGACCGCCTCGACGGTGTCGGCCGGCGGGTCCAGCTCGGTGTCGACGGCGAGGTCCGGGGGGCTGATCCGCGGCTCGGGCAGCCGCTCGTCGTCGCCGCGGGCCAGCCGGTGGGCAAGCGCCCCGTCCGGGCCGAACCGGTCGAGCACCTGGGCGGCGGGCAGTGCCGCGAACGCCCCCAGGGTGGGCAGCCCCAGCCGGCGCAGCAGCCCGGCGAGCTCGGGCCGGTCGACCAGCTCCACCGGCAGCCCGGCGAGAAAGCCGGCGCTGGCTCCGGCCGGCACCGTCTCGCCGAGCCGGGCGGCCAGCCCGGCGGTGAACGGCCCGTCGGCGATGCCGATCCGGCAGCCTTCCGTCACGGCGGACACCGCGCCGCGCACCTGAGCGACGACGAGGGCCTCGGCGCCGAAGTAGCGAGCCGCGCCGCGCACCGCCACGAGGCAGTCACCCGGCCGGGTCACCTCGACGCCGGGCACGACGGTCTCGACGGCGGCTACCACCGGCTCGAACACCCTGGCGTCCCGATCGGGATCGGCGGGCAGCAGCCGCAGCTCGGGGCAACGCCCCTGGGCGTCACGGCGGCGCAGCCCCGGCGACACCCCGGCGGCTCGGGCCGCGGCGGTCACCGCCACGACGCGGTTCGCCTCGACCACGGCGGCGGGTACATCGGGCCCAACCCCGGCGGCCGTCGTCGGCCAATCCGGGCAGTGCACGGCCAACATCCGCACGGGCATGACTACGCGGCCCCTTCGACGACGCGCGGCCCAGGCGCGGCTGGGTACTGGTCTTCCCGCCGCGGGCTGGCGGAGCCGTCCAGGTCGGCGACGGCGCCGCCTGAACCCTCGGCACGGTCCAGGCCGGCGGCGCTGTCCCGAAAGGCTGCGCTGTCAACCGGGATGGCCGCGGTGGTGCCGGCGACGGTGAGCCAGCCTTGGCGGGCGCGGGTGGCCGCGCCCCGGCCGGACACCCGGACCAGCAGCCGGGCACCGCGCAGGTGGCCATGCCCCTGGCCGAGGCCGTGGAAGGACCGTTCCGTCGCGGCGAGACGCAGGTCCGCGCCTTCCCAGCCGTCGCCGACCGGGAGCAGCACGCAGCCGCGCTCGCGGGCCCGGGACGTGAGCCGCCGGGCCGGGCCGGCCGTCTTCTCCCCCGTCGGCGGGCGGACCGCCACCACGTCCAGGGCGTCGATCAGGGCCGCGGTGACCACGGGCCAGCGCGGGCCCGGCTCGGGCACCAGGATCAGCCGCTCCAGCGCGATCCCGGCCTCGGCAGCGGCGAGCAGGCCGAGCGTCGGGCAGCCGACCACCGCGCACCAGGCCCCGGCACGGGACGGTTCGGCGAGCAGGGTCAGCAGCAGCGCGGCCGACCCCTCGACGGCCACTGTCGTTCCCCGCGCCAGCGCCTGCCGGGGCAGCAGCCCGGCCAGCGCCGCCGGCACCGGCAGCAGCCGATCCAGGTCATCGTGCGCCAGTGGGTCAGGACGCCCCTCGTGCCCGGCCTCCCGCAGCTCCCGCAGGTCTCGCAGGTCCCGCAACGCGGTCAGTACGGCGTCCTGGCGGCCGAGAGAGGAAGATCCCCGCCGACCCGCACCGGTCAGCGCGGCCCGCCCGCCCGCGGGCTGGCGCGGGTCCGCGGGGACCCGCGCGTGAACCGGGCGCACGGCTAGTCCGTCCCCGAGGGGGCCACCGCCGGCGCTGTCCCGGTGAGTGTCGGCTGAGACGGCAGACCGAGGACCTCCTCGACCACCCCGAGGAAGATCTCCACCTGCCGGACGAGATCGTCGGCCTCGCGGGCGGAGACGACCGACAGCCCCGCCTCCGCGGCGGCCCGCCTCGGTGCGCCCGCGGCGAAGAAGTCGGCCCACTCGCCGAGCTCGGGGGTGACCTGGGCCAGCAGCCGCCAGGCGCTCACCGGGCGGCCGCGCCGCCCCGGCCGAGGCCTGGCCCGGTCCGCGAGCACCGCGGCGGCCACCCGCAGCGCGGCCAGGTGCGCGAGCGCGTACCGCTCCCCCGCCGGCTGGGCGAACGCCGCCTCGGCCAGCCCGTGCCGAGCCGCCGCGAGCAGGTCGTCCCGGGAGCGCCGCGGCATCCCGGCGGCCGGTACGAGGGCCCGCTGGTCCGCTGCCGAGTCCTGTCGCACCGCGCTGGCAGACTGCGGGGGCCTCGGAGTGCGCGAATCTGGCCGGACGGGGCGCAGGGCGGGCCGCGGGCACACGGGCTGGCGCCCGGGCTGCTGTGGCATGGCTGGCTGGCGTGGCATGGCTGGCTGGCGCTGTGTCGGCTGGCTGGTCATCTTCACCCTTTCGGTGTTCACGCGCCGACGTCGCCGCGCTGACTAGCTGTGCTGGCTGGCCGTGCTGACTAGTTGCACTGGCGATCTGGCTGTACTGGAGATCAGGTTTCACTGGCGATCAGGAGCCCTTGTTCGAACACAAGTTCGAACAAGGAGAACGGTAGCCCGGCCGGGAGGAGGCGTCAATGTCACCGGAAGAGGCGTCGCGGACGGACGCGGCACCAGGGAGACCACCCGGCCCGTCACCGACCGACAGTGGTCCGCTTCCTCTGGTCACCGTCGACCTGTGGCGGGTGCCGGCCCGCCGGGTCGGCGGAGCGCTTGGCCGGATGGCCATCGACCGGGTCCGGCTGCGCCGCGTCGACGGGCTCACCTTCGCCAGGCTGGTCGGCACCGGCGCCCCCGGTGCCTTCGCCCCGTGGGACGCCGAGCCACGCCGCTGGGGGCTGGTCGCGGTCTGGGACAGTCCGGAGGCCGCCAGGGCGTTCCAGGGCTCCCTGCCACCCAGGTCCTGGGCCCGCGTCGCCGACGAGCATTTCCACGTCGAGCTGCACCCGCTCGCCTCGCGCGGCCGCTGGTCGCGTCGGGACCCCTTCGGCAGGCCGGCGGCCACAGCGGGCGCCCCGACCCGGGCCGACACCCCAGCACAGGCGGGCCCCATAACCCGAACCGACGCCCCAGCCCGAGCAGTTTCCCCCGGCCTGGACGGCGTCTCAGTCCAGACAGGCGCCCTGGGGCTGGCGGGCACCAGCTGCCCCCCGGCTGTGGAGGGCGCGCCAGGCCGGGCGACGGCGCCTGGCACGCCCGACGGCCACGAACCGGTGGCGCCCGGGTTGGTGGCGGTGCTGACCAGGGCCCGGCTCGCGCCCAGGCACGCGGTCACGTTCTGGCGGGCCGCGCCCCCGGTCGCCGCCGACCTCGCCGCTCTGGCCCGCGAATCCGCCACCGGCACCGCCACGGCCACCGGCACCGCGCAGGCCGGCACCCCGGTCATCAGCGGGACGGCCAGCCCGCCTGTCCCGCCCGGGGGACGCGGCCCGGGCCGCGCCGGCGGGCCGACGCTCGCGATCGGGATCGGGGAGGCGCCGATCGGGCTGCAGGGCACATTCAGCGTCTGGCCGAGCCTCGCCGCCGTCCGCGCGTTCGCCTACCGGCGTCCCGCGCACGCCGCCGTCGTCCGCCGCACCGGCGAGGTCGGCTGGTACGCGGAAGAGCTGTTCGCCCGGTTCGCCGTCCTCGACGGCCACGGCACCGTCGACGGCCGGGATCCACTGCGCCCTGACAGTTCCTGGACGGCGCGATGACACATCGTGTCCCGTATGGGCGAGTTCCTCAGTCGCCGGGCGCGTGGTGAGCGCGACGGGTTATCGTCAACCTCCCGACCGCGCCGCCCACTCACTGCGAGGCAAGCCTTGGCGAGTGCCGACCTCAGGCTGGTGCGCTGGACGCCCGCCCGGATGCGCGCCCGTCTCGGTGAGGTGATCGCCGTCTACAAGGCCGCCTTCCTGGACGTCCACGAGGCGGATCCCGCGCGCGCCGCCCGGGATCGGATGACGCATGCCCGCCGGCACACCGAGCGCCGTGACCTGCGCGCGGTCGCGGCGCTGACCGCGCAGGACACACTGGTCGGCATCACCTACGCGATGCCGGGGCGCCAGGGCCAGTGGTGGCACGACGTGGTGGCCTCCGCGCTGTCGCCGGCCGCGGCGGCGCACTGGCTGGAGGACTGCCTCGAGATCGTCGAGCTGCACGTCCTGCCGGAGTACCAGGGCCAGGGCATCGGCCGCGGGCTGCTGCGCGAGCTGCTGCGGGACATGCCGCAGCGCACCGCCGCGCTGTCCGCGCTGGAGCTGCCGGACAGCAGGGCCCGCCGGCTCTACGCCAGCGAGGGCTTCGTCCCGCTGCTGTCGAACTTCCGCTTCCCGGGCAGCTACACCCCCTACGCGGTGCTCGGCAAGGAGCTGCCGGCCCCCGGCCCACGCCACCGCCACGGCGCGACGGCCGCCCGGTTTGGCCGGCCCGCCCGGGCACTGTAAACCTCTGGGACGTGAGTCTCGGCCAGGACGCCTCGGGCGCTCCCCCACTCGGCTCCCCGGGCGCGGCCAGCGCTGACACCCGCGTGAGGTCGGCCGGGACGAGCGACCGCCCAGGTGCGCTCTCCGGACGGGTTGGCACGGCGATGGGGCACCTCACCGCGCGGCCCCTGCCCGGCGGTGAGCCGGCCGCCGGCCGCGCGGGCAGGGCCGTGGCCGGTCGACTGCCCTGGATCGCGGCCGCCGCGGTGATCGCCGCGCAGATCCCGTACCCGCTGCTGCCCGCCGGCGGGACGGGACGGGCCTGTCTCACCGCGGCCCAGATCCTGGCCTTCTTCACCGCCTCGATGGCCCACGCGGCGCTGCGGCGTGGCTGGGCGTTCACCGCGGGATATCTCGCCCTCACGGTGGGCGTGGGCTTCGCCGTCGAGCTGGTCGGGCTGCGCACCGGCTGGCCGTTCGGCCACTACGCCTACACCCATCGCCTCGGCCCCGAGGCCGGCGGCGCGCCGCTGCTGATCCCGCTGGGCTGGTCGATGATGTCCTACCCCGCCCTCCTGTCCGGCCGGTACATCGCCGCCCAGGCCCGCGCAGCCCGAGGCGCCCGCCGGCCTGGGCCAC